>Ga0102592_1000377_pt1 | contig 80937 bp, 73 predicted proteins | sample AraplaCol_mMF_r2_FD_76861 | JGI IMG/M metagenome (GOLD analysis project Ga0102592, IMG submission 76861) | Arabidopsis root microbial communities from North Carolina, USA - plate scrape MF_Col_mMF_r2 (SPADES assembly) (version 2) | ecosystem: Host-associated > Plants > Roots > Endosphere...
AGAACGTCACGCTGATCAGCGATTCGCTGGGTCGCAGCGTCCGCCTGCGCGTTTCGACGCACGGCCTGCGCTCGGTCGAGCACAATGGCGGCCTCGACAACTGGCTGCTCAAGACCCGCGACGAGGATCTCTCGCTGCGCGCCCGTCGCCTGAAGCGCGAAGTGCGCAAGGCGTCGGTCGAGAAGACCGCGGCCTAACAGCCGCGCTGCTTCGGCGGCTCAATGCGAGCCCGTTCTCCACGCGGAGAGCGGGCTTTTCGCATGTCCGGCGTGGGTCGGCCGCGGACTGCGGCTAGACGCCGCCGGTAAGCCACACGTGATGGTAGGGAAAAGCGAGGAGCGAAAGCACGCTGACCACAATGAGCGCCCAGCCCGAGCCCCTGATCCGCCGAGAAAAGCAGATGCCTGCCCCCAGTAGGGCGGCAAGGACGAGCACCGGGAAACCCGTTGCCACTATCTCCTCGCCGCAAAGGAACGAGCATGGCATGTCCACAAACAACAGGCGCACGGCGATAGCCAGCTCAAGCAACCATGGCAGGCTCAGGACGAGCGGCAGCAGATTCCCCCAACGCATCCGTCAAAGCTAGGTACTGATCCGTGCGTTGGCCAGCATCACGCATCGAGTTACCGCTCAGCGCTTCGCGAACTCGATCCGGAACTTGAGCAGCAGCGACCATTCCCAGAATTGCTGGTTGTCGTCCGACGCGACCCACAGGATCGTGTCGTCGCCTTCGCGGGTCACCGCCAGCGCCTCGTAATTGTCATGGAGCAGCGGTGCTGCCAGCGTCGCGATCTCGGTGCCGCGCACCACCGTGCCGGGACGGATCGCGCGCGGATCGACCAGGGTCAGCTTGGCCGTGAACAGTCCCGGCACCGAGAAGCGCCGGTTGAGCACTACCAGCCGGCCATCGGGCAGCTGCACCGCATCGCTCGGGTCATGGCGCTCGTCGGGCGGCATATAGGCAAAGCGGATCGGCGTGGCGCCCGGTGCGGTCGGGTCGCCGGGGAAGAGCAGCCCCTCGCGCCCGACCCGGCTGCCCCTGGGCCGCGACGTCTCGCCGATCACGACGAACCGGCCGTCGGCCAGCCGGACCATCGATTCGGGCCCGCCATTGGACGACCAGTTCCGCATCGCCGCCGGGCGCACGCTCCGCTCGGCACGCGTCAGCCCGTCGTCATAGCGCCAGATCGCATTATACTGCTCGAACCCCACCCAGATCGTGCCGGTGGCGGGATCGGTCGTCATCGATTCCGAATCGCGGTCGGCCTTGAGCCAGCCGCGCCCAGGACCGGCCGGCAGATCCCCAAAGGCGAGATCGTGCGGCACCCAGTCGGCGCCCATGCGGAAGCGGATGAAGGTACCGCCGTCGCTGAGCAGGGTGAAGCGATCGCCCTTGATCTGCATCGAGGAGAAGCCGCCGAACGCACGGTCCGGGCTCTTCAGCCGCACGCCGCCGAGATAGGTGAGCGCACCCACCCGGACCCGGCCGGGGTCGTGCGCGTCGAGCGGCACGCGCTCCACGGTCATCCGCGGCACCTTGCCCAGCAGGTCGCGCCCTTCGCGCCCCGAGGCGGAAAGCAGCAGGATCGCGGCGGACAAAATCAGGGTGACGGCGAGGCGGAGCATCGCCCTCGCTCATAGCGACTGGGCGGCGAAGAACCAGCGCCCGAAAGATGAACGCCGGATGACCAGCGCGTTCAGAAGAAAATAAAGGGAACCAGAGTAACTTGCGTTAGTTATCTGACTACGAGTTCCCCTCGCGTAGCGTATCGAGGGCTGAGGGCCGCTCCCGTTGGAGCGGCCCTCGTCGTTCTCAGTACATGTGCTGGCCGCCGTTGATCGACAGCGTCGATCCGGTGACGAACCCGGCCTCGTCCGAGCAGAGGAAGGCCACCCCGCGCGCAATCTCGTGCGCCTGGCCGAGCCGGCCGACCGGGATCTTGGCGACGATCTTCTCGAGCACTTCCGGCGGCACGGCGGCGACCATGTCGGTGTCGATATAGCCGGGCGCGATCGCGTTGACCGTCACGCCGAAGCGCGCGCCTTCCTGCGACAGCGCCTTGGTGAAGCCGTGGATGCCCGACTTGGCGGCGGCGTAGTTGACCTGGCCATACTGGCCTGCCTGGCCGTTGATCGAGCCGATATTGACGATGCGGCCCCATTTCCGGTCGCGCATGCCCGGGAACACCGCGTGCGCCATGTTGAAACAGCCGCCCAGGTTGATGCGGATCACATCCTCCCACATGTCGCGGCTCATCTTGAGGATCGTGCCGTCGCGGGTGATGCCGGCATTGTTGACCACCACATCGACCGGCCCCAGCTCGGCCGCGACCTTGGCCACACCCTCGTGGCAGGCGTCGTAATCGCCCACGTCCCATTTGTACGAAGCGATGCCGGTGCGCTCGGTGAAGGCCTTGGCCTTCTCCTCATTGCCCGCATAGTTGGCGGCGACGATCATCCCGGCATCCTTGAGGGCGAGGCTGATCGCCTCGCCGATGCCGCGAGTGCCGCCCGTCACGATCGCTACGCGTGCCATGCTGTATCTCTCCTTCGTGGGTGAGCCGAAACGCTAGGCAGGCTGGCTCCAGCCCGCAAGCGCCTCGCGCAAAATTGTCTGCAGCATTTCGGTGCCAGCGGGACTGTCGTTGAGACAGGGCAAATAGCCGAAGTGAGTGCCGCCCGCGCCTAGGAACGTCTCGCGCCCTCGGATCGCCAGCTCTTCCAGCGTTTCCAGGCAATCGGCGGAGAAGCCGGGCGCCACGATCGCGATCTTCTTCACGCCCTTGCCCGGCAGCGCGGCGAGCGTCGCATCGGTAGCGGGCTCCAGCCATTTCGCCCGGCCGAAGCGCGACTGGAAGGTGACGGTGAGCTCGCGGCCCAGCGCTTCGCTCAGCAGCCGCGCCGTCTTCCGGCAGTGGCAGTGATAGGGGTCGCCCAGCTCGAGCGTCCGCTGCGGCATGCCGTGGAAGCTGGCGAGGATCGCGTCCGGCTCGAAATCGAGCCTGGACAGGCTCTCCTCGACCGACGCCTTGAGCGCGGCGATATAGGCGGGATGGTCGTGATAGGGCGGCAGCGTGCGGATCGCCGGCTGCCAGCGCATCCCGGCCAACGCCTCGAACGCTTTGTCATTGGCGGTCGCGGTCGTCGCCGCGCAATATTGGGGATAGAGGGGGGCGACCAGGATACGGTTCGCGCCATATTCCTTCATCGAAATCAGCCGGTCGGCGATCTTCGGCTCGCCATAGCGCATCGCCCAGTCGACCAGAGTCCCTTCGCCGAACGCGCCCTGCAGCGCCTCGCTCTGCGCCCGGGTGATCGCGGCGAGCGGCGAGCCGTCCGGGCGCCACACCTGCTGATAGGCATGGGCCGACTTCTTCGGCCGGGTGCGCAGGATGATCCCGCGCAGGATCGGCTGCCAGACCAGCGGCGGTATCTCGACCACGCGGCGATCGGAGAGGAACTCGGCCAGGTAGCGCCGCACCGAAGCGGGGTCGGGTGCGCTCGGCGTGCCGAGATTGACCAGCAGCACGCCGATCTTGTCGGGCGGGAAGAAGGGTGGATGCCCGTCGGGAATGCTCATTCGACGTCCGAAAGCAGGGGCAGCACGCGGAAGCGCACGCCGCTCGCCGATTGCAGCGCATTGGCGATGGCGGGGGCGACGGGGGGCACGGCGAGTTCGCTCACTCCGCCCGGATCGGCACCGTTGCGGATCAGCTCGACGGTGATGTCCGGCGCATCGGCCAGGGTCGGCAGGCCGAGCTCGGAGATGTCGCGCACGTCCGCGACATTCTCGGTGAAGCCGGTCGATCCCGCGATCGCCGCCGCCATGCCGAAGAGCAGCCCGCCCTCGATCTGCTGCGCCACCAGGTCGGGATTGACCACCCGCCCGCAATCGACCGCCGCGACCAGCCGCTCGACCTTGACCTTGCGCCCATCCAGTCGGGCCTCGGCCATCACGGCGATGTAGGAGCCGCGAAAGGCGTGGCAGGCGATGCCCTGCCCGCTGCCGGGCTGCCCGCCCTGCCAGCCGCCCAGCTGCGCCGCGGTCTGCAGGCAGCGCGCCAGCCGGGTCTCCCCGCCGAGCATCGCCATGCGGAACGACACCGCATCCTGCTCGGCGACATGCGCCAGCTCGTCGAGGAAGCTCTCGACGAAGAAGCAATTGTAGCTGTGCGCGCCCGAGCGCCAATATCCCGTCGGCACGCCGATCGCCGCCGGATGGTGGTCGACCGCGTAATTGGGGATGGCATAGACCGGCTGCGCACCGGCCACGGCGGAAGGATCGCCCTTGCCCGGCAGCGCGAGCGAGGCCTGGACCACCGGATCACCGCCAAGCAGCCGCGTCGCCAGCTCGCGCCCCGTCTCGGGCGCGGCGATCTTGGCGAGCAGGCCCGAGATCTGGCCGCGCGCATTGAGCTTGCCGGTCATCCGGCCGATCGCCGGCGGGCGGTAGCGGTCGTGCCGCATGTCCTCGCCGCGCGGCCAGGTGAGCTGCACCGGCCGGCCGACGCTCTGGCTGAGCAAAGCCGCCTGCGCCGCCACTTCATGCTCGAGCTTGGCGCCGAACGAGCCGCCCGCCATCGTCGCGTGCACCGTCACTGCGCTCTCGGAGATGCCGGTCGCCCGCGCCGCCGCCGCGCGCGCCAGCCCCGGCGCCTGGGTCGGCAGCCAGAGCGAGAGATAGCCGTCATGGTAATTGGCCGTGCAGGTCATCGGCTCGAGCGCGGCATGCAGCGCGACATCGACGCGATATTCGGCCGAGACCACCTTGGCCCCGCGGAAGTCCGCTGCGAGATCGCCCGCCTCGTGCAGCCGGGCGCCGTCTGCATTCAGCGCGTCGTTCAGCGCCGAAGCGATCGAATCATTGTTGATCACCGCCTCGGGCGTCTTGAAGCGCGGGCGCATCGCGTCGATCGCCTTCTCCGCCGCCCAGCCATTATTGGCGATCGTCGCGACCCAGTCTCTGGTGGTCACGATCGAGAGCATGCCGGGGATCTTGTTTGCCGCCGCCCGGTCGAGCTTGACCAGCTCGGTCTCGCCGATTGGCCCCATCCGGATCGAAGCGAAGGCCATGTTGGGCAGGCGGATGTCGGCGGCGAAGTTCAGGCTGCCGTCGACCTTGGCCGGCGCATCGAGCCGGGGCAACGGCTGGCCGTAGAGCCGATTGGTCTCGGCGGTGCGCAGCGGCACGTCGCCGGGCACGCTCTCGTCCGCCGCCTCCGCCGCCAGCTCGCCGAAGCCGAGCTTCGAATTGCCATGGACCACCTGGCCGCCGACCGTGTCGCAGCTCTGCCACTCGGTGCCCCAGCGCCGCGCCGCCGCCTTGCACAGCAGCACCCGCGCGGTGGCGCCGGCATGGCGCAGCTGGTCCTCGAAATTGCGGATCGAGGTCGAGCCGCCGGTCAGCATCAGCCCGGTGCGCGCGGCATGGGTGCGGCGCAGCTGCTCGGGCAGGCCGCCAAGCGCCAGCTCGAACAATTCCTCGGCCGCCAGCGGATTGGCGTAGAGCGGGTTGAGCGGCGCCGGCTCGACTCCGACCAGCTTCCAGTTCGCGCCCAGCTCGTCGGCGATGATCTGCGGCATGGCGGTGAACACGCCCTGCCCTTCCTCGCATTGCGGGATGGCGACCGAGACATGCCCGTCGGCGCCGATCTTGATCCAGGCGCCGAACAGGCTCTCGCCCGGCGCCGCGCTGAGATTGGGGAGATAGGTGCGCGGCCATACCGCCCAGGCGACCACCAGCCCCACGCCCACGCCGCCGCCGATCAGCAGCGTGCGCCGATCCAGCTTCTGGAGCTTGCCGAAATCGACCTTCATCGGGACTGCTCTATCCTGCGGGCCGGAGGCTGTCACCCCGCCGCCCCGATCGCCACCCGCCCCTTTCGCCGGGATGACGGACAGGACCTCTTGGGTTTGCCACAAGCCTGTTCTATCGGGGTCGCACACCCTGGAGGGAAATACGTGCTGCTTGCCACCCTTGCCGCCGCCGCGGCAGACCATATCCATTTCGCGGATCTCGGCCTGAACAAGGTCGCGCTCAATCTCGGCTTCTTCGAGATCAAATGGTATTCGCTGGCCTATATCGCCGGCATCCTGGTCGGCTGGTGGTACCTCACCCGCCTGCTCCGCGAGCCCGGCGCCCCGATGAGCCGCGCCCATGCCGACGACCTCGTCTTCTACGCGACGCTCGGCATCATCGTCGGCGGGCGGCTCGGCTATGTGATCTTCTACGGGCTCGACCGGTTCCTCGCCCGCCCGCTCGACATCTTCAAGCTGTGGGACGGCGGCATGTCCTTCCATGGCGGCGTCATCGGCACCACGCTGGCGATCATCCTGATGTGCCGCCGCCAGGGCCTGAACTGGCTGCGCGTCCATGACTATGTCGCCTGCTGCGCGCCCTTCGGCCTGTTCTTCGGCCGCCTCGCCAACTTCGTGAACGGCGAGCTGTGGGGCAAGCCGGCCGACCTGCCCTGGGCGATCGTCTTCCCCGGTGCCGGCCCGCTCGCCCGCCACCCGAGCCAGCTCTACGAGGCCGCGCTCGAGGGCCTGCTGCTTGCCGCCATCCTTGCCTATGCCTTCTGGCGCACCAAGGCGCGCTACGAGCCGGGCAAGCTCGTCGGCATCTTCCTGCTCGGCTATGGCTGCTTCCGCTTCTTCGTCGAATATTTCCGCGAGCCCGACGCCCAGTTCGCCGGCACGATCTTCGAACATGTCATCCATATGGGCCAGGTGCTCTGCCTGCCGATGATCGTCGGCGGCATCTACCTGATCGCCACTGCCAAGGGGCGCCGCGAGCGGGTCGAGCCGATCGCGGGCACGGAGAGCGTGGCCTGACGTGAGCGAGAACCCCCTCGACGCCGGGCAGCAGGAGCGCGCCGCCAACGCCGCCGAGCCCCTGCTCGCCGAGCGGCTCTCCCGCGCCATCACCATGGCCGGGCCGATCCCGCTCTCGCAGTTCATGGGCGCCGCCAACGCGCATTATTACGGCACCCGCGATCCGCTGGGCGCCCGCGGCGACTTCACCACCGCACCCGAAGTCAGCCAGATGTTCGGCGAGCTGATCGGCCTGTGGGTCGCCGATATCTGGCAGCGCGCCGAACAGCCGCCGCTCCGCTATGTCGAGCTCGGCCCGGGCCGCGGCACCCTCGCCGCTGACGCCTTGCGCGCCATGGCCAAGGTCGGGCTCCAGCCGCCGGTCGACCTGGTCGAGACCAGCCCGACGCTGCGCGCCGCCCAGTCCGAGCGCGTGCCGGGCGCCGAATTTCATCTCGACCTGGTCGGCCTCCCCGACGATGCGCCGCTGGTCTTCGTCGCCAACGAGTTCTTCGACGCGCTGCCGATCCGCCAGCTCATCGCCACCCAGGAGGGCTGGCGCGAGCGGCTCGTCGCCTGCCAGGACACGCTGTTCCTGCCGATCGCCGGCGACCGCAGCTTCGACATGATCATCCCGCGCGACTTCAAGCAGGCCGAGCCCGGCTCGATCCTCGAGACCTCGCCGGCCAGCGTCGCGGTGCTGCGCCAGCTGGCGAAGCGCCTCAACGACCAGGGCGGGGCGGCGCTGGTGATCGACTATGGCTATATGGGCCCGGCGATCGGCGACACGCTGCAGGCGGTGAAGGGCCATGCCTATGCCAATCCGTTCGACGCGCCCGGCGAGGCCGACCTGACCGCGCATGTCGATTTCGCCACGCTGGCCGAGGCCGCGCGCGCCGAGGGGCTGGTCGTCCACGGGCCCGTAACCCAGGGCGAGTTCCTCACCCGGCTCGGCATCACCGAACGCACCGCCAGCCTGTCGCTCGCATCGCCCGAGCGCGCCGGCCAGCTCGCCACCGATCGCGAGCGGCTCACCCATCCCGAGCAGATGGGCGAGCTGTTCAAGGTCATCGCCTTCACCGCCCCCGGCTGGCCCATTCCCGCAGGCTTCGAATGATCTACCGAGACGCCACTCCCGCCGACCTGCCCGCGATCGACGCGCTGTTCCGCGTGAGCTTCATCGCGACCTTCGGCCATCTCTACAAGGCCGAGGACCTGGCCGACTTCCTCGCCGGCTTCACGCCCGAGGCCTGGGCCGACGAGTTCGCCGAGCCCGACCTGTGCTTCCAGCTCGCCGAGGACGAACAGGGCCTGGCCGGCTTCGCCAAGACCAGCAATCTCACCCTCCCGGCCGAGACCGGTGCCCGCACCTATGAGCTCCGCCAGCTCTACCTCGACGAGCGTGCCAAGGGCAGCGGCGCCGCCCAGGCGCTGCTCGACTGGGCGCTCGACCAGGGACGTGCCCGCGGGGCCGAGGAGATGTGGCTCTCGGTCTATATCGACAATCATCGCGCCCGCCGCTTCTACGAGAAGAACGGGTTCGAGGACCGCGGCCCCTATGCCTTCATGGTCGGCGCGCATGCCGATGAGGACCGGCTGATGCGGTGCAAGCTGTGAGCGAAGAGGTCGAAGTATACCAGGCTCGCGCGCTGCACGGGATCGCGCACGGTTTTCTCGGCCGCAAGGGCGGCGTCTCGACCGGCGCCATGGCCAGCCTCAATGTCGGTCTCGGCTCGACCGACGATCCCGCGCTGATCGCCGAGAATCGCCGCCGCGCGGTCGAGGCGGTGCTGCCCGGCGGCCGGCTCGTCTCGCTCTTCCAGGTCCATTCGGCCGACTGCGTCACCGTCGCCGAGCCCTGGGAAGAGCGGCTGCGCCCGCATGCCGATGCGCTGGTCACCGATCGCCCGGGCCTCGCGCTCGGCATCCTCACCGCCGATTGCGCGCCGGTGCTGTTCGCCGATCGCGAGGCCGGTGTGGTCGGTGCCGCCCATGCCGGATGGAAGGGCGCGCTCGGCGGCGTCACCGATTCGACCATCGCGGCGATGGAGGCCCTGGGTGCGCAACGCGCGCGGATCACCGCTGCGGTCGGCCCCTGCATCGCCCGCGCCTCTTATGAAGTCGACGTCCTGTTCCTCGCCCGCTTCGCCGATGCGGATCCCGAGAACGAGCGCTTCTTCACCGAGGGCCGGCGCGAGGATCACTGGCAGTTCGACCTCGAAGCCTATGTCGCGCACCGGCTGGCCTCGGCCGGCATCCGCACGGTCGAGATGCTCGGCCAGGACACCTATGCGCAGGAGGAGCATTTCTACAGCTTCCGCCGCGCGACCCACCGGCAGGAGCCGGATTACGGCCGGCAGATCAGCCTGATCGGGCTCTAATTCCCTCTCCCTCTGGGAGAGGGAGGGAGCCGCCAAAGGCGGCGGAAGGGTGAGGGTCGAGAGGCGATACTGCCCTCACCCTTCCCACTCGCTACGCTCGCGGGCCCCTTCCCGCTCCCAATGGGAGCGGGAGAACATGCTTCCAATGTAGGATTTTCCATGTTTCCCTCGGAAGCATGCGCAACCCCGCACCATTCCACGCGCCGCGCCGATCCCGCGCCACCCTTCGCCGCGCCTGCCCGGCAGGCCCCATGGCCTCGCGCGTGGAGGTCGTGAATTTAGTGAACTTCCGCGCGTTTCAGGCTCCCCCAAGCCCGGTCGAATCGTTACAGATGATACGAAATATACCCGGAGAGACAGCATGACCGACGAGACCGAAGCCGATCTGACCGGCGGCACCCCGCGCCGCCGCCCCAAGCCGGCCATCGACAAGGTCGGCGAGCGCAAGCTCAAGCCCAGCACGATGATGATGGGCCATGGCTATGATCCGATGCTCTCCGAAGGCTCGCTCAAGCCGCCGATCTTCCTCACCTCGACCTTCGTCTTCCCCAATGCCGCCGCCGGCAAGCGCCACTTCGAGGGCGTCACCGGCAAGCGCCCGGGTGGTGCCGACGGCCTGGTCTATTCGCGCTTCAACGGCCCGAACCAGGAGATCCTCGAGGACCGGCTCGGCATCTGGGAGGGCGCCGAGGACGCGCTGGCCTTCTCCTCGGGCATGTCGGCGATCGCCACGCTCTTCCTGTCGATGGTCAAGCCGGGCGACACGATCGTCCATTCGGGCCCGCTCTATGCCGCGACCGAGACGCTGATCGCCCGCATCCTCGGCCGCTTCGGCGTCCATTGGCTCGACTTCCCCGCCGGCGCCACCCGCGAGGAGATCGACGCGGTGCTGAGCAAGGCCGCCAGCGGCAATGTCGCGCTGATCTATCTCGAAAGCCCAGCCAACCCGACCAACGCGCTGGTCGATGTCGAAGCGGTCGCCGCCAGCCGCGACGCGATCTTCAAGGGCGCCAGCAAGCCGCCGATCGCGATCGACAACACCTTCCTCGGCCCGCTCTGGGCGCAGCCGCTCAAGCAGGGCGCCGATATCGTCGTCTATTCGCTGACCAAATATGCCGGCGGCCATTCGGATCTGGTAGCGGGCGGCGTGCTCGGCTCGAAGGAGCACATCAACACGATCCGGCTGATGCGCAACACGATCGGCACGATCTGCGATCCCAACACCGCCTGGATGCTGCTGCGCAGCCTCGAGACGCTGGAGCTGCGCATGAGCCGCGCGGGCGAGAATGCCGCCAAGGTCTGCGCCTTCCTGCGCAACCATCCCAAGGTCGAGCATGTCGGCTATCTCGGCTTCCTCGAGGAAGGTTCGCGCCAGGCCGACATCTACAACCGCCACTGCACCGGCGCCGGCTCGACCTTCTCGCTCTATCTGAAGGGCGGCGAGAAGGAGGCCTTCGCCTTTCTCGACAGCCTCAAGATCGCCAAGCTCGCCGTATCGCTCGGCGGCACCGAGACACTGGCCAGCCACCCGGCCGGCATGACGCACCTGTCGGTGCCCGATGCCCGCAAGCAGGCGCTCGGCATCACCGACAATCTCGTCCGCATCTCGATCGGCGTCGAGGATGCCGACGACCTGATCGCGGACTTCGAGGAAGCACTGAAGGCGGTCTAAAGGGGAGCGCATGGCTTCTTCTTTCCCCGGCGAAGGCCGGGGCCCAGTCTTGAAAGTTACGCGCCTTGGCGCGTCTGCGACGCGCACGCTTAGTCTGGGCCCCGGCCTTCGCCGGGGAAAAGGGTGTTGATTGAGGTTAAACCACGAAACGGGTAATCTGCCCGTCCGGGGAGACTCGGCCATGAAACTTTCGCGCTCCATTGCTCTTCTCGCGGCACCGTTGCTGGCGCTGCCCGCCATCGCCCAGACCAGCGACCCGATGGCCGGCATGCACGCCGGCCACGCCACCTTCCCCCAGACCCTCGCCGACTGGGCAGCCGGCGCGCAGCTCTTCCCCGATCTCGGCGGCTTCCACCGCGACAGCGGCAGCAAGATCCCCCAGGCCCAGGCCTATTTCGACCAGGGCATGCGCCTGCTCTGGGCGTTCAACCATGACGAGGCGGCGCGCAGCTTCGCCAAAGCGGCCCAGGCCGATCCGGGGTGCGGCATCTGCCATTGGGGCGTCGCGCTCACCCTCGGCCCCAATTACAACATGCCGATGATGGCCGAGGCCCGCGCCCGGGTCGCCTGGGAGTCGCTGCAAAAGGCCCAGGCGCTCGCACCGTCCGCCACCCCGGCCAACCGCGCGCTGATCCTCGCTTTGGCCAAGCGCTATACCGGCCCCCAGCCGGTCGACCCGACCAACAGCGCCCCGCTGCTCGCCGCGTTCGGCGACGCGATGCGCGGGGCCGCCAGGGCCTTCCCCCGGGACGACGACATCCTCACGCTCTTCGCCGAAGCGCAGATGAACCGGAACCCGTGGAAGCTGTGGAATGCCGACGGCACCCCGGCCAGGGACACGCCCGAGATCGTCACGGCGCTGGAGACGGTGCTCGCCCGCAATCCGCATCATCCCGGCGCCAACCACTACTACATCCACGCCGTCGAGGCCTCGACCGATCCGGGCAAGGCGATCGACTCCGCCGAACGGCTCAAGACGGCGATGCCGGGTGCCGGCCATGTCGTGCACATGCCCTCGCACATCCTCCAGCGCGTCGGCCGCTATGCCGAATCGGCGGAGGCCAACCGCCTCGCCGACGCCGCCGACAAGGCCTATTATGCCAGGACCGCGGCGATCGACTATTACCCGATGTACTCGGCGCACAATCTCCAGTTCCTCGCCGCCGCCGCATCGATGGAGGGGCGCAGCGCCGAGACGATCAAGGCGCTGCGCGACGTGCGCGCCGTCTTCACCGACGAGATGGCGGCGGGCATGCCCGGCATGGATTGGAGCATCGGCTATCTCTACCAGGCGCTGGTCCGCTTCGGCCGCTGGGACGCGATGCTCGCCGAGCCCCAGCCCGATGCCCGACTGCTCGACCTGACGGTCAACTGGCTCTCGGCCCGCACCATCGCGCTCGCCGCCACCGGCAAGCTGCCCGAGGCCGATACCGAGCTGGCGAAGCTCAAGGCGAAGATCGCCGCCGCGCCTGCCGATGCGCTGGCCGGCATGAACCTCGCCGCCCCGCTTTTCCGGATCGCGACGCTCCGCGCCGAAGCCCGCATCGCGCTGGCCCGCAAGGACGCTTCCAAGGCGATCGCACTGCTCCGCGAAGCCGTCACCGTCGAGGACGGCCTGTCCTACAACGAACCCTCGGACGAGTTCTTCCCCACCCGCCACCTGCTCGGCGCTGCCCTGCTGGGCAACGGCCCGGCGGCGGAGGCCGAGGCGGTGTTCCGCGAGGACCTGAAGCGCAACCCGCACAATGGCTGGGCATTGCTCGGCCTGGCCCAGGCCCTGAAGGCGCAGAAAAAGGACGCGAGCGCCGCGGAGAAGGACTTCGCAGCGGCCTGGAGCCGCGCCGATGTGAAGCTCAGCGCGCCGGCGTTCTGAGCGCCGCGGCGAGCAGGTCGGCCATGACGCGGTGGTCCTTGAGCGACGGGTGCCAGTTGCATCCCGTCATCTCCAGCGCTGGCACCTTCACCGCCGTCACCCCGGTGGCATCGGCCACGGCGGCGACGTCTGGGTAGAAATTCTCAGCCCCCATCAGCAGGATCCGCGCCCTGGGCTGCGCTGCCTGCCGGGCGCGGACAAAGGCGATATAGCGCTTCCGGTAGTCAGCCCGAAGCGCCACATCGTCCGCCCAGGCCTCGCCGCCATGGAGCTTGGTCGAGAAGTCGTTGGTGCCCAGGTTGATCACGATGATCCCGGGCCGCCAGCCATCCGCCTGGGCCGGCGCCGGCTCGCCGGGAATGGCACGGGGATAGAGGAAGGGCAGGTTCTCGCCCGGCTTGCCGCCGGCATAGTTGCGGACCACGCCATAGCCCGAATAGGCGATAATCCGGTAATCGGCGCCCAGCCGCCGCGCCAGCACCGGCCCGAAGGCCTGGCTGGTGTCGGTGGTGTCGTGCACCTTCTTCTCGTCGCAGTCGCGGGTCGGCGAAGTGTTGCCATAGCCGACGCTGTGCGAGTCCCCGATGAACTCGATACGCTGCGTCCGCACCGGTGGCGCCAGCGGCGTGCCATGGGTGAAGAAGCCCAGGAAGCGGCTGCTGCCCGACTGGCTCTCGGTCAGCTTGTCGATGCGGATGCTGTGGATCCCCGGCTTGAGCCGCGCCACCTTCACCACCGCCGGCCCCGGCGTCACCAGGGTCTGGAACGGCTTGCCGTCGACGCTCACCCGCAGCCAGTCGCCCTGGGTCTCGACATGCGCGCTGACCTCGGTGCCGCGGAACCGTCCCTCAACATAGACGCCCGGCCAGCCGAAGCGGATCGCCTTGCCCTGGACGACCACCCGGCCGCCCATATGGACGTCGAGCATCCGACCTTCCGGGGCAGGCGCGGCGGAAAGAGCGATCGGCGCGAGCAGCGCAAGGATGGCGAGCTTCATCCGCCCAGCCTATGCGCAGCCGGGCGCCGCGTCAGCCCCAGAGATGGTCGCGATAGGCCTGGAAGCAGCGCGCGCCGCACTTGAGCCGGATCAGCGCACCCTCGGCCATCGCCGTAGCCCGGGCCGGATCCTCCTCCACCGCAGGGCGGATCGCCTCGCGGTTCCAGTCCTCGCTATGCTTGATGTCGAGCACTGCGTGCAGGGTGAAATAGCGCGCTTCCCTGGGGCTCAGCCCGACGCGCTTCAGCCCTTCGGCGACCAGCGCCGCGCGGCCCGGCGCGGTCAGCTCGATCACGCCGAGCGCGCCCACCGAATGCCAGGCATAGCGTCGATTGGTTGCCATCGCGGTCATCGCATTGGCCAGGCACAGACTCTCCCAGACGGTGTTCTCGATCACCGGCTCGACCGCCAGCGTCTCGACCAGCGCGTCGAGCATCGGACCGTGCATGCCCTTCGCGGTGCCGTGTCCCATCTCGTCCCAATAGTTGCGGGCAAGCTCCAGCTTGGGCCGCACCGGCAACTTGACTGGGTCATCGCGACGAGATCGTCGAACCCTGCCTCGCCCGCGGCCTCCTGCTCGAAGAACCATCGAAGCTGGTCCCGATCGGCTGCCTCGGCCAGCCAGGGGAAGAGCGGATCGCCCTGTCCCGGCCCGCTCGCCTTCAGGTCTTCGAACCATGCGATGAAGCCCTCGACGTCGGTCGGCGCCGCGGCTGCCTCCTCGGCCACTTCGCTGCGCAGTTCCTCGAGGAACGCGCCTTCGAGCCGCTGCATCTTCACGTCACGCTCGAAAGTCTTCTGCCAGTCGTCATCAGGGAAGCCAGGCTCGAGCCGCTCCCGGTTCCAATGCGCGAGGCCGCGCTGAAAACTATGCTTCAGAAATTGCGAGCCGGGGTCGTTCGCGAAATCGCGGGCGCGGGTTGCCATGTCGATTGTCTCTCCTGCTTGCCCGTCTGAACCGGCAAGCATTTGGGAGAGTTCCGGCAACCAACTTGGATCAAAGGCTTTTCGACCCGGTCCCGGCTAATCCATCGCCTCGTCGAGATGCCGCAGGTCCTTGCCCCGCGTCTCGCGTCCGAACCAGCCCACCAGGATCAGCGCCGCGAGCATGGGCACCATGATCGCGCCCGCCACCACGCCGATCGAAGGCACCAGCTTGGCGATGAACAGCGCCTGCGCGATCACGCCGCCGGCCTTGGTGCAGGCCGCCACCCAGCCCGTTGCCCGGCCGCGGACGCGCAAGGGGAAGCTCTCGGCGGTGTAGGGCAGCAGGATCGCGATGATGCCGTTGATGCCGATGATCAGCAGCGCCACCGGCAGCACCGGGCTGCCGCCGCCGAACAGTTCCATCCGCAGCACGCCCGCCAGCCCGAGCAGCGTCACCGCGATCGAAGCGCCCAGCGCCCATTTGGTGCTCCACAGGCTGTAGAGCAGCGCACCGACGAAGATCGTCGGGAAGGCGATCAGCGCGCTCTCGGCAAGCAGCCGGCTCGCCACTTCCATCGAATAGCCTTCATTGACGAAATGGTTGGGCAGCCACAGCAGCAGGCCGAAATTGATCAGGCCCCAGGTGACGCCGGTCAGCGAGAGCGCGGTGAGCTTGCCATAGAGGTGCATGCCCTTCAGCGCGCCGTGCCCGGGCTGGGCCGCGGCGGTGGCTGGCGGCACGTCCACCTTGCGGACCACTGCGCCGAACTTGCGCATCACCGCCTGCGCTTCCACCACCCGGCCGCGTGCCAGCAGGAACTTGGCGCTTTCGGGGATCAGCGCCCCGAGCAGCACCAGCGTCAGCCCGGTCGGCAGGTTGAGCAGCCAGAGGATGCGCCAGCTATATTCGGGCACCAGCAGCGTCGATGCGCCGCTCGCGGCGAAATAGCCGCCGCCCGCCCCCAGCCCGCCGACCAGCACCAGGCTCCAGCCGCGATGCCGGTTGGGCATCATCTCGGCGAGCAGCGCATAGGTGACCGGCAGCATGCCCCCTGCCGCCGCGCCCATCATGAAGCACATGCCGATATTCCAGGCGAGGCTGGGCATCGCCCCGCAGATCGACGTGCCGACGAACATCACCGCGGAGAGCAGGATCGTCGCCTTGCGCCCATAGATGTCGGCCAGCACGCCCCACACCACCGATCCCGTGACGGTCCCGATCAGCGCGAAGAAGGGGACCAGGCTCACCGTCTCCTTGGGCACCATATATTCGCCGACCATGCCCGGCACGGTGAAGCCCAGCGAGGCCGGCTTCATCGTGTCGATGATCAGCGCGATCACCAGCACCGCCATCAGCCCCCAATGCGCCGGCCCCAGGGGCGCGTCCTCCGGCGCGGCCACTTCGATTCCCGCGCCCGCCGCGCGCTGCTCCGCGACGTTGCGGGGAAGCAGGCCATAGGCGGCGACCAGGCAGCCGCCGATGATCAGCCCCATCCCGACGACCATGTCCCAGCCCATCGGCATGCCGGCGAGCATGAAGTGCATGTCGCGGCCCATCAGGAACATCGGGATGTGCAGCAGCACCCCGAGGGTGACCGCCACGCAGCCCAGCGCGAAGGCCCAGAGCGCCCGACGATCCGAAAGACTTGCCTGCACCGCGCGCCCCTTCCTCTTCCCGCGCCGCAAATCTGGCACGAAGCACGGGTCGGGGAAAGCGGCTGGCAAGCGGCATCAAGCCATGCTCTAACCCGCACCCATGATCGCCCAGTTCCGTACCGGCCTCGCCGCGCTCGCCGCCCTGTCGTTCACCCCCATCGCGCCGGTCCTGGCGCAGACGAGTCCGGAGCCGACCGCGGCCTCGGCCGATCCGATGATCGGCACCGGTGGCGAAGGGCATACGTTTCCGGGTGCCGTCGCGCCCTTCGGCATGATCCAGCTGAGCCCGGATACCGACACGACCTGCCAGATCCGCAAATGCTACGATCATGCCGCCGGCTATCGCTACGAAGACCCGACCATCCAGGGCTTCTCGATGACCCATTTCTCGGGTGCCGGCCATTCGGACCTGGGCGACTTCCTGATCCAGCCGGTCTCGGGCGACACGGTCGGGCTAGAGCCCGGCGACTATCGCTCGCCCTTCGACCATGCGACCGAGCAGGCCGTGCCCGGCTATTATGCGGTGACGCTCGCGAAGCCCGGCGTCCGCGCCGAGATGACCGCGGGCACGCGGGTGGGCGTCCAGCGCTACACCTTCCCGGCCGGCAAGTCCGCGCATCTGCTGCTCGACCTGCGCAGCTCGCTCTACAACTATCCCGGCAAGATTCTCTGGTCGTCGATCCGCATTCGCCCGGACGGCACCATCACCGGTGCGCGTGAGACCCGCGGCTGGGCACCCGCCCGCAAGCTGTTCTTCGCGATCCGCCCCTCGCGCCAGATCACCGGCCACAGCTTCCTCAACCGCGAGGAGAAGGTGGAATACAAGGGCTTCCAGGGCCCGAGCCGCGGCGCCGACGATGCCCAGCAGCTCGCCGGGCGCGAGCTGGTCGCACGGCTCGACTTCGGCCAGATCGATGGCCCGCTCGAGCTGAAGGTCGCGATTTCGGCGGTCGACGAGGATGGCGCGATCGCCAATCTCGACGGCGAGCCCGGCAATTTCGACGCGGTCCGAGCCGCGACCGGCAAGGCCTGGGAACAGGCGCTCGGCGCGGTCGAGCTCGAAGGCTCGGCCCCGATGAAGAAGATGGTCGCCACCGCGCTCTATCACAGCCTGATCGCGCCCAGCGTCTTCTCCGACGCCGATGGCCGCTGGCGCGGACCCGATGACCAGGTCCACGCGGCCAAGGGCTTCACCTTCCACTCGACCTTTTCGCTGTGGGACACCTTCCGCGCCGAACACCCGCTGCTTCTGCTCACCCAGAGCGAGAAGAAGAACGCCGACTTCGTCAATTCGCTGATCGCCAGCCAGCAGGTCAGCCCGTTCGGCATCCTGCCGGTCTGGCAATTCCATGGCCGCGAGACCTGGACGATGATCGGCTATCACGCCGTGCCGGTGATCGCCGACGCGTACATGAAGGGCATCCGCGGCTTCGACCCGAACGCTGCGCTCGACGCGATGGTGAAGAGCGCCACCTATGGCCCCTATGGCGGCCTCGATCAGTATATGAAGCTCGGCTACGTGCCGATCGACAAGGAGCCGGAAGCTGCCTCCAAGACGGTCGAATATGCCTATGACGACTGGACCATCGCCCGCATGGCCGGCGCGATGGGCAAGGCCGATGTCGCCGCCACCTTCGACAAGCGCGCCGGCAACTGGCGCAACAGCTTCGACACCCAGACCGGCTTCCTGCGCGCCCGCAAGACCGACGGGACCTACCGCACGCCCTTCGATCCCACCGCGATCAACTATGGCTCGGACTATACCGAGGGCAATGCCTGGCAATATTCCTGGTTCGTGCCGCAGGACCAGGCCGGCATGTTCAAGCTGCTCGGCGGCGACGCCGCGGCGGTGAAGAAGCTCGATGCGATGTTCGACTTCGACAATTCGAAGATCGACTACAGCCATGCCGAGGACATTGCCGGGCTGATCGGCCAGTACATCCATGGCAACGAGCCGAGCCACCACGTCGCCTATCTCTACAGCTATGCCGGCCAGCCCTGGCGCACCCAGGAGCGGCTGAAGCAGATCGTCGACAGCCAGTACAAGCCGACCCCGGACGGCCTGTCGGGCAATGACGATCTCGGCCAGATGTCGGCCTGGTTCGTGTTCACCGCGCTCGGCTTCTATCCGGTCGCGCCGGGGTCGAACGAATATGTCATCGGCCGGCCGTTCCTCGACCGCGCGACGCTCAACCTGCCCAACGGCAAGCGCTTCGCGATCGTCGCCGAGGGACTGTCGGACGCCAACAAATATGTCGGCAAGGTCCTGCTCAACGGCAAGCCGCTGGCGCGCGGCTATCTGAAGCATGACGAGATCGTCGCCGGCGGCGAGCTGCGCTTCACCATGAGCGCGAAGCCCAACAAGAGCTGGGCGACGGGCAAGGCCGCGCGGCCCTATTCGATGAGCACCGCCCGCTAGGCGCCCCGGCGCACCGCATCGATGAACGCCCGCACCGCCGGCGCCATATGGCGCTGCTGCGGGTAGCAGAGATAATGGCCGGGGAACGGCGCGGACCATCGCTCGAGCATCGGCACCAGCCGGCCCGCCGCGATATGCTCGCGCACCTTGGGCTCGATCGCAAAGGCGATGCCGGCGCCCTGCAGCGCCGCTTCGAGGCAGGCCTGCTTGTCGTCGAGGATCAGCGGCCCGTCGACCGCGACCTGGAACCAGCCTTCCTCCCAGAACTCCCAATGATAGGGCGCGGCATTGCCCGGCCAGCGCCAGCGGATGCAGCGGTGGCGCAGGAGATCGCGGGGATGCCCAGGCACACCATGCGCGGCGACATAGTCCGGCGTCGCGACGGCGAGCTGGCGCATCTCCGCGCCCAGCGCCACCGCGACCATGTCGCGCTCGACCAGCTCGCCGATACGGATCGCCACGTCATAGCCGCCTGCGACGATGTCGATCACCGTGTCGTCCAGCGAGATGTCGAGCACGACATCGGGATAGTCCCGGCCGAAGCGGGCGAGGATGGGCAGCACGTGCAGCTCGCCGGCGAAGCGTGAGGCATGAACCCGTACCCGCCCGGCGATCCCCTCGCGCCCGGCGCGCGCCTGCAGCATCGCCTCGCCCAGCTCGGCCAGCGCCGGTCCGGTGCGGGCGAGCAGTGCCGCCCCCGCCTCGGTGAGCGAGACGCTGCGGGTGGTGCGGTTGAGCAGCCGCGTGCCCAGCCGCGCCTCCAGCCCTCGTACCAGCTGGCTCAGCGCCGAGGGTGACACCCCCATCGCCCCGGCTGCGCGGCTGAAGCTGAGCGCCTGCGCGACCGCGACGAAGCCGCGCAGCTGCTGGTAATCGGCGGAGAGCAGGGTCGTATCCATCCCGACTGTTTAGCAGGACTTACAAGTCCATGGCAAAACCCAGCCATTATCCCGGTGATCGCCAGCGCCCATCTCCTGCCGCGAAGGAGATTGCATCATGAAGACCTGGTTCATCACTGGCATTTCGCGCGGGCTCGGCCTTGCGCTGGCACAGGCGGCGCTGGCGCGCGGCGACACCGTCATCGGCACCGTGCGCGGCGCCGCACCCGAGCTCGAGCGGGGCACCGGCACGCTGCACGTGCTGCAGCTCGACATGACCGATCCCACGGCGATCGCCCCGGCGATCGAACAGGCCTTCGCGCTGGCCGGGCGCATCGACGTCCTCGTCAACAATGCCGGCTATGGCCTGCTCGGCGCGATCGAGCAGGCGAGCGACGCCGATGTCGCCCGGCTGTTCGAAGTCGACCTGTTCGGCCCCTTCCGTCTGATCCGCGCGGCGCTGCCCCGGCTGCGTGCGCAGGGCAGCGGCCATATCGTCAACGTCACGTCGATCGCCGGCCGGGCGCCGGGCGCCGGCTCGGGCCTCTACGCCTCGGCCAAATATGCGCTCGAAGGGCTGTCGGCCGCGCTCGCCCAGGAGATCGCGCCGCTCGGCATCCACGTCACCGCGGTGGCGCCGGGCGCGTTCCGCACCGATTTCCTGTCGAATCGCTCGATCCGCAAGAGCGGGGCGGACGCGAGCTATGCCGCGGTCGGCCGTTCCTCGGCGGCATTCGATGCGATGGCGGGCAAGCAGCTCGGCGATCCCGCCCGCGCCGCCGCCGCGATCCTCGCGCTGACCGATTCGCCCAACCCGCCGATCCACCTCCTGCTCGGCAGCGACGCGCTGCGCCGGGCCCGCGAGAAGCTCGACGCGGTGATCGACGAGATCGATCGCTGGGAACCGGTCACCCGCAGCACCGACTTCGCGGAATAGCCGAGCTAGGGCGCGCCGATCGTTCCGCGCAGGAAGCCGCCGACGCGGCGCGCCCATTCTTCGTCATGGAAATTGCTGACCTTGCCATGGTCGAGCCCGGGCACCAGCCACAGCGCCCTGCGGTTCGGCGCGGCCGCGAACAGCGCCCGGGTCTCGGCCGGCGGGGTATAGCGGTCCTCCGCCCCGCCGATCACGAACACCGGTGCACGGAAATCGCGGATCGCCGTGACCGGCGCGATCCGCGTGGGCCAGACGCCATAGCGCGGCAGCGACTGGAGGCTGAGCAATGGCTCGCCGATCGTCCCGCCGACGCTTCCCAGCATCGCCGCCATCCGGTTGTAGATCGCATGGCGGATGTCGGGGAACACCGCGACCAGCACCAGCGCATCGGCAGGCACCGCGCCGTCGCGTCCGACCAGCGCCGCCGCCCCGCCCAGCGAGACCCCGATCACGCCGATCTTGGCCTGGCGCTGCCGCGCCTTCAGCCAGTCGAAGGCGGCGCGCGCGTCGAGCCCCTCGTCCAGGCCATAGCTATGGTCGGTGATCGCCGATTCGCCGTGCCCGCGCAGGTCGATGGCGAGCGCGGCATAGCCCTGGGCCACCAGCGCCTCCGCCATCGGCACGGTCTGGTCGCGCGAGGCGCCGACGCCGTGGAGCAGCAGCACCGCCGGCGCATCGGGCCGGCGCCCGGGCCACCAGGTCCCGGCAATCGCGATGCCGTCGCGCGCCTTGAGCTGCACCGCCTGCGCGGGCGGCGGCACGGGATCGACCGCGGAGGCATGGCCGGCCGCGGCCATCGAGCCGAAGCCCCAGCTTGCGGCAAGCACAACGACCGGCAGCAGCAGAGCCGCCGCAATCGCCAGCCTGGTGCCCCGCCCCCGCAAGGCCCTAGCCGTCGCCGACGCGCTCGATATCGGCGCCGACCGCCTGGAGCTTCTCTTCGAGCCGCTCGTAACCGCGGTCGAGGTGATAGACACGATTGACCTGGGTCTCGCCCTCGGCAGCCAGGCCGGCGAGGATCAGGCTCATCGAGGCGCGCAGGTCGGTCGCCATCACCTGGGCACCGACCAGCTTGGTCGGCCCGTGCACCACGGCGGTGCGCCCGCGCACATCGATATGCGCGCCCATGCGGGTCAGCTCGGGCACGTGCATGTAGCGATTCTCGAAGATCGTCTCGGTGAACACGCTGGCGCCCTCGGCAACCAGCTGCATCGCCATGAACTGCGCCTGCATGTCGGTGGCGAAGCCCGGGAAGGGCGCGGTCGACAGGGTCAGCGGCTTGAGCGGGCCGTTGGCGGCAACGCGGATGCCGGTCTTGCTCTCCTCGACCGTCACGCCGGCCTGGATGAGTGCGTCGAGGGTGGCGCGCATGTCGCCCGCCGCCGCGCCAACCAGCTCGATGTCGCCGCCGGTGATCGCCGCGGCACAGGCATAGCTGCCCGCCTCGATCCGGTCGGGCATCACCGCATAGGTCGCGCCGTGCAGGCGATCGACGCCTTCGATCTCCAGCCGCTCGGTGCCGATGCCGCCGATTCGGGCGCCCATCGCGACCAGCAGGTTGCACAGGTCGACGATCTCGGGCTCGCGCGCTGCGTTGTCGAGCACGGTGGTGCCCTTGCAGGTCACCGCCGCCATCAGCGCATTCTCGGTCGCGCCGACCGAGACGACCGGGAAGCTGAAGCGCCCGCCGGGCAGGCGGCCGCCGGGCGCAGTCGCCTTCACATAGCCGGCGGCCAGCTCGATCTCCGCGCCCATCGCTTCCAGCGCCTTCAAATGCAGGTCGATCGGGCGGTTGCCGATCGCGCAGCCGCCCGGCAGCGACACGGTCGCCTCGCCGGCGCGGCCGAGCAGCGGGCCGAGCACCAGGATCGAGGCGCGCATCTTGCGGACGATGTCATAGGGCGCGACCGTCGAGGTCAGCTTGCCCGCGCGCACCGTCATCACCCGGCCGAAATCGGTCGGCCGCGTGCCTTCGATCGCGGTCGAGGCGCCAAGCTCGTTGAGCAGGTGGCCGAAGCTGTCGACGTCCGCCAGGCGGGGCAGATTCCTGAGCGTCAGCGGCTCGTCGGTGAGCAGCGCGCAGGGCATCAATGTGAGCGCGGCGTTCTTCGCGCCGGAGACGGGAATCTTGCCGGAGAGGCGATTGCCGCCACGAATGAGAATACGGTCCATGCCGGGCTTCTAATCCCTGCCGCGCCGCACGCAAGACCGAGCGTTTTTTGCGCAATTGATCGATTTTAATGCATTGATTCAATTGCACTGCTCTGCATCGCCGCTGGGGGGAAGCCATCGCGTGTCCGGCAGTTGCTTTGCGGAGAAGCTGAGCGAGTTGATCGATCTGACAGAGGTCGAGCAAAAAGCGCTCGAAAAATTGGAGGAACGCCAGCGGCAGGTGCGCCGCGGGGCGGTGCTTCAGCGCGAGAATGAAGGCGGCGGCGAGCTCTACATCCTGCGCAAGGGCCTGATGATGAGCTATGTGCTGCTCGACGATGGCAGCCGGCAGATCCTGCGCTTCCTCTTCCCCGGCGACATGCTCGGCGTTTCCAGCGCGGTCTATCAGGAAGCACCCGAGACGCTGGCGGCGCTCTCCGACTGCGTCGTCTCGCCCTTCGATCGCGGCGCGCTCGCCGATCTGATGCGCGAGCATCCCCGTCTGTCGGCGATGGTGCTGGTCTATTCGCAGATCGAGCGGGTGGCCCTCACGGACCGGCTCGCCGCTTTGGGCCGCACCAGCGCCAAGGCGCGCGTCGCGGCGTTGCTGCTCGAGCTGCGCAACCGGCTGCGCGCGACCGACAAGAGCCTCGCCAATGTCTTCTCGCTGGGGCTGACGCAGGAGGAAGTGGGCGATGCGACCGGCCTCACCGCCGTCCACGTCAACCGCATGCTGCGCCAGCTGGAGGAGGAGCATCTGATCGCACGCGAGGGCGGCCGGGTGACTTTGCTCGACGAGCGCGCGCTCGCCCGCGCGGCCAATTACGTGAACCGCTATGAGGGTCTCGACCTCGGCTGGCTCCCCAAGGGGCGCTGAGCGGCTTCCGGCGATTTCGAGGAAAAGGGTGGGCCGGACGTCTGCGGTGACAAGCTCGCGCCGTCCGGCCCTTTGTTCCCGCCAAAACCCCCCGGTTCCCAGGAACTGCGGTCCTTCTACCGATTCGCGATCGGGCTGTGTCGCCCGGAAAAACGCCTATGGTGGAAGCCCTTAGGCGGAGGCGTAACGACAGCTTGCGCGAATGGGCGCGCGCAGTCACGCTGGTCCGGCAGGGGGACGCGCGATGAAGTGGCCAAGGGACATTCCATTCGATCCGGCGCGCCGGCGCTACTACCAGCTCGATTCGTCCTTCCGGCACAATCCGAGCGATTACGACCTGCTCAACCCGCTCGAAGTCTATCCGGTCAGGACGACGCTGAGCGGCGATGTCGTTCCGATCACCGCGGGACCGCGCAAATATGTCGCCTGGGGATCCAGCACCAAGAGCAGCTACGGCCTGCCCGCGCTGCGGGCCAGGCCCCGGGTGATCGTCGCGCATCGCAACAAGCCGCTGGACATCTACGGCTTCCTTACCCGCCGACTGGTTTCCAGCCGCGCCCGGGAGTTGCTCCACGCAATCGACCCGGAGGGCTTCGACTTCGCCGAATGCGATACCGTCACCCGGGGAGGGCGCCCGATCGAACCCTATTGGCTGATGGACGTCGCCAGGCTCGCTCCCGGGTTCGACAAGTCGCGATCGGTGTTCGACATCAGGCACGGCGAGGACGGAATTACCGGAGAGAAATATTCCTGGATCGGCGATCTCTACGACATCCACATGGCGCCCGACCTGCCCGCCGACCACCATGTCTTCCTGCTGCCCGAGCACAGCCTCCACATGGTGTTCGACGAAGTGCTGGCCGATGCGTGGCGCGCCCATGGCTTTCTCGGCGCGTCTTTCCAGCCGATGCAGCCGCCCACGCGGCGCGAGCGCTCGCCGGCCGCCCTCCGCTACGCGAATTTCGACTATTGGTATAACGGCCGGTACCGCGAGCGGACGGCGGAAGCCTAGGCCGGGGTCACGCCTTCTCCAGCGTGCATTGCAGCGGGTGCTGGTTCTGCCGGGCGAAGTCGATCACCTGGCTCACCTTGGTCTCGGCGACTTCATAGCTGAACACGCCGCACACGCCGACGCCGCGCTGGTGGACATGCAGCATCACCCGCGTCGCCTCTTCCATGTCCATGCGGAAGAAGCGCTGCAGGCACAGCACGACGAACTCCATCGGGGTGTAGTCGTCGTTGAGCATGAGCACGCGGTAAGGCGTCGGCTTCTTGGTCCGCGTGCGGGTGCGCGTGGCGATGCCGATCGAGGGGTTGTTGCCCCGATCGTCGTCGCCGTCCTCGGCCATGCGGATCTCGAATTGTTCGGAACTGGTCACGGGGCGGAAAATATGGGCTCCAGTCCGCAAGGGCAAGGCCGCGCACCGCGCATAAACCCCGTTTCGGAACGGCAAAAGAAAGGGCGGCCCTCCCGAAGGACGGCCGCCCTGATCTCGTATCCCCGCCCCTACGGGCAGGAAGTCCGGCTTACGCCGCGGTCTTCACCTTCTCGGCGGCGACGGCAACGCGGTTCGACAGCGGCTGGGCCGCGTCGCTGGCGAGCTTGATCAGCGCCTCGGTGTTCTTCGAAGCCTCGGCGACGTACGAGTCGAACGCGCCGCGGAAATAGTCGCTCTGCAGGCGGAAGAAATCGGCCGGCGACTTGACGGTGGCGAGGTTCTTCAGCGCGGCGGTCGCGCTCTCGAACGACTTGCGGCTGTACTCGGCGGCGTCCTGGCCCAGGCCCTCGAAGCCCTTGGCGGCGATGCGGCCCGACTCGACCAGCGCCTCGACATTGCCCTTGGCGAAGTCATTGGCTTCCTCGACCAGCTTGGTCGACTTCTCGACGGCGGCCTTGGTACGCTCGTTCCACTCGCCGAACAGGGCCTGGGCCTTGGCGGTGGCGTTCTCGACGGTGCTGTTGTCGAAGGTAGTTGCCATTTTCACGGTTTCCTTGACTGCCGGCGCGGCGAGCGTCTCTTCGACGGCTTCCACGGCGGTGGGTGCGGTTTCCGCGGCAGCCTCGATGACGGGCTCTACCACGGCTTCAACGGTTTCGGTCACTTCCTGCGGTGCTGCCTCGACGACCGGGACCGGCTCGGCGAAGGGCACCTGGACAATCGTCTCGGCGGCTTCGACCGGCGCGGGCTTCTCAGCCTCGGGCACAGCAACTTTCCCTGGCGCGGCCTTGGCGCGCGCCGCAGGCTTCTGAACGACGGGCTTTGCCGCGCCGGACTTCGGTCCCTTGGTGGCCATGATGTGCCTTCCCTAAAGCTATTGCTGCGATGCAGCATGTAGGGACTTCTGCGCGGCAATGCAAGCACTTTTGTGCAGTGCACAAAAATACCTAAGCCACTCAATTTAGATGATAAATCAGCGCGCCCGCACGTAACTCCCCGGGGCATCCTCGATCGCCTCGAGCTTGCCCTTGCCGGGTATCCGCGCGCCCTCGACCGGGACCTTGGCGGCATCGAGCGCATCGAGCCAGCCGATCCAGTCGGGCCACCAGCTCCCCTTAGTCTCTTTTGCCCCCGCAAAAAACTCGGTGAGCGTCTCAACCTTGTCCGAATTGGTCCAATACTGGTATTTTTGCGCCGAAGGGGGGTTCACCACCCCGGCGATATGCCCGGACCCGGCCAGCACGAACTTGAGCGGCCCCTGGAAATAATGGGTGATCTTCCAGACGCTCTGCGCCGGCGCGATATGGTCCTCGCGCCCGGCCTGGACATAGGTCGGCGTCCGCACCTTCGACAGGTCGAGCGGCGTACCGCCGATCGCCAACGCGCCGGGCTGGACCAGCTTGTTGTCGCGATACAGGTCGGTCAGGTAGCTCATGTGCCAGGTGGCCGGCAGGTTGGTCACGTCCGAGTTCCAGTGGAGCAGGTCGAACGGGGCATAGTCCTTGCCCATCAGGTAATTGTTGGTGACGTAGTTCCAGATCAGGTCGCGCCCGCGCAGCAGGTTGAACGTCGCCGCCATGTAGCGCCCGTCGAGGAACCCCTCGGTCCCCAGGCTGCGGATCATCGCCAGCTGGTCGTCGTCGACGAACATGCCGAGCTCGCCCGCCTCGGAGAAATCGACCTGCGCGGTGAAGAAGGTCGCGCTCGCCACCTTCTCCGCCTCCCCGCGCGCATGCAGCACCGCCAGCGTCGCGGCGAGCGTGGTGCCGGCGACGCAATAGCCGATCGTGTGCACCCCCTCCACGCCGAGCAGCGCGCGCACCGTGTCGATCGCGTCGATCTGCCCGCGCTCGACGAAATCGTCCCACGCCACGTCCTTCATCGACGCGTCGGCGGACTTCCACGATACGACGAACACGGTCAGCCCCTGCTCCACCGCCCAGCGGATGAAGCTCTTCTCGGGGTTGAGATCGAGGATGTAGAAGCGGTTGATCCAGGGCGGGAAGATCAGCAGCGGCGTCGCATAGACCTCTTTCGCCCCCTCGGCCGGCGCGTACTGGATCAGCTCGTAGAGCGGCGTGCGCTTCACCACCTTGCCCGGCGTCATCGCCAGGTTGCGGCCGAGCTCGTACGCGCCCTCCGCCGTCTGGGTCATCTGCCCCTTGGCGATGTCGCCCATCATGTTGCTGAGACCCTTGAGCAGGCTCTCGCCCTTGGTCTCGACGATCTTCTCGAGCACTTCGGGATTGGTCGCGGGGAAGTTGGTCGGGCTCACCGCGTCTAGGAAGCCCTTGGTCGCGAAGCGGACCTGGTCCTTCTGCCTGGGGTCCATCCCCTCCAGCGCATCGACGCCGCGCAGCATATGGTCGGCGATCATCAGATAGCTCTGGCGCAGGAAGTCGAACACCGGCTCCTCGCGCCATTGCGGCGCCTTGAAGCGCTTGTCACGCGCCTGCTCGGGCGTCTCCGCGAAAGGCACGGCGTTCTGTGGATCGAGGAAGCGCTGCCACAGCTGCATCGTGTCCGACCAGAAATCGGTCGTCGCCTTCACCGCCGCGCCCGGATCGAAGAGCCCGCCGAACGGCGGCGCCGCCGGCATCTGCTCCATGAGATCGAAGCCCTGCTCCAGCATCATCTGCTGCGCACGGCCCAGCACCCAGGTCCAGTGCTGCAGGTCCTTGAGATCGGGAATCGGCGGGGTGGTCGTCTCGGCCATGCTCATCCTCTTCAAGCACTGCTTTAGCGCAGCACAGGCAACTCGTCATTCCCGCAGACGCGAACATGGCGTAGGAAACCCGGACGGCACAGCGTCGTGCCGCGCTCCAACCCCTGAGAGATGAGGAAATGTCCGAAGAATTCTACCGCATGAAGCGCCTGCCCCCGTACGTCATCGCCGAAGTGAATGCGATGCGGGCAGCGGCGCGCGCGGCGGGAGAGGACATCATCGATCTCGGCATGGGCAACCCGGACCTGCCGCCGCCGCCGCACGTGATCGAGAAGCTGGTCGAAGTCGCGCAGAAGCCCGACGCGCATGGCTATTCCCAGTCCAAGGGCATCCCCGGCCTGCGCCGCGCCCAGGCCAATTACTATGCCCGCCGCTTCGGCGTCGAGATCGATCCCGAGACCGAAGTCGTGGTGACCATGGGCTCGAAGGAGGGCCTGGCCAGCCTCGCCACCGCGATCACCGCACCGGGCGACGTCGTGCTGGCGCCCAACCCGAGCTACCCGATCCACACTTTCGGCTTCATCCTCGCGGGTGCCACGATCCGCGCGGTGCCGACCACGCCGGACGAGCATTATTTCGAGAGCCTTGAGCGCGCGATCGCCTTCACCGTGCCGCGCCCCTCGATCCTGGTGGTCAACTATCCGTCGAACCCGACTGCCGAGACCGTCGACCTCGCCTTCTACGAGCGACTCGTCGCCTGGGCACGCGAGAACAAGGTGTGGATCCTCTCCGATCTCGCCTATTCCGAGCTCTATTTCGACGGCAAGCCGACCGTGTCGATCCTGCAGGTCAAGGGCGCCAAGGACGTGGCGATCGAGTTCACCTCGCTCTCCAAGACCTATTCGATGGCCGGCTGGCGGATGGGCTTCGCGGTCGGCAACAAGCAGCTGATCGCGGCGATGACGCGCGTGAAGTCCTATCTCGATTACGGCGCCTTCACGCCGATCCAGGCGGCCGCCTGCGCCGCGCTCAACGGCCCGCAGGACATCGTCGAGGCGAACCGCCAGCTCTATCACAAGCGCCGCGACGTGCTGGTCGAGAGCTTCGGCCGTGCCGGCTGGGAGATCCCGTCCCCACCCGCCTCGATGTTCGCCTGGGCGCCGCTCCCGCCGGCGCTCGCGCATCTCGGCAGCCTCGAATTCTCCAAGCAGCTGCTCACCCATGCCAAGGTCGCGGTCGCGCCCGGCGTCGGCTACGGCGAGAATGGCGAAGGGTTCGTGCGCATCGCGATGGTCGAGAACGAGCAGCGCCTGCGCCAGGCCGCGCGCAACGTGAAGCAGTATCTCAAGTCGATGGGCGTCAACACCACGGCAAAGGCGGGCTGAGCCCCAGCCGGTGCCGCATATCGACCTGCTCTACTCGCTGGCCGGGGTGCTGGTCGGCCTGCTCGTCGGGCTGACCGGCGTCGGCGGCGGCTCGCTGATGACGCCTTTGCTGGTGCTCGTCTTCGGCTTCCACCCGGCCACCGCGGTCGGCACCGACCTGCTCTATGCCTCGGGCACCAAGGCGGTGGGCACCGCCGTCCATGGCTGGCGCGGGTCGGTCGACTGGCGGGTGGTCGGCCGGCTGGCGACGGGCAGCGTGCCGGCGACGATCCTCACCCTGCTCTATCTCGCCGCCGCGCACCGCGACGCCCGGGATACCGGCCACCTGATCTCGACGATCCTCGGCGTCACTTTGGTCCTCACGGCGCTGGCGGTGTTCTTCCGCGTCCGCATCGTCCGCGCGGCGGGGCGGCGCTTCGCGAAACTGGACGAGCAGAAGGTCGCGGCGCTGACCGTCCTGCTCGGCGCCGTCCTCGGCGTGCTGGTCTCGCTCACCTCGGTCGGCGCCGGCGCGCTGGGGATGACCGCCTTGCTCGTCCTCTATCCCGGCTCGCCGGTCGCCCGGCTGGTGGGGTCGGACATCGCCCATGCCGTGCCGCTCACCTTTATCGCCGGGCTCGGCCACTGGTCGATGGGTTCGGTCGACCTCGGCCTGCTCTTCACCCTGCTGCTCGGCTCGATCCCCGGCATCGTCGTCGGCAGCCTGATCGCCACGCGCGTGTCGGATCGGGTGCTGACCCCGATCCTCGCCACCGTGCTGGCGATCGTCGGGTTCAAGCTGCTGACCTAGGGTCGGGCATCACTCCGGCCGCAATCGCCGCGCCATAGGCTTCGGTGACGAAATCCATCATCGCCGTCGACGCGCTCGACGCCGCCGCGAAATCGGGCTGCTCCAGCGCCTCCTGCGCGACGGCCTTCATCTTGCGGGTCAGCGCGGGATCACCGCCGGTCGCCTCGAACACCTTGGCCATCCAGCGCCGGGCGAGGTCGATTGCCTCTGGCGAGCGCGGGTCGCCGATCTCCATCAACCGCGCGGCCTCGGCGTTGAGCGCCGGCCAGTCCGCGTCGGGTGCGGCCATGCCGCGATAGCCATTGGCGGCGAGTGTCGTCCGGTCCTCCGCGGTGAAATGCTTCGCGGCGATCGCTTCATAGGCGGCGGCGACGTCTCCGGTGTGCTTGTCGGTCATTGCGATTTCCTTCGTCAGGTCCATCAGATCGTCCGAGGAAAGACCGCCCTGCTCGGCCAGCCGGCTCCGCGCCGCAGACAACAGCCGAAGCGCCTGCTTCAGCCGTTTCTCTTCGGCACGCAGCCACAGCTCGTGCAGTTCCAGGAACGCCACCAGATCGGGCAAGCCGCCTGAGAGCAACTCGGCGATCCGCCCGAGCGGAAAGCCGAAGCTCTTGAGCGCGATCACTTGGTGAAGGCGCGCGATCTGCTCCGGGCCATAGACCCGCCACCCCGCCGCCGTCCGCTCGGCGCGAACCAGGCCATGCGCCTCGTAGAGCCGCAGCGCCTTGCCGCTGATCCCAAGCCGACGGGCGACCTGGGCTGAACGAAGATTGGGTCCTGGGCTTGCCAATTGGGCCGTCCTTTTCTCGAACGAATCGCTCTATCGGGCCTGCCCCTGGGGCCGGCGCAAGCGCCAATCTTGACGCGGCTCCCGGGCAGCGCCAACTGCTTGGCCATGCGCACCGGCTTTCAATTCTCCACGCGTTTCCGCGTCCGCTATTCCGAGATCGACGGGCAGAAGATCGTCTTCAACTCGCGCTATCTCGAATATGCCGATGTCACGCTGGGCGAGTTCTGGCGCTGGGCGGACCTGGGCGAGATCGGCCCCGACTGGCTCGACGCCGAATTCAACGTCGTCAGCGCACGCGTCGACTATCGAAAGCCCTTCGTGTTCGACGACATGGTTGAAGGCTTCGCGCGGGTCGAGCGCGTCGGCACCTCGAGCATGACGATGCGCATCGAGCTCTGCCACGCGGACACCGGCGAGCTGCACACCGAGATCGAGATGGTCAGCGTCCATGTCGACCTGGAGACCCGCAAGTCGAAGCCGATCCCGGAGAATGTACGGGCGCGGCTGGAGGGGCTGGGCGGCTGACCTCCAAATCCTCCCCCGCCAGGGGGAGGTGGCATGCGAAGCATGACGGAGGGGGAGGCAAGCGGTCAGCTTGCGATCGATCCCCGCCGCGCCACCGCAATCGCCATGATCTGCGCCACCACCCCCTCGAGATTGGTCAGGACCTGCTCGGCCGGATAGCGCAACACACGCACGCCCTGATCCGAAAGCCAGGCATCTCGAACCGCATCGCGCGCCGGCCTGTCGCCACGGGCATGCGCTTCTCCATCAACCTCGATCGCCAGCCGGACAGTCGCGCAATAGAAATCGAGGACATAATTCCCCGCCGGATGCTGCTTGCGGAAGCGCAGCCCATGTTCGTTCCGACGCAGCGCAAGCCAGAGGCCGATCTCAGGAGGCGTCATCTGCTGGCGAAGGCGCTTCGCATTTCGCCGCCCGCCGTCCGCGCCATCGAGACGCATCGCCGTCCTCCCCCTCCGTCGCCTTCGGCGCCACCTCCCCCTGGCGGGGGAGGATAAGGACCCTCACTCCGCCGCCTTCACCTCAGGCACATCCTCGCTCACCACATCCTCCGGCAGCGCCCAGAGCAAATCGCCCTTGCCCAGCGCCCGCCCGTCATGGCTCAGCACCTGCACCGCCCGGATCGGCCGGCTGTCGCGCGCATCGACCAGCACCGGATAGGCCGGGGTGCCGGTCTCCCAGCGCTCGCCCCATTGGCGGAGCGCGATCATCGCCGGCAGCAGCGCATAGCCCTTGTCGGTCAGGCGGTATTCGATCTTGCGGCGATCGTCGGCGCAGGGCTCGCGGACCAGGATGCCCTTGTCGACCAGCCGCGCCAGCCGGTTGGCCAGGATGTTGCGGGCGATGCCCAGCTCGGACTGGAATTCCTCGAAATGATGGAGCCCGTTGAACGAGCCGCGCAGGATCAGGAACGACCAGCGCTCGCCCATCGCCTCCAGCGCGGCAGGCAGGCTGCAGTCACTGGCCAGTTGCCGCAGGGATTCTCGAATGGCACCACCCATGACTTGTCATCCTATCGCAAAAGCTGACGCTACGGAATGGCGTAACTTCTTGCATTGCAGCAAAAGTTTCTCGTTGCAACTTACTTCTATGTCAATTAGAAACTGAGTCGCGACTCCGGTCGCAGGTTCACGACCCCCAGGAGGATTTCCCATGACCCGCTTCTTCGCCGCAGCGGCCGCGGCCACGCTGGCCCTCGTCCCCGCCGCCGGCATCGCGCAGGGTGCCCCGAACGGCTATTACGCCGCCACCCCGGTCGCCGCGCCGGCCAAGACCAGCCTCGTCACCCGCTCCACGCTGTGGAAGTGCGGCGCCGGCACCTGCACCGCCGCCAAGGCCAATGCCCGCGACGGCATCGTCTGCGAGCTTGTCGCCCGCGAAGTCGGCAAGCTCTCGGCCTTCCGCGCCAACGGTGCCGATTTCGACGCCGCCGCGCTCGAGAAGTGCAACGCCAAGGCGCACTGAGCGGTATGGCGCCAGCGCCACACCAGCACCGATAAAGCAGTTGAGCGCGGTTCGGAACTTCCGGATCGCGCTCAATTTTATTGCAAAGCAACAGCCCCGGGCCCCATCTAGTTCCCGTGCTGCGCCAATATGAACTTGTTGACCGGGTCCTGAGCTACGACCCCGATGCCGATGAAGCGATGCTCAACCGGGCTTACGTCTTCTCGGTCAATGCGCATGGCAGCCAGAAGCGGGCGAGCGGCGACCCCTATTTCAGCCACCCGATCGAAGTGGCGGGCATCCTCACCGACCTGCATTTGGACGACGAGACGATCGTCACCGCGATCCTGCACGACACGGTCGAGGACACGGTCGCCACGCCCGAGGACATCCAGCGCCTGTTCGGCGACAATGTCGCGCGCATGGTCGACGGCGTCACCAAGCTTTCCAAGATCGAGGCGCAGACCGAGAGCGAGCGGGCCGCCGAGAATCTCCGCAAGTTCCTGCTCGCCATGTCGGACGATGTCCGCGTGCTGCTCGTCAAGCTGGCCGACCGGCTGCACAACATGCGGACGCTGGTCCACATCAAGAACCCCGACAAGCGCAAGCGCATCGCCCGCGAGACGATGGACATCTACGCCCCGCTCGCCGAGCGGATCGGCATGTACGAGTTCATGAAGGAGATGCAGACGCTCGCCTTCCGCGAGCTCGAGCCCGAAGCCTATGAATCGATCCACAAGCGGCTCGACAGCCTCAAGGTCGAGGGCGAGGACCGCATCGCCAAGATCGCCTCGGGCCTGAAACTCCTGCTTTCCCGCGGCGGCATCGATGCCGAGATCACCGGGCGCGAGAAGCACCCCTATTCGATCTGGAAGAAGATGTCCGAGCGCCACGTGTCGCTCGAGCAGCTCAGCGACATCATGGCCTTCCGCGCGATCGTCGACACCGAGGAGGAATGCTACCGGGCGCTGGGCGTGATCCACCGCCGCTGGCCGATGGTGCCGGGCCGGTTCAAGGATTACATCTCGACGCCCAAGCGCAACGGCTATCGTTCGCTCCACACCAGCATCATCCATGCCGGCGACACCCGCATCGAGATCCAGATCCGCACGCGCGACATGCACGCCCAGGCCGAGTTCGGCCTCGCCGCGCACTGGGCCTACAAGGCGAGCAATGTCCGGCCCGACACCCAGGTCAGCTGGATCAAGGACCTGATCGAGATCCTCGAGCATGCCGACAGCCCCGAGGAGCTGCTCGAGCATACCCGGATGGCGATGTACCAGGATCGGATCTTCGCCTTCACCCCCAAGGGCGAGCTGATCCAGCTGCCCAAGGGCGCGACGCCGATCGACTTCGCCTATGCCGTCCACTCCAACCTGGGCGACCAGGCGGTGGGCGCCAAGATCAACGGCCGGGTCGTGCCGCTGCGTACCGAGATCGCCCAGGGCGACCAGGTCCAGATCCTGCGCTCCAAGGCGCAGGAGCCCCAGGCCAACTGGCTCAACTTCGCGATCACCGGCAAGGCGCGCGCCGCGATCCGCCGCCACATCCGCCACAAGGAGCGCGAGGAGACGATCGCGCTCGGGCGCAAGCTCTATGACGAGATCGTCGAGCGCCTGCCCACCCCGCCGGGCGAGGCGGCGATCCCCGATGCGCTGAAGCGGCTGAAGCTGCAGGACGAGGCTTCGCTGATGGAGGCGATCGCCCGCCGCCAGTTCACCGACGGCCAGGTGATGGAAGCGGTGATGCCGGGCTCCACCGATGGCGAGGACGAGCACGACCTGCCGCCGCAGCAGCACGCGATCGAGATCAAGGGGCTCACGCCGGGCGTGGCGTTCCACTTCTCGGTCGATTGCCGCCCGGTCCCCGGCGACCGCATCATCGGCATCCGCCGCCCCGGCGAGCCGATCGAGGTCCACCGCATCGACTGCCCCAGCCTCGCCGACACCACCGAGGAGGACTGGGTCGACCTCACCTGGGGCGACAAGGCCGAGGGCGGCATCGCCCAGATCGAGATCACCCTGAAGAACGAGCCCGGCGCGCTCGGCGCGGTCGCCACGCTGATCGGCCAGCAAAAGGCCAACATCCTTGGCCTGCGCATGGACAATCGTGACACGACTTTCCACACCAACACGATGGACCTGGAAGTCCGCAACGCCGCGCACCTGATGCGGCTGCTCGCTGCGCTCCGCGCGGCGGACGTGGTCAGCTCGGCGGAACGGGCCTAGCTCCCTATAATCCTCCCCCGCCAGGGGGAGGATAGACAAGATTCACCGCAGCAGGTTGCTCCGGGCGAGGTCGATCACTTCGCTCGCATCGCCGTTGAGCACCGCCTTGAGCGTCCACAGGCTGAATCCCTTGACCTGCTCGGCGGTGATCGACGGCGGCATCGCCAGCTCCTGGCTGTTGGTGACGACGTCGAGCAGCGCCGGTCCGGGATAGGCGAGGACCTCCTCGATCGCAGCATCGAGCAGCGCCGGATCCTCGACGCGCACGCCGTGCATGCCCATCGCCCGCGCCACCGCGGCGAAGTCCGGATTCTCCAGGTCGGTCCCTGCCTCGAGGAAGCCCGCGGCCTTCATCTCCAGCGCCACGAAGCCCAGCGATCCGTTGTTGAACACGGCGATCTTCACCGGCAGCTTTTCCTGCACCAGGGTAAGCATGTCGCCCATCAGCATCGACAGACCGCCATCGCCCGACAGGCTGATCACCTGCCGCCCGGGATGCGAGGCCTGCACGCCGATCGCCTGCGGCAGCGCATTCGCCATCGAGCCATGGGCAAGCGATCCGACCAGCCGGCGCCTGCCGTTCATCTTGAGATAGCGCGCCGCCCATATCGTGCAGGTGCCGACATCGAAGGTGAACACGGCATCGTCCTGCGCCAGGGCGCTCAGCCGCTCGGCGAGATGCTGCGGATGGATCGGGCGCCGGCCCGAAGCGCCGCTGGCCAGCCGGTCCAGCCCGCGCCGGGCCTTACGATAGCTCTCGAGGCCCGCGTCGAGATGCGCGTCGTCGCGATCCCCGGCCAGCCGCGGCAGCAGCGCCGTGATTGCCTGGCGCACATCGCCGATAATGGCGAGGTCGAGCGGAACGCGCCGGCCGAGATTCTCGGGGCGCAGATCGATCTGGGCGATCTTCGCCTTGGGATAGAATTGGCGATACGGGAAATCGGTGCCGAGCATCAGCAGCGTGTCACAGGATTCCATCGCCTCGTATCCGGAGGTGAAGCCGATCAGGCCGGTCATCCCGACATCATAGGGATTGTCATGCTCGACATGCTCCTTGCCGCCCAGCGCATGGACCACCGGCGCCTTGAGCCGCTCGGCGAGCGCCACCACTTCGTCATGCGCGCCGGCGCATCCCCGGCCGCACAGCAGGGTGACGCGCGCGCTGGCGTTGAGCATCTCGGCAAGCGCATCGATCTCGGCTTGGTCCGGCACCACCACGGGCTGGCGGATGGCGAGCGCGCGCGGCGCCGAGATCGGCACATCGCAGGATTGCAGCGCGACATCGCCCGGGATCACGATCACCGCCACGCCGCGCTGGCCGATCGCCGCGCGGATCGCCGATTCGAGCAGCTCGGGTAATTGCGAGGGATGCGTCACCGTCTCGCAGAAATGGCTGCAGTCGCGGAACAGCGCCTCGGGCTTGGTCTCCTGGAAATAGCCCCGGCCGACTTCCGCCGACGGGATCTGCGCCGCGATGGCGAGCACCGGAACGCGCGTGCGGTGGCAGTCATAGAGTCCGTTGATCAGGTGGAGATTGCCCGGCCCGCACGATCCCGCGCACACCGCCAGTTCGCCGGTCAGCGCCGCCTCGGCGCCGGCGGCAAAGGCGGCGACTTCCTCGTGGCGGACATGCACCCAGTCGATATCGCCGCGCGCCCGCAGCGAATCGGTGATGCCGTTCAGGCTGTCGCCCACCACGCCATAGACGCGCTTCACCCCCGCCGCGGCGAGGATCCCGGTCACGACATCGGCCACTTTCTTCGGCATCGGCACTCTCCGTCTGGCGTCGCGCGCCAGTCTCGGGCGCGCACGCGGCGGTGGGAAGCCATATCATCGTATGGCCGCACCGGAGACGGATGACGCTGCGCCCGGTTCCCCTCCTGGCCGGCCTTACGCGCACAAAAAAGGGGCGAGTCCGGCGGGCTTGGGATCCGCCTGACTCGCCCCGACCCTCTCCGACCAAGGAAAGAGGGCCTTTTCCCGAGGGGGAAACTCTATCGCGCCGCGCGCGTCGCCTGGTCCATCAGCGCCCTGGCCGTCTTGATCCCGTCCGCCTCGCTGGTCTCGCCCTGCTGAATCTCGTCGGCGATCTCGAGCACGCGGCCGGCGATCACCGTGCCGTGATCGGCTTCCTCGGTGATACGGATTCCGCCCTTGGTTGCGGCGATACGGTCCCATTCGCCGCGGATCGCCGCCCAATAGCCCTTTGTCGCCGCCCAATAGTCGTCCGCCGCCTTCACGTCGAAGTCGGTGAACCTGGTGTAGCTGTTGAGGACATATTCCTGGACCACCGGGGTGGTCGCGCCGTCCATCTTCAGATTGTCCTGCCAGTGGATCCAGCCGGCCGGCGCAATGGCGTGGCGGTTGACGCCCAGATAGCGGTCATAGACCGGCCCGCGTACCGCGTCGCGCCGGGCGAGCGGGCGCCAGGTCTCGTTCGATACCCAGCGGCGCTGGCCACCAACCGCGGCCCATTTGCCCCAGCCACCGTAACGAGGGCTGTCATCGACCTGGTAGACGGTCTGCGACCAGGCATGCTTGCGCTCGGCGGCGGGCACGTCGGTCCAGGTCCAGGCGTCGCGGTCCGAATAGACCAGCACCTTCGCCGGCTCGTACTGCCAGTCCTGGCGCCAGTGCTTGATCACCATCTTCTTGCCCTCGCCCATGTCGACGACGAGCAGGTGCTGGAGGCGGATGGTCCTGCCGCTGTCCTCGATCACCCGGACGACTTCGTTGCCGCCCGAGACCTTCACCGGGATCGGGGTATAGTCGGCGCGCCAGGAGGTGCTCTCCTGCATGTCGAACTTCACCTTGTAGGTGCCGGCCATCGCCAGGATGTCGGCCCGGTCGGCCTCGAAGGCGGATTTGGCCGCTGGAGCCGAGGTGGTGGCCTGGGCGAGCGCCGGCATCGGGGCCAGCAATGACAATGCGATCGGAAGAAGAAGCTTCATGATCCTGGTCCTCAGAAGCGGTTAGAAACGATAGCTGATCGAGACCGAGCCGTTGCGGCCCGGCTGGGTATAGGCGTCACGCACGGCGGAGCTCGCGGCCAGGCCGCGAATGTCCTGCCACAGCCAGTATTTGCGGTCGGTCAGGTTGAACACGCCGCCGCGCACCGTCACGCCGTCGGTGACGCGGACATAGGCGGTGAGGTCGAGCGTGACGAAGTCGTTGCCGGTGAAGCAGCCCGGCACCGTGCCCGTATAGCAGCTCGATCCGCGCGTCCGGGCGATCTCCTTCTGCCCACCATAGGTCGCCATCAGCCGCCCGCCAAAGCCCCGGTCGGCCGCATCATAGCCGATGCCGCCCACCACCTTGAGCGGGTCGACCGAATGGAGCGGCAGCTTCGCGCCACTGGTGGCGATCGTGTCGCCATGCGCATAGGACAGCGCCAGCGTCGCGGTCACGCCCTTTGCCGGGCGCACCTCGGTCCGCGCCTCGAAGCCGCGGATCTTCACCCCGCCCAGGTTGCGCCACTGGTAGATCCAGGGATTGGCCGGCGACGGGAACGGGCGCCCGGTCGTCTCCACCTGGTCGATGAAGTCGTGATAGCGGGCATAGAAGCCGGTCAGGTCGAACGAGACGAAGTCGTTGAAATAGCGCAGGCCGCCTTCGAAGCTCTCGCTCGTCTCCGGCTTCAGGTCCGGGTTCGCGATGCTGGTATAGCCGACCGGCGGATTGGCGAAGAAGTTGTTCACCTGGCTCGGCTCGGGTGCCTTGAAGCCCTGGGCATAGTTGGCGAACAGCCGCACGCCTTCGGTCAGCTTGATCACCGCACCCACCTTGGGCGAGACGCGCGACCCGTCCTGGCCCGAGGCGACGAAGGTCGGCAGCAGCGGGTCCTTCTCCGGCGTCAGCTTGTACGCATCGAAGCGCAGCGCGGGATAGAGCGTCAGCGGCCCGAAGGTGACTTCCGCCGCCGCCACCAGACCGGCGAGCATATAGTCGGTCTCGGGGAAGGCGCGCGTCGGGAAGGTCTCGCCCGCGGGCGGCGTCACGCCGTCGCGCAGGCCCTTCTGGTTGGTCCAGCTGATGTCGCCGGCCAGCGTCAGCTTGGCGCGCAGCCCGTCCTTCGCGCCGAAGCCGAAGCGCACTTCGCCCGAGGCGCCATAGACGCGGTTCTCGAAGGTGTTGAGCCGCTCGCGATCGGCGACGGGGTTGCGATCCTCGTCGGTGAACTGGCGATCCTTGCTGTTCTGCCAATAGCCGCTCAGCCGCGCGAACTCGAGCGTGCCTTCGCCGTTCCAGGTCCAGTCGCCGGCGATGCGGCCGCGCTTGCTGGTGTCGCGCGCCTGCAGCAGGTCGATGGTGGTCGAACCCGCCGGGGCGGGCAGCGGCGTCAGCCCGGTCAGCACATTGGTGGCCAGCCGGCTGTCGACATATTCGCCGGTGATGCGGAAGCGGTTGTGCGCGTCGGGTTCATAGACCAGCCGGCCGAGCGCCGCGTTGGAATGGCCGTCCTGCGGATTGGGCTCGGTGCGGGCGGTGCCGATGCCGCCGGTCGTGCCCTTGTTGTCCAACTCGTGATAGTCGCGGCGGGTATAGGCGACCATCGCGGACAGGTCGCCGAAGCGGCCGGCGATCACACCGGTCTCGGAAAATTCATCGTCCGCCGAGCTGTAGGCGGCACGCGCCAGTCCGCCGACCTTCTTGCCGCCCTGCAGGAAGTCCGAAGGATCGCTGGTGGTGAAGCTCACCGCGCCGGCCAGGCCGTCGCTGCCGTACAGCGCCGATGCCGGGCCGCGCAGGATCTCGACCGACTTGACCAGGCCCAGGTCGACATAGTCGCCGCGCCCGGTCGATTGCGCGCCGAAGGCGAAGCCGTCGGGCACGCGCACGCCGTCCACCTGGATCAGCACGCGGTTGCCGCCGATGCCGCGGATGACGAAGCCTTCATTGCCCGCGCGGCCGGTGGTGCCCTGCGCCGCGCCGAAGCGGGTCGGGCCGCGCGGCACGCTGATGCCCGGCTCGTAGCGGACCAGGTCCTTGATGTCGGTGGTCAGCTCGTCGGCCATCTTCCGCTCGTCGATCACGGTGACCGTGGCCGGCACTTCCCTGACGTCCGCGGGAATGCGGGTGGCGGTGACGGTGATCGTCGAATCCTGCTGCGCGTCGGCCTTCTTGTCCTGCGCCTGCGCCTGCGCCTGCGCGGGCATCGCCGCCGCCAATGCCCACAGGCTGATCCCCACCCCCAAAACGCCGCGCATGCCCCGAAACCCTTTCTGCTAATGCAAGTGATTCTCAATCGCGGATTGCATTAGGCGGGCGGGGCGATTGGCGTCAACCCCGTAACGACGGGCAGGGCGGAAGCGCCTGTCCTACAGAACAATGTTCTGCTATTGTTCCAATCAGCCCCAGGGCCGCTCTTTGACATGTGGATCGAGAAGGTCGCACCGCTCGCGCGCCTGAAATGCGTGGGTTGCGCGGCATGGACCGAAGCACGGTGCCAACTTCCGCGGCCCGGAGCGTCCGCCATCGCATCGCGTCGCACTCCCCGCAGCGTTCGCCAGCGCCCCCACCATGCTGCGACTCGCGCAAACCCAGCCAACTTCCGCGTCCACAGTGTCCGCAACGGGCCGCTCGACGGCGGCTCGTCTCGCCGCTAAGGCGTCCGGTCATGCAAAAGCGCCCGCAACTTTCCGTCGTCATCCCCTGCTACAATGAAGAGGCATGCCTCGAGATGCTGCACGCGCGCGTCTCCGGCGCGGCCCGCGCGGCGGTGGGCGACGGTTACGAGATCGTGCTGATCAACGATGGCTCGCGCGACAAGAGCTGGGAAGTCATGCAGCGCCTCTCGGCCGGCGACCCGCACCTCGTCGCGATCAACCTGTCGCGCAACCATGGCCACCAGCTCGCCCTCACCGCCGGGCTTGATCTCTGCTCGGGCGACGAGATCCTGATCATCGACGCCGATCTCCAGGACCCGCCCGAACTGCTGACCGACATGCGCGCCGCGATGCGCTCGCAGGGCGCCGATGTCGTCTATGCGGTGCGCCGCAAGCGCGACGGCGAGACGATCTTCAAGAAGATCACCGCTGCCTTCTTCTACCGCATGCTCGACAAGATCACCGACACGCCGATCCCGCTCGACACCGGCGACTTCCGCCTGATGACGCGGCGCGCGCTCGACGCGTTCCTGTCGCTGCCCGAGCAGGCGCGCTTCATCCGCGGCATGGTCGCCTGGGTCGGCTTCAAGCAGGTGCCCTTCCCCTATGACCGGCACGAGCGCCATGCCGGCGAGACCAAGTACCCGCTCGGCAAGATGATCCGCTTCGCGCTCGACGCGATCACCGGCTTCTCGACGGCGCCGCTGCGCTTCGCCAGCCATGTCGGCCTGCTGCTGACCGCCGCCTCGGCGCTGCTGGTGCTCTACATCGTCGCCGGCTGGCTGATGGGCGCGGCGATCCCGGGCTGGACCTCGCTGATGCTGGTCGTCGTGGTGCTGGGCGCGGTGCAGATGTTCGTGCTCGGCATGATCGGCGAATATCTCGGCCGCCTCTATGTCGAGTCCAAGCGCCGCCCGCTCTACATCGTCGCCGACGTCGCCGGCCCGGTGATGGGCCATGCCTCGCTCGGCTATCGCTATGCCGATTCGGGCGAAGTCAGCGTCTCGCCGGTCACGCCGCGCGGAGAGAGCTGACCCCCGCTACCGCCGTCGTCTGCAATCACTCCGCCGCTTGAAGCTTGTCGGCCAGCGCCTTGGTTCGCAGGTCTCCCTTCGGGTGACATTTCTTGTGGACTGCTGCCCCATTGGCCAGCGTCGTCGGGCCGCCTTTGCTGTGCTCTTCGACATGATGGATCTCCACATCGACCCACAACATGGGCCCGTCACAGACCGCGCAGTTCTTATTCTGGCGATAGAACAGAATGCTGCGCTCGAGCACGCCATATACCCGTTGCGGATCCTTCGCCTGTAGCGGCTGAAGACTCCCCTGCATCTGTTCCTGATAGAAGCGGTGTCGCAGACCGATCGTTTCCCCGCGATCCGAATTGACCCGCGTCCACTGCGCATACTGGGTCCAGAACGCGCTGGGTACATTATCGCTTTTGGTCAGATTCCCCTCGGCGACGGCAGCGAGAAACCGGTCCAGCGCGTCAGGCAGCCGCGCTTCCCAGTTGCGGACATAATCGTCCCACAGGTCGTCAACCAACAACACCAGGTGCATGGCATCGTGCCCACGCAGCTTCGCATGCTTGCCAGGCAAGATCAGGAGCGCGAGCTTATCGAGTATGGCAACCAATCGCTGCGCATCGTCGGACTCGGCATCGAAGTCGAGATGCTGATAGTAGAAGTCGTCCACCGCGGCAGCGTTGATATCGCAATAGTGATCGGATCCCCTGCTGCGGCGATTGAAAAATAGTACGGCAATCTGTGCGGCGAGTTGCCGTGTCTTCCCGCGGTCCTGACCGGGCTTGAGGCCCATTGATCGGACAAAGAAATCGTGGCCGGGATATCTCGCGATCTCGGGCTTGCCTCCAAGGCGGAGAATGAAGTCAGTGAAATTGCCCGGGAAGGCATCCCGTCGCTCTTGCGCACTCAGCGGCACACCCGCCTGAAGCCGGACGAACAAGTCACGGACTTCATTGGCATCCTTGGTCTCGATATGAGCGACGGGGATAGTCGTATCCAAGAAAGCCTGTTTGAGATCGTCGCTCAAGCCGTCGAAATTCTGATGAGCCCATGCACAGGGTTGCTCGCGGATGAATCGCGGAAATTTTGCCGTCTCGGCATCTTTCTCGGGATCGAAAAGCTTGAACGCTCCCTGCCAGAAATCGCTGAGCGCATTGATACGCTGCTGCCCGTCGATCACCTCCAACCCTTCGCTTTTCATACCCGCGATAGTCATGGAGATATGGTGGAGATAGATACGAGGAAGTGGATAACCCCGAAGCACCGAGTCGATGAGTTTCTTCTTCTGAGCGGTACTCCAGACGATTCCCCGCTGATATTCCGGGTTGGCCTTGAGCATGCCAAACTTGTGCAACTCAACCAGCTCGCCGACCTTCATCGTCTGCGACTTTGCCTTCATGCTATCCCCTCGAGCCCAAAATGCGCACACGTAAAGAACGCACTCAACAGGGCGCACACGAGAATGGCAACGAGAACTTGGGCTTTACTGGATCAATCGGCCGCGGCGGGTGCCACTTCGCCGACCGGATCGCACATCACTTCTTCGGCTCCGCCAGCACGATGATCGAAAGCCCCGGCGGCATCGGGAGCCGGCCGAGCAGGTGCCGCTCGACCCCGAACACCACCTCGAACGCGGCGTTGAGCGGCTTGGGCGGCGGCGAATCGTCGCTGTCGTCCTTGCCGGTCAGCTTGCCGAGCAGGCGCGCCGCCACGGCGACCGGGAAGAGCAGCGAATTGAACCAGCGCAGCTTGCGCCAGCCCAGCCCGGCCTTTTGCAGCGAGGCGACCAGCGTGCCCTTGGAATAGCGGCGCTTGTGGTGGTTCACCACGTCGTGCGCGCTCCACATCCACTGATGCGCCGGCACGGTGATCAGGATCTTGCCGCCGGGCTTGAGCACCCGGGCGATCGCCTTCAATGCCGCGACATCGTCCTCGACATGCTCGATCACGTCGAGCACCGCGACCATGTCGTAGCTGCCGTCCGCCACGCCCGCGAGCTCGGGCAGCGGCGAGGAGCCGACCTTCTTGCCCAGCCGCTCGCTCGCCTTGGCGGCGGCGGTCTCGTCGATCTCGATCGCGTCGATCTCGCCGAACTGGGCGAGCATCGGCAGGTTGTGGCCGGTGCCGCAGCCGATCTCGAGGATGCGCGCGCCGGCGGGAATCGCGCCGTAGCGCGTCAGATAGTCGGAAAGGATTTCGCGGCGCGCGCGGTACCACCAATGGGTGGTGTCATGCGCGGCCATGCGCTCGTAGACGATGCGGTCCATCTTATTTGAACACCAGATAACGGTTGAGCGCGAAGGTAATGACGGGGGTGACGAAGACCACGGGGAGCAGCGGCACCCAGGTCGGCTGGTGCAGCGGCCCGGTGCACACCCAGGTGAAGAAGGCGTTCATCGCCATGCCGACCGACTGGACCGCAAGGAACTTGGACTGGGTCCCCACCCCGCCCTCGGCCTCGTGCCCCTTGAAGCTCCAGCGGCTGTGGAAGACATAGCCGAACACGACCGCGACCAGGAAGCCCGCCACCGAGGCGAGCACCGGCGGGATCGCATAGGTCGCCAGCGGCCAGTAGACCACCGAGTAGACGAAGGTCGATCCCAGACCGACAATGCCGAAGCGGACGAGCTGTCCCAGCACGCCATTCGCCCGCATCTCTTCAAATCGCTTGATTACTGCCGTCACAACCGCTTGCCCAGGAACCGAAGGCGGCCCTAATGCCTGCATCAATGCGAGGGAAGCGATTTTGAAGCCGAACGTGCCGGGCGGGTTCCGCCTCGACCAGGAACTGGACCGCAACTGGCTGCGCTGGATGGCGCTGTTCTGGCTCTGCGTGGTCCTGTGGTTCCTCTATGACCGCCAGGGCAACATCTATTGGCTGGTCCTCGGCGACACCGACGACAATATGCGGCTGATGCAGGTTCGCGCCTGGCTCGCCGGCCAGGGCTGGTACGACCTGCGCAACTATCGCCTCGATCCCGCACTCGGCGGCTTCGACATCCACTGGTCGCGCCTCGTCGACCTGCCGATCGCCGGCCTGATCCTCGCCTTCAAGCCGTTCGTCGGTACCGCCACCGCCGAGCGCTGGGCGTGCGGCCTCGCCCCGCTCCTCCCGCTCGCGCTCGCCATGACCGGTCTGTCGCTCGCCGTCCGCCGGCTGATCGCGCCCTGGGCCTGGCCGGTCGCGCTGATCGTGCTGATGGGCTGCACCTCGACCATGTCGATGTACGCGCCGCTGCGCATCGATCATCATGGCTGGCAGCTCGCCTTCCTCGCGCTCACCGTCGCTGGCCTCGCCGACCCTAAGCGCGCCCGCGGCGGCGCCACCGTCGGCCTGTCGAGCGCCGCCTCGCTCACCATCGGGCTCGAGATGCTGCCCTATTGCGCGATGGCCGGCGCGATCATTGCGCTGCGCTGGATCTGGGACCGCGAGGATGTCCGCCGCATGCAGGTCTATGGCCTGACGCTCGGCGGCGGCTCGGCGCTCGGCTTCGCGCTGTTCGCTTCCAACGCCAACCAGGTGCTGCGCTGCGACGCGCTCACTCCCGTATGGCTGAGCGTGATGATCGCCGCCGGCGCGCTGCTGTTCGGTCTGTCGCTGCTCAACCCGGCCAATCGCTGGATCCGCCTCGCCCTTGCCGCGCTGGCCGGCGCCGTGATCGTCGCCGGCTTCGCGCTGCTCTTCCCGCAATGCCTGGGCCGGCCCGAACAGGTGTCGGACGAGCTCGCCAACACCTGGCTCAACAATGTCCGCGAGGCGCGGCCGATCTACAAGCACCCCTTCAAGACTGCCTTCCCGATGGCCGTCCTGCCGGTGATCGGCGTGCTCGGCGCGCTGTTCGCCACCTGGCGGGCGCGGCGCAGCGAGGCGCTGGTCGGCTGGGCCGCCATCGCGCTGTTCACTGCCTTCGCCAGCGCGATGCTGCTCTGGCAGGTCCGCGCCGCCCCCGCCGCGCAGCTGCTCGCGGTGCCGGGCTCGACCGCGCTGCTCGTCGTGGTCGTGCCCTGGTTCCTCGGCCTCAAGGCGCCGCTGGCGCGCTGGATCGGCGAGGTCCCCGCGATGGTCCTCGGCGTCGTCCTCCGCGTCTTCGGCACGGTCGCCGCCTTCCTGCTGCTCTCGGGCCTCTGGGCCGGGCTGGTCGTGCCCTGGTTCTCGGCCGACAAGGGCGCGAAGCCGGGCAAGCCCGCCGCGCCCGACAAGGTCGCCGCCGCCAACGCCGCCTGCGCGCGGCTGAGCAATTTGCGCGTGCTCGACGACATCCCCGCCGCGACGATCTTCACCCATGTCGATCTCGGGCCGCGGCTGATCGTCACCACGCATCACAATGGCATTGCCGGCCCTTATCACCGCAACGGCCGCGCGATCCTCGACGTCCACCACGCCTTCACCTGGCCGACGCCCAACTTCCGCCCGATCGCGAAGGCGCATGGCGCGCAATATCTGCTGGTCTGCCCGAACATGTCGGAGACGACGCTCTACCGCTCGCGCGGCCCGAACGGCTTCTATGCGCAGCTCGCCCGGGGCGAGGTGCCGAACTGGCTCGAGCCGGTGCCGCTCCGCGAGGTCCGCCCGGGCACGCCGCTGCCGTTCAAGCTGTGGAAGATCCGCTATGATCTGCCGGACGTGGTGGCGCCGGCGAAGCGCTGATCCTTCTCCCTCTCCCCTTCAGGGGAGAGGGCCGGGGAGAGGGGGAGTGCGACGCGCTATCGGATATGCCCCTCTCCCCTGCCCTCTCCCCGCAAGCGGAGAGAGGGAGAAAATCAGTGCCCCGTCACCGCCCGCCCGGCAACCAGCGCCGCGCTGATCCCGTCGATCACGAACTGCACCGCCAGCGCGCCGAGCAGCACGCCGAGCAGCCGCGACACCACCGCCTCGATCTTGGCACCGACCACCCGCATCAGCGGTCCCGCCGCGAGCAGCGCCAGCAGCGTCAGCAGCAGGATCGCCGCCATCGCCGCGAGCACCACGGCGGTGCGCTCCAGCCCGTTGTTCTGCGACATCAGCAGCATGGTCGAGGCGATCGAGCCCGGACCTGCGATCATCGGCATCGCCATCGGGAAGATCGAGATGTCGGTCGGCTCCTCGGCCTTGATCTTCTCGGCCCGGTCCTCGCGCCGCTCGGTGCGCTTCTCGAACACCATCTCGAGCGCGATCAGGAACAGCATGATGCCGCCGGCGATCTTGAAGGCGTTGAGGCTGATGCCCAGCGCGCGCAGCAGCGCCTCGCCGAACAGCGCGAAGCCGAACAGGATGACGGCGGCAACGATCACCGCGCGCACCGCCATCGCCCGGCGATGCACCGCGCTCGTCCCCGCGGTCAGCCCCGCGAAGATCGGCGCGCAGCCCGGCGGATCGATCACCACGAAGAAGGTGATGAAAGTGGAGATGAAGAGTTCGATCATTTGGCGGCCCCGATGCTGTCGACGAGCACGCGGTCGAAGTCGCGGCCGTTCCACAGGTGAGCCGCTACCATGCGGGCACCATTGGGAAACACCGTCCAGCCCCATTGCAGGCTGCCATCGCCAGAAGCCCCCACGCCTTCCAGTTGTCCCGGATCGGGCGCCTCGTTCGCCACCGAACCCGGCTTGCCCTTGCAGGATGCGACATGCACCTTGGGCGCGGCCGGTCGGATGCGCTCGGCCTTCAGCCCATCGCCGTGATCGACGATCCACTTCCAGCTGCCGTCCGGCTGACGCTGCCACACCGTGGTGAAATAGCCGACCGCACCGCTCGGCCAGCGCGAACCACCGGTGTTCACCGCCAACTTGCCGTCGCACGAGACCCAGCTCTCGACCGGCCACCACTCGACCGATTTGACCGGGTCCCGCTTGTCCTTCAGCCACTCCTGCGCCTTCACCGGCTGCGGCACGAACATCGTCGCATCCGCCGCCGCATATTCGCGAAACGCCGTCCACTGGCCCCTGGCCTGCGCTGCCGCGGCAAAGGCGCGCTCGGCGTCCACCGCCGTCTGCGGCGTCGCGGCCTGCAGGACCAGCGCGGCCAGGAACATCAGATCACGCCCTTCTCGAGCGGCACCCCGGCATTGCGATACGCCGCCACCAGCGTGTTGCGCAGCAGGCAGGCGATGGTCATCGGGCCGACGCCGCCGGGTACCGGGGTGATTGCGCCCGCCACGCTTGCTGCGCTGTCGAAATCGACATCGCCGACCAGGCCCGCCTCGGTGCGGTTGATGCCCACGTCGATCACGGTCGCGCCCGGCTTCAGCCACTCGCCCTTGACGAAATGCGCCCGTCCCACCGCCGCCACGACGATGTCGGCATGTTTCAGATAATGCGGCAGGTTGCGGGTCTTCGAATGGACCAGGGCCACGGTCGCGCTCGCCCGGGTCAGCAGCGCCGCCATCGGCTTGCCGACGATGTTCGAGCGGCCGATCACCACGGCGTCGAGCCCGGCCAGGTCGCCCAGCCGGTCCTCGAGCAGCATCAGGCAGCCGAGCGGCGTGCAGGGCACGAAACCATCGAGCCCGGTGGCGAGACGCCCGGCATTGACCGGGTGGAAGCCATCCACGTCCTTGTCCGGATCGATCCGCAGCAGCACCGCTTGCTCGTCGATATGCCGGGGCAGCGGCAGCTGGACCAGGATACCGTCCACTTCCGGATCGGCATTGAGCTTGTCGACCAGCGCCATCAGCGTCGCCTGGGTCGTGTCGGCGCCGAGCTTGTGCTCGAAGCTCTCCATCCCCGCCTCGCGGGTCTGCTTGCCCTTGGAGCGGACATAGACCGCGCTGGCCGGATCCTCGCCGACCAGCACCACGGCCAGCCCGGGCGCGCGCCCGGTCCTTGCCTGGAACGCGGGAACCAGTTCGGCCACGCGGGCACGCAGGCCCGCGGCGAACGCCTTGCCGTCGATGATGTCAGCCGTCATGTGCCCCGCCATAGAGACGTTGCGCCCGTTCTTCCAGCGCTGTGGGGTCGCCGGCGACACGAAGTCGCTTGAGCCGCGCGGTATCGCCCGCGATCAGGCTGACGGCGCGCTTCGGCACGCCGAACGCCGCCGCCACCAGCGGGACGAGCGCGGCATTGGCTGCGCCCTCCACCGGAGGCGCGGCGAGCCGGGCGGCGAAATGCTCCGCCGTGCCCGCCGCGAAAGCGTCGCGCGACGCGCGCGGCGTCACGCGGACTGCGATCTCGATCCCGTCTGCGATGCGCCGCCAGGCGGGCACGCCCGCGTCAGAAGTTGGGGGTGGCCAGCTGCGCGATCGCCCAGCTCAGGACGAAGTCCTTGAGGATGATGATGAGCAGCAGCGCGACCAGCGGGCTCAGGTCGAGCGCGCCGAAATCGGGCATGAACCGCCGGATCGGCCGGTAGATCGGCCGGGTGATCGCATCGAGCGTCTGCCAGATCGAGCGGACGACGTCGTTGTACGTGTTGATCACGTTGAACGCGATCAGCCAGGACAGGATCGCCTGAACGATGATGATCCAGCTGAGTACCGACAGCAGAAACTGCGCGACCTGCAGGAGCATGACGAGAAAGGACAAGGCGATCTCCGAGATTGGTTGGCGGGGAACTTAGGGAACACCGCGCTCCGCAACAACCCCGGCGCAGGCCTTCCTTGCAATGTAGGACTTCAGCTGTTTGGCTCCTGGGCGCTGCGCGCGAACGCAGCCGCTCTTTGACAGGTAGGAACCATAGGATTCATGCGGTTGCGCAGGGCCATGACAAAATTGCGCCATCGCATGCCCCTGTGTGACGCTTGGCTATCGAGACTTTTGTGACTTTCCGCGGCGGCCCGCCGAGTCGCGCGGCCGCAGATGTAGGAAATTCAGGCGTGGACCAAAGTGCCCGCGCCGCGCCGGGTGAAGATCTCGAGCAGCATCGCATGCGGGATGCGCCCGTCCAGGATCACCGCCGCATCGACGCCCTGCTCCACGGCATGGACGCAGGTCTCGACCTTGGGGATCATGCCGCCCTTGATCGTGCCATCGGCCTTCAATGCCTCCACTCGCTCCCGATCGAGATCGGTGAGCAGCTCACCCTGTTTGTCGAGCACGCCGGCCACGTCGGTCAGCAGGAAGAAGCGCGAGGCGCCGATCGCGCTGGCGATCGCGCCGGCCATGGTGTCGGCGTTGATGTTGTAGGTGTGACCGTCCGCGCCCAGCGCGATCGGGGCGACCACGGGGATGAAGTCCTGCGCGGCCAGCGAATGGAGGATCGCCGGGTTCACCGCCACCGGCTCGCCGACGAAACCCAGGTCGACATGGCGCTCGATGCCCTGGAGCGGATCGGCCTCGCGGCCGGTGACCTTCTCGGCGGTGACCAGGCCGGCATCCTTGCCCGAGATGCCGACGGCGCGGCCGCCCGCAGCGCCGATCCAGCTGACGATCTCCTTGTTGATCGATCCGGCCAGGACCATCTCGGCGATACGCGCGGTCTCCGCATCGGTGACGCGCAGACCGCCGACGAAGTTCGATTCGACGCCAAGGCGCTTCAGCATCGCGCCGATCTGCGGGCCGCCGCCATGGACGACGATGGGGTTGATGCCCACCGCCTTGAGCAGCACCACGTCCTCGGCGAAGTCGCGCTGCAGCTCGGGATCGCCCATCGCGTGGCCGCCATATTTGACGACGAAGGTCGCACCGGCATAGCGCTGCAGATAGGGCAGCGCCTCAACGAGCGTTTCGGCCTTGGCGAGCAGCGCGGGATCGGGGGCATTGGTCATGGCGGCCCCATAGGGCCAGAGGGGCGCCCCCGCAACTTTCAGCGGAAGACCGGCGTCGCGCGATAGGTGGTGAGCCAGTTGGTCGAACCGCGGCACTCGCGCATGAGCGTCATCTCGATCGCCCGAAACCGATTGCCGTCCCACACATAGCGGGCACCGGCGCCGCAATCGCCGACGCCGCGCCCCTTGGAATGGGAAGACAGCACACCCTGATCCCACCTCGCATTGGTCAGGCCGCTGTCGGTAACTTCGCTCATCGACACATTCTGGTCGAACGGCGCCGGAACGGCCTTGCCGCCGGCAATGATGAAGGCGACGCTGCTGAAGTTATAGGCGCCCGAACCACAGGGCAGCAGCGCCAGCGTCTTGCCGCCGCCCAGCGCGAAGGTCTCGACCTCGGGCACGCTGTCGGCACCGTCATAGAGCCCGCCGCACTCGCTCTGCTTCTCCATGCTCGCCCGCATCGCCTTGGAGACAGTGGCGGGTGTGCCCGAGGAACGCAGTCCGACGATTTGCTCGGGCGTCCGGGCCACGGGTACGGCGCTGGCGGGCCTGGTCCCCTTGGCGACCAGCGCGGTCACCGTGCCGGCCCGGCCCTGGTCCGCATCGATATGGCGCAGCGATGCCGAGGAGCCGGCGAGCGAGATGCGCGCCGCGACCTTGCCATCGTCACCGACCAGCGCCAGCGCCTTGCCATTCGGCATGGCGGCGGCGATCTTCGCGGCGTCGGCGCCCTTGAAGGTGACGCCTTCGTCGCCGGCCGGTGCGGTGGCGATAGCCACGTCATCGATGCGGAGCGTGGCCTTGCCGCTCGGCTTGTCCGCGGGCCAGACCTCCACCGTGAAGCCGCCCGCCGGCCCGGCCTCGCGGACGACCGACATGGTCGCGTCATAGTCCGATCCTTCTTCCGGCATCGCCTGGTCGCCCGGCAGGAGCGAAGTCATCTCGCAGCGGTGCAGATTGTCGCAGGCCACGACCCAGTCGCCATAGAGTTTCTCGGGATCGTCTTGCGCGGCCTGGGCGGAGAGAAGGAAGGCGAGGAGCAGCATGGCGTCGAGCCTAGCCGATTCGCCTTCGAATCGATAGGAGCGGCGCCAAAGGAGAGACGATGATGAAGACGGTTGGCGTGATCGGTGCGGGGCAGATGGGCGCGGGCATCGCGCAGGTGTCGGCCCAGGCGGGCTATGCGGTATTGCTCTCCGACGTCGATCAGGCGCGCGCCGAGGCGGGCAAGGCGGGCATCGCCAAGCAGCTTGCCCGTGCGGTCGAGAAGGAGAAGATCGGCGCGGCCGATGCCGAGGCGGCGCTCGGCCGGATCACCTGTGTCGGCGGCACTGACTCCTTCGCGCCGTGCGACCTGGTGATCGAGGCGGCGACCGAGCGGGAGGCGATCAAGCGCCAGATCTTCGAGAGCGTCGGCAAGGTGTTGGGCGCCGACGCGATCCTGGCGAGCAACACCTCGTCGATCCCGATCACCCGCCTCGCCCAAGCCTCGCCCGATCCGGCCCGCTTCATGGGCGTGCACTTCTTCAATCCGGTGCCGGTGATGGGCCTGATCGAGCTGATCCGCGGCCTCGCCACCTCGGATGCCACCGTCGCAGCGGTCGAATCCTTCGGCCAGTCGCTCGGAAAGCGGATCGTCCACGCCAACGACGCCCCGGGCTTCATCGTCAACCGCGTGCTGATGCCGATGCTCAACGAGGCCTGCTTCGCGCTTGGCGAAGGTGTGGCGACGATTCCGGACATCGACGCTGCCTGCCAGCTCGGCCTCAACCATCCGATGGGGCCGTTCACTTTGGCCGACTTCATCGGGCTCGACACCTGCCTCGAGATCACCCGCGTGCTGTTCGAAGGCACCGGCGATCCCAAGTTCCGCCCGGCGCCGCTGCTGGTGAAGTATGTCGAGGCCGGCTGGTACGGCCGCAAGACCAAGCGTGGCTTCTACGACTATAGCGGCGGGGAGCCGGTGCCGACGCGCTAGGCGCCGGCCTCGGCTTGGGTCAGCTCGGCCTGGCGGTCGAGCGCCCATTTGGCGAGCGTGTCGAACGGGATCGCTGCGAGGAAGGCGATCCCGGCGCGACCGTCATGCGCCCAGCGCACCACGCCGCGGCGCCCCTCCAGCCCGTGCACGCCCACCGTCACTTCGTCGCCTTCGCGGAGGAAATCGGCCTCGACCTTCACCCCGCCCTGCGACACGTCGACCAGGGTGACGCTGACCCGCAGCCCTTCGGCGACCAGGCTGACCGGACAGGCGATCCGCAGGCGCGGCATGCGCTGGGTGAGGCCGGGATCGCCGTGGACCGGCGCATGGAGCACCTCGAGCACGTCGATCTTCTCGTCGAACTGCACGCCCACCGTGCCATCGGCCGACCAGGCGACGTGCCCGGCGATCTCGTTGCCCGAGCGGATCTCAACCGTCACCGGCTCGCCGGGGGGCAGGCTGGTGTGGAGCTTCCCCATCAGCCCGCCGGGCGAGATGTTGCGGATCAGGCAGAGCGCCTCATAGCCGTCCCATCGCAGCATCGCGGACCGGTAGACCGAGATCTTCGAACGATCGTCGCTTCGGCGTTCCATGGTCGGCACTTCGGGCTGGAAGGAGATTTCGGTGCGGGAAATGTTCGCCTCCAACGGCTTTTCTGTTGTGACCCGCGGCGAATATGCGTCCGTCAGATGTCTGTAACGTTTCGATGTCGCAACGGCACGCGGCAGCGGCGGATGCACCGGCTCCTCGCTGTCGCCGGCAGGCCGGAAGGCGAGCTGCAGACAGTCCCGCACCCGGCCCAGCGCTTCCTCGCCCGGTGTCGGCGGCGGGCGACGCAGGATGCGGAGCGGACGTGCATCCGGACCGGTGGCGATGAAATTGGTCACGCTTCACTCCAGCTACTGTCCTGGAGAGCACACATCCCGGGGCCGGCCCTGCGGCACGGTCCGATGATGGCGCGCGACCCGCTCTCCACCCGATGTCGATTGTCCCCGGCTAGTACAGCGCGCCCCCGGCGCAGCGTTGTCCTGCCGATTTGGTCCGAATCTAGGTAACCGAGGTATCCAAAAGGTTAACGACTCAGGGAAGCAGCAGCCCCGCCAGCGCCGCGCTCATCAGATTGGCCAGGCTGCCGGCGATCAGCGCGCGGATGCCGAGCTTGGCGATCATCGGCCGCTGGTTCGGCGCGAGGCTGCCGGTCGCCGCCATCTGGATGGCGATCGAGCTGAAATTGGCGAAGCCGCACAGCGCAAAGGTGACGATCGCGCGGGTGCGCGGCGCGATATCGGTCATCGCGCCGAGATCGATGAAGGCGACGAACTCGTTGAGCACCACCTTGGTGCCGAACAGCCCGCCCGCCGCGGTCGCCTCGTGCCAGGAGATGCCGAGCAGGTACATGACCGGCGCGAAGATCGTGCCGATGATCTTCTGGAAGCTGAGATTCTGGAGGAAGCCCGCCCAGGCGGCATGGCCGGTCAGGTCGTAGAGCCAGTTGCCCGCCCCCGCGAGCAGGCCGTTGGCGAGCGCGACGAGCGCGACGAAGGCGAGCACCATCGCACCCACCGCCACCGCGATCTTGACGCCGGTCGAGGCGCCCGAGGCGGCGGCCATGATGAGGTTTGCGGCGCGCTCTTCCTCGACATCCTGCTCGGCGACCTTGATCGCCGCTTCCTCGGCATCGTCGCCGAGCGGCAGCTCGCCGTCCTGCACCGGGCTGTCGGGCATGATGATCTTGGCCATCAGCAACCCGCCCGGCGCCGCCATGAACGAGGCGGCGAGAAGATAGGGCAAGGAGGCCGCGCCGAGCAGGCTGGCATAGGCGGCGAGGATCGTGCCGGCGACGCCGGCCATGCCGACGGTCATCACCGCGAAGAGCTGCGAGGGCGTGAGCCGGGCGAGATAGGGGCGGATCACCAGCGGCGATTCGCTCTGGCCGACGAAGATGTTGGCGGCCGCACAGAGGGACTCGACCTTGGTGGTGCCGACCACCTTCTCGATCGCGCCGCCGATCCAGCGGATCACGAACTGCATCACGCCGAGATGATAGAGGATCGAGACCAGGGCGGCGAAGAAGATGATCACCGGCAGCGCCGCGATGGCGAAGCTCTGCCCGCCCAACTCGGGCTTGGCGAGCGGGCCGAACAGGAAGCTGGTGCCGGCCCCGGCATAGCCGAGCAGCGCCGAGACCGCGTTCGACAGGCCGTGCAGCGCCGCCTGGCCCCAGCTGGTCCGCAGCACCAGCGCGGCGATGCCCGCCTGGAGGAGGAAGGCCGCGCCGACCACGCGCAGGTTGATCCCGCGCTTGTTCGACGAAAGCGCGAAGGCGATGCCAAGGATCGCGAGCACGCCGAAGATGCCGACCGGAAACTGATTCAACTTCTACCCCCAAGGCAAACGCCCAAGCCTGTGAGCATACACGCTCGCACCCGCATGGCCAGAGGCAGCCGACTCCGTTCCCCGCAGAAGGCGCGCGGCGGAAGTTCACAAAGTTCCCAACATCGCCGCGGGCGATCGCAGGCGCCCGCACGCGCGGGCCAACGCTCCGCGGCCCCGCCCGGCGAGGACAGCCGGGCGGATGGCGGAAGGAACGGGCTTTTCGAGATCTCGAAACTGGCAATAGAACAAAAAGGGAACTTTGTCAAGTCCCAAAGTCCCTGGGACTTGCGGTACAGGCATTTCTCGCTAGCGTCCGCCCATGGACACCATTCGCATCCCGCGTTCGCTCTTCTTCCTATCGATCTTCTATGGCGGCATGGTCTGCATCGCCGGCGTGCTGGGCAACAAGCAGGTCGCGCTCGGCCCGATCTCGCAGATCGGCGACTGGGTGGGCGTCGGCCCGCTCGCGGTGGAGGCGGGGATCTTCGCCTTCCTGCTGCTCGTCGCAGTCTCCAGCGCGGTCGCCGAGCTGCATGGGCCGGACACCGCGCGGCGGCTGGTGCTGATCGGCTTCGTGCCGCTGGTCACCTCGGTGCTGCTCTCGATCCTGGTTCTCTCCCTCCCCGCCTCGCCGAGCATGGCACCCGACCGGCTGCATGCCTTCGAGCTGATGATGAGCGGCACACCGCGCATCTGGCTGGGCGGGATCATCGCCTATGGCATCTCGCAGATCCTCAACGTCACCATCTTCTCGGCGCTGCAGAGCGGCGGCGGCAAGCTGCTCTGGCTGCGCGCCGCGATCGCATCGGTGCTAAGCCAGATCGCCGACACGCTGATCTTCGTCACCGTCGCCTTTTACGGCGTCTTCCCGATCGGTGAGCTGCTGGTCGGCCAGATGCTGAGCAAGGTGGTGCTGAGCATCGTCCTGGTGCCGGCGCTGATCTACCTGTTCGTCGCGTTCGGGCGCAGCCTGGACAAAAGGCGGGCGCTGAATTGAGAGCCTGACAATTCCTCCCCGAGCTTGTCTCGGGGAGGGGGACCATTCGCCTAGCGAATGGTGGAGGGGCGATGGCGGGACGCCGCCTTCGCCGGCGAGCCCCTCCACCACGCCCTTCGGGCGCGGTCCCCCTCCCCCAGCGAGCTGGGGGAGGAATTACACGCTCTAAGGCGCCAGCCTGATCGGCTGGGCTTCGCAGAGGATCAGGGCGAACCAGTCGTTCGGATCGGTCCATTCGCGGATCGGAGTCCAGCCGCCGGCGCGCAGCAGCATGCGGGCGCCGTTGCGACCATATTTGTGGCTGTTTTCGGTGTGGATCGTCTCGCCCGCCGCCATGGCGAAGGGCCGGCCGTCGACCATGAACTCCATGTCGCGCACCGCCTCGAGATGCATCTCGATCCGCGCGGCATCGTCGTTCCACAAGGCGACATGGCGGAAGGCCTCGACCGGGATCGTGCCGTCCAGCTCGCGGTTGATCCGCTCAAGCAGGTTGAGGTTGAAGGCGGCGGTGACGCCCTGGGCGTCGTCATAGGCGGGGACCAGGACGTCCGGCGACTTGACCCGGTCCATCCCGATCAGCAGCCGCGCGCCGTCGCCCAGCCACTCGCGCATCGCGCGCAGCAGGTTGACCGCATGCCAGGCCTGCATGTTGCCGATCGTCGAGCCCGGGAAGAAGCCGAGCTTGGGCATGCCGCTCACCTGCTCGGGCAGCGGCACCGGGCGGAGGAAATTGGCCTCGACCGGATAGACCGGCAGGCCGGGAAAGGCCTGGCCCAGTTCAGCGGCGGACTGGCGGAGGAAATCGCCGGAGATGTCGATCGGCACATAGGCGGCGGGATCGATGGCACGCAGCAGCAGCGGCGTCTTGACCGAGGAGCCCGAGCCGAACTCGACCACCGCGGCGCCGCGCGCTGCCAGCGCGCCGAGCTCGGGGCTGGTCTTGCGGAGCAGCTCGGTCTCGGTGCGGGTGGGATAATATTCGGGGAGCTGGGTGATCTCCTCGAACAGTTCCGAGCCGCGGCGATCGTAGAACCAGCGCGCCGGGATGGCGCGGGGACGCGCTTCGAGGCCGCTCAGCACATCGGCGCGGAAATGCGGATCGGCGAGGCTGGCCTGGCCGTCTTCGAGTTCCTGTTTCAGCATGACTGGCCGGCCTTTCCGTTTTGATCATCATCCCCGCGCAGGCGGAGGTCGAGAGCCACGAAGGTCACTAGAGGTCCTTCGCCAGGCGCACGCCGGTGAACTGCCAGCGCTGATGGGGATAAAAGAAGTTGCGGTAGCTCGCCCGGCTATGGCCGCGCGGCGTGGCGCAGGACGAGCCGCGCAGCACGAACTGCCCGCTCATGAACTTGCCGTTGTACTCGCCGACCGCACCCTCGGCCGCCTTGAAGCCGGGGTAAGGCCGAAAGGCACTGCCGGTCCATTCCCAGACATCGCCGAAGAAAGCGGGGCCGCCCGCCGAGGGCCGCGGCTCGACCGGGCCGGCAGCGTCGAGCTGATTGCCGCTTTCCGGATCGAAAGCCGAAGCGGCCGCTTCCCATTCGAACTCGCTGGGCAGGCGCGCGCCGGCCCAACTGGCATAGGCATCGGCCTCGAAGAAACTGACATGGGTGACCGGCGCGGCGGGATCGACCGGACGGCGGCCGTCGAGCCCGAAGCGGGTCCAGGCGCCACGCTCCTGGCGCCAGTAGAGCGGCGCCTCGATGCCTTCCTTCTGCACCCAGCCCCAGCCGTCCGACAGCCAGTGGCGCGGATCCTTGTACCCGCCATCGGCGATGAACGCGGCCCATTCGCCATTGGTCACCGTGCGATCGGCAAGGGCATGCGGGGTGAGCAGCGCCTGGTGGCGCGGCCCTTCGCAATCGAACGAAAATGTTGAATCGCTTGAATCGACACCCAGCTGCACGAGACCGGCCCGCCCCTCGATCCAGCCGATCGGGCCGGGCATCGCCACCGGCACCTTGGGCGCGCCGCGCCATACCGCAGGCTCGAGCGGGTTGACCGAGAAATGGTGGAGGATGTCGGTGACCAGCAGCTCCTGGTGCTGCTGTTCGTGATTGCAACCAAGCAGGACCAAAGCCCGGGCCGCTTCCGGCAGATCGGGCAGCGCATCGATCAGTGCGGCATCGACATGGGCGCGATAGGCCAGCACCTCGGCGAGGCTGGGGCGCGACAGCATTCCCCTGCGAGGACGCGCATGGCGCTGCCCTTCGGCCTCGTAATAGCTGTTGAACAGGAAGGGCCAGCGCTCGTCGTGCAGCGCATAGCCGGGGACATGATCGCGCAGCACGAAGGTCTCGAAGAACCAGCTGGTGTGGGCGAGATGCCATTTGGCCGGTGAGGCATCATCCATCGACTGGATCGTCGCATCGGCATCGGAGAGCGGGCGGACCAGCGCCTCGCTCAGTGCGCGAATATGGTGGAACTTCGCGCCAAGCGCGCCGGAGGCCGGAGCGGATCCCGTTTCCGTTCGCATTATGTTCTCCTAGCGCGGCCGGGTGCACCGGTCAACCGGGGGAGATATAGGTTCGCGGAAAGCCCCCGGTACCCCTTCAGAACGTTACGTCGCCGGCTTTTGTTCACGCCCTGCCGATAGCGGGCGGCCCAGGGCCGGGCAGCTATGCCAAGGTATCGGTCAGCGTGACGCGCCGGGTATCCAGAGCACGTCCCCCGCCTCGCTCTGGTTGACCGCGCGGGCGGCGACGAACAGCAGGTCGGACAGCCGGTTGAGATAGGCGAGCGGCTGCGGCCCGGCACCGGCGGCGACCGCGGCGCGCTCGGCCCGGCGGGTGACGGCGCGGGCGAGGTGGAGCTCGGGCGCACCGGGGGCGCCGGCGGGCAGCACGAAGCTGGTCAGCGGCTCCAGCGCCGAATTGATATGGTCGATCCGCTCCTCGAGCCATGCGACCTGGCCGGGGGTGATGCGCAGCGCGCCCTGGATCCCCTCGGGCGTGGCGAGATCGGCGCCGAGATCGAACAGGTCGTTCTGGATATGCGCGAGCATGCCGCCGAACGCGTGATGGCCGAGCGTGGCGCGGGCGACGCCGAGCGCGCAGTTGGCCTCGTCGACATCGCCGATCGCCGCCATCAGCGCGGCTGCCTTGGAGATGCGCGAGCCGTCGACCAGGCCGGTGGTGCCGTCGTCGCCGGTGCGGGTGTAGATCTTGTTCAGCTTGACCATCGCCCCGGACTCTACGCCCGGGGGCGATGCTTCTCAATTCCTCCCCCGGCAAGCCAGGGAGAAATTCATCGGGTCACGCTGCTTCGGCGACCGCGTCGCGGGCCGGCGGGAGGAAATGCTCGGGGCCAAGCAGCCGGTGCGGATAGAGGAACTGGTTGGTCGCCATCGGCACCACCACGCCCTCGACCACGCCGGGCATGAAGTAGTTGCCCTGATATTCGTTGGGCCGGGTCATCGAGGTGTCGCCATGATAGGCGGCGCCGATGCCGCTATAGTTCAGCTCGGTGCCGAACACCGCGTAGAGCGCCATGTCGACGAAGTTCATGAACTCGGGCGCGCCGCGCAGATGCGTGTCCTGCGCGATCAGCGCGACCAGGTCGTCGCGCACGAAGGAGAGCGCCGCGAGGTCCTTCACCACCTGGGTGAAATTGTGGTCGCCATCGTGGTGGACGAGGGTCTGGCGGCCGCGCTCCTCGAGCATCACGTGCCGGACATAGCTGGGCATGTCGCCATGGAAGAGGCGGATGCGCCGCGCCGCATCGGGAAAGGTGCGGCGGGTGCGCTCATAGGCGAAGCGGAGATATTCGGCGGAGACGTCGACCAGGTCGAGATCGAAGTCGAACGCTTCGGCGCAGCCGCCGAGATAGACGGTCGAGCCGCCCATGAAGACGCCGACTTCGACGACGCGCTCGAACTGGCCGTTATAGTCGCGCAGGGTGCGGACGAGGTCGTGATAATATTGCGGCGAGCACTGGTCCTCATAAGCGAGGCTGAGCGCGTGGACCCTGTCGGCGATGCGATCGAAGATGCGGTTGCGGCCGCGGAACTGGTCCATCTGGGTGCGGGCCTGATAACCCGAGAACATCGGGATGCCGAGCGCGGCCGCGGGATCCGCCAGGCCGTGCAGCGTCTCGTCGGGAGCGATGAAGGTTCCGAAGGTCATGGGGCATCCTGCTGGTTACCCCTGAATTATAGAGGGCCAGACGCTCAGGCGTGCTTCGAGCGGAGAAGCAGCAGGCCGAAGCCGATGAAGATGGTGCCGGTCAGCCGGTTGAACCATTTCTTGAGCGCCGGGCGCTCGAGATGGCGGGCCAGCCCGCGGCCGCCCAGCGCATAGACCAGGTACCAGAAGCATTCGACCACCGCGAAGGTCAGCACGAGGATCGCGAACTGCGGCGGCTTGGGCGCGGCGGCACTGACGAACTGGGGGAAGAAGGCGGCGGCGAAGAGCAGCGCCTTGGGGTTGGAGATGGCGATCACGAAGCCGCCGCGGAAGAGCTGCGCGGCGGTGAGGCGCTTGTCGGCGAGCGCAGCATCGTCGGTTACGTCGAGCGGGGCCGGGTCGGACCGCCACGCCTTGATGCCGAGCCAGACCAGATAGGCGGTGCCGGCCCAGCGCAACACTTCGAACGCGCCGGGGATGGCAAGCAGCAGCGCGGTGAGTCCGGCGGCGGAGGCGGCGAGGAGCGCGATCAGCCCGGCCAGGCAGCCGGCCATGGCCGCGACGGTGCGGCGCAGGCCGAAATCGACGCTGCGCTGGAGGATGTGGAGCATGTTGGGGCCGGGCGTCCCGCAAAGCAGGAACACGGCCATGACGAACAGCCACCAGGTCTGGAGAGTCATCGCGGCAACCCTGGAACTCGAAGAGGGGCCAAGCGGCCCGGTAGGTCAGCCCTTGGCCGACATCATCATCAGGATGATCGCGATGATCGCGATCGCCACGGCCTGGAGCAGGATGCGCTGCTGCATCAGCTTCTGCGACTTGAGCGCCCGCGGGCTGGGGCCGTCGCCGGTGTTCTCCAGGTCCTGGCTGGTCGTCTGCGCCATGTTCACCAGCCCCTTGATGAGGATGAACAGAGTGGCGAGCATCGCCGCGATCAGCAGGAAGGCCAGGAAGATCATGCGGCGACCCTACGCCTGTGCGGCGGCGATGCCAACCGGCAGTTGTCCTGCCCGCAACCGCTCGGCCAGCGCGCGGCCATCCTCCCCGGCGAGCCGCATCGCCTCGAGGCCGGGCGCGCCGTGGCGCTTGGCCAGGCGGGTGCCGTCGGGGCCGAGGAGCAGGGGATGGTGGCGGTACTCGGGCGTGGGCAGACCGAGCAGCGCCTGGAGCAGGCGGTGGACATGCGTAGCGGCGAACAGATCCACTCCGCGCACGACATGGGTGATGCCCTGCGCGGCGTCGTCGACGGTGACGGCGAGGTGGTAGCTGGCCGGCGCATCCTTGCGGGCGAGGACGACGTCGCCGGCGGACGCCGGGTCGGCGGGGATGCGGCCGGCGAATGCGTCTTGCCAGGTTAATCCCTCTCCCCATTGGGGAGAGGGAGGGAGCCGCGAAGCGGCGGAAGGGAGAGGGGCAGTCGCGATGGATGCCTCACTGCCCCTCTCCCTTCCCACGCCTTCGGCGCGGGCCCCTTCCCTCTCCCCGACGGGGAGAGGGAGATTCTGGATGGCCCTCCCCATATCCAGACGCCAGCAATGCGGCTTGCCCAGGTCCGGCGCTTCCAGCCCCCGGCACGTCCCGGGATAGAGCGCGCCCTCCGGTCCGTGCGGGGCGGTCAGGCTCGCGGCGATGTCGGCGCGGGTGCAGAAACAGGGGTAGAGCAGGCCCATGGCACGCAGCCGGTCGAGCGCTTCCTCGTAGAGCCCGAGGCGCTGCGACTGGAAACTGATCTCCCCGTCCCATTCGAGCCCGAGCCATTCGAGATCGCGCAGGATGGCCTCGACATGCTCGGGGCGCGAGCGGGTGCCGTCGATGTCCTCGATGCGCAGCGTGAAGGCCCCGCCGGCGGCACGGGCGAAGTCGTGCGCCTGGATCGCGGACCAGGCATGGCCGAGGTGCAGGCGGCCGGTGGGGCTGGGCGCGAATCTCGTGTGGACAACCATCAGAACGGCCCTTGACCGCGAGTCGCGGCATATGCTGTCATCACCGCGTCACGCTTCTCGGCGAGATGCGTGCCACCACCTAACGGGCGAGGGAGCGCATGTATCATCCCGATCTGATCCGCCATCCGGACAGCTGCCCTGCCCTTGTGCTCAACGCCGATTATACGCCCCTGAGCTACTATCCGCTGAGCATCTGGCCCTGGCAGACGGCGGTCAAGGCGCTGTTCCTCGATAGAGTGGACGTCGTTTCCTACTACGAACGCGAGGTCCGAAGTCCCAGCGCGAGGCTGAAGCTTCCTTCGGTCATCGCGCTCAAACAATATGTGAAACCTTCGCAGTTTCCCGCCTTCACCCGGTTCAATCTCTTCCTTCGCGACAAGTTCGCCTGCCAATATTGCGGCAGCCGCCGCGACCTCACCTTCGACCATGTCATTCCCCGCGCCCAGGGCGGGCGCACCACCTGGGAAAATGTCGCCACTGCCTGCGCGCCGTGCAACCTGAAAAAGGGCGGACGCACTCCCCAACAGGCCGCGATGCCCCTCTATCTCCAGCCGATACGGCCGACCAGCTGGCAGCTCCAGGAGCATGGCCGGCGCTATCCCCCCAATTATCTCCACGATACCTGGCGCGACTGGCTCTACTGGGATGTGGAGCTGCTGGCCTGATCGTCATCCCGGCGAAAGCCGGGATCTCGGGCAACAAGTGCACCGACAGAGAAGCCCTGGGCCCCGGCCTTCGCCGGGGTGACGGCAGGGGGGATGCGCGCTAGCATCCCCGCAAAATCCGGGGAGTGCATGACATGAGCGGTTTCACCATCGACCGGCGCACGGCGCTGGCCCTGTCGCTGGGCGGCGCGAGTGCGCTGGCGTTTCCGCGGCTCGCCTTCGCGGCGGCGCTCGACGAAGCGGCGGTGGATGCGATCGTCCAGCCCTTCCTGGCCGCTTTCGAGACGCCGGGCGTCGCCGTGGCGATCATCCGGCCGGGGATGCCGGCCTTCACCAAGGGCTATGGCGTGCGCACGCTCGGCAAGCCCGCGCCGGTCGACGCGCACACCCGCTTCGGCATCGCCTCGCACTCCAAGGCGTTCACCGCCGCCGCGCTCGCCCTGCTCGTCGATGCGGGCAAGCTCGGCTGGGAAGACCCGGTGGTGAAGCATTTGCCCGAGTTCCGCATGTCCGATCCCGCCGTCACGCAGATGATGACGGTGCGCGACCTGCTGGTGCATCGCTCAGGGCTTCCCTTGGGCGCCGGCGACCTGATGTTCTTCCCGGCCGGCACCCATGTCGCCGCCGATGTGCTGAAGGCGCTGCCCTATCTGAAGCCCGCGCGCGGCTTCCGGGCGGGCTATGATTACGACAACATCCTCTACATCGTCGCCGGGCTGCTGATCGAGCGTGTCAGCGGCATGGCCTGGGACAAGTTCGTCGAGACGCGGATCTTCGCGCCGCTCGGCATGGCCGACGCGGTCGGATCGCGCACCTCGCTCGCCACCGACAATGTCGCCGGCCGCCATGCCCGGCTCGGACCGCCGGTGCGCGGAATCGGCAAGCAGGAAGTCGTCCAGCCCGACGAGGGCAAGATGGTCGATGCCGCCGGCGGGATCAACGCCAGCATCAGCGACATGGCCAAATGGATCCAGGTCCAGCTGGCGCAGGGCAAGCTGCCCGACGGCAAGCAGCTCTGGTCGGTCCAGCAGGCCCGCGAGATGTGGAAGCCGCAGACGATAACCTCGTCGAGCGACGGCCCGACCGCGGAGAACCCGGTGCTCGCCGCCTATGCCTTGGGCTGGTTCGTGCAGGATTATCGCGGGCTCCGGCTGATCCAGCACAGCGGCGGGCTGTCGGGCCAGGTGACCTATACCGGGCTGCTGCCGTCGCGCGGGATCGGTGTATCGGTGCTGAGCAATGTCGAGGAGGGCGTCTCCGCCGCGATCCGCAATGCGATCCTCGACCGGCTGATCGACGCGCCGGCGTTCGACTGGGTGGCGAGCTACCGCACGCGCAGCAAGGCGGCGCAGGACGAGGCGCTGGCCAGCGTCGAGGGCGGGATCGACAAGGCACCGGCAGGCAGCCCGTCGCTGCCGCTGGCCGGCTATGCAGGGCGCTACCGCGATCCCTGGTATGGCGATGTCGTCGTGACGACCAAAAGCGGCAAGCTGTGGATCGACTTCACCCCCACGCCGGTGTTCAAGAGCGTGCTCGAGCCCTGGGGGCCGGACAGCTTCCGCACCCGCTTCGCCAAGGATGCCGGCGAGGACGCGGTGGTGACCTTCGAGGTCAAGGACGGCAAGGTGATCGGCGTGACGATGAAGCCGCTCTCGCCGCTCGCTGATTTCAGCTATGATTACCAGCACCTCGCCTTCGTGCCGGTGCCGTAATCAACTGTATTATTGTAGTAACACAGATGCTGCGCTAAAAGGACGGCATGCGAGCGGCAGAATCACCGACTGATGGCTGACGGCAGCGATCCGAGGAACGTCCGCTTTCCGCTGCGCCGGTCGGGCGACGATTTCGCGCCGAGCCCCACGCCGGCGCCGAAGCCCGAGCCGCGTGCCTGGCGCCCGCCGTCGATCGAGAAGATCGGCGAGGGGCTGGGCGATGCGCTCAGGCGGATCAAGCCGCAGCGCGAGGAACCGCTCGATCTGTCGGGCGGCATGCCGGCGCCCGACGATTATGCTCCGCGCTGGCGTCGCGCCGCGCCACCTGCTCCGCCACCGCCTCCCCCGCCCGGCCAGCCGGCCTATGCCGAGCCGCTGCCGGCGGGCGGCTACACCACCAATTTGCCGGTGGTGCTCAAGAAGCGGAACTGGCTGCGCTGGGCGAGCTGGATCATCGCCGGCTTCCTGGTGCTGTTCTTCGTCGCGGTCGCCTGGCTGGCGCTGACCGCACCGCTCTCCAAGTCGCTCCAGCCGCCGGCGCCGCCTTCGATCACGCTGCTCTCCGCCGAGGGCAAGCCGATCGCACGGCGCGGCGCGGTGATCGCCGCCCCCGTGGACGCCAGCAAGCTGCCCGAGCATGTCCGCAACGCGTTCGTCGGCATCGAGGACCGGCGCTTCTACAGTCATTGGGGTGTCGATCCGCGCGGCATCCTGCGCGCCTTCGTCCATAATGTGACGAGCGACGGCGGATCGCAGGGCGGCAGCACGATCACCCAGCAGCTCGCCAAGAACGCCTTCCTCAACTCGCAGCGGACCTTCGGGCGCAAGGCGCAGGAAGTGCTGATCGCCTTCTGGCTGGAGGCATGGCTGAGCAAGGACGAGATCCTCTCGCGCTATCTCTCCAACGTCTATTTCGGCGACAATGTGTACGGCCTGCGCGCCGCCGCGCGGCATTATTTCAGCGTCGAGCCCGAGGGGCTGACCCTGAGCCAGGCAACCCTGCTCGCCGGGCTGGTGCAGGCGCCGTCGCGGCTGGCACCGACCGGCAACCTGAAGGGCGCGCGCGAGCGGCAGAAGCTGGTGATCGCGTCGATGGTCGATGCCGGGCTGCTCACCAAGGCGCGCGGGCAGAGCGTGCGTCCCGCCGTGCTCAACGTCACCAAGTCCGAGGACGATCTGCCCAACGGCACCTATTTCGCCGACTGGGTGCTGCCCCAGGCGCGCGACCGGGCCGGCGGCGTCGGCACCGAGCAGACGGTGCAGACCACGCTGGAGCTGGCCGCACAGCAGGCGGCCGAGCGCGCGGTGCGCGGCGCGGGGCTGCGCAAGTCGCAGATCGCGATCGTGGCGATGCATCCCGATGGCCGGGTGATCGCGATGGTCGGCGGCAAGAATTACGGCGAGAGCCCGTTCAACCGTGCCACCCAGGCGCGGCGCCAGCCGGGATCGACCTTCAAGCTGTTCGTCTATCTGGCGGCGCTGCGCGGCGGGATGGAGCCGGACAGCATCGTCGATGACAGCCCCGTCCAGATCGGCGACTGGAAGCCCGAGAATTCGCATGGCAGCTATGCCGGGCAGATCACGCTGCGCCAGGCCTTCGCCAAGTCGTCCAACGTGGTCGCGGCGCGGCTGACCCAGAAATTCGGCGTGCGCGCAGTGACCCAGGCGGCGCGCGACCTCGGCATCTCGACGCCGATCGGCAACGATGCCTCGATCGCGCTCGGCACCTCGACCGTCTCGCTGCTCGAGCTGACCGCGGCCTATGCCTCGGTCGCCAACGGCACCTATCCGGTGCGCCCGCGGGGGCTGAGCGGCGAGGAGGCGGAGAGCGACTGGCTGGCCAAGCGCCTGGGCGGGCCGACCCGCTATAACGGGCGCCAGCTCGACGATCTCAGGAGCCTGCTCGGCACGGTGGTGGAGGACGGCACCGGGCGCGGGGCGAACCTGCCGATCCCGACCTATGGCAAGACCGGCACGACGCAGGACAATCGCGACGCGCTGTTCATCGGCTATGCGGGCGGGATCGTCTGCGGCGTGTGGCTGGGCAATGACGACAATTCACCCAACCCCGGCCTGTCGGGCAGCGGCCTGCCGGCGCGGGTGTGGCGCGACTTCATGACCCGCGCGCTCGACCTTCGCATCCCGCCGCCCGAGCCGACGGTGGAGCCCGACGCAAACGACGTGACGCTCGACGATGTGCTGAACGGGGTGGGCGAGTTCATCCAGGGCTCGGGCATCGAAACCCAGGTGGTGCCGCCGGGCGTCGATCCCGACGAGCAGGGCGAGGCGCCGATCGATGCGCGGCCGGCGGAAGGACAGCCGGGCGAGGCGACCGACCGGCGACGGCCAGGCCGCAGCCCGAGCGCACCGCCGGCGGATCGCTTCCGGCCGGATGACCGGCGGGGCGAGGAGCGCTAGGCCTCAAGCGACGACCTAGCCGATGAGGTGCAAGCGATCCCCCTCGCCCTTGTCCGTCAGCGCTTTAGCCAGAAGCTCGCCCCCGAGGCCGACGAACGAAATGGCAGCGGACCAGCCTCTGGGCACCATGCCGACAGCTTCCCGGTAAATGTCAGCCGTCTGCAGGGTCAGATTGACCGATGCGATGATCTCCACGCCCGTTTGGAGGGAGGCATCCACCTCCTGACCTCTCCTAATTGTCACCTGCTGGAGGCTCGCTCCGACAGATATGTCCGGACCATTGTTCGTCACGACATACCGACCGTCGTCCAAGATCCTATTCACGATGAGGTCGAAGCCATCCATGCTCGCATCGTGACGGCATCAAGCCAGCACTGCAATGCCGCGGGCCCGAGTTGCACACCGGCCCCACGGATCGCGCCCTACCGGGCGGGCGGCGGGCGAGGAGCGGTAGCGGGCCATAACCGTCACCCCGGCCTTGTGCCGGGGTCCACCGAGAGGCAAGCAACGGACCAGAAGCTCCAGGCAGGGAACACGCGGTACAGTGGACCCCGGCACAAGGCCGGGGTGACAGGCTCTGGGAATGTCGCAAATCCGTCGTTTGCGATCGTCGCGATACCTGGGGTGGCGAAGCGCGACAGCCCACGCCGCCGTGCCGCGCCCTCGCCGATCACTTCACCGGACGGCAATTCTCCAGCAGCAGGCCATGCGCAGTGGCATTGAAATTGGCATAGACGCCCGACAGCTTGATCCGCTTGCCGGGCTTGAGCTGCAGCGCGAACACCGACTGGCCCTTTGCCAGCCGGCAGAAGATGTCGGTCTTGAACGGCGCGGTGCCGGGCAGCCGGATCGCCTCGTTATAGGGCTCCGGGATGTCGTAGGTGACGACATAGGCGTCATCCAGCTTGTCGATCGACTTGACCGTGCCGCTGACGATGAAGGTCTTGTCCTTGTAGCGCAGCGGGATCGCGGCGGCGTTGCGCTGGGTGTCCTTCGAGATCTGGTGCGAGATCGACAGCGCGTCCATTTCGAGCGGCGCCTTGTTGCCGGCCGCGGTCATGCCCGCGCTGGCCGCCGCAGTGCCGGCCTTGCCGGTCTTGAGCTGGTTCAGCATGCCGCACATCTCGGCCTTGGCGGGCTCGCTCGGTGCCGACATGCCAGCGCGAAGCTTCGCCTCCATCCGGACGGTGCCGTCGTCCGTCGCGGTGATGGTGAGGGGAAAGGCGCGGGCCTTGCCGGTCTGCGCCTGCTCGATCAGCATGCTGCCGTCCTCGGGCTCGACCGCCAGCACGTCATAGCCCTTGGCGACGACGATCCCGCGCATCTGGCCGATCGCGCTGGCAGGCTTCAGGCCGGGCAGCGTCACCGAGGCGGCGAACTTCTGGCCGCTGAGGATGCTGCCACCCTTGGTGAAGGATTCCTCACAGGTGCCGGCATGCGCCAGCGCCGGGGCAAGCAGCGCGATCGGTACGAAGAGACAGGACAAGCGCATTGTTTTCCCTCTTTCTTTTTTCGCCATGATAAGCTGGCGGAGCTGTATGGCGCCAAAGCCCCCGCCCGCCAACGCGCGAATACCCGCCCGTCGGGATCGGCCGGGGTTAGCGGCCTTGGAGATGCCGCAACATTCTGTCTGTTGACGCCGCCCGACACCCCTCGCATGGACCCGGCATGCGCTTCTTCTCCGACAACGCCGCCGCCGTCTGCCCCGAAGTGTTCGCCGCACTTGGCAAGGTGAATCAGCTCGACACGGCCTATGACGGGGACAGATGGTCGCAGTCGCTCGACGGTGCCTTCTCCGACCTGTTCGGGACGCAGGTGCGGGCGCTGTGGGTGCCGACCGGCACGGCGGCGAACAGCCTGGCGCTGGCCGCGCTCTGCCCGCCCTATGGCGGGGTGGTCTGCCACCGCGACGCGCATATCAATGTCGACGAATGCGGCGCGCCCGAATTCTACACGCATGGCGCCAAGCTGCTGGTCGGCGAAGGCGAAGGCTCGAAGCTGACCCCGGACGCGATCCGCGCGGTGATCGATCCGATCCGCCCGGACGTCCACCAGGTCCAGCCGCACGCCATCTCGATCACCAATGCGACCGAATACGGCCTGGCCTATACGCCCGACGAAGTCGCGGCGATCGGCGAGCTCGCCAGGGCGCGCAACCTCGGGCTGCACATGGACGGGGCGCGCTTCGCCAATGCCGTCGCGCATCTCGGCTGCCATCCCGGCGACGTGACCTGGCGCGCGGGCGTCGACGCGCTGAGCTTCGGCTTCGTCAAGAATGGCGGGATGAGTGCCGAGGCTTTGATATTCTTCAAGCCCGAGCTGGCGGATGCCACGCTCTATCGCCGCAAGCGCGCGGGGCTGCTCTTCTCCAAGGGGCGCTATCTCGCGGCGCAGATCCTCGCGCTGATCGAGGGCGGGCTGTGGCTGAAGAACGGCCGCGCGGCCAATGCCGGGGCGGCCTTGCTCGCCCGGGCGGCGGGCGACCGGCTGGTCCATCCGGTCGAGGCGAACGAGGTGTTCCTCAAGGTCAGCGCCGAGGAAGCCGCGAGCCTGCGCGCGCTCGGCTTCGACTTCTATGACTGGGGCGTCGGCGAGGCGCGGCTGGTGATCAGCTGGGACCAGAGCGAGGACGCGATCCGGCCGCTCGCCGACGCGATCGCGGCGCTGTGAGCGAGGGCGCCCCGCCCCAGTCCACCCGTCTTTCGGTCCTGATCCCCTTCGCGATCGTCACGCTGATCTGGGGATCGACCTGGATCGTGATCCGCGACCAGCTCTCGGTGGTGCCGCCGAGCTGGTCGGTGACCTACCGCTTCACCGTGGCGGGCGTGACGATGCTCGCCTGGGCGCTGCTGCGCGGCGACGGGTTGCGGATGGACGCACGCGGCTGGCGGTTCGCGGTGCTGCTCGGCCTCGCCCAGTTCGTGTTCAACTTCAACTTCGTCTACCGCGCCGAGCAGCACATCACCTCGGGCGTGGTGGCGGTGGTCTATGCGCTGCTGCTGGTGCCCAATGCGGTGCTTGCGCGTGTGTTCCTCGGGCAGAAGATGGGGCGGCAGCTGGTCATCGGATCGGCGATCGCGATGGCCGGCGTAGCGCTGCTGTTCGTCCATGAGGCGCGGCTGAGCCCGGTGGGGCCGCATGCGGCGCTGCTCGGCATCGGCATCGCCTTGCTCGGCGTGTTGTCCGCCTCGACCGCCAATGTCATGCAGGCGACCAGCACCGCCAAGGCCTATCCGATGGCGACCGCGCTCGGCTGGGCGATGCTGAGCGGCGCGGCGATCGACGCCATGTTCGCGCTCGCCACCGTCGGGCCGCCGGTGTTCGATCCGCGGCCGAGCTATGGCCTGGGCATCCTCTATCTCGGCGTGCTGGGATCGGCGCTGACCTTCAGCATCTATTTCCGGCTGATCCGCACGATTGGCCCGGCCAAGGCCGCCTATACCAGCGTGCTGATCCCGGTGATCGCGATGGTCTTCTCGACGCTGTTCGAAGGCTATCGCTGGTCGGCGCTGGCGGCAGGCGGCGCGGTGCTGGTGGTGGCCGGGCTGGTGGTGGCGCTCAAGGCGCGCAGGCCCAACCGGTAATCGGCGTAGCGCGGCGTCCAGCCGAGCGCGCGCTTCGCTTTCCCATTCGCGACGCGGCGATTCTCGGCATAAAAGGCGCGGGCCTGCAGGCTCAGGTTCGCCTGTTCGAGCGGGACCAAAGGCGGCACCGGCAACCCGAGCAGCGCGCAGCCATAGGCGATGACGTCGCTCTGCGGCGCCGGCAAATCGTCGGCGAGATTATAGGCGCCGGGCGGACCGTCGAACCCGGCGATCACCCCGCTGACGATGTCGTCGACATGGACCCGGCTGAACACCTGCCCGGGCACATCGATCCGGGCAGCGGCGCCGGCGCGGATGCGGTCGAGCGGGGAGCGGCCCGGGCCGTAGATGCCGGGCAGGCGGAACACGCGGGCATTCGGCAGCGCGAGCCAGGCGACATCGGCCCGGGCGCGGGTGGTGCGGCGGCCGGTGCCGGTGGGCGCGCGCTCATCGACCCAGGCGCCGGCGACATCCCCATAGACGCCGGTCGAGGAGAGATAGCCGATCCACGCGCCCGAGGCGGCGATTTCGCTGCCATAGGCCGCGAGGACGGGGTCGTCCTCGCCCGGCGGGACGGTGGAGAGGATGTGGGTGGCGCGGGCGATGTCGACCGCGCGATCGGCGAAGGTTTCGCGGGTGACGGTGGCGATGTCGGCATGGCCGGCAAGCCGGGCGATCAGGCGGGTTGCGGTGTAGCCGGGGCCGAAGATCAGCAGGCGCATTCGCTAAAATCCTCCCCGAGCTCGTCTCGGGGAGGGGGACCATCGCGCAGCGATGGTGGAGGGGCGCGGCGGGTACCGCCGCGTTGCGGCGGCCCCTCCACCACCGGCTCCGCCGGCGGTCCCCCTCCCCCAGCAAGCTGGGGGAGGAACTGGTCGCTCACTCCGCCCCATAGCCCCCGAACTGCACCCCGAAGAAATCGCCCTTGTTCCAGCGCGGGCGCTCGGGGGTGTCGGTGAGGGCACGGGCGATGGCATAGTTCAGCCGCATGTACTTGGCCGCCGAGTTCCAGTCGAACGGCAGGTCGATCTGGTCCGAGGGCTTGTGGTAATTCTCGGCGAGGAACTTCTTCTGCGCCTCGGCGCCCTCCCCGCCCGGCCCGGTGTCGAGCGACACCGCCGGCACGCCCGCCTTGACGAAGCTGTAGTGATCCGAGCGGACGAAGAACATCTCCTCGGGGCTCGGATCGGGCACGACCTTCAGCCCCTCGGTCGCCGCCGCCGCCTCGATCACCGGGCCGAGGCTGGAGCGCTCGCCGCCCAAAGCCACGACATCGACCAGCGGATAGGTGAGGATCGGCATGTCCATGTTGACGTCGGCGACCAGCCGGTCCTTCGGCACCGGCGGGTAATGCGCGAAATAATCGGAGCCGAGCAGCCCCTTCTCCTCCGCCGCCAGTGCGATGAACAGCATCGAGCGCTTCGGCTTCTCGCCCGAGGCGATGAACTTGCGCGCGACCTCAAGCATCGTCGAGACGCCGATCGCATTGTCCATCGCGCCGTTATAGATGCGGTCGCCATTCACCGCGTCGCCCACGCCGACATGGTCGAGATGCGCGGAGAGGACGACATAGTCGGCCTTGAGCGTCGGATCGCTGCCCGGGATCAGCCCGACCACGTTGCGCGTCGCCCTGGTGACCAGCCGCGTCTTGCTCGCGACCTTGAGGATACCCGGCAGCGCGCCGGTGGGCACCTTCGTGTCCTTGCGCTGGGCGGCGAGCACGTCCTGCCACTTGATCTTCGCGCCCTGGAACAGCTTCTCGGCACCGACCGGGCCGAGATAGCCGACCGGCGGGGCGCCCGGCGCGGTGGCGAAGGCAGTGCCGTCCGGCCGCGCCCAGGTGGTCCGCTCATAGTCGTAATAGGGGACGATCGCCTCGAACGGGAACTGCTCGCGCTGGGCGAGCGATTCCAGCACGATCACCGCGACCGCACCCTTTTTCTGCGCGATCGCCGCCTTCTGCTCGTCATCGCTGAAATGCGCCTCGACCGCATCGGGCAGCCCCTTGGGCACGCCGGGCAGGATCGCGACGATCTTGCCGCGCACGTCGAGCCCCTTGTAGTCGTCGCGCTTGCCCTCGGGATAGACCAGGCCATAGCCGGCGAAGACGATCCCGGCCTCGGCCTTGAAATCGGGCGTGGCCGGCACCGGCGTGTTGACGAAATCGATGCCGAACTGGAGCGGAATCTCGCTGCCGCCGCGCACCAGGCTCCACTTGGCCTTCTCCGCCGGCTTGTAGGCGACCAGCTTGAACGGCTGGAACCAGCTTCCCTCCACGCCCGGCTGCAGCCCGATCGCGAGCATCTGCGCCGCGACATACTCGGCCGCCACCTCATAGTCGCGCGTCCCCGCCTCGCGCCCGTGCATCGCATCGGAGGCGAGGAACTGGACATGGCTCTTCAGCGCCGCCTGCTCGGGCGGAAGCTGTGCGGCCAGTGCCGCAGGCGCAGCCGTCTGCGCCTGGGCGAGCGGCGCGGCGAGCAGCGCCGTGGCGGCGAGCAGGAAGCGGTCCAGGAAGGTCACGGTGCCATGGGCCCCTTGTAGAGCGTGCCGAAGAAATCGCCCTTGTTCCACACCGGCCTGTCCTCGGCATCGGCGACGGCACGGGCGATCGCATAGTTGAGCCCGACGAAGCGCAGCCCCTGCTTCCAGTCGATCAGGCCGACTTCGTCCGAAGGCTGGTGGTAATGCTTGTCGAGAAATTCCTTGGTCGCCGCCGCACCCGCGCCGCCCGGGCCGAGGTCGAGCGAGACCGAGGGAATGCCAGCCTTGACGAAGCTGTAGTGATCCGAGCGGACGAACGACGCTTCCTCGGGCGCGGGATCGGGGACGAGCTTGACCCCCTCGGCCGCCGCAGCCGCCTCGACGATCCTGCCCAAAGTGCTGCGATCCGCACCATAGGCGACCAGATCGATGAAGTCATAGGTGAGGATCGGCATGTCGAGATTGACGTCGGCGACGATCGCTCCCCTGGGCACCGTTGGGTTGGCGGCGAAATATTCGGAGCCGACCAGCCCCTGCTCCTCCGCCGTCACCGCGACGAACAGGATCGAGCGGCGCGGCGCCTTGCCCGCGGCCTGGAAGCGCCGGGCGACCTCGAGCATCGCGGCGGTGCCGACGGCATTGTCCATCGCGCCGTTGTAGATCCTGTCGCCCGTCGCATCGGGCTCGCCGACGCCGACATGATCGAGATGGGCGGAGATCACGACATATTCGCCCGCCTTGTCGGTGCCCGGCAGCACGCCGGCGACATTGTTGGCGGTGAGCGTGCGCACCTCGGTGTTGGAGGTGCCGGTGGCGGTCACGCCGAGCGCGCCGGTGGGCAGTTTCTTGCCGCCCTTGTCGGCGGCGAGCACGGCGTCCCATTTGATCTTGGTGCCGGCGAACAGCTTGGCCGCGCCTTCATAGCTCAGATAGGCGAAGGCCGGCGCTTCGGTGCCATCGGGCGCGCCCTGCCAGTGCATCGCACCGCCCTGCCAATTGGGCACGGTGCGCGCGAAGGAATAGCCCTGGCGGCGCGAGACGCCCTCGATCAGGATCACGCCGATCGCGCCGTGCGCCGCGGCAGTCCGCGACTGCACGACGGGGATGCCGAGATGCGCGCGCACGTCGCTCGGCCCGGCATGCGGCGCATCGCGTACCACCGCGACGATCGCGCCCTTGACGTTCAGGCCCTTATATTCGCCTTCGCTGCCATAGCCGGCGAAGACCACCGGCGCCGACAGGCTGAGCTTGGGGTTCGAGGGCACCGCGCGGGTGAGATAGTCCTTGCCCCATTCGAGCGGCGTTTCCACGCCGCCGCGCTTGAGCACCAGGCTGCCATGATCGGCGGGCTTGTAGTCGATCAGCGGCACCGGCTGGAACCAGCTGCCGTTGGCGCCCGCAGGCTTGAGTCCCGCCGCGAGCATCTGCGCCGCGACATATTGCTCGGCGATGGTCAGCTCGGGGCTGCCGGTGTCGCGGCCCTTCATCGCATCGGAGGCAAGGAACTGGACATGCGCCTTGAGCGCCGCCGCGTCCTTGCCCAGGTCCTGGGCGAAGGCCGGAGTCGCCGCGAGCAGCGCGCTCGCGGCGAGAAGCAAATGCCGCTTGATGCTCACTTGGCGCCCGGCCCTTCATAGGTGAGGCCGAAGAAATCGCCCTTGTTCCACAGCGGGCGCTGGTCGCCATCGGCGATCTCGCGCGCGATCCGGTAGTTCACGTCGACGAAACGCACGCCCGACTCCCAGTCGATCGCCGGCAGCTGGCCGACCTCGTCCGAGGGCTGGTGATAATGGTTCTTCATGAAGTCGTCGATCGCCGCGCGGCCCGGGCCGCCGGCACCCGGCCACAGGAATACCGAGGGCACGCCCTTGCGGACGAAGTTGTAATGGTCCGAGCGGACGAAGATGTTCTCGCCGGGCAGCGGATCGTCGGACAGCGGCACGCCGATCGCCTTGCCGGCGCGCTCGACGATCGGGCCGAGCGTCGAGTGGCTGGCACCGTACACCACCACGTCCTGAAACTTGTAGGTGATGATCGGCATGTCGAGATTGACGTCGGCGACGATGCTCGACAGCGGCACGGTGGGGTTGTTGGCGAAATAGTCGGAGCCGATCAGGCCCTTCTCCTCGGCGGTGACCGCAAGGAACAGCACCGAGCGGCGCGGCTTGGTGCCCGCGGTCTTGAAGCGCTTGGCCTCCTCGATCAGCGAGGCGATGCCGACCGCGTCGTCGAGCGCGCCATTGTTGATCGTGTCGCCGGTCTTGTCCGGGCGGCCGACGCCGATGTGATCGAGATGCGCCGAGAGGACCACGACTTCCTTGGCGAGCGTCGGGTCGCTGCCCGGCAGCATGCCGGCGACATTGTAGCTCTGGACGGGCGTGAGCGCGGTCTTGGCGGCAACGGTGACGGTCACCGGCAGCGCCTCTGCCTTGAACACGGCGTTGTCGGCCTCGGCCGCCTTGGCGATATCGGCCCATTTCTGCTTGGCGCCGGCGAACAGCTTCTCGGCGCCGATCAGGCTGACCGTGCCGGCCGAGGGCGTGCCCGGGGCGGCGATATGGCCGGTGCCGTTCGGATTGCCCCAGGTGAAGCGCGCCCGGGTCACGGCATTGGCGTAGGAGCTGAACGGGCGCTGCTTGGCGGTGCGCGGCGATTCGAGCGTGATCGTGGCGACCGCACCGTGCTTCGCGGCGATCTCCGACTTGGCGGCCGGATTGGAGAAATGCGCGGCGACCTCGCCGGGGAAGCTCTCGGGCACGCCGCCGAAATAGGCGACGATCCTGCCCTTCACATTGACGCCCTTATAATCGTCACGCCCCTGGCCAGTGATGCCATAGCCGACGAACACCACCGGCGCGGTGACGGTGTAGCTGGGCGTCTCGGGATTGGCCGAGGAGACGAAGTCCTTGCCGAATTCGAGCGTCACCGGCTGGCCGCCCTTGCGGGTGAAAGACATGGTGCCGGGGCCGTCGAGCTTGGCGCTGATCAGCGGCACGTTCTGGAGATAGGAGCCATTGTCGCCCGCGGGCTTGAGCCCCGCCGCATAGAATTGCGACGCGACATATTGCGCGGCGATGTTGAACTCGTTGCTGCCGGCCTCGCGGCCCTTGAGCGCGTCCGACGCGAGGAACATCACATGGCTCTTGAGCGCGGCCTGGTCGGCGGGAAGCTCGGCATTGATGATGGCGTTGCGCTCCGCCGCGCTGGGAGCCGCCGGTGCGGGCGCCGGAGTCGGCGCCGTGGCGGTCTGGGCATAAGCGGGCATGGCCAGCATCATCGCAAGGGCGAGCGGCGTGGTGGTGCGGATCATGTGGGGAACCTCTCCGGGGGTAACTCGGTATATCGCTTCGGTAGCACGGCTTGGCGCAGGCGCAAGCCGGCAGATTTTCAAGGTGGCGAGCTTAACACTTGCCCCTATATCCGAGGGATCATGGCAGACGCACGCACCGCTCCGCAGACTCCGCAGATCACCCGCCGCGAGGATTATCGCGCGCCCGACTGGCTGGTCCCCGAGATCGCGCTCGACTTCGATCTCGATCCCACCGCCACCACGGTCCGCGCGGTGCTCAAGGTGGAGCGCAACGGCACGCATGACCGTCCGCTGGTGCTGAACGGCGACGCGCTTGCGGCGGAATCGGTGCGGGTCGATGGTGCCGAGGCGCAGGGCTGGACGATGGACGGGCCCGACCTGGTGATCCCGCTCACTGGCACGGCCCATGAGATCGAGACGGTCGTGACGATCGCGCCCGAGCGCAACACCCAGCTGCAGGGCCTCTATGCCTCGTCGGGCATGCTCTGCACCCAGTGCGAGGCCGAGGGCTTCCGCCGCATCACCTTCTTCCCGGACCGGCCCGACGTGCTGTCCCGCTACAAGGTGCGGATGACCGGCGACAAGGCGCGCTTCCCGGTGCTGCTGGCGAACGGCGATCCGATCGCGCAGGGCGATGCCGGAGACGGCCGCCACTGGGCCGAATGGCATGATCCCTTCCCCAAGCCGAGCTATCTGTTCGCGCTGGTCGCCGGCGACCTGGTGGCGAACAAGGGGCATTTCACCACGATGAGGGGCCGCAAGGTCGATCTCGGCATCTGGGTGCGCGAAGCCGATCTGCCCAAGACCGATCACGCGCTGCACGCGCTCAAGCTGTCGATGGCGTGGGACGAGAGCGTCTATGGCCGCGAATACGACCTCGACGTGTTCAACATCGTCGCGGTGGACGATTTCAATTTCGGCGCAATGGAGAACAAGGGGCTGAACGTCTTCAACAGCCGCTACATCCTCGCCGATCCCGACACCGCCACCGACTATGACTATGACGCGATCGCCGCGGTGGTCGCGCACGAATATTTCCACAACTGGTCGGGCAACCGCGTCACCTGCCGCGACTGGTTCCAGCTGAGCCTCAAGGAAGGCTTCACCGTCTTCCGCGACCAGAGCTTCTCGGGCGACCAGGGCAGCAAGGCGGTCAAGCGGATCGAGGATGTCCGCGGCCTGCGCGCCTCGCAATTCCCCGAGGATAGCGGCCCGCTCGCGCATCCGGTGCGCCCGGACGAATATATCGAGATCTCGAACTTCTACACGGCGACCATCTACAACAAGGGCGCCGAAGTGATCCGGATGATGTCGACCATCCTGGGTCCGCAGAAGTTCCGCGCGGCGACCGACCTCTATTTCGACAAGTTCGACGGCACGGCGGCGACCTGCGAGGATTTCGTGCGCTGCATGGAAGAGGCCGGCGGCGTCGACCTCACCCAGTTCCGCCGCTGGTACAGCCAGGCGGGCACGCCGCGCGTCTCGGCCAATTTGAGCCAGGAAGGCGGCCGCGCCCGCCTCAAGCTCGCCCAGACCGTGCCGCCGACCCCGGGCCAGCCGGTCAAGGAGCCGATGGTGCTGCCGCTCAAGGTCAAGCTGTTCGGCAGCTATACCGGCCGCCCGATGTGCGACGAGCAGCTGGTGCTGCTCAAGGACGCCGCGCAGGAGATGGTGTTCGAGAATCTCTCCGAGCCGCCGGTGCTGTCGATCAACCGCGGCTTCTCCGCTCCGGTGATCGTCGAGACCAATCGCACCGCCAAGGACCTCGCCTTCCTCTCGGCCCATGACGACGATCCCTTCGCCCGCTACGAAGCGATGCAGCAGCTGATGCTCGACACGCTGGTCGCCGCGGTGACCAGCGGCAAGGGCGCGCATGACGCGGTGATCGAGGCGGTGCGCAACACCCTGGCCGATGCCGCGCTCGACAAGGCCTTCGTCGCCGAAGCGGTGCTGCTCCCCTCCGACAGCTTCATCGGCGACCAGATGGTGGTGGTCGATCCCGACGCGATCTTCGCGGCGCGCGAAGCGCTGCGCGCCGAGCTGGGCAAGGCGCTCGCCGGCGAATGGCGCGCGGCCTATGACGGCGCCCAGGCCAATCGCTTCGAATATTCGCCCGCGGCCAAGGGCGCGCGGCGCCTGAAGAACGTCGCGCTCGGCTATATCGCGGCGAGCGGCGCGGGCGATGCGGCGGCGCTGGCGTTCGGCCAGTTCGAGGCGGCGGACAACATGACCGATCGCCAGGGCGCGCTCAGCACCCTGGTCAACGGCGTGTCGGACAGGCGCGAGGCGGCGCTCTCGGCCTTCTACGATCGCTACCAGGGCAATGCGCTGGTGCTCGACAAATGGTTCCAGACCCAGGCGCTGTCGGCGCGCGACGATACCGCCCAGGCGGTCGAGGCGCTGGCCGGGCACAAGGACTTCACCCTCGCCAACCCGAACCGCGCCCGCGCGCTGATCGGCGCGTTCAGCGTCAACCAGCGCGCGTTCCACGACATTTCGGGCCGCGGCTACCGCTTCGTCGCGGACCAGCTGATCGCCTTGGATCGCCTCAACCCGCAGACCGCCGCCAAGCTGGTGCCGCCGCTCGGCCGCTGGAAGCGGTTCGACGCCGCCCGCGCCGCCCGGATGCGCGCCGAGCTCGAGCGGATCGTCGCGACGCCGGGGCTGAGCAAGGACATGTTCGAGCAGGCGTCGAAGTCGCTGGACTAGCCGTCATCCCGACGAAAGTCGGGATCTCGTGCGGCCCTATTCCCGCCATCGCCTGAGATCCCGGCTTTCGCCGGGATGACGGGCTGGCTTTGATCGCAAGGCGCAGGAAGTAGTTGGCGGCGCATGCGCGCATATCAGGGTCAAGGAGACCGACCATGACCCTGTCGACCAAGACCATCGCCTCGCCCGTCGGCGAACTCACCCTCGTCGCCAGCGACAAGGGGCTCGTCGCCATCCTGTGGGAGAATGATTCGCCCGACCGGGTGAGGCTCGGCGCCACGCAGGAGGACCCCACCCACCCGGTGCTGGCCACCGCCGAGACGCAGCTGCGCGAATATTTCGCCGGCACCCGCACCCGATTCGAGCTGCCGCTCGATTTCCGCGGCACCGATTTCCAGAAGTCGGTCTGGGCCGAGCTGCTCGCGATTCCGTTCGGCGAGACGCGATCCTATGGCGAGATCGCACTCAAGCTGGGCCGCCCCAAGGCCTCCCGCGCGGTCGGCGCCGCGAATGGCCGCAACCCGATCTCGATCGTCGCGCCCTGCCACCGGGTGATCGGCTCGACCGGCAAGCTCACCGGATTCGCGGGAGGCCTAGCGGCGAAGGAATATCTGCTCGGGCTGGAGCAGGGCTGAACGCAAAATTCCTCCCCGAGACAAGCTCGGGGAGGAACTTGAACTAGACCATCACATTCCGCCCGCGCGTCACCACCGCGGTATGCCCCACGCTCGCCTTGAGCGCGCGCTGGGCGATCGTGTCCATCATCACCCAGTCGTTGCTCGCCTTCTCCGGCGTCAGCGTTAGCGCCATGTAGCCGCGGCGGCTGGTGTCGCACCATTTCAGCTCGGGGCTGGCGGCGACGAGCGCGGCGGCGACCACCTTCGGATCGGTGCCCACCGCCTGCTCATAGCCTGGCGAGGAGACGCTGTGCCCGGCGAACTCGACGCCGGCGGGCTTGCCGTCCTGGCCGAGATCGAACGCCCAGGCATTGTGGCTGTCGCCGCACAGCACGAGGAGGTTGGCGCCCGCCGCCTGAGCCGACTTGAGGAAGCGCGCCCGCGCCGCCGGGAAGCCGCCCCAATTGTCGAGGTCCGAGGGGATGCCGAGCTTGCTCGCCATCACGCCCGCCTGGACATAAGCCTTGGTCCGCGCCGAGGCATCGGGCTTCAGCCAGTCCGTCGCCTGGGCGGGAATGTTCTGCTTGCCCATGATCGTGCCGAAATTGACCAGCTGCCACTTCTGGCCCGCGCGGGTCGACTTCTTCAGCGCATGCCCAAGCCACGCCTCCTGCTCGGTACCGAGCATGGTGCGCGCCGAATCCTGCAGCGCACCGTCGCGGAACGCGACCAGCGCCTTTTGCGCATCGGCCGAGGCAAAGAGCGGGGCAAGCTCGGGCTCGTCGCTGCGATAGAGCAGGCGGCTCTCGGTGCGGAACAGCGTGGCGAGCGTGCCCACGTCATAGCTGCCCCAGGGCGTCTCCGAGACCGGCATCCATTCCTTGTACGCCTGGAGCGCGGCGGCGCGGCGATCATTCCAGTCGGCCTCGCCCGGCTGGTTGTTCTGCGCGCTCATCTCCCGGCTGTTATTGGCCGATTCGTGATCGTCCATCTGGGCGAGCATCGGCTTGACCCGGTGCAGCTCCTGCAGGTCCGGATCGCTGCGATAGCTGGCATAGCGCAGGCGATAATCGGCGAGGTGGATGATCTCGCCCGCCGGCTCGGGCACGCGCCCGCCGACCGGGCCGCTCTCGGGCGCATAGCCGCCGGCGGCATATTCATAGATATAGTCGCCGAGGTGGAGCCACAGGTCGATGTCGCCCCGCGCCGCGGCATGGCCATAGGCGTTGAAATAGCCATAGGGCATGTTCGAGCAGGAGAAGATCGCGATGCCGTACTTGCCGACATTGCCGACGGGCAGCGTCTTGGTGCGGCCGACCGGCGAGAAGCTGCCGTCGGGCGCGACGAAGCGGTAGAAATAGTTGGTGCCCGGCTCGAGCCCCTCGACGGTGATCTTGGCGGTGTGATCGCGCCACGGGCCGGTGATCTGCTCGCCGCCCGAGACGATCCTGGCGAAATCCTCGGTCTTCGAGATCTCGGCCTTCACCTTCACCGGGCCGCGGTCGGCGGGGACGTAGCGCGTCCACAGCAGCATCGTGTCCGGACCCGGCTCGCCGCTGGCGACCGAATGGGTGAAGCCGCTGGCCAGCGCCTGCGCGAACGAGAAGCCCGGGATGGCGAGCGCGCCCAGACCCAGCGTGCCGGTGAGGATGAGCGAGCGACGATCGATGCGCAGTGTCATTTTGAGGCGTTCCCAAGCTATTTCGCCGCACGCCTTGCCGCTCGTGCATGTCGAGTTCGTGACAGCGCGCGCCATGGACGCTAAGCACGCCTGCAGTCGCACGCAACAAGGCCCTGTCCAACTTCATGCCGCATCACCTTCCGCCCGGGGCTCCGCGCTCCTGATGGCAAGCAAG
>Ga0102592_1000384_pt1 | contig 79967 bp, 82 predicted proteins | sample AraplaCol_mMF_r2_FD_76861 | JGI IMG/M metagenome (GOLD analysis project Ga0102592, IMG submission 76861) | Arabidopsis root microbial communities from North Carolina, USA - plate scrape MF_Col_mMF_r2 (SPADES assembly) (version 2) | ecosystem: Host-associated > Plants > Roots > Endosphere...
GTTCCGGCTTCTTCGTGCTTCAGCAGCGTGTCCTGCACATCCTGCGGCAGCTCTTCGCGCAGGCGATTGGCCTCCGCGACCCAGGTATGCATGTTGGCGGGCGAATTGGCGATGATGAGGGCCTTCAGGCCCTTCGGCTGGCGCACAGCATGTTCGGCGCCGAGCATCCCGCCCCAGGACTGGCCGAGAAAGGCGTAGCGGTCCTGAATGCCGAGATGCTTCAGGAGCGTATCGAGTTCTTCGAGAAACAGCGCCGGCGTCCAGAAATCCGGCCCCTTCTCAGGGAGCCGCGTCGAATGTCCGTTGCCGAGCTGGTCGTAATGGATGACGGCACGGCCATCGAGCGCGGCGATACCCTTGAAGGAATCGACATAATCGTGCGTGCAGCCGGGACCGCCATGAGCGACAACGAGCGGCAGCTTTACCGAATCCAGTGAACCGGTGATGCGATACCAGGTGCGGTAATCGCGAAAGGGCAGATAGGCTTCTGTCGTCTGAACGGCGGCCACTGGCGTCTCCATCGTGGGGCAATGATGGAAAAAGCATAGCGGCGGCGCAAAGCCGAAGGCAGCTATCAGAAGTTATAGGATGGACGATCGTCGAGAAGCCGGTAATGCGTGGCGCGCACGACCGCCTGCGTGCGGTTACGGGCGCCGAGCTTCTTGGCCGCGGCGTTCAGATGCATCACCACGGTCGGCACCGACCGGTCGATGATCCGCGATATCTCCTTGGCCGAAAGGCCTTCGGCGGAATAGCGCAGGCATTCGCGCTCGCGCTCCGTCAGACGGATCTTGCCGACGCTGCGGGCCTCGGCATCGAAAAGCGAGAAGGCGGCCTCGTGGAAGACATGCGCCAGGAGATTGAAATCGGCGATATAGCGCAGCGCATGCCGTTCGAAATCGCCATTGGCGCCGAAACGGATGCCGGTCACCGTCGCATAGTCGCCGCCCGGCATATGGACCGGCACGGTTACACCCGTCGACATGTCGCGTTCGTTGAGGAAGCGGGTCACGGGTGCCGTATCATCGCTCATGAAGCGGCTGATCGGCGTATCGGCGTCCGCATCATAGTTCCAGTAGAACGGTGCCGACGTCCGCAGCGCCACCTGCTGCACAGGGTCTATGCGAAAATAGCCGCGGTCGAACCAATATTCCCGCATGTCCTCGGAAATGTTGCGCAGCTTCAGCAGCGACGGGATCATTACCTCGCCGTCGAGATCGTAAGGCACCGGCGTGTAATCGTAGATCAGGGCCTCGAAGCCGAGCGCCTTCATGGCCTCGAAAACCTGGTCGATCCGCCCCTCCAGCGTCTGGTGGGCTGAAAATTGCCGTCTGATCGTGCCGATCTCGTCAAGCATGGCAGGCTCCATCGGTGGCTCACCACCTTGAAGAATTCGCTTTAAAGAGAATCTCATCAACAATTGTTTTCATTTGATTAATCTCGTCAATAGCGAATCTTTCGCTGCATTCCGCCTACGCTCTCGTCGACCGCGGCTTGGACACACCAAGCGCTATTCGCAAACCAAAGCAGGCGTCGACAGCAGACCGCGCCCAGAGATCATTGTACCGCTTGAACGTTATCACAGGATAGATGCCCGCGTCGATTAGCTTAGCCCTGACGTCCGCAACCTTGATCGTCTGACCTTTCAATCGCAGCCTTAGTAAAATGGAATCAAGACTCTCGAACGTTGATGAGAACCGGTGAAGAGAGGTACGGGTTAGGGGCACATCAATCATCCCCGCACGCTTCGCTTCCGCGAGCACTTCGTAGGGTTGGTTGGTGAACCTAGCTCCCTCTCTTAATGTCATCCGGAGTTCCTTCTGGGGAGTTGGGGATACAAACGGTTCAGCGAGTATGTCTTGCAGAATATCAAAGTCGGCAATCTTCAGGCCAGTGAGATATGGTGGGACCCCGCCCAACAGCCAGTATGGTAGTCTGCCATTCAAAAGCGCGCGGATAATCTTTGGCCATGGATCATGAAGCTGGCGGTGCAATGCCATCACCGCCTTGGACAGCCTTACGGAATTGGATGGCATCTTCGCCGTCTGCTTCCCCTCCTCGAGTCTTGCGACGAACCTCTGACTGATTTTGCCAAAACTCTCCATACTCTGCGCGAGCAGGGCAGTCGGCAGTGTGTCCCCATCCGCTAAGTCGAGCAGCGTTGGTAAAGCGACCCCCAATCGTCTCGCGAATGAGATAACGTCGTCGCGATAATGTAAGGATTTTGAAAGGGCCGGAAGCTGCAAAGCGGCCGCATCAAACGTGAATTCTTGAGAGGGGCTCTTCCCAATAAGACTTGCAGGCGGCGCTGGATTTACCGGCCGCTGCCGGCTCTTACCGCGTACTAATTCGGAGGTTATCTTAACCCTATCATGGACGACGTGGTATCGCGGATGTCTGATGAGCCATAGGCGCAAGGGATGAGTTGAAGAGCCCATTCCGGGATGCTCAAGAGCAAATTTTTCAAATGACGATGGCCATCCCGCTAATGTTGATGCAGCTCTGGCCAGCTCCTCTGGTAGCGTCTTGCTGCTCCGCCCAGGCTCCACCCGGCGAGGAGAAGTATATTGGGCCAGAGCGGTTATGAAATCAAAAATGTCCCCATTACTCAATCCCTGAAAATCGTCGTGAAGATCAGCCCTTGCCCTAGAGAGTTTATCAGTAGCCAATGGATCGATGAAGCAGGTAGCGTAATCCAGCGCCGTCCACAGACTGTCATTCACTAGAGGCTGTTTGTAGTCTCTAAGATCAACCGCTTTCAGTTGACCATGTTCATCAAGAGAGCTGCATTGATCACAGCACCAGATGTCACCCATGAAGCCGAAGCCCAGTGTACGACCACATTTGGGCTCTGGACATTTTTCGAGCAGGTACTCTTTTGTTTCTGGGTCGAAGTTTATCGCGCTCACTCGCCAGATCGCTCGCAGATACGGTTTCTGAGCCAGAGCACGTGGAGAAACTCGTCGGCGATACGTCAAGGTCCGACCTTGCACATCAGTCGAGAAAAAGCGCACGCGTTTAGACTGAAGTGGCTCTTTATCCCATATTAGAGCCTCGATCTCTTTGGCACCGCCCCTGTTGCCAATTAAGTTGCTTATCGCAATAGAGGTGACATTCCAACGCGTTGCGGTGCCGCAAGTTCTCGCGAGAGTAACTCTGCTGATACCTAAGTCTCGATAAGGCGTGAGCGGATGTAACCCATTCATACACGCGGCACGAACCAACAAATCTTCCAGACATTCGTCCTCGTAGGGTGTAACAGGCACCGGGTACGATGAATCTCTCGACGCCAACCGGCGCAAATAGTAATTTTCTTGCGACGCGGGGCTTTCAAGCAGCTTTGTCAAGGGCATACTCCTCCTTCGAGGGAATGATAATCGGGCCATTGGTGAACGGGTTGTACGAACACAGCCCGATCCTCAAGCATTGATCACTGACGCCCTTTTCCAGATGTTTGCGCTCCAGCTCCAATTTTCCCTCTGCATACGCGCATTCGATGGCGGCACGGACAACAATAGTGACCATGCCGAGACGTCCCTTCGTCGCAATGTTCAGGCAGAGAGGCACGTCGCCTGTAACGAGGATTTCTGGTCGTTTCGGAAGGATGCCGCTTTGAGCAATTTTGATACTGAGGCGGCCGCAGAACTTCAAAAAGATGTCCTTGTCTTCTTCGACCGTGTAATGGAGCGGACCGAATTTAATTGGGGGCTCCGAGCGAGTGTAAACCTGGTGCTCGAAGACGACCTCCTCGGCCTGCTGGGTGCCGACGAAGACTATGGGCCATCGCTTCACCCAACGCTTAATCGTGTTCTGCACTTCCGTGGCATCCTCCTGTCTTGAGATTGAACCGGCGTGCGTCTGAGTTTTGATATGCTGTGTCTCGTCCAGGAAAATGATCTGATAGCCCCTCTGCGCCAAGATTTTCTCGGCACGAAATCGACGCTCCTTAGGCGTACCGCGAAAAGGATTAGGGTCACCAAGAGCAATCAGAAAATCGGAAATGAGACCACTGATGTTGGTCGCTCCGCTGAGTTCGACGTAAAAAGCAAACGTTTGAAGCTTCGCGAGTTCCTTTCGGTTACCATTGCTTCTAAGGAACTCGACCTCATTTCTCTCGTTATCGTTTGCGGCCTTCAGAAGTTCGGCATCAAGCCAATCTTCGACCACAACTTGCTCGATGTACCACTCGACTGTTTTGGTTTTGCCGGATTGAGACCCCGCGAAGAGGCTTCCGGCCGTCTGTTCATCCGTTGGCGCAGCGATCTTCCGGTTCCGGAGTTTCTGAAAGCACTCGACCGCTGCCTCATGCATCGGATGTTTGATACGCATTGCCTTAAACTTAGCGTAGATTTGGCTTGGCTCAATTCTTTGAAAAGCGTGATTCAATGTCGACTCCTCTTCCCGGTCAATCAAGGTCGTCCTCCAACGCATCGAGGAAGCTGTCCGCATTATGCAATGAGGGCGCAATAAGGGATTCAGGCTTGGCGAACGCAGGACCTGACGTCAGGAGGGGCTTGGATTGCGTGGCTTCGCGCAACTCCCTGATCGCCTTGTTGGTTTCACGTGTCTCCCTCGCTTTCCTGGCATTGCGCTGCTCGTCCTTGTGGGCTTCCAAAGTCTTGGTCCGCATCACCGCCGGCATTTCTTGCTCCACATCGTATGACGCGTCTCCGCGAACCGTTGGCTCGATGGTTCCCATCTCGATGTGCTGCCCCTCTTCAAGTGTGAAGATCACCAACTCGTCCTCACGTTCGGCCTTTTTGGCCGCTCGTTTTGCTTGAATGATCGCCCGCTCCGCCCTCGCCGCGGCGCGTGCGCCATCGCGAAGCTTTATGAACTCGTACTTGGCGAGAACTAGTTCTTCCTCGGATATGAATGCACGATCCAATCGACGGTCAGATTCCCGGATCAGTTTTGCCTCGTACCAACTCAGTCCTTGAGTGAACCGAGGCTTGTCGTTGGGAAGCCTCACGTAGCGGTTTAAGACGTGATCGACGATGTAGATGTAGGAGCAATCGTGGGGGTAGATGATTGCCTCCACGCTGACCTTTCCTCGAGCTGACCGGCCTTCTTTGGGAATCGTCGCTCTCAGAAAGTCCTCGGTTACCATCGGATGGTGGAAGGTATGGCCCTCATGTGTTACGCCTGCGCCATTGATCTTGAGCCGTTCACGTGTCCCGCAAATAATGTCTATGAGGTCTAGTCTCTTCGAAACTGATCGCCCCACCATGGGATCAAGAATTTTCTCGGACCATAGCCGCCCGGGTGCGGCTTCGAGTGTTCGGTTTCTGTTAACTTGATGGACCTTCACGATCCAATACCACATCACGCCTGTCGCGAACTCCAAAGCCCACTGGGCTAGCTCGTGCGGCTTCAGTTTCCGATCTGGTATCGCGTGCGGTCTGTAGGGAATGCCTCCCGGCGCTTTATGCCACAGTGCCGTGTTGTAGGTATGGAATCCCCTTTCCACGATGCTTTTTGCTTGAGGCACGCCGACCGGCGCTAGTTCCATGTCTGTCCCGGCGTCAGCAAGCAAGAGACGCATCGATAGACCAGGGTTCTCCACGCCGTTGTCGAACGTGATTTCTTTGGCTTGACCAGAAATATCTGTGACACCGGTCTTAAATCCGAAGCGGTCAAACAGAAACTGCTTGGGCCGGAGCATCTGTTTGATGGCAAGTTGTACCGTATAGGTGGATGGATTATCGAACGTGAGTATCGCGGCGAGAATTGAACGCGAGTACACGTCGAAAATAGAAACGAGCCACGGCCGTTTCTGGTCAACGACGTTTCCGTCCTCGTCGTAAATGTTGATCACCGAATCCAGTCGAGTCTGGTCGAGCTGCACGCGTTGCAACGGAAAGTCTGCGCTTGCTCCGGCGGCTCGGCCGCCATACTTCGCTTGAGCCTTGCGCGGGTCTCGTTTCGCCAGCCGCTCCTTTGTCTCTTGAGCAAGAATATGTTCGCGGACTGCTGTGCGCTTGGGGTACTTGAAATCTTTTCTTTTATCTGGGGGGCGCGATCTCTCCTCGAGGATCGCCTTTCCGAGGAACGTTAAGACAACGTCCTCCATGTCTGGAGGCTTCGGGATACCCTCGCTGTAAAACTCCTCAACTGCTGCCGCTAGGTTGGCAACGACCCAAGGATCAGTAAAAGGACGCTTGTTGTGGCACCCCGTCTGGGGGATGTAGTCGGTTAAGTCGCGCTCATGAGGCTGTCCCTTTTCCAACGCACGGCGCAGGGCAGAGTATGACGGCATATGAAAGTATCCGTTGGCTGTCGCCTTCGAATAGGTTTCATCGATGAATTTATTGTACCCTTTCTTACCGCGTGACTTTTGATCTTCGGGAGTTTTGTCCCAACGCTGAACGTAAAACAGGAGCATGGCGGCATAGGCAACTTTCTCGCGCACCTCCAGAATTTTCTTACGAGTCTGTTTTGACGTGCCTTCCAGCTCCGGGTCCATGAAGGCATGTACGTCCATGCGGTCAAGCCAGTTGGAGGAGACTTGTCGGATTGCCACCCGGTCGTTGATCATCTTCTCGAAAGACTTGTGATCGAAAGGCACGGGCCTTCCCGTGGTACCCTCGGCAAATATCAAATCCGTGCCGGCTTTCTTGGCGAAGGTGTAATCCCTCGTACCTCCTTCCTTGTGAGGGATACGGAAACAATCGCCCCGTTTTGGCTTGTAGTTCATCTGCAGGCTTCTTTCAGGCCGTCGCCGAACCTTTTAGCGTAAAAGAGTAATGTGGCGGCTTCGATCAGCTCGATGCGACGCAACCTCACCTTGTTCCGATTGTCGGAAAGCCAGTATTCGAAAGTCCGTGGATCAATTTCTTCGAATTGGCTTGAGCTATTCCGGGCGCGATGCCCATTTTTTGGAGCAGTCATGTCCCACCTCAATACTTGACGCGTGTCTTGAGCGAGTTATTGACGGGCATCCGGACAAGGGTCTCCGGCGACACCGTCTCTGTTAGGTCCATGTCCACATACCGCCGGACATGGAGGGCACGGAGCTTCGCCCAACCGATGGGTCCATCGCCGAGTGCCGCCACGACCTCAGCAGCAGCCTTCTCAGACGGCCTGAGTACCCTCTCCGCCGCCCATACGTCCATTTGGCTGACGGCGGTGTGCCGCCAGGACGTCACGCTTGACGCGATCCGAAGATCGCCCGGGAAAATCTCTTCAGCCCGCTGGATGATGAGGAACTCCATACCGAGCTTCTTGTAGACTTCCTGGGCGAGTTCGAGCTTCCGCTTGTAGCGTGGCAGCGTTTGGCGCTTGTCCCGGTCGTCCTTGATCTCGATGATCAGAGTGACAAGTCTTTCATCAGGCTCGTCCAGGGTGGGAGCAAGGGCCGCGGTCGAGAATGGAATCCCGGCCCTGAGGTCGGCGAGGAAGCTGGGATGGACCTCGAGCTGGAGGTCCGGGAAGTACTTGAGAGGAGTCTTCTGCTCCTTGATGAAAATTTCCAGCCGATGTGGCTGGGCCAACAACGATACTACACGCCCGGAAGCCTCCGCGAGCACCATGGTGGTCTTTTCACCATGCCTGGATTCCCATGGCATCTGAGCGAAACCAGCCTTTACGGAGATGAAGAAGCCCGTGTACTTGGTTTGCTTACCGTTCACGATGCGGCGGACAGGTCCGCCGTCACGAGAGGTCAGTACCCTTGCGATCGGTTTCGGACGCGCGGCATCCTGGTCCGATCGCACTTGCCGACCGATCGACGTCAGTACCTTATTCACGGCCTTCTTGACCGCGCGACCTGCGTTCTTTGCCTTCGTTTCGATGAACATGCGACTACTTTCCTTGATAGTGCCCCGCAGGGCGCAAGAGAGGGTTCCGATGGCGGCCGTCTGGCCGCTAATCGACTTCGGAAAGCATTCTTTGGACGTATAAGGACGGGAGACTCTGGAAGAGCGCAGCCGAACATGCTAATGATTCGGGATACCCCGGTCACCTCAAGATACGTGGGTCGGCGAGCAGGGCGGCCGCATTGCGAGTGCGAGCCGCCCAGTCCATTTTCCCTGAAACGTCCTGAAGAGCCTTCTCACCGGACCCAAGCGAGCTCAGTCGATGCTGACTATGCTGTGGCAAATCGGTGAAGAATGGCGTAGCAGTCTGTTGGCTACCGTGACTTCGTGCTAGTCATCTGGACCCCCTTTCGAACCTCAAGATTGAATGCGGGGGTGAGTTGCGAGCTCGGTTCCCCTGCCGACGGCGAGTCGGTATGCAGGAGCCTAAGCACATCGATGGATTCGTTCAACTAGGGAACATGAAGAAAATGGTTGACGGACTACCGACCCCTGAGAGCCAGACGGAAGAGAACCCAGGACTGTCCCAGGCCTATCGGTTGGTCGTCCAGGAGGTTGATCAGCTTCGCGAGGCTCAGAAGGACATCCGCAAGAAGCTAGAGAAGGCCGAGGCCGCTCGTGACCTGCTACGACAGCTGCTGTCGTCAAAGAGCGCCGTATCTATAGAGTCTTCTCCGGCTGGACCGAAAGTGAGCCTAAGGAAGAAGAAACCTAAGCGGCACAGATTAGGCAGCCAGACCGCTGAAGTCATAAGCCGGGCGAAAGAGATATTACGTGCGGCAGAGAGACCGCTGGACCGTAGTGCGCTGCTCGAGGAAATCGAGAAGGATGGCTTCAAGATCACAGCCAACAATCCGTCGAGATTTATAGGGCGCACCTTATGGGAAAGCGTCGAATTCACCCACATTCCTGGGGAAGGCTACTGGATCAAAGGGCTGGACCTACGCAAGCCGAATGACGAGGTCCATAATTAGGTACCTGTCGAGGTCCATAATTTTATTTGGGGCGGCGCGTGTAATCAAGTCTTCGATTTGACGGATTTTCGAAGTTCTCCAACGTGTACGGAAAGGCACCGCACACCCCTTCAAGAACTTAGAACTCTTTAATGCGTCAGCATTTTTCGGATCGGTTTCTCGGGGTCTTTCATTGCAAATCAAAGCTATGGGGGCAGCTTGCTGCATCAACAATTGATGGTTCCCGACGACACATCGCCAGCAAAGCTGATCGGAGCAGCGTCGCCTGCCCGACTGTAGGTGCTCTGCTGGCCACATCCCACCGCGGCCCGGTTTGCTCCCCGCTACCGTGCGCGAGCTGTAGGGACCATCCGTTTGCGCTCGATCCGGCGCGCCACTGAATAGACCAGCACCTCAACTTCAACGCCTATTCTGCCGCCGTCTAGCAACCGAACGATGTCATCGATCCCCGCAACGGGATTTCCGTCGATCGAGAGCAAGTAGTCGCCCTCGTGCAGGCCGGCAAGTTCAGCGGGGCTTGATGGCTCCACCCTCCGCAGCCGCACGGCTGTTCTTTGCGTAAGCCCCGCCTCCAGGGCGATCCTGCGGTGCAGTTCTACCGTGTCCGCTGCGATGCCGATCGCAGCGCGTCTCACGTGCCCAAATTGTAGGAGCTCGGACACAACGTGTTTTGCGGTGTTCGACGCAACGGCAAATGCAATGCTCTGAGCTCCCTGGATTACCGCCGTGTTGACTCCGATGACTTCCCCGGCAGACGAGACCAGAGGGCCTCCTGAGTTGCCGGGATTTAAGGCTGCGTCCGTCTGGATGACATCTTCCATGAGCCGACCGCTGGCCGCGCGCATCGAGCGTCCCAGGGCAGACACGATACCCGCGGTGACTGTCCATTCGAAGCCGAGCGGATTTCCGATCGCGATGGCAATGTGCCCCCGCTTCAGCGCTTTGGAATCTCCGAGCCTCGCCCAGGCACCAGACCAGTCGTTGGCCCTTATAAGCGCTAAGTCCGTATCAGGATCGCGCCCGACTACACGGCCCGGTACCTCCGAACCGTCCGGCGTTGTGATACGAACGCGCTTTGCGTCGTCGACGACATGGTTGTTGGTTACGACCAAACCGTCGGGCGAAATCGCAAATCCCGAACCGTGACCAGCCCGCCCCTCGGCTCTTTCGATCCGACTAACTGCGGGTCCAACGACATCGACGGCGCTGGCGACCGAGCTTGAGTACGCATCCAGAAGCGCGGCATCGTTACCGGATTCAATCTCCCGATCAATGAATCCCATTTTCGAAAACTCCACGGACGCAGAACGCATCCTCGAGGAACGGCAGCGGACGCGGGGGCGCGGCTACCAGTACAACGTTGAACGTTTCTTAGATGAGATTTGCGGAGGAGGCTTTCAAGATGCCTGGCCTGCCACCAACAATGGCGGCTGCGCCGGCCAACAGGTCAAAACGGGCGAGGAAAGCGCGCTGCTCAACCAGAGCTCCTCCCGCAAGCTCGCTAACGTCATTCTGACGTTGTCAGCGCGGCAAGACGACCCAACCGTCGCCGTTGTGAGCCCCTTTCGGGGATGCGCCCACCTTCAAATGCTGTCCTTCCCACATTGTCAGATAACACGAAGACAGATTGATTTCGTTGATGCGATTGTGTCCGTGGCCTGTAAACTCGGTCTCTCGGCTTCCTGTGCCGCAGCGGCACTTGCCTTCAACACGTTCCTCGCCTTCAATGGCCCGATCTCGGCAGGCGCGACGGCCTAATCTGAAAGGAAGAGAATGTCTGACATGTGGGATGGTGGCCCCGTTCTGGCGACATCTTTAGAGGTCGAACGAGCGCAGACAATTCTGAAGCTGATCACAGCGCCTGTGGTCGTCCTGCCTTCGAGGCCGGACGACCAAGTTCGACCTTTCGCTGTCGGGCTGTTTGAAAGTCTCAAAGCCATGCGAAAGCCTGACGTGTCGATCACCGCCTTGCGGCGGGCAACTTCGGCCTACGTTCATTCGAGACGTTACTATTTGGCGTGCGGACAGCCCAACGCGCTACGGCATTCGCTAGACGGTGAACCCGTATGCCCGGTGAGCCACGAGGACCAGGTGGCTGCTAGAGAGAGTCTGCGAAGCCTCGAGAAAGCCCATGGGCGCACTCCTACTATGACGCCTCCCGCTGTAGACAAGACAACTCGTATAAAGTCAGGCCTTCTGCCAAGAAGGACATAGCCATCCGGTATGCTTCTCCGTAGGAATCGCACAATTGGCCTCGTCCTCACACGACATCGTGCCGGCGACGGAGGAGGTTGGCCGAAAACGTTGGCCAGGCCCCGGGCGGAAGTCCGCACGCCATTTCTTGGGGTCGAAGGATAAAGTAATACTATCAGATGGTCGCCGACGTCGCTGCGCAACGCGCAGCGAATATTTCCGAAAGCTAAATTGATATCATCGGTTCCATATTCATCTTCCCTAGCCGCTATCCGCCCTGGCGCTACTCACTCAAGCTACCCCGGAGCGCTCATCTCTCTCACGACCCTGTTTTTATGTGGGGCTTCATCACTGAACTGCGATTAAATGCCTCGGAGAATTCGTTACCAGCGCAAACATGCTGCGCTTCGGATGTCACGCATCTAAACATTCTGAGAGCGCTCGACCTTCAAGGAAAGGAGCGGCACTTTCACCCCACGCGTCAACCATCACCCGTGCGCCGGTGGACGCCACTGCGGATGCGAAGGTTACTCGCAATTAATGGTTGATAGAGATACGCCGCTAATGAAAATTCCGGCTCTTCACCTTCAACGTATCGATATGCAAATCCGGTATGAAGATGTCTCGTGCCTTCACCGCAGCCGCCCGGTCCCTTGAATCCGGACTTCCAGGCGATCCGTGCGCAAACTCATCGCCCCTTCCCGTCCGGAGCTTGAAATCGACATCGCGATCCGCCAGACCCGTAAGGTCGCCCGAAAGATCAAAAAGCTGCTGGGCAACGAGATGAACGACGTCGCCTTCCCGCTGTATCCTGCCGTTGATCGCCATCATCGACGACCCCAACACCACCTGACGTCTCTTCTCGAACAGCGATGGCCAGACGACGACGTTCGCAGGCCCGGTTTCATCCTCGATGGTGATGAACATGACACCCTTGGCACTCCCGGGCTTCTGCCTGACGAGGACGAGTCCTGCCGTCATTAGCCAGCGACCGTCGCGGGCGTTCATGGCGTCCGAACAGGTCACAATGTTCCGCTGTTCGAGATCGCGCCTCAAAAAGCTGATGGGATGATCGCGAAGCGACAGGCCGACGTGGCCGTAGTCCTGGATGACGTTATGTCCGTCGGTCATCTGGCGAAGCTGGACGTTTGGCTCCTGCTGCTCGGCTATCACGGCGGCTTCGCGCTCCGCGGCCGTCGCGAACAACGGTAGGGGTTCGTCGCGCAGCGCTTTGATCGCCCACAGCGCGTCGCGCCGCTCGAGCTGAAGGGATGGCAGGAAGGCGTCCGCTTCGGCAAGCTGCACGAGTGCCTCCGTCGGCACATTGGATCGTCGCCAGACGTCATCGACGCTTTCGAACGTGCGGTTCATGCGAGCGGCGACGATGCGCGCGGCATCGGCGACAGCCAACCCTTTGACCATTCGCATCCCAAGTCTCACCGCGTGCCGCCCTGTGGTTCCAATCTCTTCCAGCGTGCAGTCCCATCGAGAGCGGTTGATGCAGACAGGCCGGACTTCCACGCGGTGGTTCCGGGCGTCCCCGACGATTTGGGCGGGCGCATAGAAGCCCATCGGCTGGGAGTTCAGGAGGGCCGCGCAAAAGACGTCGGGGAAGTGGCATTTCACGTAATTCGAAGCGTAGGCAATGAGAGCAAAGGACGCCGCGTGGCTCTCGGGAAAGCCGTAGCTGCCGAAACCCTCAAGCTGACTGAATGTTTTCTCAGCGAATTCAGCCGAGTATCCATTTTTGATCATCCCGGACACGAGCTTGTCCTTGAACCGCGATACGCCACCTGTGAACTTGAACGTCGCCATCGATTTGCGAAGCTGATCTGCCTCTCCGCCCGTGAAGCCGGCACAGACCATGGCGACCTTCATGGCGCTCTCTTGGAACAGCGGCACGCCCAGTGTCTTGCCCAAGACGGCCTCGAGTTCCGGCGTCGGATACTCGACCTTCTCTTTCCCCTCACGCCTCCGCAAGTAAGGATGCACCATGTCGCCCTGGATCGGTCCGGGGCGAACGATCGCCACCTGGACCACGAGATCGTAAAAGGTTCTGGGCTTCATGCGCGGAAGCATTGCCATCTGCGCTCGGGATTCGATCTGGAAAGTGCCGAGCGTGTCGGCTTTGCGGATCATCGCATAGGTCGCGGAGTCTTCCTGCGGTATCGAGGCGAGGTCAAGCGGCTCATGTTTGTGATCGCGGATGAGATCGAACGCCTTTTGCATGCAAGTCAGCATGCCCAGTGCAAGAACGTCGACTTTCATGAACTTGAGTGCTTCGACGTCGTCCTTGTCCCACTCGATGATCTGGCGGTCGACCATGCTGGCAGGCTCGATGGGGACCAGGTCATCGAGGCGGTCATGGGTGAGGACGAAACCACCCGGATGTTGACCGAGATGGCGAGGGGCTCCCATCAGCTGCTGCGCCAGTTTAAGGGTCAGCGCAAGACGGCGGTCGGCGGGATTGAGGCCTTGTGTCTTGAGCCTGTCGTCACTGACGAGTTCCTCGGACCAATGCCACATGCCTGACGACAAGGCTTTGATGATGTCCTCCGGTAGCCCGAGCGCCTTCCCCACATCGCGGATAGCGCCCCTGGCTCGGTATCGAGTGACTGTCGAGCAGAGGGCAGCCTTCTCCTTGCCGTACGTCTTGTAAATCCACTGGATGACCTGCTCACGCCGCTCGTGCTCGAAGTCGACATCGATATCAGGCGGCTCGTCGCGCTCCTTCGAGACGAAGCGCTCGAACAACAGATCATTGGTTTCGGGGTCGATGCTGGTGATCCCGAGGATGTAGCAGATTGCCGAGTTTGCCGCCGATCCCCGACCCTGACACAGGATACCCTGGCTCCTGGCGAACTTGACGATGCTGAACACGGTCAGGAAATACGGCGCGTAGCGCATCTCCCTGATGAGATCGAGCTCGTGCCTGACGGAACGCAGTACCTTTTGTGGGAGGCCTTCCGGATACCTTTGCGGGATATACTCCCTTACGTAATGCTCGAGCGATTGTTGGGCGTCCATGCCCGGCACGATGGCTTCCTCGGGATATTGGTACGTCAGCTCCTCTAGGGAGAACTTGCAGCGTTCGACGATCTCCATTGTGCGCGCGAGGGCTTCGCGATACCGAGGGAAAAGGCGTTCCATTTCATGCGGCGGCTTGAGGTAACGGTCGGCGTGCCGTTCGCGCTCGAATCCGATTTCGTCGATCGTGGTGTTGTTGCGGATGCAGGTGACGATATCCTGCAATTGGCGTCGCCCCGCCTCGTGGAAGAGAACGTCGTTGGTGACGACCGTGCGTACACGATACCTAGCCGCGAGATTGGAAATTTCGTGTAGCCGGAGCTGGTCATTCGGCCGACGGCGCAACGCGAGCGAAACATAGGACCGGTTGCCGAAGATTTCCGCCATCTTCCGAAGCTGGACGGCGCAGGTTTCGTTTGGGAGATCGGGGACTAGAATGCCGATTAGTCCCTCCGCGTAGACGGCGACGTCATCAAGGTGGAGAATGCAGTTGTCCTTGCCTCCCCTGCTCTTTCCAAGGGTGATGAGGCGAGTCAGTCGGGAGTACGCGGCTCTGTCCGTGGGATAGACAAGGATCGACATGCCGTCCTGAAGGTCGAGCCGACATCCGACGACAAGCCGTACACCTGTCGCGCGGGATGCCTCAAGCGCCCGCACGATGCCGGCCAGCGAGTTGCGATCGACGACGCCGAGAGCCTCGATGCCCAATTCCTTGGCCATGGCAAACAGCTCGTCGGCCGAGGAAGCCCCACGTAGGAAAGAGAAATGGGTGGTAACCTGTAGCTCGGCGTATCTCATGCGAATATCCCGTGCACGAACCACTCACGCGAGCCTGTCGCCGGATCGACGCCATCGCCGCGGCGGAAAATCCAGAGGCGCTCACCGCCCTCGCCTTCGACAATGAAATAGTCGCGAACGGCATCTAGCTCGCCGTCGCGTCGCCACCATTCTCCGAAAACCCGTTCGGGGCCGTCGGCGCGCATGACTTTCATCTTTCGTCCGCGCCAGGTGATGCTCGCCGGCGGATAGTCAGGCATCAGCGCAATCGCGTCGATCCGGTCGGGTTTCGCGAGCAGCCGAACGGGCCGAGGCCAGTGATGCACCCAGGTTTCGGTCGCGATTTCGGATGTGGCCGCGATCCGCGCGACACTTCTCTCTGGAACGTCAGAGGCAACCGGAGCGACCCGATAGACCCGCTGCCCACGGTTGCCGAGAATGTCGATGAGCGGTGTGATATCCGGCAAATCCTCGTCAACCAGCGCCGACGCTTTCTGGACCTCTTCAAGTGGCTCGGTTCTAACGGCGACCAAAGTCAGCTTTTCGATCCCGAAGCCCGGTTCGATTGTCTCCCTCTTGTCGCGGAAGAGCTTCTTCAGCCAGGCGATGTCTCGTGAGGGTTTGGCCGTTCCCGCACGCACAGCCTGGCGCGTGCCGTCGACCTTCCCCACGATGAGATCGGTGCGACGCACCCCGAGCCCTTGGCGCTGGAGTTCGGCCACAAGCCTGATGATCAGATAGCCCACGTATTTGTCGATTGTCTCCGCTGCGCCAATTGGTTCGCCGAACACACGGCTTACTTCGATCAGGTCGGGAGTCCGGATCGGGTCTATCGGTTCTCTTATCCGCCCAAACATCTGATCGAGCCGGCGGCCGATCTCCGGTCCGAAACGAAGGGCAAGCGGTGCCCGAGGCGTTGCCGAGAGCTCGCCGATGGTCTTGAAGCCCAGCGTGTGGAGGTCGCCAACGATCTTGGGCGAGAGCCGCAGCATCGCAAGTGGCAACCTTTCGACGGCACGGACGGTCTCGCCGATGGGTACGATGACGGTCTCGTCCCGCGTTGCTCGTGCGCAGGCGTGAGCAGCTCCCCAGGTGTCGGCGATGGCGACACGTGCACTGAGCTTTTTGGCACGAAACCTGTTGGCTATCCCGGTGACCATCAGTGGCTCCCCACCCTGCAGGTGATCTGCGCCCTCCGTGTCCATGACAATGCCGTCGGGCGCGTCGACGGCGACGACTGGCGAGTACTGGCCTAGAGCCCAGAGGGTGATCCGCTCAAGGGCCGCAGCGTCGGCCGTCGGATCGGCATCGACGAGCATCAACCCGTGGAAAATCGCCTGGGCTTTGGCCGCCGGCATCCCGATCCGGACACCAGCCTTCCTCGCAGCGGCATCGGCCGCAGCTACCCATCGTTTCGATCCGCTACGTGCGATCACGGCGATAGCCTGCTCAACGGGAATAGATGGATCGGCCCGCCTGATACGGTCTGTCGGCAGATCGGGTAGATAGATTGATACGACCCTTGGCATCACACGCTCCTACGAAATACTCAGCGCACTCGCCTGCTTTCACTCTCATCAGTTCCAGAAACCACTGCGCCCGGCCGACGCCTGGAACGGGGAGCTCCACGCTAGGAGCAACACTGACCCGCCATCGCGTCGTTGCCGCCGTTGGCTGACCGAAATCATTAGCCTCCGTCTGTCGTCGCCAGCGCCGAACCACCAACCCCATTGTGCCGGTCTTCTCGGCGGCGAGCTGCAATCGACGCGATTTGGTCATCGGCAACCGGACGAGCTCGCCCACGACGGCACCGACACCTCCGTATCCAAGACACTCCTCCATGTTCGCGATGACGTCGTCTTCATTAGCGGACTCGACGAAAATCACCCTGCTGGGATGAAGCCCAGCTTGAGCCAATGCCGGGAAAAACAAATCCGGTCGTGCCAGGCACCAGACAATCTGGCCTCTCGTGCGGGCAGCCACGCCAGCTGCGAAAAGCGCTGCTACTGCCCCGTCGACGGTTCCGGCACCACCGCCTGCAAACTCATGGAGGGCTCCATAAGCTAGCCCGCCACCTGGCAATCGATCGTCAATGTCGGGAACACCGAACGGCAAGACCTTCTTACGCCGTGACGACGGGCCTTCGAGATGCTGAATGCGCTCTCGAAGCTCGGAGATCACGAGATTGGCGTCTCCGTAGACCAATGTCACCTCCGTCAGAAGCGGGTTTCAATTCTGCAAGAAAGCAGGTATGTTCCTTGTTTGTTCCTGATCGGCATTTGAGTCAATCGTGATGTGCGGGTGGGAAATTGCCGTCCAACGAGCATCCACAGCGGCTGAAAGCGCGATCAGAAAACGAAATCAACGTGATACTCAATGGTTGTCCACAGACGTACGAAATGCGGGAGATAAGAAAAAAATCCTCTGCCGATAGGAAAACACTCCGCAGCATTCGAAGCGATCTCGTTGTCGTGAGATGTCAAAACTGCGGCCATCACGACGAATTGGATCGCAAAGTGATTGTGAAGCGATATGGCGCATTGGTCCCGCTTCAAAATCTGCGCCGCCGGATTGGGATGGGTTGCGCCCTGATGAATGCCGATGGCGTCGACAGATGCCAAATGACGATCACTGCGAAGTTCGACACGAAGGAGGCAGATAATGACCGATAACGTTGTCTCGTTCGAAGACCAGCGCCTTGCCAGGCTTGGCTCTATCTTCGGCACGAGCGAAGAGGAACTGGCGATTGCCAGAAGGATCGCCGGATTGGAGGCGCGGACCAAGGAGCGCGAGACCGTTCGCGACTACGTCGATCGCCTGGAGACCGGAGAGGTCATGCTTCATCCGTTCGATGGCAGCCCTCCATCAGCCGTTGATCTCGCCCAACTGATCGACCTGCTCGCCGGCTACGACGCCATGCTCACCGATGTGATCGACAGGCTTGAAGACGAACTCGAATGACCTTCCCGATAGGGATTGAGGAGGCCATGCATGTGCAACGCATACAACATAACCACCAACCAGGAAGCAATTCGCTCGTTCGTTTCGATCACACACGATCTGATCGGCAACATGGAACCGTCGATCGATGTCTTTCCCGACCGCTTCGCGCCTATCGTGCGAAACAACGAGGATCGCCGTGAACTGAAGATGGTCCGGTGGGGCATGCCCTCTTCCAGCAAGGCGTTGCTGGATGCCGCGGCGAAGCGAGCAGACAAGCTTCGCGCCAAGGGTAAAACATTCGATTTCAACGAACTCCTCAGAATGGAACCAGATGGCGGCACCACCAATATCCGCAACACCTCCAGCCAGCATTGGAAACGCTGGCTCGGCGTGCAGAACCGTTGCGTGGTCCCGTTTACACGTTTTGCTGAGCCCGATCCGGCAAGCAAAGAAGATGGCGGCCGAACACCAAACGCCTGGTTTGGCAGTGCCGGCGGCGAACAGTTAATGTTCTTCGCAGGCCTCTGGGTCAAGGACTGGACCAGCGTCCGGAAGGTCAAGGATGGCCCCGTCACGATCGACCTGTTCGCGTTCCTGACGACTGAACCAAACGGTATCGTCGCCCCTATCCATCAGAAAGCGATGCCCGTCGTCCTGACGAAGGACGACGAGGTCGAGACATGGCTCAAGGCACCTTGGCCGGAAGCCAAAGCCCTCCAGCGCCCCCTACCCGACCACCTCCTGAAGCTTGTGGAGGTCGACAAGACTGAAGCCGGACCGGATGAAAAAACGTCCGACTTATTCGCATCAATTTGATCCGAAGCTCGTAGGAAAATCGGTACTGGCGCAGGTTACCACCAACATGCAGCAACCGGTTCTCCGACCGGAAACGCGTTCTCGAGCAGGCTGCGAAAACATGCAAGCCCTCGGTCTCCCCCTCCCAGACCGAGGGCTCGCATTTACGGGCTTATCGCAGCCGATACCATGGCCAGAAGTGCTCGACGACTGTAGAGCCCTAGCCTAGACAGCAATGATCAACAAGATCGGAACGCGTCTAGCCCGAACCTTAAAGGTAGGCTTCTCGATATTCTACCAAGGTCGGCAGCAGTGACATCGGCGGCACGGCGCTAGATGCGTCGTCGGCTAGGCCATTGCTCTGCAGCCCATATCGCATCGATGTGCGATGGCGGTCGCAGACCCACGAAGGAGAACTTTTTGGAAGGATGACGCAAGGCCGGGGATTGCGGAGGGAATGCCTCAACGGGAGCCCGGATCGTTCGTGGCGTCAACAGCCGGCGGACCTCAACTCAACGGCGTCGTTGCTCTCAGGTGGCGGGGTCCTCAGGATGGTTCGCCTTGAGCTTCCCATTGCCGCTTCCCCCCGTCCCTAAAAGACCGGGTCTCCTCGCGGCACCTGATGAAGATCGTAACGGCGTAAAGTTTCCTAGCGTCTGAGAAAGATGCGCCGTAGAATCAGCAGATACGGCGCACCTTCCCAAGGAGCACTGCGAGCTATCAGGGCTTGACATGTCTTGGACATTTCACTCGCAGTGACTGCCGCCCAACTGTTTGGGTCGGTGAAAGTTTCCGGTCGTCGCAAAAATAACGCCGGTGCGTAGACCGGCGTTAAGTTGGGTGTCTTGGGGAACATCACCCGGCCCGGGAAAGGAGAGAACGAATGGTGGCAAGCCATTCTTGGACCGGGTGAAGCTGGTACAACATCCATTGTCCGCGAGAGTTTCCGTCAGCAACCGTACCGAGTTCACCGCTGGAATGCCAACTTTTAATCGCGGCCCACTGCAGAGGCGTCATATGAGCGAAGTTGACGACATCGCATTCAGGGAAAGCACCGAAGCTGACGATTTCGAAGTTGGTGAACTTCTCGTGCGCTCATTCGACTACCAGAACTCCAGATTGATGCCCGACGTCGTGACGACGGAAGAACGGCGCATGGATTTGCGAAACCAGGCGAAAAAGCGCTCGGTAGCCACAGTCATCGTGGGCATGATCGATAACAGGATCGTGGGAACCGTCACCGTGTATCCTCCCGCAGCCGACGGTAATGAGGCTTGGATACCTGGTGCAGCCGACATCAGGTACCTTGCGGTGGAACAAAATTATCTAGGTCGAGGATTCTCCGCACGATTTCTGATTGAGGCCCGCCGCCTGGCCGCTGCAAACGGCGCTTCGGCCATCTGTCTTCATATCCGACGAGGCGCAGATGGGCTCGCAAGGCTGTACGAACGGAATGGGTATCGTCGCGAGGTTCGCGGAGACATCGATATCCTGCCCGTCATATATCTGGAAGGCTACATCATGGATATTTGAACAGCCGGCGTGGCAAAAGTGCTGTTGCATGGATTGCGACAATATCCTTCATGCGAACGAATTGTTGCCAAGCATGTTTTCTTCGCGGGCGGCCTTGAATGAACAAGGTGCAATTTCAATCTCTGGAAGGCTGTCTACATCCAAAACAATGAGGAAGCGAAGCCAATTTGAAACTGTCAAAAACGGATCGCTTGCGAATTTTGCTGAAGAACCTAGATCGGCTGGCCTGGCGCGAGCTGCCTCCAAAAGTCGGTTTAAAAACGGCCATTGAGGCACAAGATCAAGGCTACATTGATCTCACCATTGAACCGCAAAAGCGCTACCTATGCCGCTTAACGATTTCTGGCCAGACGTTGAAGAGACGTCTCCTTGCCATGGAGCGAACGCAAGCCCACCTTGATCTCCGACTACAGCACAAGACGGAAAGCGCCTGACCGCCTGTCGCCATCCCTTCTCAACGAAGAATCAGATATCGATAAAGTTCATTTCTTGAGAGGTAGATTTTGCCTGCATTTCTCGTGACTGCGACAATCCTCGTTGAAGCCGACGACGAGACCCAAGCTACCCACAAAGCTTTTACGAAAATCTTGTCAGAACCCGGTATCGCATTCGACGTGCAGTCGGACGTTGAACATCATGCTCGCGTGGTGGTCGAAGACAATGAGCGACATCAATTGCTGAACCAGGCAGGCTTCTTCAACTCACACAACGCAGATCATACCATATGACGGGAAAAGACGATGACGTTGCAAAGCAACGGCGGATTATCATTGAGCGGGCTCTCGGGCGGGCTCTGTCACTAGGTATCGAGGTAGATACCGACCCGCGGTTTGGCGAGCTTTTGGAGAGGTGGGCCAACGGCATCATCACGATGAAGGAAGCTCGCGAAGCGTACTTGGATCACATCCGGGAACGGGATCAAGCACGAGCCGATTGGCGTGCTCTTGGAATTGCATCTTCGGCGTAGACCCGCTGATCTGCGGTTGCCTTTGGAAAATTGCACGCCACCGCCCGGCTGTGAAGTAATCTGGACTCGGAGGCGACTTTAGTGTCATTTCCGACGGCCAGCTTCTCCGCAGGTGACAAGATATCATCCCTGTCGAGGTCGTATCTGTCGAAGACGTCATTTGCGATTTGCCGGAGCTCTTGGATCGTCAACTTTCCGTCGGCGTTCGGATCGAGTGGAAACAGCTCTTGAAGCTCGGGCAGACTTCCAACGCGACTTGAGCTCGCGGCGATGTCCGAGGCGTACGCCATCGCTTCACTCAGCCAAGAAATCGTGCGGTTAGCGATATCCCAAAGCTTTATGCGGGTGAAGCGCAAAAAGCACGATCCATAGCACCCAGCTGGTCTCATTCGTATTGGGCCGGCTCAGTTAAGAAGAGCTATACCGAGGACCAAGTTTACTTTGCCCTGCGCCGCTTGATCCGCGAGTGCAAGACCGTCCATGATGACAAGCGTAAGGGCGTTCGGTTCCTATAAGCTCCAGTCACAAAAACCGCTTGATGAAATCGAAGCCTTTGCTAATAAAATGAAACACCGCTTCCCGTATGGGTCGGGAACCGGTTCTTTTTCATGAAGTGCTATTTGGGCCACCGTGATCGCGCACTCCTCACGGTGGCCTTTTTGCACGATGGTCTCGCCCCCATTTCAGTGGCAGCGCAGGGTAGAGATTGCCCAAAGAAAATCACTGACTGATACTGGATTGTGCCGGCAAATCCCACTGAGGCTGCACTGGCTTGTAGGTAGCGGCCATATAGCCTGCGACGATCATCACAAACACTGCGCTCGCGACGCATGCAAAAGTGATCCTAGCAAAGTTTGACATGAATCCCCCCTCTTCCCCGCATGACATAGGTACCGCCAGTTGTGCGGCAAGAAAAAAGCGCCGTTGTTACCAACGACGCTGAATTGGGGGTGTTACAGGGATGCATGCCTGACGACGCACTGCATGGGAAAGAAGAACTAAAACCCGCGCCGCCAGACCCAGCCATAACCCCAAGCCTCAGCAAATGTTTCCGTTCGGTACCGTACCGCCACGCTTCGGCCTCTGTACGGTAGCGACAATCGACATTGCCCGCACAAGGTGTAGGCTGAACTCTGGCACTGGTTTCAACCTCCATTGCCAACGAGATCGCCCTGCAAACCCAAAGGCTTTAACCCGGCCCCATCCGTGGGGCGATCTCACTAGCGCATAGAAAAGCCCACGCGGGTTAGACGTGGGCTTTCTTTTTCCGCCGAGAGAGTGCGGCGGATTAACTTACGTGCTAGGGTTCTTAAAACACGTTAAGTCGCTAAAACGCGCTGTGGTGAAATTGATTCCCGTAACCCCATCAATGCGATATCGTTAGCGCCACTGAATGGGCGCTGCAACCGCCCATGTCGCCACCGCCTTTTGCGCTATCCATAGCGTCAGCCAACATAGCCAGGTGCCGTTGCTTGCTTGGGCCTTGTCGTGGGCTTCATTCTGTCGCTGTCCAACGATCACTCAGCGGCTGCGCGCGGTTCAACGATGATGTCAGGCAAATTCAGCCTGATCCGCTGACCGTTTGCCCACGCCATCGCAAACTGCTGGATAGCAAACTCGCGGCGGCCAGCGTGTTCACCATCCACAACTCTGACGACATATTGGTTGTCTTGGAAGAATACAGACACAGACTTTTCCATTTCTGCCTCCTAACCATTTTTGGGGTGATAACGCTACCGTAGCCCTATGGTTGTGCCGAGTCGAGTCATTTATCGGTCTTTGTCCGAATTGAGACATAGTGCTGGCGATATGAGTTGAAGATGCTAAAGTCGCCGGGCCAGCATGAATTCGATCTCACTCAGTCGCAGAGGTAGCAATGCGCAATGATGATGAAATTCAGCTAGGAGAGGCAGCTGATTGGCTACGGCTTTACGTCTCTCACTATTCTGGCAGTTCAGATGAGCGCCGCGCCTTGATCAAGCGCGCTTTGGAAATCCTTAGGAACGAAGGCTCGGAGATAGACGTCGAGTCCGAGTTTAACGCTCTGCATCGAGCCGCGCAGGAGAAACTGCACTAGTCGATGGAACCCTCCGGTACTCGCTTGGTTTAGCGGGTATCCGTAGGGGGTACCGGATGCAAGTTGCAAGGATTGCATCGCTCCTTCCCCAATTACCCTTGGGGCGCTGGACGAACCTGCCGAACATCGAGGCGTGAGCCACCGCGCGCCCCTGCTTCGCAGGCGTCAACTGACCGCCCCTGCGCTGGCGATCCAGGCGATGGCCGTTGAAACGCCAATTCCAAATCTGGCCGCCACTGATCGCGCCGACATTCCATCGCGTGACGCAGCCGGAACGAGGCTACGCAGATCATCACTGAAAACTCGAGTCATATCTCCTCCGACCAAATCAACAGTCGGAGCGAAGGAATCAGAACTCAGCAACCAGGGGAATCCTCAGGCGATTTCGCGTTCAATGGACGGGCTCTAGCTGGCTTGAGGCGGTTTTGACGCCAGATCAAAGACCTGCCATCGTGTGTCTATGGACTCGAACGCCTACGCATACATACACTGGCTCATCATCGCCGCCATCGTCGGCCTGATCCTGTTGGATGCGTATCGCTACCGCAGGAAATCTCTCGCTTGGGTCGAATCCTCGGGCGAGATTTTACGTTCGTCGTATGGCTATTCCGACGACGTGGAACTTGATGTGTCCTACCAGTTCGACGGCCTCCAACGGACTGCAACGCTCAGAACGTCAGGAGACCCAGGCTACTTTCGTGCCGCGAACACAGTCTCGATATTGGTCAACCCTAGAAATCCGGATCAATGCATATTGAAGCGCCTTTGATATTTCGGCACGGGCATGACGCTCTGAATATCCTTTACAAGACGATCCGCGATCGCTTTCCGGCAGCACGCCTGTTCGTATTGCCTCTCCTCGTGCTGTTGATAGCCTCTACTCCTGCGACTGCTGGCCCGAGGCGTCCGGAGGACCGCCCGATGACCATTGCACTGGTTCACAGCGGAAAATGCACGGAGGTCTGCGTCCAATGGATATCGGCTGAAGGCGAATTCACGTCTGACACACCCAAGAGGTTAAGGGCAGTACTTAAACGCCTCAAGGGCAGAAGGCTTCCTGTGGTATTCCAGTCCGTCGGCGGCAATGTCGATGCTGCCATCGCTGTCGGGCGCATGATACGGGCAGCGGGCCTGGATACAGTGATCGGGCGAACTCAACTCGACGGTTGCCCCATGCTTGACCCGCGCTGCGCTGAAATGATCGTCAAGAATGGCTGGTCGGTCGGACAGGTTCGCGCTGGGGGAGCCTTTTGTTTCTCTGCATGCCCGCTTGCCCTGGCCGGTGGGAAGGTGCGTGCAGCTGCCGGTAACGCGTACATCGGCCTTCATCAAATCACCAACGGCCGCAAGAACGCCGGCCACGGGCCGGCAGGACGGAGAAACCTCGACGCTATTTCGACGAGGTCCGACCCTGGCGACGCCCGATGGTCTCTACCCCGTGGAGGCGGCTGAAGCGCTTAGCTCCCGCATCATAACGGAGGCGCTTTCGGTAACCGTAGAACCCGGATACACCGTAAAAGCGCTTGGTCCGCCAACAGCCAATGGCTTCGCGAAGTGACGAACGAACGTCGTCCCTACAGGCTGCAAGGGTTTCCGCCGCAGGTGTAGGCAGAGGGCACCTTGATCGACTTTTGCTTGTAGTCGATCACGGACACCGCCGTCGCAAATGGGAAGAACCATTCGCCCGTGGGGTAGCGCCGAACGAGCTTGGTCAACGTCCCGCCATCAGTTGTTGTCCAGACTTCCGCACCAAGGACGCGTCCATTGTAGTGATAGGTGGCGTAGTATAGGCCAGCGCCTCGGACGTTTTTGACCGTGCAGGATGTAAATCTCTGCCAATATGGGGCGTCGTTGTTTTGCCTGTCCCAACTCTGGGATTCCGATGTTTTGTAGTAGACATAGTCCCCATGGACAATGAGGGTCATATATTCACGGAGGCTTCCATCAGCCATAAGTTCGGAAACGGTCTCCCGATAAAGAGATTGCTCCCGCATCCTCTTGTATGCGTGGTTCAGGCTTTCACATGTACGGTCAAGCAGTTTGGGCCTGTCACGGCTCTCGTGATCGACGTCGTTTGCGACGCTCTGCCCCGCCATCCCCGCCTGAACCAGGGTCACGGCGGTGAACAACAATATGGGTAACTTCTGCATCAAGAATCTGGGCTCCTCGGATATCCAAAACTATCCTACCAACGTTCATCCGCAACCGCAGAGACGGAAGAATGTGAGAACGGCGTTAAGAAGGGAGCAAGCGGCATTACCCCCGTACAGTGACCAAGCGCGGCATGAGGTTCCGAACACTACCGCTGCAACATCGACGGCAACAATGCGCTTATAGCGGACGAAGCGCCGGGTTAACACCCGACGCGTCGCTATAACTTAACCATCGCGTGGCGTTTCCGCCCTAGCGAAAGTCGGAGTGGCAATGCCTGTACCGATACAACGTGATCAAGGTCTTCGACGACCTCCCCGTCGACGGACGCACTAACGCCAAGACTGCTGGGCTAACCATCTTCACGGTAGCTGTCGGCGTAACAGGCTCGACGGCTGCCGGCCTGGCGGAGTGTGCGTCGGACAAGTCGAAGGCTTACAGCATCGAAGACTCTGCCAAGCTCGTCGATGTCTTCAAGACCATTGCCGGCCAGATCATGACGCCTCGGCTTACCATGTGAACCACCTATATCGAAAAATAGAGCAGCTAGTTCTCCAACTGGACAAGCGTTCTCCAGCTGTTACAAAATGCGAGCCCCCGGTCTTCTCCCATACCGGGCCGGGGGTCTCATTTGGGGGGTCGTGGCAGGATGCCGCCACGCCCCTCGTGCCCTAGCCGAGACACCTGTAATCACCAAGATCGGAACGCGTCTAGCCCGAACCTCAAAGGTAGTCGCAGCGTTTGCCGCCCAGCAAGGCTTCGCGATGACACCCCCCAATTCTTGGGGTCGAACGAAAAAGTAATACTATTAGATTTTTGGTGTCGCCCGCGCGCGACGCGCGAAGCAAATTCGAAAGCCTAGTTTATGTCATCGATCCCATCTTCCACGCTATCTGCCTCTCGGCATAGCGCTACTCAATCAAGCTACACCGGGGCGCTCATCGCCCTCACGACCCTGTTTTTTATGTGGGGCTTCATCACATGTCTGAACGACATCTTGATCCCCCATCTGAAGAGCGTCTTCCAGCTCAATTACACTCAGACAATGCTGATCCAGCTGTGCTTCTTCGGCGCGTATTCGATAATCTCGTTGCCAGCGGGGGCGCTGGTGAAACGCATCTCCTACAAATGGGGCATCGTTGCCGGGCTCGCGATCGCGGCTGTCGGATGTGCACTCTTCATCCCCGCGGCGATCTACCGGGTCTACGCTATCTTTCTCGGCGCGCTTTTCGTGCTGGCCACCGGGGTTACCCTCCTGCAGGTCGCCGCAAACCCCTATGTGACGGTGTTGGGTAAACCGGAGACGGCCGCCAGTCGACTGAATTTGACGCAGGCGTTCAATTCGCTAGGCACGACGCTCGCGCCGCTGTTTGGCGCGTTCCTGATACTCTCAGCGGCAACCGCTGCAATTCCGAATGCCTCCCCGGAACAACTTGAAGCGCTGCACGCTACCGAAGCTGCCGCGGTGAAGCTGCCTTACTTGATGCTCGCTATCGCCTTCTTGGTGCTGGCAATCGTGTTCGCTGCCCTCAAGCTGCCGGAGATTAAGGAAGACGATGACCACGGCGAACAGCTGCCGGGCAATTCCGCATGGAGTTACCGTCATCTCGTCCTTGGAGCGGTCGGCATCTTTTTGTACGTCGGCGCGGAGGTCAGCGTGGGAAGCTTCCTGGTGAACTTCCTGGCCGAGCCGTCGATCGCCAACCTTCCTGAATCTGATGCCGCCCATTACGTCTCCTACTTCTGGGGCGGAGCGATGGTTGGCCGCTTTATCGGCGCTGCGGTCATGCGTTATGTCGACGATGGGAAGGCATTGGCCTTCAACGCGGCTGTGTCGGCGTTGCTGCTGGTCGTAACGGTTACCACGAGCGGACAGGTAGCGATGTGGTCGGTATTGGCCATAGGCCTCTTTAACTCCATCATGTTTCCGACCATCTTCAGCCTTGCTCTCCATGGTCTTGGCAAGCACACCAGCCAGGGATCGGGCATTCTTTGCCTTGCGATCGTGGGTGGGGCCATCCTTCCGTTGGTTCAAGGGGCGCTCGCCGATACCGTCGGCATCCACTTGGCGTTCCTGATGCCAATTGTCTGCTACGTCTACATCGCCTTCTACGGCATAAAGGGTGCGGTCCCTGCCCGCCCTGCCGTCCGCTGAAGGGTCAAGGGCAATCAGAGGGCCTTCGGAAACCCTAGAGATGATGCTTTGGGGTTCCCCCTCCTTCCGAAGACGCGGGAAGGTCCGCTTAGACCTTTCTCGGCCTAAGATGAGCAGCCGGCTATCGCGCCAGTTGTCGTTGAACTGTAAAAGCATGACTCGCAACTATTCGTTCTGCCCTTGCCAGCGTTAAACCGAGGATCGTACTTGGGACGGGCATATCCGCGTTGTCGAAAAGCGAGAACCTGAGGAAAAAGGTCTCCGAGCTGTTCCGCCGTCGAGGCTTTTCATACATTATAGAACAGGGCGAAGGATGGAGACATTTTCGCCCAAGGGGCGATCTCTTCTCTCCAATGTCCCGAGAGATAGCCTCGAGGCGTGCAGTGGCTGTACGTCGTAGTACCGCCTCACGTCCCACGGCCTCTGCCCTGAGCCGATCCGCGTGAGGCGGCCTCACTATTTCCAGGGCGTACGCGGTTGCCAAAACCTCATTTTTGGTCCAGCGTGCCCGCATGTCCGATATACCACCGCCACCTACTAGTCGTGAGGTTGTTGACCGACACATAGATTGTCAAGACGCGCTGTACGAAACCTTCCGCGAGATTATCAGGGCTGCGACCTCAGCAGGCTGGGAAGAGCAGGAAGTTGCAGTAGCACTTGCGAACTTGTCGGACAACCACATGCTGTCCCTTCAAGCGAACGGAGAGACAGAGGCACTCATCGCCCTTCTGCGGCGGATGAAGTAGTCGTAGCTCGACACGAAATTGTATCGGCCCCAGAATAAAGAACTTACCTAATCGTGCGACCAAAGACGATCGAGATGATCTATGCACAAGCGTGGACAACGGCGCAGCTGGGGAATGCCTTGGCGGCGGTATCTTGGCGATCGCATAGACGTAGGCATCTATATGCTCGCCGCCAACGTCGACCCTGGCTATCAATCGCCTATAGGGGCCGCAGTCGCGCAAAGCCTTGTGCTATCGACTTCGCTTTCGTAGCAAGTTCTTAGCTCTCATGGTGATCATTCTTATATTAGAACTCCATCATAACGAAACGATATCAGTGTTGTACGCTGTCGTACAGTCAGTTTTGGCGGGCGATGCGATCACGCCGGGGCATGTTTTTGTTCAACGCATTGCCAAGACCATAGGATAAGACGATCGGCGGATACGCGTTAACCGAGGAACGCCCCTGCGGCCGATCATTTCGAATTTCGAACTATTCTCTGTTGATTTTTTAGGGAGTATCGTCTCAGAGTTAGGAAAGTTGGCGGTTTTCCGCTCGCAGATCGCCCGCAGATTCCGGGACTTACGGCATGTTTGAATTTCTGGAATCTAGGAATGTAGTCGAGCTTGCCGACCGTCCGGCACCTAACGAGCGACACCTGTCACCCGCGCCTACCTGTTTGCCTGTTGGCGGAATGCCTCTACCATTTCACTGGACACGTCGCCTGCGAAACAAACCGGCGCATATCCTCCGCCTCGGTTGTATGCGCTACGCTTACCGCATCGCCTACCAGCGCGGTCAGTGTTGTAGGGACACGCGCAGGAGCCCGGGTACATGGCTATCGACTCGGCGATAATACGTTGAACCACAACGGAGTTCGGAATCTGCGGCAAAGAGGGAACGCTTGGAGCCGACCCGTTGTCCGAGCCGCTTCCCTCGGATTTTGGATTTTCTTTTTTGGGCGCTTGTGGACTTGGTGTCTCCGCCGAGAGAAGGGCAGTAGCGATCCAGCCTTCTCGCCTGGTCAGTACATCGCGGACCTGCGACCAGTCTCCCTGTTCTTCGAAGACTTCCAGCTCCCGGCCGATGTCATATCGATCTAATATCCCAAAAGTCTTTCCGGGCCCGTCGCGAAGCGCAACTTTCCTACCTTTTACGAAACGCTTAGCGACGATGGACGGCCCGTCCGACACGGAAGGCCCACCGCGGAGTACAGTCGGTGGCTGATTCGTCGGTGCGAGCGCGCTCTTCGAAGCATCTTCTCTCTGTCCCGAAGCGCTATCTGTGACGACCGAACCGGCTCCAGGTGCTGGACCGCGATCACTTGTCCCATGGAAAACAGACGCAATCAGGGCAACCCCAAGAACGAGCAACATCATCCCCGGGCTGAGCTTTATCTTCTTCCGGGAATACCGTTTGCGCCGCATCTCCCAAACGCCTTATTGGACCGCCGCCTCGCGTCGCCGAATTCTGATCTCAATCCGGCGGCGGGTCTCAACATTGCCAGCTTGTCCGAGTGTCAACGTGTCGCCTGGCAAAATAAGCTGAGCGGCGGACAGGGGCAGGACGGTTATGCCCGATAGCGATTTATTAGCCCTGAGAATGTTGGCAACCGATATAGCTCGTGCGAGCCCCAGCCCTGCATTGTCCGCGGGTTCCAGCGAATTGATCGATTTCCTGGCGGACAACACGTCGATCGAATTCTTGTCGAGGTTCGAATTCAGCCGCGAGATCGGTTGCTCGTCAGTGTGACCGATGACCTCGACGATGTCCGCGCCATAGCTTTCCAAGTTTTTGGCAATCTGGTCGGAAATGGAACCGTTCAGCTGATCTGTGAATGACGTCGATAGCTCGGCGCTTCCTGAACGGAAGAAGTACCCGTTGGCTTCTGTGAGACTGATGATCGGCGGCCATTCGTGCGGCTTGCCAGAAGCCCCGAGCTTGGCAAGCTCCGCGTCCTGGGCCTTAAGTTGCTTCAATGCTGCGTCCAATCTCGATACCAGATCACGGTTCTGCTCTTCGAGTAGATCGTTAGCCTCTTTGAGCTCCGCCACACGTTGCTCGGTGGCCACGAGAGCTTCAACCCGCTGGAGGACGTCAGCGGCATCCTTCTGACCCAGGACCTCTTTGATGCGCTTGTAGGTGTCCTTCTGGAGCACGAGTTCGCGCCAGTCCTCATCGTAGTTGGCCTGCTCCGCTTCGGGGAGTTTGCTCGCGAGAGCGGCTACCTTGGCTTTCAGCTCCTCTATCTGGCGACCTTGCTCACGGGACGTCTCGGTGGCTGCCGACAACTGTTTGATCGCATCTTCGGCTCGGTGTCGCTCCTTCACGATGATCGCCGCGGTCACCAATAGAAGGCAGAACACGACAAGGAGCAAAGACTCCGCCATAGTGAAACCGAGAATGAGTCCGCGGTTGTAGCCTTTGGTCTCGATCTGGCCGGCGTTTTCCGGCGTCATCGCTGCCACCAGGATTTGCGAGGTTTACCGTCTTCGACATCGAGAACAACATCCGTGTCGCTACGCTCCGCGACGGTGTCGTTGGCCGCGGGTGGTACTTCGCCGGATGGAACTTGGACCGACAGCTGCGAGAGCGTCCTTTCAATTCGCTCGCCCCGAAGACGGCTCTGTTCCTCGGCTTCCCGTGCCTCGCTGTGTCGTCCCGTCGACGCCTCGACGAAATCGGAAAGCTTCGCCGCGCTCGCTGAGTGAGCATCGTTGGCAGCCTTGGCCTCCACCACGACATCTTCGACCGCCGCCGTTAGCTTTGCCACGATCTCGGCCGACTGCGTTTGAGCCGCCGCGGCTGCGGCTACCTCAGTCGTAAGCTTCACCAGGTTCGAGGAGGTTTGTTTGAACGGCGCAATGCCTGCGAGCACTTTTTTGGCAGTCTCGCGTGTGTCGGCGGCATTCTCGCTGATCGCCTTGGCATGGGCGTCAATAACAGAGCGAAGAGACTCCACGGCCGGGGAGACATCGATCTTCAACACCTCGTCCGGCGACCGGGCAGCGGCATACTTTTGGATGACGTTGTCAACGGCTTCGGAAAGCTCCTGGGACTTCGCAGTCATCACCGTGGCAAGGCCTTCCATCTGGCCCGACAGCTGCACGACGTTCTTCGCATTTACCTCGGAAAGATGCGCAACGTTCTTGTGGCTCTCTTCCAAAGTCGAAAGCAATTGCTTCGAAGTCGCCTGGATGGACTCCACGGCTTTCGCGGACATGGCCTCGATGGCGGCGCGGACCGCCTCCCCGTTCTTCTCGGCCTGCCGCGCGATTTCTTCAAAACCTTCAGAGAGCATCTGATTGCTAGTACGGCGGTAGGATGAGAATTCCATCGCGGAATTGTCGAGCTCCGCCCTGACTCGCCTTGTCATTTCGGCTAGCTCATGTCTGACCGCCTTCTCGATATCGGCAGGATCGCGGCGCATTTGGTTGAAGAAGATGCGGAGCGCGATCCCGGTTACCGTCGAGATGATCGCGATACCGAAATTGCGGACGACGTCTTCGATCGAAGCTTCGCCGGTGAACTTGTAGAGCGACACACCAAGACTCGTCAGCGTGTAAATGAAGCCCATGTAGTAGAGGTTGTCGCCGGCCTGCTCGCTGTGAACACGCAGACCGGGAAGCATGTTGACAGCCATATACAGGAACATCATCGCGACCGGGATCGCCGTGATCAATGCAATGTCGAAATCCCACACCTTGCCCAGCCAGATGACAGCGGAGCCGATCATGGTCAACAGAACGAACAGGATGATCGGTCCCTGATTGCGAACCAGGTGTCTGATTGGTGAAGTACGCATTACATTGTCCCTGTGAGACGCTCGATGCTCGAGAAGTTGCCGTGGTTGGAGACGACCCATGCAGCCCAGAATTCCGGCAGGTTCTTTAGGGGAGCCGAGTTTTCACGCTGGAAGAGGAGAAGGCTGACGTCCACGCCGTCCAGCGGTGTCCTAAATTTGTCGCGTGCCGGACTTCCTTCGAACGCTTTGATGTCCGCGCCCGATTTGTACATCGAGAAGGCGGAGGTGAACTCCAGCATGTCCGATGCGACCACCAGTCGTTTAGGCTTTCCGTCAAGCTTCGCATCGGTGAAGCTTCCGATCACGATGCGTTGGATACCTGCCATTATCGGCGACTGCTTGGATGCTGTCCCGTTGCCCATCTCCTCCTCAATCCTCTTGAGAGGCTGGTTAAAGGCCTGATCCCAACGCTGCTGAATCTTTTTGGGGTTAGACGTCCACGGGTCGGCGCTGTCACCGTCCCCGGGATTGCATCCGTGGAAAGTTCTCTGTGGTTTCCCCTCTACGTCGGTAAGGAGATACACCTCAATCAAGCCATGCTGCTCAACACCAGCGACGATCCGCTGGAACTCGCTTTTGAGGTCCAGCTTCGTGATATCGGAGATCGGATCGGTGACATCCAGCAATACGGCGGTTGCCGACGTCGGACCGCTTTCCGGGCACAGATCGGCATCGAGCGTCGGTGCGGCTTTCGCCTTAAACCAGAGCATCGAATAGCCGCCGAGCGCGCCGGCGATCGCGACAATCAGCACGACGATACCAACGATGGCCCCTACAGAACGGCCGCCCCGGCGACTTCTCCGTTTACGCCGGGCTGCCATTGATCGTCTCCGGATAGATATGGTCGAGTTCGTGATAGGCCGTTACCGCATCTTCGAAGGCTTTGCTGATGCGCTTCATCTGGGCTGACAGTTCGGTCTGTGCGGCTTGGATGCGTTCGCTGAGGTCCTTGTCGGTCCAGTCATCGGTGGTGTCGACGACCACCCGACGGCGCTCCATCTTGTACTGGGTCTTGAAGTGCTTCGGCTCCTCTTCGGTGCGCGAGGCCCGGTTCTCCTCGCGGTAAATAGCCAGGAGCTTGCGGCCGACCGATTCAAGCTGTGTCTGGTGTTCGCCAAACAGCTTCGTCATACGGGTACGGGCGTCGATGATGGCGGCGCATTCCTTACGGCGCTTCGACAGACCCTGGATGATCCCCTCGATCTTTGCGTTATGGTCGTCGCGGATTTCCTTGAGCGCTTCAACCCGGTCTTCGCGCTCGGTAGCGTAGTCGTCTCTTGCGTCGACATACCGCTGATAGGTCCCGGCATAGCCGGGATAGGGATCGGTCATGAACAGACCGTCGAGCAGCGCGGCCGTCGAAAACAGGACCCCGCCCGCAAACAACACGAAGGAATCGATATCGGCCAAGCCGAGCGGGTCAGAAAACAGCCGTTGACGCACCAGCAGGCCGACGTTCTCGACAGCCGTCGCCGAGACTTCGCGGTAGTGGGCCATCGCCAGGTTCAGAGCGATCGCGAGCGCGATCCACGCGATGAGGCTGAGGAATCCAATGACCTTCAGGAACAAGGACCGCCTGTTTAGTTGCCGGATACCGAACAGAGCCAGGAGGAACGTGCCGATGACGTTGACGAACGCGAAACCGAACGCATAGCCGATACCACCCACCAGACCGCTATCGTTACCCTTGGCGAGATAAATGCCGTTCACCACGGTCTCGATGATAAGGAGCAGAGCGACAAATAATATCTTGAGCCAAGTCTCGAGCGATCCACGAACGCGCGCGATCCTCTTTTCCAAGCCGTTTCGCTTTCTGAAGTCTTCCAATTCCTCATCGGTTGCCTTCAGGTCTTTGCGGCGGATGAAAAGCTCGTCCCGACCCTTCGTGACGTCTGCTTGGAAATCCTCGACGCTGGAGTGGTTGGTCATCTCGATCTGGCTGAAGTGGCCGTCGAAATCGAGATTGCGTAATCTGGTGGCGTAGGTGTTGAGCTGGTCTTCGAGTATCTGGAAGGCGTCGTCGCGCTGGCTTTCTACCCGCTCGACGATAGCACGCTCAACCTCGTCCATCTCCCTGGCGTTCGACGCCGGGATGTTGGCCCTCCCGTTCTCAGCGCCTTTCCGCTCGATTTCCATGGACTTGGCGAGCTTCTCAGGGTCTAGCGGAGGGAAAGGGTCGGTCGTTATCCGGAAGTCGTGGCTGGACTCCCTTAAACTCTCATATAGTCGCGTCAGTGACTCAAACTTGGCCATTATCAAAACCTGCATGCATTAAGATGAGCGGGGTCATCATTTTCCCCACTGCGGCGGCCGCCATCCGGCGGCGATGGCCTCCCCCTCGGAGCAGAACCACCGTTCGCCCTTGCGGGGATCGATCTTTGTCTGTGCGTAGTCTTTGGACCATGGGGTGTGGTAGATACGCTCTTGCCTGCTGTTGATGTTCCCATTGATGGGACACCCGTTTGTGGCAGCGACGGAGACGGCACCCTCCCACTTATGTGCGCGGAAATCCCACGGCGTCTCGTTCGGGGCCTGCCATACGCCAATCTGCCCGGCATGCGCGACCTCTTCGACCTTCACGTAGTCGGATGAATACCTTCGGAATGCCCAAGCCAGGCCCGAAGCGACCATCTCTCTATTGACATCAACTCCATCGGCAACGCAGCTTGCGACCCATCGACCGTAGATGTCTTTTTCGTGCGGGTCGCAAGTGACGTCATGTCCGATGACAAGGCTTTCCAGCTTCCGCAGAGCGGCTTGGCCACAGGCCCATTTAGCGCCACCTGCCGAGTTGCACACCTGGCCCGCCTCGGGCGCGTCTATCCCGTGGAGCCGATAGCGCACCCCATCCAGGTCGATGGTGTCGCCATCTGTGACTCTGACATTCGACGCAGCGGAAGCGCCGGCCGCTGACAGCAACAGCAGCAATAGGATCGCATAAAATCTGGAAAACAAGGCACGTCCCTCTTCGCGCCATAGGTTTATTTTAGCGAAGCCGATTCTGCAACCTGTGGTGACGAGAGTTTTAATAAATGGTAAACGGGGCTCTCATCTCAAACGCGAGTTTAACCCGTGCTTGGCCAGCCACCGCCAACCGTGTCCGGATAAGCGGCTGTGTCGCGCTATGCCTAGAATTGGCTGGCGTGATCCGACTGTTATATGAGGTACCTGCCGACAAGCTCCTCGGGCGGTGGGCCGAACGCCAAGCCGTCGACCGTGGGGCCGACGATCTCAACGAAAGACATGCGGTCGGTGATCGACGGCCAAAGCTTGTAACGTTCCTTGAAGGGGTCATCCATAATCCCTTCGTTCAACAGATACTTTTGCAGTTCGGCCTCATATCCTGATCCATGGTTTGCCCGCCACGTCCCGCAGAGCAGCTAGCAGAATCTGGAACGTCGTAAGAGGTTGCTGTCCATCGATCACCTCGAACGCCTGCAACGCTTTTCCGGAGCTCTTGACCTGAGCGATCACGATCGCTCCCATGAGATGGGGGTCAGCGACCGACGGTCTTCCATCAGTCGCGAAACCGAACGCTCAATATCCTCCCAAAGAAGCTCAAGTGAGGTCGCGCTTTCCAAGCATATTGTCTTTGGTAGAGTGGCATTAGAAATCTCTTCTTTACGTGGAAAAGTTCGAAATTGATCTGGTATATGAAGTACTCTTGGCTGGATCATCTCTCGTGGATGGAATCAGTGGACGGTACTTCGACGAGTGCCAGTGTGCTTCTGGGCTTCCGGCAGGGCGGATGGCAAAATGGGAAGGCGTCGCGGCGTACTCGCTTAACCAAAACAAGGCAGATCGCCTCTGGCAATTGGCAACCGATCTCACAAGGAATTACGCGCGGGAGGCGAATCGGGAGCTGTTCGCCGCTTGATTCAAAGTTTACCCCGCCCATCCGGGTCTATCTCCCCTATCCCGCGGCATAGTGGAAGCGGACGCCCGGCTGGCATAAAGTCTTGCTCGTAGTAACTCTTGGCGTGGCCTCTAATCAGGAGCTGGCAGATGAATCGAAGCCTAATTGTTGCCTTTGTTATCTCCGTAGTCCTGTCTAGTACAGCTTTGGCGGAAGGGAAGCTCGCACATCTCCAAGAAACAGGCGTTGTGAGAATTGGATTTGCCAACGACGCTCCGTGGAGCTTCGCCAAGCCCGACGGAACCCTGGCGGGTATCGACTACGAAGTCGCAGAAATCGTGTTTGGTCGCCTTAACGTCAAGAACCTAGAAGGCGTCCTTAACAAGTTCGGCTCCTTGATACCTGGACTGGAGGCAGACCGCTTCGACGTTCTTGCGTCGGGCTTCTATATTCGACCCGCACGATGCGAGCAGGTCGCCTTCAGCATTCCAACGATCGCGATCGGCGATGGACTGATCGTCAAGTCCGGAAATCCTAAGAATATCGGAGGCTACAAGACTGTTGTCGCGCATCCCGAAATAAAGCTTGGAGCTGTGGTGGGCGCGGCAACGATGAAGAATGCGATTGCAGCTGGCGTTCCTGAAAATCAGATCATCACTTTCTCCGACAACATATCCGTTGTGGCGGCAGTGCGGGCCGGGCGTGTGGACGGTGGCATGATGACGGCCGCCGCAGCGCAAACGGTCGCCAGCGGAGCGCCCGAGGGCACGATATCGCGAGCACTCCCTTTCGAGCCTGCGATTGTCGACGGAAAACCTGTTGTGAACTACGCAGGTTTCGCGTTCAGGAAGGAGGACGACGATCTTGCCAAAGCCTTCGACGCTGAGTTGGCCAAAATCATCGGCACCCCCGAGCATGTAAAAATCCTGGAGCGGTACGGCCTATCGGAAAACGAGTTGCCACCTACGACTGTAACCACCGCCGATCTCTGCAAGCCCTGACAATCGGAGATATGATTGACACTTACCGTCTTCGCATCCGGCGTCTCGTTCACGGCCCTGTTGTTCACGGGTTCGGCGATACTCGCGATCGCGCTGACTGTCGCGTTCGGCTGCGGCCGTCTCTCACACTCCCGGACGATGCGGTCATTTTGCCTGGTGTGGACGGAGGTCTTCCGCGGCATCTCGACTGTCGTACTCCTGTTCTGGCTCTACTATGTCCTTCCGATGTTCGGCATTTCACTTTCGCCCATGGCGGCGGCGATAACAGGGCTTGGACTGGTGCATGGTGCTTACGGGGCGGAAGTGCTACGCGGGGCTCTCCAATCGGTAGCCAAGGGTCAAGCGGAAGCAGCTGTGGCTTTAGGACTTAGCCGGTTTCAGACGTTCCGACATGTCACCCTTCCACAGGCGTCTGCCCTCGTAATTCCGGTGCTGGGTAATTCGCTCGTCTCGCTCCTGAAGGCGACGGCCCTCGCTTCTGTCATCGGTCTTCCCGAACTTGCATACCAGGCGAACCTCTCGGTTTCTCGGACTTATGCAATGGCGCAGACGTTCGGGGGAACTTTGGTGCTTTACTATCTAATGGCGCAGGTGTGTCAGCTCGCTGTACGCAAGCTCGAGCAAAGAACCCAACGCTGGCGGCCGACGGAGTTTGCGAATGGTTTTTGATCCATCCTTCGCCACCTCGATTTTGCCTCTTCTCGTCGACGCCGCGATCACGACGGTAAGAATATCCGTCCTGTCGTTCTTAGGGGCATGCACTTTTGGCGTCTTGATCTCAGCGCTGCGACGTGTGTCAAACAGAAATGGGAAACGCGGCATCGCGCTCGTTACTGATTTCATTCGGATGACGCCTGTGTTGATCCAGGTCTTCTTCCTTTACTTCTGGCTTCCCGAGATCGGGATCGCACTGTCGCCGTTTGAAACCGGAGTACTCGCTCTCAGCCTCCATTACGGTTGCTATCTTGCAGAAGTTTTCCGAGCTGGGCTCGAGGGTGTCGATCGTGGTCAGTGGGATGCGCTACGATCTCTGTCGGTCCCCAGCTATGCAGCGTATCGCTACGTAATCCTTCCGGCCGCAATCCGCCCAATTCTTCCCGCCGCCGGCAATTACCTGATCCTAATGTTCAAGGAAACCCCGGTCCTGGCGTCTATCTCCGTGACGGAGATGCTTTTCGTTTCCTCGCAAATCGGAGCCGAACAGTTCCGCTACACCGAGCCCGTCACAATATGCGGTTGCCTCTTCCTGATCATGAGCGTTTCCTCTGGCTGGGTCGTCCGACGTCTGGAAGCGGCTTTGGCGAGGAACCTTGCCAAATCGAATTCACCCAACGCCGTGGGAGACGTCAGTGGACCTCAAGCTGTTTGAAGATTTCCTGGCCCTTGCAGATTGTCGCAATTTCTCGAAGGCGGCAGCCTTCCGGAACTCGACGCAATCTGCGTTCAGTCGCCGTATCCAGTTGCTGGAGGCGTGGGCCGGCGGCGATCTGATCGATCGCAAGGCATCTCCACTTGGCTTGACGCCTGCCGGCGACGCCATGGTCGAACTCGCGATAGAGAATGTCCGGGCGATCAAACACGGGCGCGAGGAAATAGCGGCAATCTCCTCGAAATGCATATCGACGATATCCTTCGCGGTTACCTACTCGCTGTCACTGAAATTCTTCCCCCGATGGATGCATGAGATCGAGACGAAACTCGGGCGATCCTCGATTAGGCTGATGTCGTATGACGGAGAGCGCTGCAGGGAAGCTGTCAGTCGGGGTGATTGCCATTTTATGATCAGCCACTACCAGAGTCGCCTCGGACACGACTTCGAGAAGTCACGCCTCAAAAGTCTGGTCTTGGCAACCGACACGTTGATCCCGGTGATGACCGGCAATTCTGAAAGGCAACATTTGTCGCTAAACGGCTCGCCGGGCCAGCGACGCATTCCGTATCTCAAGTATACTCCAGGCTCCTTCATGGGCCGGACGCTCGACCTGTTTCTTGAAACGCTGGAAAGCCCTCCGGACTTGGAAACACGGTTCGAGACGTCGGTTGCCGAGGGTATGAAGGGCATGATCGTGGAAGGCCACGGCCTCGGTTGGTTGCCGAAGAGCCTAATTAACGGCGAGCTCGAAGCCGGGCAACTCGTCCGCGTCGGGCCCGCGTCCTGGGACCTTGATTTCGAGGTGCGTATCTTCCGGCCGACCACACGACTTCCCAAGTCTGCGGAACTATTGTGGCAGCTGGTTTCCAACGAGACCGGCTTCGCGTCCGCCTTCCCTGCCGACACGCCGCGGGCGTATGCAAAATAGCGATATACATTTCGAAAAATCGCATCCCGTTTCGCGCTGAACCTGGGTTAACTTGTTGCGAACAATTCGCCGAACGCAACAGGGTTACAAATGTTCGAAGCTACGGAATACGATGATAGAAGAACTAACCTCTGCGCGCGGATGCGGCGCAGCGGTCTATCGGGCGTCCTCCTGGCCGGCGAAACCAACATTGCATATTTTTCCGGATTTCATCACCACACGCCGGCCGCCGTATTCGCGCGGCCCTACTTTCTGGCGATTTCCGCCGACGGCCGCTCGACACTCGTTTGCCATCCATTTCTCGAAGCGGAGATGAAAAGGACCGCCAGCGGATGCGAGGTTCGTGCATCCCTGAGCGCAACTGGCCTGCCTCTTGACCTCCTCGTCGAGGCGTTGGCCGACTTGGGGATGGATGAGGGGCCCGTTGGAATGGAGCTTGGTCGGGAGCAACGGCTCGGGATCAGCCTTTCCGAGTTCCGCCTTATCGAAGCTGCACTCGGCCCGCGGAGGATAGAGGATGCTTCTTCGATTCTGTGGGCTGTCCGCCAGATAAAGTCGCCGCGAGAGATCGAGGTGCTACGAGGGGCCGCAGCAATCACCGCAGCTGCATTCGACCGGGCCTTCCTGGCTGCGAGACCGGGAATGAGCGAGACCGACATCGCTCGTGTCTGCGAGGACGCGATGTCGGCACACCAACTGTCGCGTCCAGGCTTCATACTGTTTGCCAGTCCATCGGAGGCCTATTCTAACCTTGCGCGTAAGCCATCTGAACGGAAGCTTGAACTGGGTGAACTCCTCTGGATCGATATGGGGGCAGTGTATTCCGGATATTGGTCGGACTTTTGCCGAGCAGGCTACATGGGTTCGAAGGTTCCGAGGCGGGTGGCGGACAACCAAAAGTCGCTCATGGAAGTTAACCACGCGATGTTCGAAGCCTGCCGTGTCGGCAACACAATGCATGACATAGCGCTCGCTGGAGAGCGCGCGCTGAAGCGTCAGGGTCACGATATCTCCATCGGTCAAGGCCGGATCGGTCACGGCATCGGGCTGCTCTGCGCCGAACCACCTCATGTCGCTCTTTACGACGAGACGATCTGTGAACCGGGACTCGTGTTCACGATCGAGCCACGTTTCATAGACGACACCGGAGTTTACAACTGCGAGCAGATTATCGCGATCAGCGAGAACGGTCCCGTGTTTCTAACCGATGCTGATGCACAGGTCAGGACGCTCTCATGACAAATCAGCCCTTTCTGCAGAGCTCACCTCGGTCGCCGCGTTACAGTATCGGCGATCTTATCTGGCGATGCCAAGAAACTGGCCGTCCCCTAGAGATAGAAGGCAGAGACACGAGGTTTTCACGTGCTGACATCGACACCACGAAGCATTCCTTATGGCGTTACCAGCACAGCCTCATCCATCAGCGACATCCAAGTATTACCCTCGGTGAAGGCATGACACCGTTGGTCCACGAATTGATCGACGGGGTGAACGTTTATTGGAAGTGCGAGTTCGTCAGTATATCTGGCTCTTTCAAAGACCGCGGAGTTGCGGTGCTCCTTAACCATCTCCTGGCGTCTGGAGCGACCGCTGTCACCGAGGATTCGTCCGGGAACGGCGGTGCTTCGCTGGCCACATATGCCGCTGCCGCCCGGGTCCCGTGCCGAGTCTACGTCCCTTCGACAACATCATCTCCAAAATTGGCCCAAATGACGGCGGCTGGCGCACAGGTCGTGCGCGTTGAAGGTCCGAGAAAGGCGGCAGCAGCGGCGGCGATGACCGACCGAGACTATTTCTACGCGGGTCACAATTGGCATCCGGCATTTGTCGACGGTGTAAAAACAGTCGGGTACGAGATATGGGAGCAACTCGGATACGAAGCGCCGGATGCAGTGATCGCCCCGGTGGGTGGTGGCAGTAACCTGCTGGGTTGCTATCGCGCGTTCAGCGATCTGGTCGGCTCTGGCGAAATTACTACCCTGCCCCGGCTGTACGGCGCACAGTCTGCGAACTGCTCTCCTATCGCTGACGCGTTCACCCTGGGACTGCCAAGTTGGAGTAAGGTTACGCCACTTCCCACCCTCGCCGAGGGCATTGCGATTACGGAGCCTGTTCGGGGGAACGCGGTGCTCGAAGCCATTCGTAAAACGAAGGGCGCGTCATGGGCGGTCGAAGATGATCAACTGGAGGCCGCCCGTGCAGAACTAGGAGAACGCGGCCCTTTCGTCGAACTCACAAGTGCGACAGCCTACATCCTCCTAAGGAACCTGATTGCAGCGAAGAGAGTTCGGCCAGGCGAGCGCGTCGTGGTCATCCTCACAGGCTCAGGCCTGAAATCCGGTGCGAGAGCTCCGACCGCAGCCGTGGGACAACATCCCACCCCTTTACAGGCTGAGAAAGCTTAGCTGAAGACGACACTTCCGTCTCCGTACACAGGAGGCCATCAGCCACGGAAAACGGTAGGACACTACCCCCTCGGCTTGCTGCCGCGCAGGATGCAGGGCGGCGGAGCTCCGCTGCCGCCCTGCATCCTGTTGAGTCAGGCAGCCTTGACGGCAACCGGGAGGCGGAAAGGTGCACCGAGCCGATTGAAGGCGTTCATCGTCGCGATGGCGATAGTGAGGTCGACAAGGTCCTTTGGCTGGAATGCAGCAGACACCGCAGCATAGGCTTCGTCAGAAGCATGCGTTTCGCTGACCCGAGTCACTTCTTCGGCCCAAGCAAGGGCCGCTCGTTCAAGATCGCTAAATATCTGGGGAACCTCATCCCAGACCGGAACTAGCGCAATCTTCTCGACGGACATTGTTTTTCGCAGGTCGCGACCGTGGATGTCGATGCAATGGGCGCAACCGTTGATCTGAGAAACCCTTAGAAAAACAAGGTGAATGAGCTCCTCGGGCAAGCTCGTATTCTTAGTGATATAATGGTGTACGCCGAGCAAAGCCTTTGCGCCATCCGGAGCGAGTTCATACCAATTTAGACGGGCCATCGAATTGATCCTTTCGTTTCAGTAGCTAAAGTTATCTCTCCGCCGACGTCGTAACGCCGTCGCGAGGTATTGCGAATTGAGTGCATTGATTTATGCCGGCGAGCTGCGTGCCACCTTCAAAGCCGACACGCGCGCTGCTTCGCGTGCCGTACTGCGATCGCGAAACCACTCGCCGACTAGGCTCTCGAATTCTTTGGGGCGTCCGCCCTGCGCAAGATCGGCTAGACTTGTTTTTTTCAGCTCAGACCGCATGCGTTTCTCCGCACGCAGCATCACCGCATGGATACGGCATACGCCATCTATCGACCATGGCGGGGGCGTTCCCCCAAACAAGACGCAACCCCGTCGCACTTCCTTGCAGTCGAAAAGCGTTCTGCCGGCTTCGATCGCGTCAACGACCGCGAGGACAGAGATAGTCTCAGGCGGCTGGGCAAGCTCGTAGCCTCCACTGATACCGTCGCTCGAGGTGACAATTCCCGCCTTCTCAAGCTTTGGCATGATCTTGGCTAACATCGCCGCGGGAAGCCCCTGGATTTCTGCTAAATCGCGGCTGCTTGCACGCTTGGGATGCTTTGCGACCAACCAAAGGAGCGTGTGGAGTCCGTACTCTACAGAGACGCCGAATAGACTAGCGCCACGGCGCTGCGCGACAGCATCGCCATTTTCGGAGAGCGCGAGCCCCTCCTTATCGCCATCGACGGCTCCCTTCACCATAACGCAACCTCTTTCTATCCGCGTTAGATATAACGCTACCTATATTGATCCGCGTTAAAGAGTCAACCACAACGATGGGCCTGACGAACGTCTTTCTTCGCTCCCGGCATCCGAACGGCGAAATGAATTCAACTCGCAGGCCGGGTTTTCGCTCCAGAAACGTCGGTGAAAGAAAGGGGCCGTCCTCGGCGGAAGAGGACGGCCCGAGTTGCGGTGGCCAGCCGCGTTGGGTCCAGACAGAGGGGATGTCTTCAGGACCGCTAAAGGTCGCCCGCTCGGGAGGGAAAGGCGACGATCAAAAGCTAGCAGATCGGAGTATCGATGATAGTGAACCTAAGTATGCTTTCGCCCGTTTGAGATGCGCGTTAGATGCCGTGCAGTATTGCGAATGGGCGCGGACGATGCTGATGCAGATGTCACCGAACGAAACTGAGCTACAGCATGGCAGGCTGCTTGCACAAACAGGCGAATGTTATCGCTCTTGCGGTGGGGGCGGCCTCAACTGTCCCGCCGACTTGACGGTCTCAAATCGATGCGCATCTTTCGAAGAAGGCGCGACCTCCGCCCCAAACAACTTCGTCCGGACGTTTTCCGAACTGACCATATCTGACTTTCTTACCGATCCCCTAGTCAGGGCTGTAAATGACGCGGACGGCGTTTCCCCTCACGCGTTTAAAGCACTCCTTTCAGACGCCGCGATCAGAGTGAATAGCGAGATGGGACAATGACGGAAGTGACGAATTATAGAGACTACTTGAGTGATCTGGCCATTACCATGGCGAAGATACGGTCTAATCCAGGGGCCGGTGGCAGGATGGAAACCTCTATTTGTCGAAACGGATATGGATATCGGACGATAGAGGTGGTCGGCGGCGTAGCAAGTAGTGAAAGCTGGCGTGGTCCAATTCACGCCGATACCTGGGAACAGGACGACGGGGCGGACGCGAAACGCGAGATCGAGCGCTTTCTGAAGCTTCCTCAGATACTGGCATACTCGGACCGCGCGCTGTTGCGCGACCGAAACCCGCTCATGACCTCACACTGGGACGCCACAATCGCGTTCGTTCATACGTCCTTTCAAGACAGGGGTGTCATAAGGGAGCAGCGGATGTTGTTTGCTGGTTTCGACGATCCGATCCATGCGGAGTTCTGCATCGCAGTCGATCGCGACGTTCTTGTCTGCGATCACCTCACGGGAACGGAACTGTACGAGTGGAGGTCCAACTGTACAGTTGTGGACCTACGCGACGTTAGAATACGCCAGTCGGTAAAGCTGCCGCACAATGCTTCACAGTCGTCGAGCTGATATGCCTTCTGGGCGGCGCGCCGAACATTCGCTTGAAAGCGGCTCCGAACGCTGCTTCCGACTGATACCCAGCCTCCTCGGCAACCTTTGCGACTGAACTGTCAGGTTTCGCCAAAGCCTTCCTTGCAAGGTGCATTCTCCAGCGAAACAGGTATTCGATAGGTGAGACCCCTGCTGCGTCGGTGAAACGAGCGGAGAACTGAGACCTTGAGAGATTGCAAAGACGCGCCAACTCCCCCAAGTTCCAATGATGCCTCGGCTCGCTATGGATTGCAGAAAGTGCCGGCGCTATTCTTGGCTCGGAAAGTGCGGACAGAAGGCCTGGCTGAATGGAGCCAGACTGGATACCCAGTCTGATCATCTCTACAAAAACCATTTGCATTATTTGTTCGCAAACAACTCGGCTTCCAGGAGCCGCCCCCGCCATCTCGCCCTCCAACTGCTCGAGCAACCATCGAACCCTGTTCGCCGGTTTCGTGCCGCTGGCGAGAAATGTCAGCGGCTGCAGTGACGATGTCAGCAGTGAAAGGTCCTCACCAGCTTCCATCCGTCCGCCAAGGCACGTGAAATCCGGTGTTTGACCCGTATCGATTACTGCGAAACCGTCCTGCAACCTTTCGAAGACGTCAGCTGCCCTCATCGCTTCCCCTTCTAGCTTGGTGCCGATCGTGAACGAGACCGGCCCACGTATGAGAAGGCAATCTCCTTTTTCGAGACGGACGCTAATCCTGTTGCCGGACGACACCGAGCATTCGCCTTGGGTGACAGCCACGAACTTGAGATCGGTCCCCACATCGACATCCATCGACCAATAGCCTGAAGCTTTTACTCCAGCCGAGATAACCGCCTTGGCATCGGCAAGATGGATGAGGTCCGAGAGTGGGTCTACAAGCATGAATAGGACTTTCGCTACAAAGTTCCGGCATTCCACACATGGATCATCCGGCTCAGCTGTTCGATATAGTGTGTCCAACAACTGGAGACCAGAGAAAATGAATGCATTTCAGAAACCACTGAAGACGAAATGGACCCCTGCATCGACTGCTTCTGAAGTGGCCGAAGGCGTCGACCTTACAGGTAAGGTCGCCATTGTAACCGGGGGGGCCTCAGGTCTTGGCCTTGAAACCACCAAAACGCTTAGCGGGGCTGGGGCGAGAGTGATCATAGGCGTCCGCGATGTCGAGCGCGCTCGCGACGCCGTCGCCGGACTTCCGGGCGTCGAGATTCGCGGGCTCGAGCTGACCTCCCCTTCCTCCGTCGACGCGTTTGCTGCTGACATCGTTGCGACGGCACCTACGATCTCCCTCCTGGTCCTCAATGCCGGCGTCATGGCGACGCCCCTGTTTCGAGACGGAAATGGCAACGAAGGTCAGTTCTCAACAAACCATCTTGGTCACTTCCGCTTGGCGATCAGACTCTGGCCGTGCCTCCGCGCTGCAGCGACATCGCGCATAATTGCAATTTCATCACGAGGACACATGATCCCCGGCTTCGACCTGGACGACCTCGCATTTAAGAATCGGCCTTACGACAAGTGGGTGGCATATGGCCAATCCAAAACAGCGAACTCTCTGTTCGCGGTGGCTGCTGACCGTCGTGGCCAGGATCACGGTATCCGCGCGTACTCGGTGCATCCCGGATCGATCGTCGGTCCTCTCGCGCGACATTTGAGTAACGAGGAGATTGCCGCGTTCGACGCGCTTGATGCCAACGGAAACCCGATCATCGATCCCGCAACCGATCGCAAGAATTTTGCACAGGGTGCTGCGACGACTGTATGGTGCGCGACGACGAGTCAGTTGGAAGGGATTGGCGGTGTCTACTGCGAGAACAGCGATATCGCGGCGATCGAACCAGAGGCGCGGTCCGGAGTGCGACCATATGCGGTCGATGGGGAAATAGCTGAGCGCTTGTGGATTGAAAGCCTCCGACTTTCGGGCCTCTCAGATGTATGAGCTGTCGGAATCTCCCAAATAGCACACGTTCGTATAGGTATCGCAATCTCTCCCGGCAGGTACAATTGGTACAGTAGCAGATTGGATCGATTGGGCTCTAGGTGCTCGTTTATTTCCACGAGCAGACGAGGAGATGACGTTGAACCCCACCATAGCGATTGGTCAGCGAGACTTGACGACCGACGTCAAGTCTCCATTACCGCGAAGAGCGAACAGAGCGGGACCTGAATTCTTTGCCAAGAATTCCGTCACCCAGCTTCGCGAATGGCCACGGGAGGCCCTGTCCGAACTAGGGCCACTACCGTTTCCGATGAGATACGACCAAGCGCATGATCGATACAACGCTACTGAGTGGAGTGGCTCGACCGCAGACATCGGTCGTACACTCGCAGAAGCGGACGAGGTAATAGTTATTGGAAATCAACGCTTCGCGGATCAGCTGCAGACGCTGCAGATCGTGCTCGCGAATGCCTTGCATTGTCCTGTGGAGCTCCTTCAATGTTGGGACGACCGTAGCCCTGGGCACGTTCGCTCGAGTTCGCCGGACAGCCCTCCTTTATCGGAAACAGGTTCGATGAGAGTGATCGTCACGCTTGGTCGGACACCGACGCCACACGCATTGGGATTCGACGCGGCATCGTTGCTCGTGTGCATAACTGACGAAGTGATCCCGCCAATATTCGACGTGTCGAAGGACGCTGTCGTTCTGCCTGTATCTTCAGGCGGTTGGAAACTTTCGCATATTGCCTTCCACCGCCTCCTCGACATCGAAACCGAGCAGGCAGCATCTTATCAATACGGCCGCATGTACGAAGATAAACTTCTAATGGCGCGACCTCTATGCTCGATACTGGCATTGGTGCTGCGAGCGGTTCGGCATCACAACGACCGACCAGGGTGAAAGCCAAGCACTAAAGCAGTGCCGCAAGGCACCGCACGAGTTCGCCTGTATCGACCGGCTTCGACAGGAACGCCGCGGCATTGCGATTTGCTGCGGCCGATATCGTTTCGCAGTCATCGTGAGAGGTCATTACGATGACGGGAGGGAGATTGGGAATTCCCTGCATGGCGATGAGCATATCGATGCCCGACATGCCAGACATCCTCATGTCGGTGAGCACGCAATCCGCCAATGCATAGCCCCGCAGGTCGAGGAACTCCTCGGCTGAGCTATAGAGATGACTTGCGTACCCAGCCGCCTCCAGAAGGTCTTTCAGCGCCTCCCTCAGGTTGCGATCGTCGTCCACTATAGCGATAGTTTTCGGATAGGACTTCTTCACCATTAAGCCCCCATGCGTCGGCCGTTAGGTATCCACCTACGGTCGGCGGCGCTCGGCCGATGCCAGTTGAATTGAATTTCTTTCGAAACGAGGGCGTATCCACTCGATGGCAAACGCTACCACACGTAGTGATCTTCGGCACGTATACCTAAGTTTGCAGGAAGGTTGTTGACAATCGAGATTGTGCATTCCTGGCCTAGACCGGTGGCGGTATTTCCATGAGAAACAGCGCATTCCCACGTTTAGTGCGCAGGCAAATGGACTTGGCCGGGTGAGCACAGAAAATCATACTTACGGACGATATCTACGATGGACCGAGCCTTCATCTTCCGCATCATGCGCCCGCGATGCAGCTTGACCATGACCTCGCTGATACTCATTTCGTGGGCGATCTGTTTATTCATCAAACCCTGTGTCACATATTTCAGGACCTCGGTCTCACGAGGGGTCAGTTTATCCTGACAAGCCTGTATCTCGTGGCGCTCGGCGAGAGAGCGGCGGTTCTCGGTGTCGTGAGCGATCGCTTTGTCGGTTGCAGCCACAACAGAGTTGCTGTTGAAGGGTTTCAAGAGAAAGTCGAACGCGCCCGCTTTCATGGCAGAGACGCTGATGGACACGTTGCCGTTGCCCGTCATAAAGACAATGGGCAACGGATTCCCGAGCGCAGCAAGCCGCTCTTGTAGTTCGAGGCCACTCATATCCGGCATTTGGATGTCCAAGAGAATGCAGCCCGGTGCGTAAGGATCGAGGGCAGCGAGGAACTCGCCGGCGCTTCGATAGCTAACGGCCGACTTACCCATGGATTCGAAAAGGTTCACCAACGAGTTCCCAAGGTGCACTTCATCGTCGATGATGAAGATTGTCGGTTCACGCTTTTTGGAAAAGGGCATGTCGCTCTCCTAATCAATGCCTATCGGAACTCGGCAGCCGCTGCGATGTTCGGCAGAACAATCTCAAAACCCACTTCGCAATCGCTCTCGATTGGAACTAACCTGCCGTTATGGAACGCAGCGATCGCCTTGCACGCCTGCAGGGCGGCAATGCGCTCGTCATCATACTCCGTTGTGAAAGCGTCTAATACGACCTCGCCTTCACCTTTTCGGAACACGCTGGCCCTGACGCCGATCCACACTTCGGCGTCTCTATAATCGCTTGTCACTTCGATCGTCCTGACTGAAGAAGCCACGCTATGCATGACCGACAAGATTACACTTACAAAAAGCTCTCTGAGATAGCTCTCGTCGCCTAGCACTTTCCCCCTTGGCGGCATGCTCGCGAACTGAACTCTAACACCCCGCGAGACGCTTTCGCAGCTCACTATGGTGATCGCATTGGCAATAATGGGATCGAGATCGAGCATGCGACAACCGGGGCGCTGTCTAGTAAAATTCTGGTCGAACTGACCGACAACGTCCTCTACGCGGTGAGCCGATTCCTGGATGCGAGCAAGTAGCTCGGACACTTGGCCATCATCGGTTTCGGAATTGGAAATCACAGACAGCGCGACGCTGCAATCGAGGGCGATTACTGATAGCTGTTGACGAATCTCCAGTGCCGCGGCGACCGAAGCCTGTCTCAATGTAAGAAGTTGAGCCGCTCTGAATAAATCGTCGGCAATCGTAGGCCAGGCTTGGGTCCTGGCCTCAATGTCGGCCCTTCCAACAATCGCGACATTCATCACAGCTTTCCTTCTGCGAATTACGTGTCCGAATGTAACGCGAAGCGGAAACGGGTTCTAGAAGCCCGAGGCATTGGCCAACCTGTTCTTCGGGATAGGTTCCCGTTCCCAGATATCGGCTGCGGCATGCTTAACGCCGCAGCTCTAGCAGAGATTACCGTAGAGGCTTATCAAACTTTCCCGAAGAGACAACCATTACGGAAGAGAAGCCCTCCTCATACTGCTCTTCAGACAGACGGCCAGCACCTGACTTATCTATCTCGTTCCAGGTACGCTCGACGTCGGCCCGATCAGGTCGATAGCCGTCGGAGCGGGTCTTTAAGTTGTTTGAGATATATTCGTCCTTTTCGACGAACCCGTCCTTGTTGGTGTCATTGCTGTTGAAGCTGCTCTGGGCAAGCCTTGCTTGGAACGCCGCAACGACAGAGTCCTCCGAACCGGCAGCCACGGGATTTCGGATCGACGGAGCTGACTGCTTCAAGCCGCTATCGGACACAGTTTCAGTTTTTGTCTTAGGTAAGAATAAAGAGTAAATAGAGTCTGCGCTTGAGCCAATCCGCATGATACCCCCATGGTGAAACGGAAACAGTTACATGACCGGGATGCAACCGCAGGCTTGCGCGAAGCTCTCCATGACAACTGAGCTGCGCTAATGGTATGACGATTCGCGGAACTTTGCCGTCGTGTACGGCATAGGAGCGATACACGTGTTCACGAATATAATAATCTGTAGACTGCAACACGAATCCTTTAAACTTCTTCTAATCGCTGCATTTTCAGTGTAGCCTTTCATTGCGTTCTTAGGGACATTGCGACGGTTGTGGGGACTGTCTTGGGGGTTCGATATGGCGCTCGTTGCGTCGGAAAGAATTAAAAGCCCGGTGGCGATACTCGTTGACGACGATGCCTCTGTTTGTGAGTCGTTGGGAAACCTGCTGAACTCTGTTGGGATCGACGCCATGACTTTTTCGTCTGGCAAAGAATTTCTCGATGCCCGTCTCCCCGATAGGCCGTCGTGTCTGGTGCTGGATGTGCGGATGCCGGGTATCAGCGGTCTCGACATCCAGGACCATCTCTCTCGCAACGGTGTGGAAACGCCAATAGTGTTTCTCACGGCGCACGGCGACATAGCGATGAGCGTGCAAGCGATGAAGGCCGGCGCTCAGGATTTCCTGACGAAGCCCGTTCGGGAACAGACTTTCCTCGACGCAATCTCGAAAGCCATCGCCATCGACACCAGCCGTCGGGAAATCGCCACGGTAGCTAACAAGTACGTGACCCTTTTCGATCACCTCTCAGTCCGCGAACGAGAAGTCCTCCGGATGGTCGTAGGAGGCGAGGTCAACAAGCAAATCGCCTATTCACTCGGCATCAGCCAGGTCACGGTGAAACTGCACCGCAGCAATGGAATGAAGAAGATGCAGGTAACGTCTTTCGCTCAGCTCTACAGCGCATGGCAATCGCTGCCTGCGGAGCTGCGAGAACCGAACTGACGCTCCCTACCTCATTATAACCGAGGCCATGAGGTTATATTTTCTCTCGGTCTCCCGGAAGTGAGTTTACGATGTTAACTTCCTGGTCCCCCATCGATTTTGCCTCGGCGAAGGGCCGTCGTGTGCTGACAGCAATGATCGGTGGTGTCGGCGTCGTTATCAGCTTCCTGTTGGCCGATCCAACAGGGCTACTGATTACCGTGGTGTCCACGTGCATCCTCGCGAAATGCCGCCACGCCCTCCCCCTACATTTCATCGTGTGTGCTGTCGCAGGAGCATTTTTGTTCTCGCCTTATTACGATGGCAACGACCCTTTGGGCCATTTCCTGGTTTTCGTATTCTGCACTGCCGGGTTGGCAATGATGCTCAAGCTGGTGAACGCAAAAACACTGTTCGATCGCGTCTACCAGACCGTCCAGCCGAATATTGAAGATATCCCTGGTTTCGGCTGGTCCGCCTATGCCGACGGACGCCTCCGGTTCCTTAACCCCAAAGCGCTGGACTATATCGGTGTAACAGCCGAAGAGATGAGCGAGCTATCAAAGATCGACGATCATTCCTGGTGGAGCAAATTCGTCCATCCTGACGACGTTGAAGGGTGTATCGAGAGATGGCGTCATAGTCTTGCCACAGGCGAACCCATCTTCGAAGAGCAGCGTGTCAGACGGCACGATGGAACCTATCGATGGCTGAGAGACGCCGCCATTGCGTCGCGCGATGAAAACGGGAAGATCGTAGCGTGGTTCGCGACCACCGTTGACATCGATGATCAGCGGAAGGCAGAAGCAGCCCTACGGGACAGTCAAAACCAATTGCAGCGTCTGATCGACACCGTTCCAGCGTTGATATGGTGCGCCCGGCCGGGCGGATTGCCGTCTTACGTCAACAGGCAGCTCATGGATTGGACCGGATTGGCTCTCCAATCCGATGGCGCGAGCGAAGCTGATCAGTTCTTTACCGCGATCCTCGACACGATTCATCCCGAAGACCGTGAGCAATGGCAAACACAATTAGGTGAGTCATTTGTTAATGGACAGGGCTTCGCACTAACGTATCGGCAACGCCGACACGACGGAGTCTACCGCTGGATCGACGGCAAAGCCGAGCCGCTTAGGGACGCAGACGGCAAGATCGTGCAATGGTACGGCGTCTGTCTCGATATCAACGACCAGGTTGAGGCGATAGAGAGCGCTCGGAGGAGCGAAAATGAACTCCGTCTTCTTGTCGATACCGTTCCGTCACTCATCTGGTTGATGAAGCCGGATGGCATGCCCTACTACTTCAACAAAAGATTCGTCGAATGGGCGGGCCCATCGTTGGCCAACGCTATTTGTGAAGGCGATTCAAGTGTACTGGCGGACTTTGTTCATCCAGACGATCGTGTAACTGTTGACTCCGCGGTCAGGCGAACGATCGCCGCGGGCGAGCCATTGAGCCACATGGGGCGGCTCAAGCGGAAAGACGGGCAATATCGATGGATGCAGTCGCGGGTTGAACCTTTTCGAGACGAAAGCGGAAACATCATTCGCTGGTACGGGGTCAACCTCGACGTGGACGATGAGGTCAGAGCTCAGGAATCGCTACGACGGTCGGATGAACGTTTGGCTAGGGCACTACGGGCAGCGAGCCTGTCGGAACTCTCTGTTTCAATTGCGCACGAGCTCAATCAGCCGCTACAAGCGCTTGTTGCAAATTCGCACGCTTTCAAGCGTTGGCTCGACGCGAATCCGCCGAACCTCGAAAGAGCGAACCGCACGGCCGAATGGATAGTGCGCGATGCAGACGCCGCGGCGCAGGTCGTAGGGCGCATTCGTGCGCTGTTCGGCAAGGCCGTGTTCCCTAGACACAAGGTCGATCTGAACGTTCTCGTGACAGAGGTGCGAGACCTAATCGCAGACAAGCTGGTATCCGACAAAGTCAAGATCAAGCTGGACTTGGCGAAGTCCCTACCGGCTACCAGCGCAGACCGCGTTCAGCTGGAGCAAGTCCTGCTGAATCTTCTAAGGAATGCAGCCGAAGCTATGCAAGGGCTCGACCCAAAAGATCAGATAATCACGGTTTCGACACGGGTTGTCGACGGCGATTCTATAGAAGTCTCAGTTCGAGATCGGGGCGCGGGTATTATCGAAACTGACAAAATTTTTGAACCATTCTTCACGACGAAACCAGATGGCATGGGAATGGGATTGGCCATCTGCCGTTCCATCATGGAAGCTCATCAAGGAAAATTAAAGGCCACAAGCCCGAAGGATGGCGGTGCGGCAGTAGCCTTTTGCTTGCCAATACGCGCGGTTGAAGCAAACGACGACGAGAGCAAGATTGACAAGCGGGCCATCACAGCCGTGACCGCTTAAAGGCCGGCCATACTTGTTCGCCAGATCGAGGGTGGCGTTCCCACGAAGCGTCGAAACAGTCGGCTAAAATGGGCATGGTCGCACAGACCACAGGCGGCGGCCACTTCCGCCATGTCCGACTTAGTTGCACACATGAGATGCTGAGCATGTTTGATCCGCGACCTCATGACGAATGCATGCGGGCTCATTCCAAAGGTGATTGAAAAGGCCCGTGAAAAATGTCCCGGGCTCATTCGCGCCTCGGCGGCGAGGTCAGACACTCTGATTTGGGAATGCAATTTCATGACGATAAAGTCCGAAACACGCTTTGCCTGCCAGTCACAGAGACCTGCGCGCAATTTCTTGCATGCCGTCTTATCGCATACAGCTGCCTCGCGGCATGCCGTCTCGTCATCATTCATTCCATATTGAGAGCCTTGGCCCGCTAAAGACTGCAACACCACCCATCGCCCATCTATTGAGTTCCCGAACAACGTGACAGTCCGCGAGAATTGAGGACGAAACAACTGGACCGGGGGATAGGTCAGCTATGCGAACGGCTAGGTGACCCCCGCCGGCAGGAAAGCTGCGGAGAATCCTAATGTCGCGCTACTCAAACGCTTTGACAGCTAGATTGGTATCCTTTGATCAATCAGCGACTGTGAGACCTCAATGAGCAAGCTCACCGCTAGGTAAAATGCACTTAAAACAAGGGTGACACCAAGGACCGCAGGCAGATCAGCGCTGCCCAGCGATTGGACCATGTACAAGCCAAGCCCTGGCCAGGCAAAGACCAGTTCGACAACAAGCAGGTTTCCAAAGAGCAGCCGGACCTGCAAGGCCACCATGGCGAGCGCTGCCGGCGCAGCATTCCTAACTGCATGCCGGAACACGACAGAGCTTTCACGCAGTCCTTTCCCCCTCGCCGTGGCGATGTACTGCTGTTGCATCACATCTCGAAGCGAGCTTCCGAGTGTGCGCCCAACCGCAACAGCGATAGGAAACGCAAGCGCCAGCGCGGGCAAAATGATATGCTTCAGGGCATCGACTATCGCCGGGACGTTTCCTGCAAGGACCGCGTCAACAACGTTGAGCCCCGTGGGTCCCGCGAAGTTGCTGTCGCTCATGCGACCTGCGCCGGGCAGCAAACCGAGGCGAAACCAGAAAACGTACGCCAAAAGCAGTGCCGACATGAAGATCGGGAGAGAACCAGCGGCGGTAAAGGCTAACTGGATTGGCCCAGCGGCCCTCATGATTAAAGGCAGTACCGCGAGGGCGACAGCGAACGTCAGGCCCAAAATAAATGCTGCGACCGCGAGCTCCAGTGAAGCAGGGAGGTATCGCCGAATGTCATCCGCGATTGGCTTTCGGGTTCGCACCGACGTCCCAAGGTCACCGTGCACCAACCTCGTAACGAAACGTCCATATTGGACGATGACCGGGTCGTTCAGTCCCAATTCTACCCGGAGTTCGTCGACGCGCGCGAGCGGCGTGCTCGGGCCCGCAATGGCTCGTGCCGGGTCCGCGGGAACAAGCGTTTGGAGGCAAAAGACCGCGAAGCTCATTGACAGCAAGACAGACACCAAGCCGATCGCTCGCCTGAGGAGAAAAGATACGGTCATGAGCCACGCAGGACTGCGCGCAATCCATCTCCGGCGAGGTTCGATAGGAAGCAGATCAGGAAGATTGCCGCCGCAGGCATTATCGGCAACCACCAAAATTCTGTCAGGCTGTCGAGCGCCCTCGACGTCATTGCACCGAGTTCGGGCGCGGGGGCGGGCTGACCAAGGCCCAAGAACGACATTAGCGATATCGTCATGATAACGTTAGAGACGTCCAGCGTGGCGGCGACCAGCAGAGCGGGGAGCGCGCCCGGGAGGATGTATCGCACGGTCATGCGAACCCGCCCAACACCTGCGGCACGGGCTGCCTCGATATGCGGACGCACTCTCAACCTGCGCACTTCGTCCCTCGCGATACGTGCATACCATGGCCACCACGCCACTCCGATAGCAATCATCGTGTGCACGAGGCCAGGTCCGAGCGTGGCAATTACGGCCAAGGCGACCAACGTTCCGGGCAGAATTAGAAAGAAATCAATGAAGGCTTTGGTGATCACATCGAGCCGATCGTCGATGAGGCTGGGCAGAACACCGACGAGCGTTCCGAGAACAAGGCAGACGATCACAAGCGCCAAAGCCGGGAGCCAAGTGAACTGTATGCCTAGCAGTACGCGGGAGAATAGGTCGCGCCCTATTTCGTCCGTGCCAAATAAATGAACCATCGAAGGCGAGAGGTACCCTGGTGCGACGCGAGACTGCGGATTGTAAGGCGTCAACCAGTGAGCGCTAGCCGCAACGACCGTCAGCACCAGCATTCCACAAAGCCCAAATCGCTCTGTAAAGGTCAAGGGACGAAGAGACTCTCGCAGGGCGATCAGGTTCATGGTGATCCCAATCGGTCAGGCACGACCAACGGCGTCGCGGACAAATCGGATACAGGCCGAAGCCTTTCAATGACGTCCGTCGGGCTTCCCTCGTCGACCACCCTTCCCCCACTTAGCACCGAAAGTCTATCTGCCACGTAGCCTGCCACCGCGAGGTCATGGGTTACGAAGAGAACGGCCATGTTAAACCGCGTTCGAAGAGAGCCTATCAGGTCAAGAGCCGAGATAGCCAACGAGGCGTCCAAGGAACTCGTGGGCTCGTCGCACAACAAAAGTCGCGGCGGCACAATAATTGTCCGTGCAAGCGCTGCACGCTGGCATTGGCCGACCGAAAGCCGTCCCGGCAACTCCGATCCAAGGCCAAGCTCCAGACCTGTGAGTTCGAATGCCTCGTCGATCCTACGCCGTCTCTCGCTCGCGGACAGGCGGAGTGGGCGTAAACGTTCTGCCACTTGCTCCTCTATTGTTATCCAAGGCGTCAAGGACGAGACCGCATCCTGAAAAACGATTTGGGGAAGATCACCAGATCGCTCTACTCGCCCACGGTCCGGAGAAAGCAACCCCGCTGCCAAGCGGATCACAGTCGATTTTCCCGAGCCGCTCACGCCAAGCAGCCCCACGCACTCGCCCTCACCAACTTCCAACTCAAAATCGCGCAGCACCTCGAACTGACCGCGGGACGTTGGCGATGTTCTCAGCTCAAACCCTTTGGATACGCCGGACATGCGTAGCGCTGGAGGTGCCACCTTCTTGACTAGCGCCGAGACAGCTTGCGGGGCGGCCAAAGCGCGGCGTGCGGCTACTAAGCTGACGGTATAAGGGTGGTTTGGTTGGCAGAGCACTTGCGAAGTGGCACCGCTCTCGACGACCAGTCCATCGCGAAGAACTACAATACGATCGCAAATTCTTGCGGCGGCCTCCAAATCGTGGGTTATAAACAGCGCGGACGTCCCCTGCCGACGTACAATGCTTCTGACAAGTTCGACAATTCTGTCCTGTAGCTCATAGTCCAGCGCGGTCGTCGGCTCGTCGGCAACAAGCAAATCGGGTCTCGCCATCATCGCCATCGCGATAACAACCCGCTGTCGCTGGCCTCCAGAAAGACGGTGGGGATACCGTCGCAGTATAGTTTTGGGTTGATCTACGCCAACCGCCTCCAACCAATCCTCGATATCACGGTCAGCAAGATTGGCAGACTCACGCAATTGATCGCGGATCGACATTGTAGGGTTGAGAGCGCTTATGGGGTCTTGCGAAACAAGTCGTACACGGTTTCGGCGTATGTCCCTAAGAGTGGCGGCCGTTGCGCCTACGATCTCGGCCCCTGACAGAATTATCGAACCACTGACCGCCGGCTCGCTCGCGCCGGGGAGGAGGCCCAATATTGCTGCACCCAGCGATGACTTCCCCGATCCGCTCTCACCTAGAACGCCGACGATCTCGCCGGGAAACACGTCCAGGGCGACGTCTTGCAAAACGGTATTCGGCCTGCCTTCACGGCGAAGGGAAACCGACAATTTCCTGACCGAAAGCACGGGGTCGATCACGATGGGTCCCCTCCACAGCGTCCCTTTAGATCAGCGCTCAACCGTTGCGAAGTCAATGCTCCCACGAGGAAACACGGGGCGTAGACCCAAGTTCTTCAATCCCTTCACGTGGACTACAACGTCATCGACATCGACCAGCGGAATAGCTATACTACCCTGAAAATAAAGCTTCCCCGCCCGCTCGTAGAGCTCGTTCCGCTTTTCAAGGTCGACCGGACCAGCAGCCTCGTCAACCATAGCGTCCGCCTCCGGCAGGCTGCGGCCATAGAGGTTGAGCGGAGCGCCCGTCGTGAAGAAAGCCCTCGCCTGATTGTCAGGATGCGCGGCGTCCGGTGAGGCGATTATGAGCAGTAGGTCGGGCGCGTTCGGGTCACCCTTCATCTTGTAGGCAGCGCCCGGTGGCATGATAATCGAGGTAGCGTTGACGCCGATAGTGGCGAGCTGGGCGATAAGTAGATCGGCAATCCGACCGTAGCTCGGGTTTGCGCTGTACAAGCCGATGCGGATGTTAACCGGGCCGCTTTTTTCGATCGTCCTCTTAGCGGCCTCGACATCGGTAGGATAGGTAAGCGGATGCGCGGGGCTGAACATGGCATTCGGATACAGGGATAGCGAGACATGTCCGAATCTGCCGAAGGCGTCGGTCACCCAGAGGGCCGGATTGATCACTGTCAGGACCGCATTTCGAACCGCCGGATCGTCCAACGGCGATCCAGGTTTTTCAAACGCATCGAACTGGGTCATACTTGGGGCGGTCGTAATGTCCAGGCTGTTCGGAAGGCTAGCTAGTTGTGCAAATGGAAAATTGGTAGGGATCGCATCGATCTCGCCCGCTTTCAGCTTCAATATCTGCTGACCGATGTCTGGCACTACAGGTAGCTCTACCTTGCCGAAATAGGGTTCCTGTCCCCAATAGAAGTCGTTCCGAACGAGCGAGTACCTCTCGCCGCGTTTGAATTCGCCTAGTTTGAACGGACCCGTCCCGACTGCATGGTCGGTAAGCCATCCTGTAGCAGCGTCACCGTTGTCATTGTTCTTTAGGACCGCCGGACTTATCACCTTTGGTCCCCACGGACTTGCCAATCCATCGAGGAATGACGGCTGAGGCTTGGCAAGGGTTATGACAACCGTCCGAGCATCCGGCGCATCGATCGAACTAACGTTCGACAGCGTGTAGTTCTGGACCAGTTTCCCGAGACGTCGCCGATCAAACGAGGTAACGACAGCCTGGGCATCAAACATAACACCGTCGTGGAATTTCACCCCTTCACGGAGGTGAAATGTGTAGGTCAAGCCGTCTGCCGATGTTTCCCAACTAGTCGCCAGTTGGCCGACTATGTGAGTCGATCCTGGCTCGTATTCGACAAGCCCCTCATAGATATTGTCGATAGCGCTCAGTCCTGTGACCTCGAAGCCGTTGTCAGGGTCAAGCGTGCCGATGTCCGCCGAGAATGGAATTCTCAGTGTGTTCTGCGCCAGCGCGGCTACCCCGGATATCAGCAAAGCTACGGTGAACGTTGCCGTCGCCAGCCAGCGGCTACGCTTTTGCGGCGACTGCATAAAAACGATGGTTGGAAGCGGCATCAGAACCCTAGTCTCAAAATTAGATATCTACGAGGGAAGAATAGTTGAACCTGTTCGTGGTCGTTTGAACGTTTCACGCCATTTCGCAAAAAATCGGATGTTTGAATCGCTGTTCAGATAGCGGCCGTCGATATCCAATGTATGCCTGTGCTCGCGGGCTCCGGCGGGCGAGACTTATTTGTCAACATCCCGTCAACGCGAGAGGAGCTATAGATGTCGCCGCTTCTTAAAATTATCATTGGGTCGACCCGCCCAGGCCGTATTGGCCCCATAGTTGCTGATTGGGTAAAGGTCGCTGCCCAAGGCCACGGTGGGTTCCGCGTCGAGCTTATCGACCTGGCGGATTTCAAACTGCCACTTCTCGATGAACCGGCCCACCCTGCAATGCAGCAATACACGCACGAACACACCAAAGCATGGGCGAAGGCTATCGGCGACGCCGACAGCTACATCTTCGTCACTCCCGAGTACGATTATTTCCCTCCGGCGTCACTCGTGAACGCAGTTCAGTCCCTGTTTGTAGAGTGGAACTATAAACCCGCTGGCGTCGTCAGCTACGGCGGGGTGTCGGGCGGACTTCGATCCTCTCAGGTTCTCCGTTCGCTGCTTAGCTGCGTGAACATGCACGCCATCTATCATGTCGTGCCCATTCCTTTTGTCTCCCAAACGATCAGCAATGGCCACATCGTCGCCAATGAGCAAATGACGAGTGGCCTGGGCACTATGCTAAGCGAGCTTTTGAAATGGACGATCGCTTTGAAGCCTATCCGTGAATAGTTTGCCTCCGCTGCGCCTACCCTGAGAAGCCTCTTACGAGTTGGGAGGCTCCCGTTACGAAGCTAGTTTCGCTATCCACTTGCGTTAGGCGCTCTTGATCGAGCGATCTAATGACGTTCAATATCGTCAAAATGTCTCCGGCACCCAGACGAGGGTATTGGCCGAGTCAGGATTGTTGTTGGCAAAGTGCCATTGCCTTCGCTACCCATGCTCAAATGGGACGCCGACCGGCGATCGCGGGAACGCAATCAATCGCGATGCTTGAACCCACCAACGACCGCCAAGACAATGCACCGACGGGAAGTGCTGCCGCAATCAAAGCTTATTATCGTCTAAGTGTTCGACGTTTAACGCGAAAATGATCGCGGCGCGATCGAGAATGCCTTGGAGCAACGAACCTTGTCGCTGCTCCAAGAAGATGCCTACTTGTCAGGCGTTGTCAGCTCGGTTTCCTTGGTGTCTACGACGAAGACCGCCAGGATTTTGGCATTCTCGGTGTCGCTGGCATTGGCGCTCACCTTGTGATGATCTCCGGGCACCTCGATCCAGTTCTCGCCCGTATTGTACACAGTGAGTTTGCCGTCGTTCACCTGGCTCTTGATCTTGCCCTCAATCACAGTTGCGTAGATGAACGCGCTCTTCGCGTGAGTATGCGACGGGTTCGAGCCGCCGGGCCCGTACTCAACCAGCACGCCACGCAAGCTTTTACCTGGAACGTTCGGTAGCGCGTGGTCGAACACTACGGTGACTTTGGCTTTGTGGGGCTTGTCTGCCGCGAACACGGGCATGGCCATCGACGCTGCAATCAGAGCGGCGGAAATCATTCGACGCATTGGATATCTCCTCATTGGCACCGCATCCTACGATTTGGGCGGTCGCCTCATGGTAGTCAATCTTTCGCTAGGGGTTTAGGTATACGAAGGTTTGCAATGCTTTCCGTGAGAGCATCGCAAATTGTGCAGAAGCCACTCGAAGCTCCGAAGAAAAAAAGAGCGAGCCCCAAGCTAGGGCCCGCTCAGCGCCTGCGTTCGATAAAATCAACCGACAGCCTTGATGAATGCCAGGATGTCTTCGTTGATTACGTCCGCATGTGTCGTGGCCATCCCGTGTGGGAAGCCGTCGTAGACTTTCAGCGTCCCGTTCTTTAGCAACTTCACCGCCAGCTTCGCGGAATCCTCGATTGGGACAACCTGATCGTCGGAGCCATGCATGACCAGCGTCGGAACATCGATAGCCTTGAGGTCATCTGTAAAGTCCGTTTCGGAGAATGCCTTGATGCCGTCATAGTGAGCCTTCGCGCTTCCCATCATGCCTTGACGCCACCAGTTATCGATGATGCCCTGCGAAACCTTTGCACCGGGGCGATTGTAACCGTAAAATGGTCCCTCGGGGATATCGCGGTAGAACTGGGCGCGATTGGCGGCCAACGGCGCACGGAAGCCGGAGTCAAATACGTCGAGCGGGATGCCGTTAGGATTGCTCGCTGTCTTGAGCATGAGGGGCGGAACTGCGCCTAGCGTCACAAGCTTTGCAACCCGCCCCTTGCCGTGCCTCGCGACATAGTGCACGGCTTCGCCACCACCAGTAGAGTGGCCCACATGCACGGTGTTCTTGAGATCGAGATGCTGCACGACCGCGGCCACGTCGGCGGCATAGTGATCCATATCATGGCCGTCATTCACCTGACTGGAGCGCCCGTGACCACGCCGATCGTGCGCGATTACTCGAAAGCCCTTAGAGACGAAAAACAGCATCTGGTTGTCCCAGTCGTCGCCGCTGAGCGGCCAGCCATGATGGAATATGATAGGCTGGCCGGCACCCCAATCCTTATAAAAGATTTCGACGCCGTCCTTGGTTTTCACGATACCCATGTCACGTCTTCCTTCTTTCGCGTTGTTTGATTTGGTTGCCGAGAATGCGGTAGTCGGGAGTGACGCGGCCGCTGCGGCCCCGACGCCGAGTGCGAGCACGTCCCGACGCATCAAGCCCGGTGTTTGAGAGTTGTGGTATTCTGTCATTTGTGCCTCCTTGGCGATGCCACCGGGACGCTGCAGGCCACACCAACGAGGAGATGCCGCGCCCCGAAACTAAAGGACGGCCTCAGACTGGGGCATAATGGTTCAGCTTCGCAGATATACATCGGTATACGTCGAGCCTTCCCGCTTCAACGCAGCGCGAACAGTGTCCGTATCCTCGTGGCAAACGATCCTGGTTGGGCCAACACATGGACGCCACGATCGTCATGCAGCCTGCGCTCCCATTCAAGACGTCGCGATAGGATGATGCCCAGTTCCTCTGCCAGAGCGGGTCTCCCCTTGAGAAAGGTGGCAAGCTTGTCTTTGGGTATCTCGTAGGCAAAGACCGACGTCAGCGCCTTGATGTCTCCCGGTTCCAACGTTCCGAGCAGGACGCCCCGCTCCCCAAACAGATCGCCGGGTGAGAGACGTGCGATCTCTTGGCGCTTTCCAGAGTCGTCTCCTTCGACAAGAACCACACCACGTTGAATGAGCACGAGCGATGTCAACGCCGTGCCCTGCGCGGCGATGATGCTCCCGCGGGCGAACTCCACCTGGACCATGGCTTTCGACAGCGCTAGTTGCTCATCTGCGGCAAGGGTCTGAAATAGCGGTATCGACATGAGGCAGCCTAGCGGACCGTCTTCATTTTTATCGAGTGGTTCCAGCCCCTTACCGCCGCCGGACACGCTAAGACATAAGCGCCAAGCGCGGGCATGCCTGAAAACCAAGTCGTAGATTTCGTTTTTCGCGTCGGCAACCCTGGTCACATCACGGACCCGGCATGCCAACTCGATTCCGATACCATCGCCAGCAAGTTCAATAATCGACACTGTAGGCTGGTGTGACCGGCTGATCTTGGTACATCCGAGCATCGCGGTCCGCATGATCTCCACAATCAGTTCGGGCCGCTCCGTCGGTTGGAAACGGGTCGCCACCGTGATCCCATGACTTTCGTCTGGGCTGCTGAAGTTCGTGAGCCGTGATCTCGCCAGAGTGGAATTTGGGAGTATGACAACATCGTTGGTCGGGCTCAGCAGGTGCGTCGCGCGCCAATTCGTTTCTATCACGCGACCCTGCAGGTTGTCCGCCAGCACGATCCAGTCTCCCACGACATACGGTCTGCCGAGATTCAAAGCAATCCCGGAGAAGACGTCATTCAGGGTGCTTTGCAAGGCGAGACCGAGAACGATCGCGAAGACACCTGATGTCGCGATGAGAGTTCCAACCGGAACATTGAGCACATAGGCGATCAGGGAGAGCGCCGTGCCGATATAGACGATACCGCTCAGCAAATCACGAAGCAGCCGACCCTCCCGCGGTCGATGCTCGAAGACGACAAAATTCCTGATGAGATTGACAAGGAGAAGCGAGAGGCTGATCCACCACGCCGCCTTTGCAGCCCCAATCGCCACGCCGGTCGAAAGGTCGCCCGACCGTCCCGGCGTGTATGGCTCGATGCCATGGGCAAGAAACATTGCGGATAACAAACCGAACACTAGGCCGTCCAGTCCCAGCTTGAAGCGGGTCCTATGTCGCAAGGCGAAACGCATCGGGATCGTGACCACCAGGAGAAGGCCAACCTGAAAGACCAATTGTTCCGAAAGAGCAACACCCATGGCCTGCGAGAAATAGACCTCACCTGCTCGGTCCGACACTATACAGAAGTATATCAACAAGGCATGCGGGACGTCCCGTTCTGGCATGTCCCGCACGCCTCGGACTTACTTATCCGCCGGTGCTCCGATTTCTCCAGGCGTTCCCGGTCCATGGGGGTGTTCAGGATTGTATGAATGCGTGGTTTTGACACTGTCGTCGTGATGGACGTCGCCGTCTACCCCATAGAAGGCGATGTGAAGCCCCCAGTACCCTGTGCAAAAGATGACCAACATCGCCGATAAACCCACCGGGATATTTACTATGCGTCGCTTGAACACCGTCATGAGATCGATACCACTACGCTGGTCAGCTGCGACGGCTATCAGAATCGCCATAATCAAGCCATGCCCGATCAGGTCCACGCGGCCGAACGGCCAGACGGCAGCCGTGAAGATCACGAGCAAAGCGATTGCCGAGAGCCTGCGTATCAGCGGCGTCCACAGAAGGCCAAAACCCAGCGTGAATTCGGTCACGCCGGCCATGGGTATGAACATGTCACGAGGCATTCCGAACGTAAGAAAGGGCTTTTCGATAACGAGCGGATAGAACCAGCTAGGAAACGCAAACTTTTCTAAGCTCGACCACATCAGCGCTATCGCGAGGCCCCAGCGAAGAGCTTCGAACCGCCGCTCTCGAAGGGCTTGTTTATCGAGCGGCTCAAGGAGAAGATATCCGGCCACACCGAGACCGAGCGCAAGGTAGTCGAACAAATGGAAAAGGTCGTAGTCCCTCAACGCCAGCAGCCAGAGTGCGATGATACCCAAACCTGCGATGGGCATCGTGCGACGTGAGAAAATGCAGCATGCGATCACCAACTGGACCCATGACACCCATTCGGCCGGTGTCTTCAAATCGGGGGTGAGGTAGACTCCGCCCACCGCGAAAATCGCAACAAAAAATGCTCCGATGATGGCACGGATGTAGTCATCCTGGCGGTTCCACAGGGGTGCAGTGGCAACATTGAGGCCACTGATCGCGAGTTCGCCGTACCTGCTCTTTTCAACAAAGCGGGTGGCAATAAAGAACACGAGTACCAGCGCGATCCCCACCCAGAACCAGGTGTCGCTTAGAGTCTCCAATATGGGTTCTGGGCGGGCACCGACGATATAGGGTGCAAACCATTTGACGTGGGCGTACGCCGAACCGGGGATAGCCAACGCGGCGAGAAGCGCGGACAACGCGATCGGTCCGCTCGATTTTTGAAGCGTCTTCATCGTTTTCACTTCGTGCGAGAGATGAGCCGGGACGATCCCGGCCCTAAAGGGTCATGCTGCAATCAGCTCGTCGGCCGGTCCGAAGAACTCGTAGTGGATGCGATCCTGCGAGATGCCAGACAGGGTCAACCCTTGAACCAGCGATCGCAGGAACGGCTTCGGGCCGCAGAGATAGAAGTCGGCCGCCTCGAAAGGCGTATTGTCCCTGAGCCAGTCCACGGTGATGTAGCCCTCGTGGTCGTGTGAAAGACCGAGGGCGTCTCCTTCAGATGGCTCGCTGTAAAAGGTCTTCACTGCAACGCGTCCATGAGACGTCGCCAGCGTACGTACCTGACGGTCCATCGCGTGCGTGGAGCTATTGACCGCACCATGAATGAAGTGGGTATCTAGTTCGGGATACTCTCTGGCGATAGCCTCGAGCATGCTAACCATCGGCGTCAAGCCGACGCCACCGGACAATAGGACGACCGAGCGCGAAGGCTCCTCCGGTAGGAAGAAATCGCCGGCTGGAGGGGTCGCTTCGAGGATCGAACCGATTTCCGCCTCGTCATGAAGATATCGAGAGCCGCCCTGCCCGTACTCCTCTCGCTTGACCGAAATCCGGTAGAATTCGTCGTTAGGGCCGCACGAAATTGAGTAGTTTCGCTTGAGCTTTTGGCCATCCGCCAGGGACAGGCGGAACGTTAGGTACTGGCCCGGGCGATGACGAAGCACTCTGCCCCCATCGACGGGAAGGAGAATGAACGACGTCACGACGTCACTCTCCCGAACCTTGTCAGCAATCCGGAACTCCCGCCATCCGTTCCAGCCACCCGCTTGCGCCTCAATTGTGTCGCGGATCGCCACCTCGCGCTCCTTCAGGATGTCTGCCAAGAACCAGTACGCCTCCCCCCATGCCTGGAGAAGGGTCGGTGTCGCGGCCTCACCGAGAACGTCAGCGATAGCCGCCAACAAGGCGCTCGCGACGTATGGATAATGCTCCGGCAAGATGTGATAGCCGATATGCTTGTGAGCGATACGCTCCACCACGGGCGCTAGTGCGCCAAGATTTTCGATGTTCTGGGCATAACCGAGGATCGCGGCAGCAAGCGCGTGAACCTGTGAGCCCCCCTCACCCTGATTGGCTTGGTTAAATAGACTCTTGATGTGGTCGTCTTCGAACAAGCGAGCATACATCCGCTTGGTGATGTCGCTCCCGTGCGCGGCAAGCGCGGGGACGCTCTGCTTGACGATTTCGATCGTCTCTTGCGAGAGGGGTTTGGGCATCGTTCTTTCCTTTCAATGCAGCGGTGCGACAGGGCGCTGGTCGTAAAATTCGATCGTGAACTTCACAGGCCCAATGATTTCGAGATGGTGAGATATGACGGGGGGAATAATTCCGGGGTTGTCGCGGTTGACTTCTACGGACCGATCACCCTCGCGGTACTGGAGAGCGCCGTCCTCAATCCGGATCAGGCCCCACGATCCCGCTTTCAGATTGTGATCGCGCAGCAGAGCGGCAGGTACCGTCTTTTCGTCGAAAGAGCTCGTGACTTTGTAGGGCCGTATCCCAGCAACGCTGACACATGGCCGAGCGTTGTACAGCGACGGCTGATCAAACAATGCTCGTGAAAGCCGGGCGGCGATCCGCGACGCCTTAGCCTGCATTTGCAGGGAAATGTCTCTCGCGACCAATTCACTGGTTGTCTTTTCCCAGAGTTTGAGCCAGCGATCGAACATCTCCGGTTCTATTAGCTCACGATGTACGAGATGCATCGAGACCGGATTTCCTTTGTAGCGACCCGAAGTGAACATCAGCGACGACCAGAACTCCGAAAGGCGTGTGATGTGCTCGTCCCAATCCTCAACGACACCGAACACCTCAGAGAGCTGAGGGTCTTCGCGAACGCGTTTGTAAAACGCCCGGAGGACAATCTCTATTTTCTCGTCCGTCAGTATCTGGTCCATATCGTCACCTTTTAAGATGCATTTAGAATGCATCTATTCCGAAATTGGAAAACATGCTAGGGAGATGCATCTTTTTGTTATGGGCGTTTTGACGCAGGTACCATGAGACTGACACGCTATACGGATTACGCGATCCGCGTATTGCTATACCTTGGTTCACATACCGACGCGCTGGCCTCGATCCGCGTGGTGGCAAAGTCGTTCGGGATATCGGAGAACCACCTGATGAAGGTGGTGCAAGACCTAGCCGCCGCCGGCTTCATTGAGGCGGTTCGCGGGCGCAACGGCGGCATCCGACTTGCCAAACCGACAGATCAGATAAACCTTGGCAAAGTGCTCCGGCACACGGAGGGGCTCGATGAATTGCTCGAATGCTCGACGTGCGTTGTCGCGCCTGCCTGTGGGCTCCCACCGGTGCTATCGGAAGCAATGGCCGCGTTCGTCGGAGTTTTCGACAAATACACCGTGGAAGACCTTGTTCGACGTCGACAAGAACTCAGGTCACTCCTGACGGCGGCCCAGTCAAACGCGATCCCTACTCCTCTCGATGCGGGTTAGATCGCCAGCGCAAAGGCGACTACAGCGCCATTTGCCGTATTACGAGCCCACAGCCGACCGTTATGAGCAAAGAGGATCGATTTTGAAATTGACAAGCCCATTCCCATTCCGCCCTTTTTAGTCGTGAAGAACGGGCTGAAGATTTGGTCGAGGTTGACGATCCCTTTTCCGGAGTCCTCGACTTCGACGACAACCTCTTCGTTTTCAAGGGAAGTTCTAACAATGACAGTTCGTTCGCTATTGATCTTCTCCAGCACCGCATCCGCAGCATTGCGCACTAGGTTGACGAGCACCTGTTGAATTTGGAGCGCATCGATCCTCACCAATGGCAAATTTGAAGCGAGTTCGATTTTAAGGCTGACGCTCCGAGATGCGAGTTCCTTTTGAAGGACGTCCTTCACGACAGTGACTATGCCATTGATGTCACGTATCTCTCGCTCCTCTGTGTGCTTCTGGAAAAGTGCCCGCACCTTCCTGACCACCTCAGAGGCTGCATTGCCGTCACGCAATGCCGAGTCGGCGCTAATTCGGGCCCTCTCAACATTTGGCGGCGACATAGCCAGCCACCGTCGGCAGGCGTCTGCGCTTGCCAGTACAGACGCCAGGGGCTGGCTCACCTCGTGTGCGATTGAGGCGGACAATTCGGCCATCCCGGCAAACTGGGCTGCTTTCGCTAGCTTCTCGGTCGCATCCCGCAACGATTCCTGTGCACGGGTTTCGTTTTCTATATCCAGCTCCAGCCCGTACCAATGAGTGATCGCACCACAATCGTCGCGGAGGGCCTCCATACGACCTTCCATCCATCGCCACGTGCCGTCCGCTCGACGCTGTCGGAATCGCGCCATCCAAGGCTCTCCGGTCGAAATGCACGCATTCAGCGATGCCTCAACCGAAGCTCGATCGTCAGGATGTATGACGCGATCCAGGACTGCGGAGAGCAGAGTCTGCCCGGGTTTGGGTTCAATCTCGGAGACGTTGAAGCCTCCCCACTCCTCCAGGCGTCGATTATAGGAGAGCGGTTCCCCGCGCTCATCGAAGGTCCAAATAAGCCCAGGCACGGTATCAATAAGTCGACGGAGTTGCCGCTCACTGGCCTGGGAGCGCTCCATCGCAATCATCGCATCATGAATATCCACGCACGTCCCGAGCCAGTAGACGACGTTGCCATCGGTATCTCGTTGCGGACGCGCTACGGAGCGCAACCAGCGCAAATCGCCATTTCCACGGCGAATGCGATGGGTCACCTCGTACTGATCTTGGTTTGTCTCAACAGCATTAACCCATGCGCTAGCGAGATAAGGATAATCCTCGTCGAGAACCGCCCTACGCCAGGAAAAGTCGCCGTTCTCATCTTTCTTCGCCAGCACCTCCACCTGCGTGTCCATGTAGCGTTCCATAGCCGTGCTGAAACACATGAAGTCACCATTTGGCCATGCGGACCATCCCAGACCAGGCATGCACTCAACCAGTTGACCTACGTGCTCGAGCAGGTTCTTCGGACTATCCATCAGTCTTTTCCAAACTCCTCGCGGGTTCACCATCATCGGTAGATCAAGAACACAACACGCCATAAGGTCAAGATGACCGAGCCATATCAAAACCGATGGGCTGCGGCGTTCTGCCCAGTGGGCCCTTCACTGCTACGCGTGCTCGCTCCGCTGCCCGACACCAGATATCTATCCACGACGGCCCTCGCGCAGTTTCACGGTGTTCCCTAAAGAATACGTCTCAAAAGCGCTGCAAGCCCTGTCCAACGGCTCCTTAATGTCCACAGCGATCGGCCGTCCGGCGGTAACTGCCTCTTCCGCCGACCCTCTGCAATAGCGTTCTCGAAATATTTGAAGCGGTCCAAGGGCGGTCATTCACATTTTGTTGTTCAGACATCCGGGCCAGCCCCCCCTGTATAAGTCGAGAGTATCGCGGAACAACGCCATGTCCTATGGCGCGAGTTATGCGGAATGCTACTGACGCGTGGTGGTGGTCATTGGCTGGCGTTCTCCTGTCCGATATCGTCAAGGGCGTTAAGGATGACGTTCCGAGCGACCTCTATCAGAAAACCGGAGAATGGGTCGCAGCCAGCCAGGCTGAAGCGCTTCGTTAATTCGCGCGCGCATCATCAACTGATATCGATGAAACGCTAGGTATGCGATAGTCTACCACGCCGAGTCCCCATGCCTCCCGGCAGCACATCTACGTATACCTGTTACCCCTTGCAAAGTCTCGTAGTCTCCCGCAGTCCCTTCACAACGCGGAAGACAAACATGCGCAAAGACGTTCCGTATTCAGCTAGCAAAGAACGCCATTTCTTGATTTTCCCCCTGTTCTTCATTGGCTCGGCGATGCTGATCATCTGCATCCACCTCTTTCTCGTCATTCCTCTGCATGACACGCGTCGCGGCGCGCGGGTGTTCGTACCGCTCAACCCGTACGGTGTCAGCGGGCACGAAGCGCTGTACTCCGTCAGCGGCAACACAGTCGCCGTTCGAGTCCAACGCCCAGCCACAACTTTGGTGGCGGGAGCTGAGTAATCGAAGCCCTGCTTAATGAGAACCAAGGTCTTGCTGACGTTGGTATATCTATGTCGCCTAAGGGGAAAGCGTACAATCCATGCCGGATACTACGCGAAGCCAGCGAAAAGCACGATGATCACCTTTCAACGCTTGCAAAACACCCTCGAAAGAACGGACGACGCTGCTGGTTCAATAAGGTAGTGACACCGCCCTTCAAGAGCTCTCTGACCCTGGGTAGCCATATCTGAAGTTTGATGTGCTGCCCCCAACTAGGTATGAAACTATGAAAATCGTTATCATTGGTGGCTCAGGCTTAATCGGGACAAAGGTCGCTGAGCGGCTGCGAACGCGTGGACACGACGTAATTCAATCGTCACCTTCAACCGGTGTGAACACTCTCACGGGTGAAGGCCTGAGCGAGGTTCTCGCAGGCGCGAACGCCGTGATCGACGTGTCCAATTCACCATCGTTTGAGCCGAGCGCGATTCTTTCGTTCTTTAAGACGTCGACCGAGAACCTGCTTAAGGCCGAACGAGCCGCCGGTGTCCGCCATCATGTCGCGGTTTCGATTGTCGGTATCGAACGATCTCCCGATAACGGCTACTTCAGGGCTAAACTCGCACAGGAGTCACTTATCAAGAAGGATGGCATTCCTTACACGATCGTGCGGTCCACACAGTTCCTCGAATTTTTAGGGGGTATCGCGGACAGCTCGACGATCGACGGAATCGTCCACGTTTCCAATGGCTCGTTCCAGCCGATCGCGGCCGATGAGGTCTCGGACTTTGTTGCGGAAGCGGCGACCGCCCCAGCCGCTAACCGGACGATTGAGATCGCTGGCCCCGAGAGAAAACCGATGAGCGACTTCGTGATCGAATATCTTGCCGCCACAGGTGATACTCGAAAAGTCCTGGCCGACCCGCAAGCACGATATTTTGGGGCTCTCGTCGATGACCGCGCCCTGGTTCCCTTTGGTAGCGCCAGCCTCGGGAAAATCGACTTCAAGGCTTGGCACACCAAGCAATCAAAAGCTGCGGCCTAGCCCGAAAGCCTGGTCGCCTGAAAGCTGACGAATGAGCCGGAGCTTTCTACGGACCGGCTCACTTAGGCTTTCGATGCTGCGGTGCGATCGTAAAGAGCTCGATCGGGTCCCCAAACCCCTTCAGACGGTGGAAGTTCGTGGTGACGACGCCCTCGCTTCCAACACGACGGCGGAACGCGTCCGACATAAGGATAGCCTTGCCGTGCGCGCCGCACGCTGTCTGGATGCGGCTGAGGAGATTGACGTCCGGACCAATTACGGTGAAGTCGAGACGTCTTCCCGATCCTATATTGCCATAGCTGACGCGGCCATAGTGGAGAGCTACTGCTGCTTGAACACTAACACCGTCCAAGACGAACCTGGAAAGTGTATCGAAAACCTCATCGGTCGCCGCCATAGCCTGTTCACATGCCATGACCGCATCGGAACTCGGGAAGAATGCCAGAACGGCATCGCCCATGAACTTCAGCACTTCGCCGCCATGGCCTGTGATGGCCGGCACCACAACGTCAAAGTAGGCATTCAGAAGTTCCAATACCTTTTCGTCAGGCAGGCGATTAGACAATTCGGTGAAGCCGCGAAGATCACAAAGCAGGAGAGCTGCTTCCATCGTCTCGATCTCGCCCTGTCGGATACGACCGGCCAAAATGCGCTGTGCAGTCATTGGGCCGATATAGACGTCAAGCAATGACAGCTCCGCCTGTCGCATGACACGCATCTCGCAGGTGTTACGGAGCGCCGGAAGTATCCGTTCAATGGCGCGGACTTCCGATATCGTGAACCCCGCAGCTCGCTTCGTCCCGAACACAGCGGCGCTGACAGGTCCGTCGACATTGCACAATGGCGCGATGACAAGCTGAACAAGTCCTCGGCCTTCGAACACGTCGATATGCTGCCATGGCCACCGCGCGTCGTCGGCGTCGACAATCATCGGTTCGCGGGAGTCCATGACTTTGCGAAGCGGGCTGGCGGCGTAGGCCATCTTCATTCCGTGTTCCCGGTCGTGCACTTCAATCGGCTCACCGGGTGCCCAGGCAAGCGTGCGGCCGAGGATTTCGGGATGCAGCGTCATCAGGTGGAGCGTTAGCCTGTCGACAGGCAGACCGATCTGGCGAAGTCTTTTCCCGAGCCCGGCGACCAAGCCGGCCTCGTCAATCGAATGGCACTCGTCACCCGAAAGCCATTCGAGGATCGACATAATGGAGAAAGGGTCGACGCTCCTACCGCGTGCAGTCCGTTCCCTGCGAGTTTCTGATTCCTGAGTAATGGTCATCACCGAACTCCTCAGTGAGCGCCCGCGCCGGACACTTGGCCGGGCTTTTTCAGGAGAAGCGTTGCAAGAAGCGCCACGACAAGAGCAACACCGAGCAGGAAAAAGGTGTCACTGAAGGCCATGATATTCGCTTGCTTACGGACGCTGCTCGCAATTGCGACGACCGCCTTATGCGTGGCGCTGGTCTGATCACTGACCCCATGTGTCATGAAGTAGTTCGTCAGCCTCTCAACACGCAACCGGGTCGCCTCCTCGAACACACTGACGGAATTCGTCAGGACGTTGGAGTGAAACTGTTCGCGCTTCGAAATGAAGGTCTGAAGCGAAGCGATGCCGACCGCACCACCAAGGTTGCGCATCATGTTGAAGAGCGCCGAAGCCGATCCGGCGTTTTCTTGTTCGATGCCCGCGGTGGCGATCGCCGATAGGGGCGTGAACACCAATGCTTGACCTATAGCACGGACCACGTTCGGCCAGAAAAGTTGGTCGCTCCCGTAGTCGCCGGTCATGTGGACGTTCATGAAGTTCGAGGCGGCGAAGAGCGCGAAACCAATTACGATCAGCAGGCGGACGTCGAAGCGCTTCATCAGCCGCGGCACAAGCGGGATCAGCAAGAGCTGCGGAATGCCGGTCCAGGCAAGCACCATGCCGATCTGCTCGGAATTGTATCCCTGGATGCGTGACAGGTAGATCGGCAATACGAAGGCCGAGCCGTAGAGAGCGATCCCGAGCAGGAAATTGGCGACAATACCGAAGCCGAAGTTGCGGCGGAGCAGCAGGCGCAGGTTCAACAGCGGATGAGCCGTCTTCAGTTCGATTATTAGAAACAGCGTGAGGGACACGGCGGCGATAGCTGACAGACGAATGATAAAATCCGAGCCGAACCAGTCTTCCTTATTGCCTTCTTCAAGCACGGTCTGGAGCGCGGCAAGACCGATCGCCATGGTTACAATGCCGGGCCAGTCGCCCTTAGCGAGGAGACCAAGGTTCATCGGCGAGCGGTCGAGAGATGCCCAAAGCATGGCGACCATGATCGAGCCTGGAACGAGGTTGACGTAGAAGATGTACTCCCAGCCATAGTTCTCGGTGAGGTAGCCGCCAATCGTCGGGCCGATAGCCGGCGCGAACGTCGCAGAAAGAGCGAAGAGCGCTAGGCCGATCGGTTGCTTTGGCTTCGGTAGAAGCGTGATGATGATGGTGAAAGCCATCGGGATCAGGACGCCGCCCGAGAAACCCTGTACAGCGCGCAGCACGATCATCTGCTGCAAGTTGACAGCGAACGCGCAAGCCACCGAGAAGACGAGGAACATGATCGCGTTGACGAGCAGATAGGTCCGCACCGAGAAGACCCGGGCTAGCCAACCGGAGAGCGGAATAACGACAATTTCGGCAATGAGGTACGACGTAGAAATCCAGCCACCGTCATCCTTGCCGGCACCGATCGCCCCCTGGATGTCGGCAAGCGAGGCATTGACGATCTGGATGTTGAGAACGGCCATGAAGGCTCCGAGTGTGGAGCCAACAACGGCGCACCACATGCGCAGGGAGCTCATCCCGGACTGCGCGGAAGGTGGTGCCGAGGGGGTGGTAGGCTGGGGCCTGTCATTGTTTACTGCAAGCTGAAGAGTAGCCATGACTTATCTCCTTCCGGGTCTACCGGAATCTCTCATGACGCTGTGATGACGATAATCGGGAAGGATCGGAAGACTATCCGCCAGGAGCGGTTAATCTTCACTCCTGCGCCGACTGTTGCGCTTCCTTGGTGTCGATCTCCGGCTCGACGGACATGCCCGACCGCAAGCGGCCAGCTACCTCGTCGTTGTCGATCACGATCTTCACCGGTATGCGCTGCACGATCTTTGTGAAATTGCCTGTTGCATTGTCCGGCGGCAGCAATGAGAACTCAAGGCCGCTTGCTGGGGAAATGCTGTCGACGTGGCCCCTCACTTCCAGGTCGGGGAAGCTGTCCACCTTCACCTCAACGCTCTGGCCGGGTTTGACGTAGGTGAGCTGCGTCTCCTTGAAGTTGGCGACGACGTAGACGGAATGCAAAGGCACCACGGCCATCAACTGCGTACCAGATGTCACGTACTGGCCGACACGGATGGAGCGCGCGCCCACCGTACCATCGACCGCGGCGATAATGTTCGTATAGGAGAGGTTCAGCTCTGCCTGGTCAGCGGCCGCAGCAGCGCGGTCGCGTTGCGCGACGGCTTGATCGTGTTGGGTCTTGAGTACCGGCACCTTGTTCTTGGCTGCAAGGAGCGCAGCCTGATCGCGCTCCACGGCAGCGGAGGCCTGATCCATCAAGGATTGCGTTTGCTCCGCCTTCGATTGGCTACCGGCACCGCTGACAATCAGCCGTGCGTTTCTGGCGGCCTCCGACTTGGCAAAAACAAGCGACGCATTTGAGGCGTTTACGGCGGCTCTGGACTGATCGATCACAGACTGCTGCAATTCGATCTGGGCGTCGATGTTGGTAATGGCAGCTTCGCTAGCTTTAACGTCGGCACGCGCCTGATTGAGGGCGGCCCGAAAGTCGCGATCGTCGATCCGAGCGACCACTTGCCCGGCCTTGACCGTATCATTGTCGTTGACCAGGACTTCCCTGATATAGCCTGCCACCTTGGGGGCGATCGTCGTGTAGTCGGCCTTCACGTACGCGTCGTCGGTGGATTCGATAAATCGACCGACGGTCCAGTAATGATGGCCGAAGTTTATTCCGTAGGCCGCGCCTGCCAGAAGCACGAGAGCGAGGACACCCTTCTTGATGCCGGACTTGCGGGATTTGGCCGGCGCAGCTGCCGGGGGCTGTGCGGCGGGTTCGGTAGGAGCGGACGGAACGTCCTTGCTCTTGCGATCGGTTTCAGCTGACGTTTCGAACACTTCCTTGCGGGGCAGCTCGACCATTTCGAAATCTCCTACGATTTTGCGCATGGAGCGCGGGTCCGTCTTGATGAATTGAAGATGCCCCGCTGTTCGCCGATTGATAATCCGCTTATATGCGTAAGCATCATACGCTTAGAGCGGATAATCTGGAGGTGACTGTGGACCGGCTCACAAGCCTTGCGGTCTTTGGGAAAGTAGTGGAATGCGGCGGGTTTACCGCCGCAGCAAGACGCCTGAACATGTCGGTCACGATGGTCGCAACCCATGTCCAGTCGCTCGAAGAAAGACTGGGAGTTAGGCTTCTGAATAGAACGACCCGCAAGGTCAGCCTGACGGAAACCGGAAAATACTACTATGACCGCTCCGCCCAAATTCTCTCGGACCTCGAGGAAGCGGACCGCGCCGCAAGCGCTCTGACGACAATACCAAGGGGGACACTCAAGCTCAGCTCGACGGCTGCGATCGTTAGGTTTTTGCTCCCCATTATGGATGAGTTCATGAAACTCTATCCTTCGGTCACCCTCGACCTGAGCATCAGCGAGCGAATGGTAGACATGGTTGAGGACGGTTACGATCTCGCCATCCGTACCGTGCCCTCCGCTGACAATAGCCTCATATCCCGAAAGCTCACGCCGTGGCGTCACATCCTCGTGTGCTCGCCAAGCTACTTCGAGCAACATAAGCCACCCACCACGCTTGCCGATCTCGCCGTGCATAACTGCACGCGCTACACCTACTATCCCTACGGTGACGAATGGACATTCGAGAACGGAAGTGGAGAACGAAGCGGGGTCAAGGTCAGTGGGTCTATGGTCACCAACAGCGCTGAGACACTTAGGTACCTTGCACTCAACGGGCAAGCCATCAGCCTCGCGCCCAGCTTTCTGGTATCCGATGATCTCGCCGAAGGTCGTCTCGTGTCTCTGCTCCCGGAGTACAGAGGTGTAGAATTCGCGATAACCGCCGTGTATCCGAACAGGAGTCATCTGCCGACCAAGGTGCGTTTGTTCATCGATCTACTGGCGTTGCGTTTCGCCGAGCATCGCAAGTGGATGACCTAACTTGTGCGAGTTGAACGCTTCTGCGCTCGGGGCATCAAGGCGCTGAGGGACCTATGCCCCGATGCCGGCATTGCTCTACAAAAACGAAGACGCTGCTTTGACTGCGGCGTCCTCGGTCTTTGCGAAGTATCAGGCAGCGCCCCTTGTCCACCCATCGAAGGTTATTGCGCCGAGCTTGGCTCCAGTCCCGACCGGGATAAGCGAATCAGCTTCCAGCTTGGAACCGAAGTAGCCCGCCTCCGGGTCGCCGACCACGGGACGCGCGTCGCCCTTCCCTTTCAAATATGACTTGATGATTTCGTTGGTGCGGAATGCCTCCGGCCCGGCGACGTCGATGGTTTCATTCTTCGGCTGCGCCATCGACGCGTCAGCGACAAACCGTGCAACATCGTCGGCAGCGATCGGCTGAAGGTATGCAGTGGACACCGTCACGACATCGCTTCCTGTCGAGGTGTAAGCGATCGCGTCGAGAAACTCCAGGAATTGGGTGGCGCGGACGATGGTGTAAGGCACCCCCGAGTTCTTGATGATGTCTTCCTGGACGACCTTGGCACGGAAATAACCATTCCCCGGCAGTCGATCGACGCCGACAATCGAGAGCAAAACGACCTGGCCGACGCCTGCGTTCTTCGCCTCGCGTACGATGTTCGAGGATGACTTTGAAAAAAACTCAAGCACTGCCTGGTCTTGGAAGGAAGGAGAGTTAGAGACGTCGATAACGACATCAGCACCCTTCAGCGCTTCCGTTAGGCCCTGACCGGTCACCGTGTCGATGCCATTGCGCCTTGAGGCAGCGATGACGCTGTGGCCCGCGTCCGTTAGAATCTTGACCACTTTCGCGCCTATAAGGCCAGCTCCACCTACCACAACTGCTTTCATAACTATCTCCTTCCGAGGCTTAATATTCATGGACAAACATTATCCACGTTTCCGCTGTCGTCAATCCCTTGTCCGGCGTTTCGGCCAGTCGTTTCAGTGGACACTGCGTCATCAAAGGTCACGCCGAGTGCATCTGCTCGAGCGTCTGGTCCGTGGTCCAAAGCCCGTTGGCTATGAACCGGAAGTTGATAAGAGCAGCGAGATGTCCGTCGCCTTCAGGAAATTTTGCTGCGGCCACAGCATCGCGCACGACGACCACCTCAAACCCCTGCTCGAGGAAATGACGGAGGTGGGATTCGACGCAGAGGTTAGCCGCCATGCCAGCGAGAACGATCTGGTTTACACCCTGTTTTCCTACCTGAAGTACAAGATCGTTTGCCTGAGGGCCGTAGAGCTTGTGCGGCGAGCATACGATGGTCTTCCCATCGTCAATAAATTCCTTGAATTCCGGCATCCATTCCGCGCCCGATCCCGCAAAGCCGTCGAGCGTGAGCGCCCCTTTACGATCGAACATTCCGAGCTTGTGCTGGAGGATTTCCAGCGGACCCTGAACCTTCCAACGATGGTCGTGCGGATAATAGTAGTGAGGGGAAACGACCACGGGCATTTCAGCCGCCTTGGCCGCCTTAAAGAGCCGGACGAGATTGGGTACCACATTGTGCTCGGTGACGCTCTCCCCGACCACCGGCCATGCCGGGCTTTTCGGACTCATGAAATCCACTTGGGGATCGATCACGACCAGCGCGGCCCGCCGGACGTCGAGCTTCATGCCAGCCGCGGGGAGAGCGGGGTTTGGGGGATCGGCGTATGCGCTCGGTTCTGCGGCGACCGCCACTGAGCCAGTCGCGGCAGCAACCGCTCCCGCAGCGGCGGCACCAGCCAGTGTGCCAAAGAACGCCCGTCTATCTGTGCATGTTTCACACATTGCTTTCTCCGTTCGCTGATATCCAATTGGTCACACAAGCATCGCCAAGCGGCAGATCGGCACAAGTATACGTGGGATATCGGCAGCTCGCGGAGCTAGATTGCGGCAGGCATATACGGGGATATACCTATATTTGCTTTCCATCGCGCCTTAGGCGTTGGCGCTGTCAGATCGAAGCGATGGAGGAATAAAGAATGATACACGAGCGCCTTAACTACCCGCAGCACGCTCCAGAAGTTTTCAAAAAGCTTGGAGAAGCTACATTCGCCATGCGTGGCGGCTCACTCGACAAGCTGATGATGACTCTGATCGAGATACGCGCCTCACAAATTAATGGCTGCGCGTTTTGCCTTGATATGCACATCAAGGAAGCGAAGATCGCCGGCGAACGGGACTTGCGACTTCATCACATTGCAGCATGGAGGGAGTCTCAGCTGTTCGACGACCGCGAACGGATGGCACTCGAATGGACGGAGGCACTCACCATCCTTTCCCACGACGGCATCACCAACGAGATGTTCGGCAAGATGAAGACTATGTTCTCCGACAAGGAGATCACTGACATCACCTTTGCGGTCATGATTATCAACGCCTGGAACCGGGCCGGACTTGCCTTCAGGTCAGTGCCAGGTTCAGCGGATAAGGCGTACGGGCTTGAGAGGGCAAATTTGTCATAAGGATTGTGGTTCGGGGCGACGCGAGCGCCGCCCCGACTTCCCTATTCGGCCGCCTGAGAGTGCGTTAGCCCCAAGGCGTCGGCCAAGCTGTCCCCGTAGATTTTGTCGGCGAGCCTGCAATGTGAAACATGCCTTGCCTTGATGACGGTTGAGACCCCTGTCATCGCCCGCGCGGTATTCCCGATCAACAACTGCCGCTGCGGTTCTGACATCAACCGGAACAAATTGCCCGGCTGTTCGTAGTGGTCATCATCGACGGTATGGTCCCAATGGTCCGCGCTGCCGCTCAAAGCGAGCGCTGGTTCGGTAAAGTCGGGTTGTTGACGCCAGGCATCCCTAGAGTTCGGCACGTAGCTTGTCACCCCACCGTAATTTCCATCAACCCGCATTGCCCCATCACGGTGGAACGCGTGCACCGGACACCGCGCCGCGTTGACGGGAATCTGATGATGGTTGACGCCGAGGCGATAGCGGGCCGCATCACCATATGAGAACAGACGCGCCTGAAGCATTCGATCTGGCGAGAAACCGATTCCGGGAACGATGTTGGCCGGCGAGAATGAAGATTGCTCGACGTCGGCGAAATGGTTTTCTGGGTTGCGATTTAGTTCGAGTTCTCCAACCTCGATCAGTGGGAATTCCGCGTGCGGCCAGACCTTGGTCAGATCAAACGGGTTATGTCGGTGGGATGCCGCCTCGGCCTCCGGCATAACTTGGATGTACATCGTCCACTTGGGAAATGTGCCTCTCTCAATGTTCTCGTATAGGTCACGAAGATGGCTCTCACGGTCCTGGCCGATAAGTTCGGCGGCCTCGCTGTCGCTCAGATTCGCGATCCCTTGCTTGGTTTTGAACGTGAATTTTACCCAATGGCGCTCGTTGTCGGCGTTGATCATGCTGAAGGTGTGGCTGCCGAAGCCATGCATGTTTCGATAGGTCTTGGGTATTCCCCGCTCCGACATCAAGATTGTGACCTGATGCAGCGCTTCCGGCAAGAGCGTCCAGAAATCCCAGTTATTTTCCGCGCTTCGCATGCCGGTGCGCGGGTCACGCTTGACTGCGTGGTTCAGATCAGGAAAACGAAGCGGATCGCGGAAGAAGAAAACAGGCGTATTGTTCCCGACGATGTCCCAATTGCCTTGCTCGCTATAGAGCTTGATTGCGAACCCGCGGATGTCCCGCTCGGCATCGGCGGCACCGCGTTCGCCGGCGACGGTCGAGAAACGCATGAACATAGGGGTCTGCTTTCCGACTTCGGCGAACAGCGTCGCCTTCGAGTAGCGGGTGATGTCATTCGTCACCGTGAAAGTGCCGTACGCTCCCGCTCCCTTGGCATGCATGCGACGTTCCGGGATCACCTCGCGGTCAAAATGTGCAAGCTTCTCAATCAGCCAGACATCTTGCAACAACGCAGGCCCCCGAGGGCCGGCAGTCTGGATGTTGAAGTTGTCCGGAACGGGAGCGCCAGCCGCCGTCGTGAGTTTGTCCTGACCCATGCTATAACTCCTTCGTTTCTGAAAGAGGCAATAGGACAAAGCACCGTCGATCCGACCAGCTATACGCTGGTCTACCTCACAAACCGGCTTTTAGAGCAAGGGATAAAGTAATGACACCGCACACCTAAAGGCCCAGTCGCTGAAATGCGCGTTCGTTTTGTAGACGAGCGGCCAGGGTCATCGCTTACCTTGTCCTTCAAACAAACCACGCTCGTGCCAGTATGGGTACAGAGCATGGGCTTCCTAAAGCCCAGGTATCGACTTCGTCAGCTGAGCTATGAAATCGCAGAAACGCCGCAGGCGGTGGGGCATCATAGAACCGAAAGCGTGCATTACGTTCAAGGGCTGGGTCGGCAACCGCAGCTTTCCGGAGAGGTCGATAAGCCGACCATCACGAAGCTCTTCATGCACGGCGCACCGCATGAAAACCGCGGCCCCCAAGCCATGCAGCGTCGCAGCTCGTAACGCCTGTCCAGTGTCACAATCGACCCTGCCCTGCGGAATGAAATGGTCCCCGTCAGCGAAGACAACCGGGCTAGGTCTTCCGTGGACGATGTATCGCGCAAACGGAAGAACCGAAGCCTCGCGCACCGAGCCGGGCACACCGTTGACAGTTACAAACT
>Ga0102592_1000385_pt1 | contig 79965 bp, 57 predicted proteins | sample AraplaCol_mMF_r2_FD_76861 | JGI IMG/M metagenome (GOLD analysis project Ga0102592, IMG submission 76861) | Arabidopsis root microbial communities from North Carolina, USA - plate scrape MF_Col_mMF_r2 (SPADES assembly) (version 2) | ecosystem: Host-associated > Plants > Roots > Endosphere...
CGTGGGTGGTGAGCAGGCGGCGGATCAGCTCCTCGTCGAGCGGCTTGGCGAAGCGCAGGTCGGCGACGGTGGTCGACAGGCCCTTGGCCTCCAGCGCATCGGCGGCCTTGAGCGCCTCGGCCAGGCGGGTACCGAGCGAGAGGATCGCGACGGTCTTGCCCTCGCGGACCACGCGGCCCTTGCCGATCTCGAGCTGCTGCGGAACTTCGGGCAGCGCGACGCCGGTGCCGTTGCCGCGCGGATAGCGCACCGCGATCGGGCCGCTGTCGTGCAGCGCGGCAGTGTGGGTCATATGGACCAGCTCGGCCTCGTCGGCCGCGGCCATCACCACGAAATTGGGGAGCGTCGCTAGATAGGTGACGTCGAAGCTGCCGGCATGCGTCGCGCCGTCGGCGCCGACCAGGCCGGCGCGGTCGATCGCGAAGCGGACCGGCAGGTTCTGGATCGCCACGTCATGGACGACCTGATCGTAGGCGCGCTGCAGGAAGGTCGAGTAGATCGCGCAGAAGGGGCGCATGCCCTGGGCGGCGAGGCCGGCGGCGAAGGTCACCGCATGCTGCTCGGCGATGCCGACGTCGAAGCTGCGCTCGGGGAAGGCCCGGGCGAAGCGGTCGACGCCCGTGCCCGAGGGCATGGCGGCGGTGATCGCGACGATCCTGGGATCGCGCTTGGCTTCCTCGATCAGCGCGTCGCCGAAGACGTTCTGATAGGCGGGCGGCCCCGGCGGCGCCTTGGCCTGGGCGCCGGTGATCACGTCGAACTTCTGGACGCCGTGATATTTGTCCGCCGCCGCCTCGGCCGGGGCATAGCCCTTGCCCTTCTTGGTGACGACATGGACGAGGATCGGGCCCTCCGCGCTGTCACGGACATTCTCCAGCACCGGGATCAGGTGGTCGAGATTATGGCCGTCGATCGGGCCGACATAATAGAAGCCCAGCTCCTCGAAGAGCGTGCCGCCGGTGACGAGGCCGCGGGCGAACTCCTCGGTCTTGCCCGCCGCGGTGGTCAGGCGGCGCGAGAATTTCTGGATCGCGCGCTTCGCCAGGCTGCGCAGGCCCATATATTCGGACGAGGAGACCATCCGCGCGAGATAGGCGGAGAGGCCGCCGACCGGCGGGGCGATCGACATGTCGTTGTCGTTGAGGATCACCACCAGGCGATTGCCGGCGGCCTCGGCGTTGTTCATCGCCTCATAGGCCATGCCGGCGCTCATCGCGCCGTCGCCGATCACCGAGATGCCCTTGCCCGGCGTGCCGGCGAGCTTGTTCGCGACCGCGAAGCCGAGCGCCGCCGAGATCGAGGTCGACGAGTGGGCGGCGCCGAACGGATCGTACGCGCTCTCGCTACGCTTGGTGAAGCCCGACAGGCCGCCGCCCTGGCGCAGCGTGCGGATGCGATCGCGGCGACCGGTGAGGATCTTGTGCGGGTAGCATTGGTGGCCGACGTCCCAGATCAGCCGGTCGTCGGGCGTGTTGAACACGTAGTGGATGGCTACGGTCAGCTCGACCACGCCCAGGCCGGAGCCGAGATGGCCGCCGGTGGTGCCTACCGCGCTGATCGTCTCGGCGCGCAACTCGTCGGCCAGCTGGCGGAGCTGGTGCGGCTGGAGCTTGCGCAGGTCATCGGGCGTGTCGACGGTATCGAGCAGCGGCGTGCTGGGTAGATCGGCCATCCGACTGCCCTTACTCCTCCGTTTTCACGAAGTCGAATATTGCGGTCATGGATTTTTGGTGCAGGCGCCGAGTGCGGGGAGCGCTCAGTCGCAATCCGCGCATTTGCCACGCACTTCGATCACCGGGCGCTCGGGCGAGAAGCCCGTGCCCTTGGCGGCGGCGCGCACCGTCTTGGTGATCGAGTCGTCGTCGATGTGCGTGGTCTGGCCGCAGCTGTCGCAGACCAGGAAGATGCAGTCGTGCAGGCAGTCCGGATGCGTGTTCGCCATATAGGCGTTGGCGCTCTCGACCCGGCGGGCGAGGTTCGATCCGACGAACAGGTCGAGGATACGGTAGACGCTGTTGGCGGCGACGCGGCGGCCTTCCGCCTTGGAGACGGCCTCGGCGATGTCATAGGCGGAAGCCGGCTTGTCGAAGCCGGCCAGCGCCTCGAACACGCGCTCGCGCATCGCCGTCCATTGCTCGCCGGACTTTTCCAGCGTGGTCTGGGCGACCTTGGTCAGCTCGTTGCCGTGATGCTCGTGATGATCGTGCGCGTGCATGGTTTTAATGTAGGCCCGCGGGGCCTTTGCGGCAAGCTCAGTAGGTAGCGCGGCGGTTCAGATCGTGGCCCAGCGCGACCAGGCTGACGCCGACCAGCGTCCAGAAGATCTCGAAATCGCCGTGCGGCAGCGAGAGCGCGCCGCCCATGATGCCGAGGCCGAAGGCACCGACGATCGCCGGGGCCATATAGCCGTGCGACATCACGCCCTTGACCAGCGCGAAGGCACCGAAGCCGATCGCGAGGGTCAGGCCGACCTCGTGGATCGCCGGGTTGAGCAGGCCGCCGGCCGAGGAGATGACGGTGAGCAGGATGGTGGTCGTGACGCAGTGGACCAGGCACAAACCGCTGATCCCGATCGCGATACGATCGAGACGCGCATCAAGCTTTCCCCATACATGGGCCAGCGGGAGACTCACCGACATGAACGGCGATATAGGGCAAGCAGGTTAAAGATACAACATAACATCGGAACCGGAATCGATCCGATGCGGTCAACCGAGCAGCCCGTGGCCCTTCGCCCAGGCGAGGAACAGCTCGGGCCAGGCATGCGCCGGCTTGCCCTGGGTGCGGGCGCCCCAGCCGAAGCCGTGTCCGCCCTGCTCGAAGATATGCGTCTCGACCGGCACCTTGGCCGCCTTGAGCGCGGCGCGGAAGAGCAGGCTGTTCTCCACCGGGACGACGTCGTCGTCCTCGGCATGGACGAGGAAGCAGGGCGGCGTGCGCTTCGGATCGACTTGCTTGTCGGGCGAGTGGTTCTCGACCTCGAGCGCGTTCGGCGTCTTGCCGATCAGCTGGGTGCGCGAGCCGGCATGGACGAAGGGCGGCGCCATCGTCATCACCGGATAGATCGGCGCGGCTACCAGCGGGCGTGCGCTGACGGCGTCGATCGCATCCTGCATCGGGCCGACCGCGGCGTCGATGCGGGTCGCGAGATCGGCGCAGAGATGTCCGCCGGCCGAAAAGCCCATCGCGCCGATCCGCTGGGGATCGACCTGCCATTGCGCGGCCCGGTAGCGGATCACCCGCATGGCGCGCTGGGCATCGGCGAAGGGGACGTTCGAGCTGCGCTGCCAAGGGTCGCCGGGCAGGCGGTAGAACAGCACGAAGGCGGTGATCCCGCGCGCGGCGAGCCAGGCGCCGAGTTCATAGCCTTCCTTGTCGACCACTACCCGCGAATAGCCGCCGCCGGGGATGACGAGCATCGCGGCGCCGTTCGGGTTCGCGGCGCGGAACACGTCCAGCCGCGGCGTGCGGATATGATCCATCGCGCGGTCGGGGAAGTTCGGATCGGGATTGCGGACCAGGACATGGTCCTGCAGGCTCTTGTCGAGCAGGCCGGGAGCCTCGCCCGGCCAGATCGGGAAGCTCGCATCGGGCTTTGCCGGGCCGGACGGCGCGTCGGTCGCTGCCCTGGCGGCGAGCGGGAGGAGCGGGCCGGTCAGGCCGGCGGCGAGCAGGTCTCGGCGATCCATGATGCCGGTCTAGCCGCAAGCAAGACGTAAGGGAAAGGGGCGCGGGTAGGCCGGGTGACGCTCTAGGGTACGCCACCCGGCCACGCCCGCATTTCCTATGTAGAGGATTTGCGGGCAGTTACCAGTGTCGTGCGCCGGTCGGCAGCGCGGGCGCGCCGAATCTCATGCGTGCTGGCCCAGATAATGGGCCTGCGCGGCCTCGGTGGCGTTGATCGCGAGGATCGAGCGCGCATCGGCGGCGGTGCGGACGCGGCCGGTGCGATCCGATGCCGCGTCGAGCACCCGGTCGAGCAGCGCCTGGCCCTCATGCCACCAGCCGATGCCGCTGGCCGCGTTGAGATGCCCCTGCGGGCCGGCGTCGACGAAGAAGCTGCCCCAGCGCTTGGCGAGATCGCGGGCGCGGTCGATGCTGATCCAGGGATCGTCCTGGCTCGCCACGGTGATCGAGGGGAAGGGCAGCGGCTTGGCCGGGACCGGCGCGAAGCCGGCCAGTTCGGGCTTCACCTCGGCACGGTCGACATCGGCGGGGGCGACGAGCAGCGCGCCCGCCACCGGCCAGCCGAAGGGCTGGGGCGAGAGCTCGGCCCACCAGGCGACGGCGAGGCAGCCGAGGCTGTGCGCGGCGAGCACCACCGGTGCCTGGGCGCTGCGGATCGCCTGGTCGAGGCGCGTCACCCAGGCATTACGATGGGGTGTGTCCCACATGCCGAGCTCGACCCGGCTGGTGTCGGGGCGGGATTGCTCCCAGAGCGTCTGCCAGTGCGAGGGCCCCGAGCCACCGAGCCCGGGGACGGTGAGGACGAGCGGGGAATGGTCGTCAATCGGAGCAAAAATGGTCATCGTTGCGCACTCCAAGGGAGAGCAGGCCGGAGTGCGCAATTTATTCCCACTAATTAGATAGGCAATAGGCGCTGCGCCGGGCCGAAGGCCGGTTGCGCCGAGCCGTTGATCAGGGCGTTTCGTAGAGCGTCTGCTCGGCGGCGCGGCGCTTCTGGAGGCCGGGCATCACCTTGCCGTCGGCATGATCCCAGAGCGGAAACTGCGCTGCGGCGCCGGCATAATCGCCTTGCTTGTGCAGCTTGAGCAGCGTGCTGCTCGAGAGATTCCCGACGCCGAGATTATAGGCGAAGTCGACCAGCGCATCGAACTGGTTCTGGCTGGTCGGCGCGCCGCCTTCCACCAGCGAGGAGACCTGGGCGGAGAAGCTGGTGAGGCTCGATTGCAGCCGGGCGTCGCACTGGGCCTGGGTCCACACCGTGGTCTCGGTGATGTCCGATCCCGTGGAGCCCCAGCCGATCGTCCAGGGCTCGCCGCCGGTGCCGGGATCGGGATAGGCCTTGAAGCTGCCGTCCGCTTGCTTCTCGGCGCAACCTTCGAACTCCTCGACGAGCGATACGCAATTCTGGCTGGGCGTCATCTTCGGCTCTCCCCCACTTGACCCGGATTGTCCCGGCCATCCTGCCCCAGCCGCCCGGCAAAGGCGCGCGGCTTTGCATCCGAAGCGGTTGCACCTAAGGAGCCTCCATGCCCAAGCAGCGTGCCGACCAGATGCTCGTGGATCGCGGCCTTGCCGAGAGCCGCACCCGCGCCCAGGCGCTGATCATGGCCGGCCTGGTCTTCGCCGGCGATCGCAAGGTCGACAAGCCCGGCCAGCAGTTCCCCGAGGAGACCCAGCTCGAGGTGAAGGGGCGCGACCATCCCTGGGTGTCGCGCGGCGGGATCAAGCTCGCCCATGCGCTCGACCATTTCGGCTGGGACGTGACCGGCGCGGTGGCGATCGACGTCGGCTCCTCGACCGGCGGCTTCACCGACGTGCTGCTGAGCAAGGGTGCCGCGCGCGTCTATGCGGTGGACAGCGGCACCAACCAGCTCGCCTGGAAGCTGCGCCAGGACCCGCGAGTGATCGTCCACGAGCAGACCAGCGCGCGGATCCTGACCGAGGCGCATATCCCGGAACCGGTCGACATCATCGTCTGCGACGCGAGCTTCATCTCCCTCGCCAAGGTGTTGGAGGTGCCGTTCCGCTTCGCCAGGCCCGGCGCGCGGCTGGCGGCGCTGATCAAGCCGCAGTTCGAGGCGGGACGCGGGGAAGTGGGCAAGGGCGGGGTGGTCCGCGATGCCGCGGTGCACGAACGCGTCTGCCGCGAAGTGTCCGACTGGGTCGCGGCGCAGGGCTGGACGGTGCACGGCATCACCACCAGCCCGATCACCGGGCCCGAGGGCAATGTCGAATTCCTGATCGGCGCGACGCGGGAGTGATGCGTCCAATCCTCCCCCGCCAGGGGGAGGTGGCATGCGAAGCATGACGGAGGGGGAGGACTCCTCGACCTATGTTCGTGCTTCCTCCCCCTCCGTCGCCTTCGGCGCCACCTCCCCCTTGCGGGGGAGGATCGAGATGATCGAAAGCGGGAAACATAACGGCAACGCTTGCCTTTCGGCGCGCTGCAACATAGCCCTTGCGCCCGCAGGAAATAACCGGAGGCCGCATTGAGGGAAATCGCATCGAAGGGGCAGCTGAGGCTCGCCTATCTGCGATGGGCCGTGGTCACGGTGCCGTTCATCCTGCTGCTCGGCTTCACCTCCGCGCGGCTTGCGCCCTCGGGCAGCGACAATCCCTGGTTCGCGCGGCTGGCGAAGCCCGCGATCATGCCGCCTGAATGGGCGTTCCCGGTTGCCTGGACGACGCTCTACATCCTGCTGGGGCTGGCGCTGGCGATGATCATCAACGCGCGCGGATCGACGCTGCGCGGCCCGGCGCTCGTCGTCTTCGCGGTGCAGATGGCAGTGAACCTCGCCTGGTCGCCGGTGTTCTTCGGCATGCACCAGGTCGTGGCCGCGCTGGCGATCATCGGCACGCTGTTCGTGCTGGCGCTGATCACCTTCCTCCTCTTCGCCCGCATCCGCACCCTGGCGGCGATATTGCTGGTACCATATCTGGCCTGGATCGCCTTTGCCGGCGTCCTCCTCTATCAGATCCACGAGCTCAACCCGAACGCCGGAAGCCTTGTATCCGCGCGCCCGGCTGACGAAATACAGATCAAGTGATCGCGTAAGGAACGAGACATGCAGACCGACAACCGCCTGTTCGACGATTTCGTGAAGTTCGTGAACGGCGCGGCCGGCACGCTGGCCGGCGTCGCCCGCGAGACCGAAGGCGCCGCGCGCGAGCGCGCCCGCGAGTGGATCGGGGGCATGGATTTCGTCAGCCGCGAGGAATTCGAGGCGGTGAAGGCGATGGCCGTGGCCGCGCGCGACGAGAACGACGCGCTTGCCGCGCGCCTCGCCGCGCTGGAGGCACAGCTGGGCGGCGGAAACGCTGCGGCGGCGGCTCCCAAGGCGGCCAAATCGCCTAAGAAGCCTACGGGACAAGCATAAACACCTTGTCCACAGCTTTTGCGCAGGGTTGCGAACCCTGCGCTTGTGCGGGCCCGGTGCGGTTGGCAGATTCTGGCCAAGCAATCCGGCCCCAGTGGAGAAACTGATGCTCGACGAAGCGGAATTCGACCGCGACGACGCAGCCCCTATCGACATGCTCGAAAGCTATTTCGCCGCGCATGGCTGGACCCACAGCCGCGAGGACGACGAGATCGTGGCGAAGGTCAAGGGAAGCTGGACGGAGTATGAGCTTCGCGCGATCTGGCGCGAGGATGACGGCGTGCTGCAGTTTCTCGCCTTCCCGGACATCCGCGTGCCCGACGAGCGCCGCGCGGCGGTCTACGAGACGATCGGTCTGGTCAACGAGCAGCTGTGGATCGGCCATTTCGAGCTCTGGTCGCAGAGCGGCATCTTGTTGTTCCGCCACGCCGCGATGATCGACGGCGACGAGCCGACGCTCAGCCTCAACCAAGCCGAGCTGCTGGTCGAGAGCGCGATCGACGAGTGCGAGCGCTTCTATCCCGTGTTCCAGTTCGTGCTGTGGGGCGGCAAGACGCCGGCCGACGCGCTGGCCTCCGCGCTCATCGAAACCCAGGGCGAGGCGTGAGCGCCAGGCCGGCTGCGTTTTCCTGCTCCCCGGCTTTCGCCGGGGAACTGCTTCGTCTGGCACGGATCGGAAATGACAATCTCTAGGCTCTGGCTGGTCGGCTGCGGCAACATGGCCGGCGCGATGCTGCGCCGCTGGATCGAAGCCGGGACGGTGGATCCCGCCCGGGTCTTCGTCGTCAACCGCCAGGATCGCGAACTGCCCCAAGGCGTGCGCCAGGGCCGCGAATTTCCCGAAGGGCCGCTGCCCGACGCCGTGATGCTAGGCATGAAGCCGCAGCAGATCGACGAGATCGCCGCGACGCATGGCGCCCGCATCGCCGGCGTGCCCTTGCTCATTTCCATCCTCGCCGGCGTCGAGCTGGCCTCGCTCGCCGACCGGTTCCGGGCCGGTGCGATCGTCCGCGCGATGCCGAACCTGCCGGTGGCGATCGGCAAGGGTGTGGTCGGGCTGGCGGGCGACCGCAGCGACGCCGTCGACGCGCTGATGCAGCCGCTCGGGCTGATCGAATGGGGCGATGAGGCGGCGCTCGACCGGCTCGGCGTGCTCGCCGGTTGCGGACCGGCCTTCGTCTATCGGTTCATCGATGCGCTCGCCTCCGCCGGCGTGTCGATCGGCTTTGGCGAGGAGCAGGCGCTGCGCCTCGCCGTCGCCACGGTGGAAGGGGCGGGGCTGCTCGCCGCCCAGGCCGATGCGCCGCCCGCGGTGCTCGCCGACCGGGTCGCCAGCCCCGGCGGATCGACCCGCAAGGGGCTCGACGTGCTCGACGCCGACGACGCGATCAAGGCGCTGCTGCGCGCCACGCTCGACGCATCGGCGCGCCGGAGCGCCGAAATGGCCGCCGCCGCCCGCCGCTGACCGGAATCCTATAATCCTCCCCCGCCAGGGGGAGGTGGCGCGCGTAGCGCGACGGAGGGGGCGGTGGGCGAGCCGATAGTTGGCAGCTTACCTCCCCCTCCGTCAGCCCTTGGCTGACACCTCCCCCTGGCGGGGGAGGATTGGATTTGGTGCGCCGTGCCCTTGCGTGTTGCGTCCGCTGATCGGAACGCCCGCGCGCCTGCTCCGTTGTTGCTTCCGATAGCGAAACATCGGAGGCGTAGCATGACGACCACCACCGCGACCCGCGACAAGAGCGGCCGCTTCACCGGATCGAAGCGCACCAGCACCGGCCACAATCTCGGCGTGATCGCCGGCGCCGCCGCGGGCGGCATGGCGCTGGGCGTGCTCGCGCTGCTCGGGCGCAAGGCAGTGGTCCAGGCGCCGACCGCGCTCGCCGGCAATTGGGACGAGGCCCTCGCCACCGAGCATGAGGCGACCCGCAAGGTGTTCGACCAGATCGAGGCGACCGACGAGCGCTCCACCACCAAGCGCAACCTGCTGCTCGCGCACCTCAAGCATGCGCTGATGAAGCATGCGGTGGAGGAGGAGAACGTCATCTATCCGGCGCTGCGCGAGGCCGGCCAGCGCGACGCCGCCGACGAGCTCACCAAGGAACATGGCTATGTGAAGCAGTATCTCTACGAGCTGGAGAACACGCCCACGGCCTCGCCCGACTGGATCGCCAAGGTCCGCGAATTCCGCGCCGCGATCGAGGAGCATATGGAGGAAGAGGAGCTCCGCCTCTTCCCGATGCTGCGCGCCCGGCTGAGCGACGAGAAGAACAGGGCGCTGACGCTGTCGATGAACAAGGAAGGGTTCAAGGTCGCCTGAGGCTGCATCGACATTCAGCGAGGGCTTGTCGGAGATGTATCCTCCCCCGCCAGGGGGAGGTGTCAGCCTTTAGGCTGACGGAGGGGGAGGTAAGCAGCCAACTATCGGTTCGCTTACCTCCCCCTCCGTCGCGCTACGCGCGCCACCTCCCCCTGGCGGGGGAGGATAGTTGAATGTCGATACGCCCTAAGGCCATTCCCGCTGTGACGGCAGGAAAAGGATAGCGCTAACAATTGCTTGTCGACAGGCGGTGCCGTTTCGCTAGAGGAACGGCATGCGCACGCTCCGTTTCCTGCTCGCCGCCAGCCCGCTCGTTCCGGCTCTTCTCCTCTCGGTTTCGCCGGTCCAGGCCGGGCCCGTTTCCGACCAGCCGCCGGTGGCCGCCATCGAGGCGTGGGTGGCAAAGCCCGAGGCGGCGCGGCGGATCGACGATCCCGCGCTGGCCCGCCCGCTCAGCCGCGCCGAGGCGGACCGGGCGCTGGCGCTGCTCGGTGGGGAGCATCTGCGCGCGACTGCGGAGCGCTATGCCGATGCGGTTGCCGCGAAGCAGATCACCATCGGCGACAAGACGCTGAAATGGGAAAGCAAGACCTTCGGCAACGCGGCGCCCGGCAAGCGCAGCCTCTGGATCTCGATGCATGGCGGCGGCAATGCCGAGCCGGCGGTGAACGACCAGCAATGGCGCAACCAGATCCGCCTCTACGAGCCGGCCGAGGGCATCTATCTCGCCCCGCGTGCGCCGACCGATAGCTGGAACCTGTGGCACGAAGGGCATATCGACCCGCTGTTCCAGGCGCTGATCGACGCGCAGGTGGCGATCAACGGCGTCGACCCGGACCGCGTCTACCTGATGGGCTATTCGGCGGGCGGCGACGGCGTGTGGCAGCTGGCGCCGCGCATGGCCGATCGCTTCGCCGCGGCGGCGATGATGGCGGGGCATCCGAACGAATCCTCGGTGCTCGGCCTGCGCAACCTGCCCTTCGCGATCTTCATGGGCGGGGCCGATGCCGCCTATGACCGCAACAGGATCGCCGCGGACAAGACCGCCGAGCTCGACCGGCTGCATGCTGCCGATCCGGACGGCTATGTCCATATGTCGCGCATCTATCCGGGCCTGCCGCACTGGATGGACCGCAAGGATGCCGAGGCGCTGCCCTGGATGGCCGGCTTCACCCGCAACCCCTGGCCGAAGCGTATCGTCTGGCTGCAGGACGACGTGACGCACGACCGCTTCTACTGGCTGCACATCCCCGACGCGGCGGCGGCCAAGGCGGGCGACGAGATCGTCGCTTCGGTGGAGGGGCAGGTGATCACGCTGACGGGCACCGTCCCGGCAGGCACCGAGCTGCGCCTGTCCGATCGGCTGCTCAACCTAGACCGGCCGGTGAAGGTGATCGTCAACGGGCGGACCGTCCATTCGGGCAAGGTCGCGCGGACCGGGCTGGCGATCGAGCAGTCGCTGCGCGAGCGGGAGGATGTGGCTTCGGTGGCGACGGCGGTGGTGCGGGTGGATCGAGGGGGAGGGCGTTAGCCAACCTCCCAGTTGCGACGATGCCATCGACCATTTGAATGATCGTCATCGGGTCGGAAGCGGAAGGGCAGTTTTCGCATGGTGGCCCTTATCGACCGCTCCGAGGGAGTATGTAGAAGCGAACGTTGAAAATAAGGCTTTTCACTCGCCTGTTGATGGATTGTCTTCCTGTTGCGAAAAGCGCCGTGTTGCGGCAGCTTGTTATACATGAGCCTGACCATCCCAAGCTTCATGGTTTTCATTTGCATTGGCCTTCGGGTCGAAAGCGCGTTCCCACGGCTCCAGGTCAGGCTTCTCGGAACGATGACGCAGCTCTTCGGGCAATCGAGTCGGCCAACCTCGCAGGCCGCATTGTGGGACACGGGAGGGGCGGCGGTGCCGGCTTCCTTCCCCTTCCAGTCTGCGACTTCCTGCAATTTCGGGACTTTCCCCGGGGAAGGAACCTTCCCAGCGCAGGGGTGTTGACTTTCATGTCAACAATCGCGCAACTTATTGATGGCAAAATTCTGCACCAATACCGCGCCGGAGTGAAGGTGTATGACAGGCATGTATATGGGCTGCAGCCGTTCGTTGATTTCGTAAGGGGCGATTTGCAGGGGCTGTCTTCGAGCTGGACCGTTCAGGAGACGCCGGCGGAACAGATTGCGGCATTTCTGGCGGATTTTTGCGAAGGAGAGGTTCTTGAGATCGGCCCGCACCTCAAGTCGCTCATGCACCTTGGCTCTGGCATTTGGGAGTTGAAGACTGCGGATGTGCGTGTCTTTGGATGGTTTCCTCTCAAGGACGTGTTCATCGCCGATGACGGCGGGCACGCCGGGGACATCAAGGTGAACAAGCTTTATCCGACCTATTGCAGCAATGCGGTCGGCCGCCGGTCCCAGGGCCTGCTAGCGGGCCTGCCGTTCATTACTGGAAGTGATCCGAACAATGTCGTTTCAAATTACTCTTTCCCCTAGCCGGTTCGCCGCGGCCCGGTTCATCGCCAAGGTGCGCCGGGCGCTGCTGGCCGCCCTCAATGAAGAGGGGCGCGAGCGTGGCCTTACACAGGCGGAGATCGCTCGGACGATCGACGTCCACCGTTCCGTCATAACGAGGGAATTGAAGGGCAGGGCGGACATTTCCCTCGGACGAGTGGGGGAACTGGCCTTTGCGATGGGGCGGGAGCCGGTCTTGGAATTTCGTAAGCCAACGACTGCGGACCTGGAGAGTAGTTGGGGGGATGCCTCTGTTGAGCGTCCTCACACCAGGGCCCATTTCGACTTTGGTGATGAGGGTGGTTTCCAGCCCCCCGCCGGATCGCGAACAAAGTTTGTGGACGTTGTAGAAGGATGATTTTCCAGAGCAGCTTGCCGAGCGGATACACGATATTCTGCGATGACATCCGACATGAGGTGGGTGGAAAACTTACCTTGGTTGGCGTGTATTCCGGGGAAATGATTTATAATGGCCCCGCGCCAGGTCGCGCGACGGTTTTGGCTGCGCTTGTAACGTTGCGCGTTGCACCCGTTCACCCCGAACTCGACGTTCTGATTCGCATAACCTTCGAAAGCGCAGTGGGCGAACGCCTGCTGGGCGAAAGTCATTTCAAGATCGCCGAGAAAACGGAAGCGGACCTGGCACCGCTGCCGCTTGACGATGGCACCACCAATCGCTTTGGCAGTCTTCGGGTCCCTTGGCAGGCGCGGAACGTCAAGTTCGAATCGGCGGGGCGCGTAAAGGTCCGTGCCTATATCGGAGAGGATGAGGTGCGCCTGGGAGCGCTCAGGGTTGGCTTCGCCTCTCAATCAGACACTGCCACGGGCTGATCGGGCACGGCGCGATCCGGTGTAATGTCCGGAAGCGGGCAAGCGTCAAAACCGCTGGCAGCTCCGTTTTCGATTCATGATCCAAGTGGCACGATCGAAGCCAGGCTTCACCCCGCCAACTGCTCCACATAGCCGCACAGCATGTCCGCCAGTGCCTCCGACCACGCCACGATCTCCGCCTCGGTCCGCGGCGTCTCCGAGAAGCTGCTGCCGACCTCGCTGAAGGTCATCTTGATCAGCCGGCCCGCCAGCATCCGCTTGTCGTCGGGCACGTCGGGCAGGGTCTCGCGCAGGAAGGTGCGGAAGATCTCGGCGTTCTCCGCCTTGGCGGCGATCGCCTCGGGAGCGTCGCGGTAGAGTGGGGCGGCGTCGCTCAGCGCGGTGCGGATCGCCGCTTCCTCGCATTCCGAGCGGATGAATGCATGGACCAGCCGGCGCAGCCGGGCGAGGGGCGGGGTGGCCCGATCCTCGAGGATACCGCGGAGCAGCGCGGAGGTGCGCTGCCATTCGTCGCTCTGCAGGCGGAACAGGATCGCCGCCTTGTTGGGGAAATATTGGTAGAGCGAGCCGACGCTCACCCCGGCGCGCTCGGCGACTCGCGCGGTGGTGAAACGCTGCGCGCCTTCCTTCGTCAAAACCTGAACAGCGGCGTCGAGCACTGCCTCGACCAGCTGGTTCGAGCGGGCCTGTTGGGGGTTCTTCCGCGAGGCGACGCGGGTGGTCCGGCGGTCGGTCATCTGGGCTCTCCGCCAATGCGAATAGTCAAAGCTGACGAACTCGTCGTATTTTCCGGTCCAGCAGGCAAGCCCCTGCTTCCACATGGAGAACCCCAGATGACGACGCTTTCCGGCGCCCCCGTGGCGCCCCTGCTCGCGCGCCTGTTCGCCGAGGTCGATGCCAATCCGCCGGCACGGAGCCCGGCCTTTGCCGGTACCACCGCCGAGCAGCATCGCGACATGATGCGCAGCAAGACCCAGTATCGCGACTTCTATACGAAGCTCGCCGATTTCGCCCTGCCGGTGACGCCCGAGGTGGGCGGGCTGCTCTACATGCTGGCGCGGGCCACCCGCGCCACCTCGATCGTCGAGTTCGGCACTTCGTTCGGCCTGTCGACGCTCCACCTTGCGGCGGCGCTGCGCGACAATGGCGGCGGCCGGCTGATCACCAGCGAGTTCGAGCCGAAGAAGCTTGCCCGCGCCAAGGCGAACCTGGTCGAGGGCGGCCTGGCCGACCTGGTCGAGTTCCGCGAAGGCGATGCGCTGGAGACGCTGGCGATCGACCTGCCCGAGACGATCGACCTGGTGCTGCTCGACGGCGCCAAGGCGCTCTATTCGGACATTCTCGACCGGCTCGAGAGCCGGCTGCGCCCCGGCACGATCCTGATCGCCGACAATGCCGATTACTGCCCGGAATATCTGGAGCGGGTCGGCTCGGTGGCGAACGGGTACATGTCGATGCCGTTCAATGATGAGGTGGAACTGTCGATCCGGCTGTGACACTCAAAAGCCCCTCCCCTTCAGGGGAGGGGTTGGGGTGGGGGCTGTCAACGGGCTTCCGGTCTCGGTGAGACACATGCCCCACCCCAAACCCCTCCCCTGAAGGGGAGGGGCTTATAAAACTACCGCCCCAGCATCGCCACCACCTGTTTCTCGCTCTCCGGCACCAGTCCCTCGAGCACCGCCCAGAAGCCGCCCACCGCGCCCGGCCCGGCGCTCGAATAGGCCGCCGCCATCTTGCCGCGCAGCGCGTCGAACAGCTCGCCTTCCAGCTTCGCGCCGGCCGGGGTGAGGCGCAGCAGGCGCTGGCGGCGGTCCTTGTCGCCGGTGCGCGTCTCGACGAAGCCGCGATCGGCCAGCTCGGTCAGCACCCGGCCGAGCGACTGCTTGGTGATCGACAGGATCGCCAGCAGCTCGCTCACCGTCAGGTCCGGCTTGCGGGCGATGAAATAGAGCGCGCGGTGATGGGCGCGGCCCAGGCCCTGTTCGGCAAGGCCCGCATCGATCGAGCGGGTCAGGTGGGCGTACCCGAAATAGAGCAGTTCGACGCCGCGCCGGATCTCGGGCTCGCGCAGGAACAGCGGGGATGCAGGAATTGGGGCAGCCATGTTGACGCTTTCTGCCACCGCGCCTAACTCGCTGCAAGCCGCTGTAGGCAGAGTCGGGAAGAGGCAAGATGCACGACACCACGATCCTGGATTTCGAATTCGAAGCGCACCCCAATCCGGTCGGCGATGCCGATCGCGCCGCGGTGCTGGCGAATCCCGGGTTCGGCAAGGTGTTCACCGATCACATGGCGGTGATCAAATATTCGGCCGAGAAAGGCTGGCACGACGCGAAGATCCTGCCGCGCGGCCCGATCCAGGTCGATCCGGCGACCGCGGTGCTGCACTATGCGCAGGAGATCTTCGAGGGCCTCAAGGCCTATCGCACGCCCGATGGCAGCGTGACCCTGTTCCGCGCCGGCGAGAATGCCCGCCGCTTCCGCGAATCCGCCGAGCGCATGGCGATGGCGCCGCTGCCGGACGAACTGTTCCTCAGCTCGATCCGCGAGCTGGTGAAGGTCGACCAGCACTGGATCCCGGAGATCGAGGGTGGCTCGCTCTATCTGCGCCCCTTCATGTTCGCGAGCGAGGTGTTCCTGGGCGTGAAGCCGTCGAGCGAGTATCTCTACATGGTCATCGCTTCGCCGGCCGGCGCCTATTTCAAGGGCGGCGCGCCGTCGGTGACGCTCTGGGTGTCGGAGCATTACACGCGGGCGGCGCCGGGCGGCACCGGTGCGGCCAAGTGCGGCGGCAACTATGCCGCGAGCCTGATCGCGCAGAAGGAAGCGATCGGCGAGGGCTGCGACCAGGTAGTGTTCCTCGATGCGGTCGAGAACCGCTATGTCGAGGAGCTGGGTGGCATGAACGTGATGTTCGTGATGGACGACGGCTCGATCGTCACGCCGCCGCTGGGCGGCACGATCCTGCCCGGCATCACGCGGGATTCGCTGCTGACGCTGGCGCGGGCGCAGGGGATCGAGGTGCGCGAGGAGCGCTATTCGATCGACCAGTGGAAGGCCGATGCCGAGAGCGGCAGGCTGCGCGAGGCGTTCGCCTGCGGCACCGCGGCGGTGCTGACGCCGATCGGCAAGGTGCGCGGGCGCGGCTATGAGTTCGTGATCGGCAATGGCGGTCCGGGCATCCTCACCGAGAAGCTCCGCGCCGAGCTCGGCGGCATCCAGCGCGGCACGGCGGAAGATCCGCACGGCTGGGTTGAACGCATCGGCTAAGTCCCTATAAGCGCCCGCTCTGCTGGGGCGTAGCCAAGTGGTAAGGCAACGGTTTTTGGTACCGTGTACCGAAGGTTCGAATCCTTCCGCCCCAGCCAACCGATCCTCGTGATCGGTCTTAAGTCACTGAAAAATATACGGTCCTATATGAGAGTTCCGAATTCGGTCGAACCGGGTTCGGACTTGGGCTAACCATCTACACAATTGAAGAGGGGCGCGCGCATCGCGCCGGGGCATGCCTTGAGCGCGCGCCCGAACACATACTCCCGTGCGGATTGCCGCATCAGCGAATTGATGCGTGCCAGATCGTCTCGCGTGATGAAGCCACTGTCTGCATCCAAAGCCAGGGCGAGCTTGGGCGAAATGGGAATGACGCCATGCATAGGCACGTCAGGAACGCAAAACTCGCCTTCGAGCGGACGGATAATGCCCCAGCGCCTGCCCTCGAGTTGTTCGCTGAGCTGCGTGATGGCGAGAAGGATCGCGTGTCCGTTGAATTCCCTGAGTGGATAGGTGCCGTCGGGCGCGATGGCCATGATGCCGTTCTTTTCGAACAGCTCTAGCGTGTCCGCGCTCAGCTCTCGCGTTGTTCCCGGACTACCCCTTGGCCGGACACGTTGCATCGGAAGGTGACGCTGCTCCGCGCGAGCGCGCCAAAGGCCGAAATACTCATTGATGGCCTCGACCTGCTCGACGGTGAATTTGGCCGGTGGATCGAGAATGATGGCTTCGGCCAGCGCCTGAAACAGATCCTCGATTTTCTTCATCCACCCAGCTTCTGCGTAATGACCCCAGGCACGGTCGGCGCAGAAGATGCTGTCACCGGACCGGGCACGCCGTCTGCGTCCGCGCGCCAGGTCGATTAGATCGACGGCTCCTCGCTCGCAAAAGCGCTGGATGCTCTTCGCAGGAAATACATGTTGGCGCAGCGTCAGCGCGTGGGGATTGCCGGGCTGGGTCTTTTCGGATCGGCTGCGCATCGTCAGCCCAACCTAGCGCCCCACGCGACTTGCTGAAACCGGCATCGCGACGAGGCGCAGCAGCTCAAGCTCGCCGTACCGTGCCGCAACCCAACGTGCCCTGCTTCTGGCGGACGGCAGGGTGTCTTGCAGCAGTTGGCCGTGGGCCGGTCCTGACCGATACCGCATGGCGGCAGAGCACCATCCGCCCCTGCACGAAGACGGAGGCTGTTGCGCAGGTCGTTGGGCTATCGGCTACGCGCGTGGGCATGTCGGCGAGAAGACCGGTGACATGGCCGTTATGGCGGGTGGCGGCATCGCCGGGGCCAGCGCTTTGCTGGGCGGTCCGGTCGGAGCAGCGGCGGGTGGTAGCGTTGGTGGCGCAGTTGCCGCTGGTGGTGCGCTTCTTTCGAGCGGAGGCCGCCTGATGAGTATTGCAGGCGCTGTTACTGCCCTGGCCGGAGGGGCGTCCGTCAGAAAACTTGGCCGGCAGGTTATGGTGGATTTTCTGCCAATGAGCTTCATGTACAAGAAGACTGCTGAAAAATACGCGGATAAGGCTTTGAATTTTATCGGGGTTACCGATAGGCCTCGGTGCATAATTCGATAATTATATTGGTGATTACATGAGTATTATTTTTGGATTTTCTGCAATTATTGTCGGGTTGGCAATAATATTTGGTGCAGTTTTCATTTCTCATCATGATATGGATTATCCAATATTGGTATATATTGGATATTTCATATGCTTGATCGGCATATCGGTGATCTCTGTCTGGGTGATGGAGTTCGTAAGGAAGCTGTTCAAGCTAAAGTAATACGAATTTCAGCACTGCTGGGCGCGCATATAAATCGTCTGCGATGAGGCTTGGCTTGAATGATCAGCCGGGCTCGTCGGGCCGGGGCCGACTGTATAGTTGGCTCCGGCGCCCTTGGTTCGCGGAAGTTGTCGCGCCGACGGCGCGCCGCGTCGGTCGGCGACTATCCGATGACCTGCAATTATATCCCTGTTTGTCCGGATCGTGCTCACGCAGTGCCTGTGCGGCGGGCCTCCACCAGCGCGATCGCCTGATCCACCAGCTGCTCTACGCGCTCGGGCTCGAGTTCCCGCCGCAGCAGCGCAGTGTGATAAATGATGCTGCCGACCAGCGTATGGCTGGCGAAGTCGAGGTCGGCCCGCGTCGCCTGGGGATCGATGCGAAGCAGCTCGCGGCGATAATATTCGATCTCCTGATCCATCTGCCGCTCGGTTGCCGCGCCCAGCTCGGCATTCGCGCGCAGGGTCGCGTCGAGCTTGAGCAGCGCGCGCCCCTGATGGCCCGACATCAGTGTGCGGCACGCCATGGCATGGGCCAGCAACGCCTCGCGCGGCGTCATCTCGGGCAGGATCACCGGCTCCACTGCGCGTGAGGATTCATCGAGGATGGTCGCGAGCAGCGCATCCTTCGAGGCGAAGCGCCGGTAGAGCGTCGCACGGCTGCAGCCCACGCTTTCCGCCAGCGCCTCGAAGGTCAGCCCCTCATAGCCATGGTCGGCAAGCAGCGCCCAGGCCGTGTCCCGGATATTGGCGTCGATCTCTCCATCACGCGGCCTTCCCCGGCCGCGCAGACCTTCATTCTCGGCATTCAAGATTCTTCTCGCTCCTGCAGCAATTCTGTCACGGAATATCGATACGTGACCGTCTCATAAATAAAGCGGGGTTGGAAGCATGTATAAATTTCTTCTTTGTTCCAGCATGTTGATCCTCGGTGCGGCGCAGGCCCATGCCCAGGCTCGCAACGAGTCCAATCGCATCGATTCGTCGGTGAAGGTGGCACAGGACGGTGCCGCGGCCCAGCCGGCGCCGGATGCCGATGACACCGTAATGGGGGACGACATCGTCGTGACCGCCCAGAAGCGCGAGCAGCGGATCACCGACGTGCCGATGGCGATCAGCGCCTACAGCGCCGAGAATCTCGAGCAGATCGGCGGCACGGAGCTCAGCAAGGTCTCGGCGATCACCCCCGGTTTCGTGATCCAGCTGCAGGACAAGTTCGCTCCGGGCTTCTCGGTGCGCGGCATCACCTCGAACGACTTCCAGCCCCAGGCCGAACTGCGCGTCGCGGTGTTCCAGGACGGCGTGCCCGTCACCCAGGCGACGGCTTCCTATACCGAGCTGTTCGACATCGACCGGATCGAAGTGGAGCGCGGCCCGCAATCGACGTTGCACGGCCGCTCGGCGCTGAACGGCGGCGTCTCCATCTATCAGAAGCGCGCTGCCGACACGTTCGGCGTCGAGGCCAAGGTGGCCGGTGGCAATTACGGCTATTGGTCGGCCCAGGCAGTGGTGAACCTGCCGGTGAGCGACACCTTCGCAGTCCGCATCGGCGGGCTGGCGCGCCAGCGCGACGGCTTCGTCTCGGACACCCAGTCGGACCGCACCTACAACGCCGTGAACGCCCAGGCGCTGCGCTTCGCCGCGCGCTGGACGCCGAGCGACGATTTCGAGATGAACCTGATCGCCACCTATGACCGCGACGACACGCGCGGCGGCGTGCCGTTCAAGTCGCGCACCTTCCTGCCGCTCGACCAGAAGACCGGCGCGATCGTCGGCGACCTGAACTTCTGGACGCCGACGCATCTCGATACCTTCGGCAGCTTCCGCGAGCCGATGTTCAAGCGCGACATCGTCAACATCAGCAGCACGCTGGACTGGCAGCTGAGCGACCGGCTGAGCCTCACTTCGATCACCGGCTTCCGCTGGGCCGATGCGTTCCAGTCGGGCGACAATGACGGCACGCCGACCAACATCATCGCCTACGAGCAGCGCAACTATGGCTATCAGGTCGCGCAGGAGCTGCGGCTGAACTTCAAGGATGTCGGCCCGTTCCAGGGCTTTGTCGGCGCCAGCGCCTTCCGCGCCGACAACGGCATGGACTTCAGCCTGGGCTATGACGAACGCGCAATGGCGCTGCTGCTCGGCGGCCAGCTCCAGGCGCTCGCGCCGCGCGGGCTGACCAACGCCCAGATCAATGCGCTGCTCGGGCCGACCGCGGCGGCGCTCAAGCCCTTCCATGTCGACCAGCAGGTCTCGCATGCGAAGATCATGACCTATGACGTCTTCGCCGACGTCACTGCCGATCTCGCACCCGGGCTGCAGCTGTTCGGCGGCGGCCGCGTGACCTTCGACAAGAAGGAAGCGTCGCTGCAGGGCCTGACCCCGCTGGGCGTGAGCCGGCTTACCGGACGCGGCCTGCTGCTGCAGCCGACGCCGGGCGGGGCCGTGGTCGAGGGCGAGAACCGTTCGAACACGCTGACCGGCCGCGCCGGCCTGCGCTATTCGCTGAGCAAGGGCGTCAACCTCTATGCCGTCTACGGCATCGGCAAGCGGCCCGAGGTGGTGCAGCTGCTCAACACCGGCGTGGCCCAGATCATCCCGGCGGAATCGCTGCAGTCGGTCGAGGCGGGCATCAAGACCCGCACGCTGGGCGGCCGGCTGACCGGCGACCTGTCGATCTATCACTACAGATACAGCAACTTCCAGACGCTCGGCACGGTCAACGGCACGATCGGCACGATCAACGCCGGCAAGGCGGACGCGACCGGCATCGAGGCACAGCTGAGCTACACACCGGTCAACGGCATCCGCCTGTTCGGCAGCTATGGCTGGAACAAGGCGCGCTTCAAGAACGGCATCTATGACGGCAACCGCTTCCGCAACAGCCCGGACAACAAATACGCGATCGGCGCCGATTTCTATGCCGATGTCGCGGGCGGGCGGTTCAGCTTCGCGCCGCTCTACAGCTGGCAGTCGAAGATGTTCTTCGACGACAATAATGACCGCCCGGACCTGCAGGTCCGCACCCCGGCGGCCTATAGCGACCGCGTCGTCGATGAATATCAGGGCGCATTCGGCCTGCTGAGCGCGCGCCTGTCCTTCACCGGCACCGGCGACCGCTGGACCTTTGCGCTGGTGGGCGACAACCTGACCGACCGGAAGTTCATCGTCGATGCCGGCAACACCGGCGACAATTTCGGCATCCCCACCTTCATCGCCGGCGCCCGCCGCACCTATCGCGCCGAATTCGGCGTGAAGTTCTGATCCCGCATCTCAGGAGCAAGACCATGCGCAAGACCGCAGCATTTCTCGCCACAGCCGCCCTGTTCGGGGCGGCTGTGCCGGCGCTGGCCCAGGACCGCAGCTTCACGATCGCGGCGATCCCGGACACGCAGAACTATACCGACTATACCCACCAGACCGCCGAGGGCTTCAAGTTCGACGCGGACAGGATGTTCCTCGACCAGATGGCGTACATCGCCGCCAATCTCCGCTCGAATGGCGGCGACATCGATTTCGTCACCGCGCTGGGCGATGTCTGGCAGCACCAGACGCTGACCATCGATCCGGGCCATGCCGCGCGCGGGTTCAAGCGCGTCGCCAACCCGATCCTCGACGCGCATTTCGCGCCGACGCCGAAGGTGACCACGGTCGAGATCGCCACGGCGCGCAAGGGATACGAGATGATCGCGGGCAAGGTGCCCTTCTCGGTGGTGCCGGGGAATCACGACTATGACGCGATGTGGACCGACTCCAGCCACCCGCCCGCGGCGAAGTTCACCGACATGTCGAGCCTGGGCATGCTGCATCCCGGCGGGCTGAACAATTTCCGCTCGCTGTTCGGCGCGGACAAACCCTTCTTCAAGAACAAAAGCTGGTACGTTGCCAGCCATGACGGCGGTGCCGACAGCGCCCAGATCTTCAAGGCGGGCGGCTATACCTTCCTGCACATCGGCCTGCAGTTCGATGCGCCCAACGCCTCGCTCGAATGGGCGGCCAAGGTGATCGCCGAGCATCCCGGCCTGCCGACCATCGTCTCGACGCACGACTATATGACCAAGGAAGGCGCGCGCGTTCCCAATCCGATCATCGACGGCCATGCCGTGGATGCAGAGGACAACAGCCCGCAGATGGTGTGGGACAAGTTCATCAGTCAGCATGACCAGATCTTCCTGGTGCTGTGCGGCCATGAGCATGGCCAGGCGATGCGCGTCGACGACAACAGCGCCGGCAATCCGGTGTGGCAGGTGCTCGCTGACTATCAGGACCGTCGCCAGAGCGCGATCGATGCGGGCGCGAAGATGGGGCCTGGTGAAGGCATCGGCGATGGCTGGCTGCGGCTGATGCGCTTCGACATGGGCAGCGCGACCCCTACGATCCAGGTGCGCACCTATTCGACCCACTACAAGAAGCAGAGCCGCGATACCGCCGAATATGCCGCCTGGTACAAGGCGGCGGAAAAGCCGAAGCTGAGCGACGAGGCTTTCCACGGCGAGGACGATTTCAGGATCGACCTGACCGGCTTCCGCAAGCGCTTCGGCGATCCGCGCTGATCGATGGAAATGGGTCCGGTCGTGATCGATCGGACCCGTTTCGCATCCGGTTCGGCTGCGGGGAGGGGCTAGCGCCCGCCGATCCAGGTCGCGATGACCTTTCCCGCATCGTCGAGCAGCACGAGGTCCGCCGTATGGCCGGCGGCGATGCGGCCATGCGTCTCGGCCAGGCCGATCAGCGCGGCGGGGCTGGCGCTCGCCATCTCCACCGCCGTCGCCAGGTCAAGACCGAGCATCGACATCGCGTTCCGCACGGCGGCGGCCATGTCGAGATGCGAGCCGGCCAGCGTCCCGTCGTCGCTGCGGCAGGCGCCGTCCTTCACGGTGATGCGGCGCCCTTGGAGCACGAACTCGCTCGCATCCGAGCCGACCGAGGGCATCGCGTCGGTCACCAGCATGAAGCCGCTGCTGGGCTTGCAGCGCAGCGCCAGGCGAAGCGTCGCGGGATTCACGTGATGGCCGTCGACGATCACGCCGCATGTCAGTTCAGGCGAATCGAGCGCGGCGCCGACCATCCCCGGCTCGCGCGAGCCGAGCGGCGACATCGCGTTGAACAAATGGGTGACGCCGCGCATGCCGGCGTCCACCGCCGCCTTGGCCTGGACATGGGTGGCATTGGTATGGCCCGCTGCCACCACCACGCCGGCGGCGACCAGCTGCTCGATATCGGCGATCGCGACGCGCTCGGGCGCGAGGGTGACGAGAGTTCGGCCGCGTTTCAGGCCGGTCAGCGCCGCCAGGCCGTCCTCGTCGAGCGAGCGGATCTTCTCGGCGGCATGGATGCCCTTGCGATCGACGTTGAGGAACGGGCCCTCGATATGGATGCCGAGCACCCCGGGCACGCCCGCTTCGATCGCGGAATCGACCGCGGCGACGGCGCGGCGGATCACGTCGAGGTCGTCGCTGATGAGCGTCGGCAGGAAGCCGGTGGTGCCGAAGCGCCGGTGCGCGGCGCCGATCGCGGCGATGCCCTCGACGGTGGGGGCATCGTTGAACAGCACCCCGCCGCCGCCATTCACCTGGGTATCGATGAAGCCGGGGACCAGCGTGCCGGGCAGCGTCTCCTGCACGGCATCCGCGGGGAGGGCGCCGACCGGAACCAGACCGAAGATGCGCGCGCCATCGACCAGCACGGCGATGCCGGCCTGCAGCGCGCTGTCCACCAGCACGCGCGTGGGGATCAGCGCCCGCATCGGATCTTCCCGGTCGCCTGGGTGAAAGGATCGGCGTGCACGGCGCACGCGCGGAGGGTCCCGCCGCGTGGATCGGAGCGGATCATCGGCTCAGCCGCGCGTGTCGAGTTCGGCGACGAAGTCATAGGCGTCGCCGCGATACCAGCTGGTCGTCGCCTCGATCACCCGGCCATCCGCCAAAAAGCCGCGCCGTTCGATATAGAGCACGGGCGCGCCCACCTCGACACCGAGCAGGGCCGCTCGTTCGGCATCGCACAGGGCGGCACGCAACCGCTGGAGCGCCCGCACGGGACGATTGCCCGCCGCTTCGAGCGCGGCGTACAGCGAGGAACTGACCGCCTCGATCCCTGGCAGGCCGAAGCCGGGGATGATCGCGAACTCGAGCGCCATCGGCACTTCGTCGGCATAGCGGATGCGGTGGAAGCGATAGACTTCGGTGCCCGGGCTGAGGCCGAAGGTGAGCGATTCCTCGCCCGTCACCGCGCCGGCAGCGCGGATCAGCCATTCGCTTCGTACGGTCCGCCCTCGCGAGGCCATGTCTTCCGAGAAGGACGAGAGCTTGGCGAACTGCTTCTCGACCCGGCTCGCCACGAAGGTGCCCGCGCCGTGGCGGCGGACCAGCAGCCCCTCGTCGACCAGCTTGTCGATCGCCTTGCGCAGGGTGATCCGCGAGACCGAGAGGTCGGCGGCCAGGTCCCGTTCGGCGGGCAATGCTTCATTGGGCTTGAGCAAATTGTCGCGCAGCGCTTCGCGCAACGCGTTCTCGAGCTGCCGGTATAGCGGCCCTCTCCCCGGGCCATCGAGCGGCCTGATCTTTTCTGCCAGCAGCGGCATCGCTTCCCCATAATCGGCTGTGCGCCTTATGCAACACTAGTACCACTAACGTACCATTGTCAGTAGAAAATTGCAGTGGACTGTAATCCCAATGTAAGAATCCGTCTTGACGACCCCCATTGGCTGAGGAATGGTACGGGTATTGGTACGCGACTGGTCTACCAACGACGTACCACAAAGAATCAAAAGAAGCACAAGCAAGTTCAGAAACATCTGACCAAGGGGATGAGACATGGGGATCCGGGGATTTCTTATCGGCACGGCCAGCGCCATGGCGCTGCTCACCGGCGCCGCGCATGCACAGACCAGCGACACCACTGCCCAGCCTGCCGATGAAGGCGAGATCGTCGTCACCGGCTTCCGCGCATCGCTCGCCCAATCGATCGACGCCAAGCGCAAGGCCGATTCGATCATCGATTCGGTTTCTGCGGAAGATGTCGGCAAGTTCCCCAACACCAATGTCGCCGAAGCGCTGACGCTGGTTCCGGGCGTCACCGTCGATCGTCAGTTCGGCCAGGGCGAGAAGGTCTCGATCCTCGGCACCGATCCGGCGCTGAACCGCACCCTGCTCAACGGCCAGACCGTCGCCTCGGCCGACTGGTTCATCCTCGATTCGCCGGGCCGCACCTTCAACTACGCGCTGCTCGCGCCGCAGCTGGTCAACCGCGTCGATGTCTACAAGTCGCCCGAGGCGCGCATCGACGAAGGATCGATCGGCGGCACCGTCAACGTGCTCACCCGCAAGCCGCTGGAGCTGAAGCCCTTCGTGGTCGCCGGCTCGCTCGGCTATCTCTACAACGACCGCTCGGAGAAGGGCGACGTCCAGGGCTCGGCGCTGGTCAGCTGGCACAATGAGAGCAAGACCTTCGGCATCCTCGCCTCGTTCCAGCGCGCCAAGGATCGCCTGCGCCGCGACGGCCTGGAGAGCTATGGCACGATCACCGCGGACTTCTGGGCCGGCAAGAACGACGCCGGCACCAGCTCGATCACCACGGGCAATTGCACCGCCACCTGCGCGACCACGCTGACCGCGAACCCGGGCGCCAAGTTCCCGAACGCGTTCGGCACTTCCTATTTCGAGCAGAACCGCGAGCGCCTGACCTATTCGGCTACCGCCCAGTGGAAGCCGGTCGACGAACTGACCATTACTGCCGACTGGCTGCGCATCGACGCGACCTATGACAATCTCAACCAGTCGATGTACGCCTTCCCGGGCAATGTCTGGAACAGCGCCGGTTCGCTGACCGGCCTGACCGTCGACAACGGCATCGTCACCAAGGCGAGCTTCAAGAACGCGCTGTCGGTGCTCGACGCGCAGTACCGCGTCGCCGAGATGCACTCGCAGACGTTCCGCGGCCAGATCGGCTGGGACGACGTGCATTGGGACCTGAATGTCGAGGGCGGCGTGTCCGATGCGGACGGCGGCACCAAGAAGCAGGTGTTCCTCGAGTTCCTCAACTGGGCCGACTATACCGTCGACATCAGCGGCGCGCCCGACAAGCCCGGCACGCTGACCTATGGCAGCAACGTGCTCGGCAATCCGGCGGCATTCGCCACCGATCCGGGCTGGAGCGGCAACCTCGTCAACAAGCCGACCACCGACAAGGAGCGCTACGGCCAGGTCGATCTCGGCCTGAAGTTCGACGGCTCGCTGAAGCGCTGGTCGTTCGGCTACAAGTACCGCCATCACGAGACCGGCCAGGAATATGCCGGCATCGCGCTGACCGGCCTTTCGGTGCCGGCGAGCAATTTCGACACCCGCCCGGTCAAGGACAATTACCTGTCGGGCTTTGACGGCATCAACGACCAGATGGCCGGCCGCTTCATCATCAACGGTGATTCGATGGTGGGCTATGTCCAGGGCCGTCCGAACCTGCCGACCCCGTCGATGTTCGCCGCCGCCGAGTTCACCGCCGGCAACTGGAGCATCAAGGAAGACATCCAGGCGCTCTACAGCCAGATCAACTTCGAGCAGGGCGCGCTGCGCGGCAATATCGGCGCACGCTATGTCCACACCAAGACCGAGAGCGCGGGCTTTGTCTGCAAGCCGGGTGCCGCGTGCAACGCCCAGGCCGACTGGGTCTGGCAGACCACGACCCGCTCCTACGACAATGTCCTGCCGAGCGTGAACATCGCGGTCGCGTTGCAGAAGGACCTGACCTTCCGCTTCGCCGCCGCGCAGGTGATCGCACGGCCGAACTATGCCGACATGTCGAACTATTTCTGGCTGTCGGACCAGATCGGCACCGGCGGCGGTGGCAATCCGAACCTGAAGCCGTACGAATCGACCAACTACAATGCGTCGCTCGAATGGTATTTCGCGCCGCGCGCGATCCTGGCGGCCGAGGTGTTCTACAAGGACATCGGCAACTACATCCTGCAGAAGACCGCCCGCGAGCAGTATTTCAACCAGTTTGTCGGCGCCGTGACCACCTACAACATCAGCCGGCCCTTCAATGCGGGCTCGGCCAATGTGAAGGGCTTCGCGATCGCCTATCAGCAGAGCCTGCCGCTCGGCTTCGGCCTGCTCGCCAACTACACCTATGCAGACGGCAAGGGCGAGGAAGGGGCGGATCTGCCCTACAACTCGAAGCACCAGGCGAGCCTCAGCCCGTTCTTCGAGAGCGGTCCGGTCGCCCTGCGTGCAACCTATACCTGGCGCTCGAAGTATTTCACCGGCATCGACCGCGGCGACCAGATGTATGTCCGCGACAGCGCCAATATCGACGTGTCGGCCACCTACAACGTCACCAAGGAAATCGGGCTGACCGTCTCGGGCATGAACCTGACCGACAGCCAATATTACGCCTATGCCAACACACAGCGCCTGCCGCGCGGCGTGTACAAGAACGGCCGCAAGCTGCTCGCGACCGTCAATGTGAACTTCTGACCCTCCAACCCCTGGGCCGGCGGCCGGGCGCGCAATCGTCCGTCCGCCGGCCCTTTTTCTTTTGCGACCCCGTCGCGCTCGTCACCCGCATCGCGAGCGCCTGGAGAGGGGCAGGGGCGTCGCGCGGGGATGCAGGCCGTGGTCTTCCCGGCCGCTGGGCCACCCGATTCGGATAATGCTATCCGTAGTGGCACCGAAGCATGGTTTATCAATCCGTTCATCTCACTGAATTTACTGGTTTTCGATGCTTCAGCACGCGCTCCCCCCGGAACGGGCCGAAAGTCACGACACCAGCACGCCGCCGACCTGGGACAGGGTAAGGCGGCTCGAGGCGCTTGCCCGCGCGCAGGTCCGGCTCGCGGAGACGCAGCTGGACCTCGACCATTTCATGCAGGTGGTGGTCGAGGAGCTCAGCCTCCTGATCGAAGGGGCCGGGGTGGTCGTTGAGCTCGTCGATGGCAGCGATCTTGTCTATACGGCGGCGAGCCCGTCGATGCGGACGTTCCTCGGATTGCGGGTGAAGCGGGCGGGCAGCCTATCGGGCCTCTGCGCGGCACAGGGCGAACTTCTGCTCAGCAACGACACCGCGACCGACGATCGGGTCGACCAGGCGGCGTGCGAGCGCACCGGCGTGCGGGCGATGATCTGCGCGCCGCTTCTCGACGATGGGCTGGCACGCGGCGTGGTCAAAGTCTGCGCTTCGACGCCGCACCGCTTCGGCGAGGACGATGTCCAGGCACTGCGCCTGCTAAGCGCCATGCTTTCCGCCGAGATGCGCAAGCAGCTCCGCTTCGACGAAACCGAGCGCGATCTCGCGCAGCGGACGGCGGCTGTGGAGCAGCTCTCCCGCGAAGTCGGCGAGCGCGCTGCCCTTGAGGCTTCGCTGCGGGCGAAGGAAGAGCGCCTCTCCGGCATCATCGGCAACGCGCACCAGGCGATCGTCACGATGACGAGCGAGAGCATCATCACCTGCTGGAACCGCCAGGCCGAGCTGACCTTCGGCTGGTCGGAGCAGGAGGCGATCGGGCGCGACCTGGCCGAGCTGATCATCCCGGCGGACTTGCGGGACAGCCACCGTGCGGCGCTTTCCCGTTTCGTCGCGACCGGTGAAGGTACGCTGATCGGGAGCCGGATCGAGGTCCAGGCGCTGCATCGCACCGGAAAGTCCATGCCGGTGGAGCTCGCGATCAACGCGGCGCACACCCAGGAGGGCTGGGAATTCACGGCGCTGCTCCACGACATCTCCGAGCGCAGGAAGCGGACCGAGCAGTTCGAGAACGCGTTCAATCACGCGCCGATCGGCATGGCGCTGGTATCGGCCGAGGGCGGCTTCCTCCGCGTCAACGAAGCGTTCGTACGCATCGTCGGCTATGCGCCGGACGAGATCGCCGGGCTCGACTTCCAGACGATCACGCATCCCGCCGATCTGGAGGCGGATCTTGCCCAGCTGGCCGACCTGATCGCCGGCAGGATCGGCAGCTACAAGATGGACAAGCGCTATGTCCACAAGACCGGACGCGAGGTCTGGGTGCGGTTGTCGGTGTCGATGGTCGAGGCCGAGGACGGCAATCCTCCCCATTTCATCGCCCAGGTCGAGGACCTGACCAATGCGCGCGAAGTGGAGAACCGCTACCGGCTGATGGCGCGCAACTCGACCGACATGATCACGACGACGGATCTGGAGGGGCGCATCACCTTCATCTCGCCTTCGTGCGAGAAGATCATGGGGCTCAACCCCGCGGACCTGCTCGGCCGGCCGGCCTTTGACTTCGTCCACGGCGAGGATCTGCCGGCGCTGCGTCGCGAATATGGAACGCTGATCCGTACCGGCAGCGCGGAGCGGGTGCGCTGGCGCTCGCAGCGCGCCGATAGTGAGTGGATCTGGCTCGAATCGAGCATCGGCATCCTGCATGACGCGCAGGGTGCGGCGATGACCGGCTTCATCGACGTGGTCCGCGACGTGACCGACCGCAAGCGGCGCGAGGACGCGCTGGCCGCGGCGACGCTCAGGGCGGAACAGGCGGTGCGGTCGAAGTCGGACTTCGTCGCCAATGTCAGCCACGAGTTGCGGACGCCGCTCAACAGCATCATCGGCTTCTCCCGCCTGCTCGACGAGGCCCCGGAGCTGCGCGACGAGACGCGGCAGCGCGTGCGGCTGATCCACAATGCCGGCCAGGCGCTGCGTGGGGTCATCGACAACGTGCTCGACTTCTCGAAGCTGGAGGCGGAGGCGCTCGAACTGAACTCCGTCTCATTCGACCTGCACGCATTCGTGCGAGAGACCGTGGCACTGATGGAACCGCAGGCAGCCGCCCGCGACATCGATCTGCGTGCGCTCGTCGGGTCGGACGTCCCGGCCTGGATGGAGGGCGACGATGCCCGGCTGCGCCAGGTGGTGCTCAACCTGCTGTCCAACGCGATCAAGTTCACCCATGAAGGGTCGGTGACGCTTACCGCCTGGACGACCGGGAAGCGGGGTGCCCAGCGCCTGCGCGTCGAGGTGCGGGACACGGGTGCCGGGATTCCGGCGGAAAAGGCCGCGACTTTGTTCAACCGGTTCGTCCAGGCGGGGCCGGCGATCGGCGCGCATTATGGCGGCACCGGCCTCGGCCTTGCGATCAGCCGCCAGTTGATCGAGTTGATGCAGGGCGCGATGGGCCTGTCGAGCGAGGTGGGCCAGGGATCGACCTTCTGGTTCGAGATCCCGCTGCGCGAGGGGCGCCCGATCGCCGTGCGGGGCAAGGCCGAGCGGCGGCCCCTGCTCGACTTTTCCGGCAAGCGGATCCTGGTGGTCGACGATGTCGATCTGAACCGCGAGCTCATGCTGGCGACGCTGTCACGCTACGGGTTCGACGTGTCGCTCGCGGCCGACGGGGCGCAGGCGGTTGAGGCCGTGCTGAACGGCAGCTTCGATCTGGTGCTGATGGACTGCCAGATGCCGGTCATGGACGGCTTTGCGGCCACCAGGGCGATCCGCGAGGCGCAGGCACCGCAGAGTTCGGTGCCGATCGTCGCACTCACCGCAAGCGCCCAAGCGGCGCATCTCGACCGGTGCAGCGAGGCGGGCATGAACGACCAGCTCACCAAGCCGCTCGACGAACGCCAGCTCGAACGGGTGCTGGCCGAGCAGCTGCCGCTGGCGGAAGAGGAGGCGCGGCCCGAGGCGGCTGTCGCGGAGACGCCGGCCGCGGCGCCCAAGCCTTCGCTCGAGGCGCGCTATCTCGCACGCAAGATCGCCACGCTGACCAAGATCGCCTCCGCGCTGGAGCAGGGGGCGATCAGCGACGCGGCGAGCGACGAGATCCGCGCCCTGGCGCACCAGCTTGCGGGGATCGCCGGCATGTTCGGCCAGCCGAAGCTCGGCGACCTGGCAAGCCGGCTCGAGGAGGGACTGGAGCGCTGGTCGTGCGAGGAGCGGCTCGAAGAGGTGCGCGCTCTCTACCGCGAACTGCTGGCGGCTTGCTGACGGGCAGCGGCTAAGGCGTCTGTCCGTAGGATGCATAGTCCGCCGCGACCTGCGTTTCCATCCGCGTCGCGGCGGCGAGGTCCGCTTCCGCATCGGCAGTGCGGCCGAGGCGTTTGGCCGCGATCCCACGGCCATAGAGCGCCGACGCCATCTTCGCGTCGCCCTTCACCGCCTTGTCGTACAAGGTCCACGCGTCCTGCCACCGCTTCTGCTGGAGCGCGACCAGGCCGGCGCTGTCATAGGTATTGGGTTCCGCTGCCAAGGCCAGGGCCTGGTCGCATTGCGCACGGGCCTTCTCGAACTCGCGCTTCAGATAGGCGGCACGCGTCCAGCAGGCGGAATTGAAGCCGACGGCATATTTCGGCGCGCGCGACGTCAGCGCATCATAGTCGCGCACCGCATCTTCGTGCCGTCCCAGATCCTGATAGAGGCCGGCGCGCCGTTCCAGCGCGATGGCAAGCGTCGGATCGATCGCCAGCGCCGCGGTGAAATCGGCGATCTGGCTCTCGGTCGGCTGTTTCAGCACGCCGCGGACGACGCCGCGACGATAATGTGTGAGCGCGCGTTCGGCCGCATCGGCCATTCCCGCCTGGATCGCCCGGTCGAAATCGGCGAGCGCTGCCGGCCATTGCTGCTCGCTGCCGACGATACGTGCGCGGACCGAATAGGCATAGCCGTTGCCGCCATCGAGCTTGATCGCCTTTTCCACCGCGATGCGGGCACTGGCCTTGTCGCTGCGCCGCAGCTGGGCGTCCGCCAATCCTGCGTGCACCATGCTGCGCCACTCGGCCGTGAAGCCGGACACGCCGCGCGCGGCATCGAGCCTGGCCATCGCCGGATTCTGGGGGGCTTCTGCGATCTTGAGCGCACCGGTGAAGTCGGCCGCCGCATCGTCCGCCGCGTCATTGCGCAACAGGGCCGCGCCACGAACCGCCAGCGCCCGGGCCCGGGTCGCATCGGGCACGCCGAAATCGGCGGCGATCAACTCGCGGCACGCCGATACTTCCTGCTTGAGGCAGCGTTCCTCGTAGAGCCCGCGGACATAGTCGGACATGCGGCCCTGCGCGGCCGCTGTCCCGCTGGCCAGCAGCGCAATCGAAACGCAGGCGATCCGGATCATAAGGCCCCCCTCATCGGCAAAACGCCATCCCGGCCGCGATGCATAGCAAGGACGTTCGGAGCGGTCATTCAACCATGTAAGGGGGCCGGAGCATCTCCGTTCGCGGTCAGAACGCCGAGCGCACTGTGCCGCCGTCCACCCGGATCGTCGCGCCGCTGACATAGGCCGCGAGCCCGCTGGCCAGATAGGTGACGGCAGCCGCGATCTCCTCCGGCCGGCCCAGGCGGCCGACATCGTTCGGCACCATGTCGTTGACGCAGCCGCGCTCGATCTCCTCCCAGCTCTCGCCCCAACCCTGCTTCGGCGCGATCTCCTCGAGCAGCTTGCGAACCGACGGCACCAGGATGGCACCCGGCGCGACGATGTTCGAAGTGACGCCCGTGCCCTTCAGCTGCCGCGCAAGCGACACGGCCAGGTTGTGGCGCGCGGCGAGCGAGGCCTGATAGTCGGGATGCATAGTCGCCGGCTGCTCGGCGAGCCCGCCGCCGATCTGGATGACACGCCCCCAACCGCGCGCGACCATCGGCGGGACGATGCGCTGGATCATCCGGACGGCCGAGAAGACATTCACCTCGAAGGTCTCGGCCCATTTGTCCGGCGTCGCGCTGTGCCAGTCGAGATGATGATAATAGCCGGCATTGTTGACGAGGATGTCGATCGCGCCGCCGGCAAGGGCCTGCTCCGCGACGGCATCGGCGCCTGCGTCATTGGCCAGGTCGCCGATCGCGACATCGGCGACGCCACCGGCTGCGACGATGTCCGCCGCGACCTTGCGGGTGCGTGCCTCGTCGCGGCCGTGCACGACCACCGCCGCGCCCTCGGCGGCGAGCATGCGAGCAATGGCTTCGCCAAGGCCCGACGATGCGCCGGTGACGAGCGCCCGGCGCGTTTCCAGTTCGGTCTTCATGCTCAAATCTCCTGATGCTTGCGATGCACCGAAGATGGGCCCAGAAGATTACCTTGATTAGCTTGTGCAATCGGGATGGGTTATGCGGCAGAACGGTACAATCGGCCGGAACAGCATCGGCGAGCTCATGGCCGCGATCCAGCTTGCCGAGCGGCGCAGCTTCCGGGCGGCCGCCGACTATCTGGGGATCTCTTCCACTGCGCTGAGCAGCAATATCCGCACGCTGGAAGACCGGCTGGGCGTACGGCTGTTCAACCGGACCACGCGCAGCGTCTCGCTGACCGCCGCGGGCGCCGAATTCATCGCGCGGGTGGCGCCGGCGCTCGCCGAGATCGAGCGCGCCGCCGAAGAAGTCGGCAGCTGTAGCGGCGCGCCCTCGGGCCTGCTGCGCATCAACAGCTCGGTGACCGGAGCGCATCAGGTCCTGGCCCCAGTGTTGCGCGATTTCAGCCGGCACTATCCGCTGGTCTCGATCGAGCTCACCACCGAGACGCGGCTCGTCGACATCGTGCTGAACGGATGCGACGCCGGCGTTCGGCTGGAGGAATCCGTCCCCGCCGACATGGTCGCGGTGCCCTTGCCCTTCGGCCTGGATTTCTGCGTGGTCGCCGCGCCCGCCTATCTGCGGGAGCACCCGGCGCCGGCTGTTCCCGCGGACCTGCTGCACCATCGCTGCATCCGCTCGGTTCTTCCGGGCGGCGGGGCCTATCGCTGGGAATTCGAGCGCGGCGGCGAAGCCCTGGCGCTCGACGTGCCGGGCAACCTCACGCTCGACAACCAGCTGCTGCTGTTCAAGGCCGCGATCGAGGGCATGGGGATCGCCTATATCGCGCGCTCGATCTGCAGCGATGCGATCGCGGCGGGGCAGCTATCGCTGCTGCTCGAGCCATGGATGCCGAAATCTTCCCGGCTCTGCCTCTATTATCCGCACAATCGGAACACCTCCCCGGCGCTACGCGCGCTGATCGACACGATCCGCGCCGCCGCTCCGGAACGGTAGGAGGAGCGGGGTATAGCTGCGCCGATAGAGGCGGTCGCCGAGCAGCCGGAGGATGGCGATGCGGAGCGGCCGCGGTAGCGAGCGGGTCGAATCCCGCACGCGGCATTGCTTCTGGACCCAGCGCACGCGCTCCAGTCGCTGCTGGTTGAATTCGGCCAGCGCTGTGCGGAGATCCTGCGCACCGGCAAGGCAATCGGCGAGCACCAGCGCATCCTCGAACGCCATGCTGGCGCCCTGTGCCATGCTCGGCGAGCAGGCATGGGCGGCATCGCCGATCAGCACCGCAGCGTCGTTGCTCCAGTCGCGGGCGGCGACTTCGCCCAAAAAACCCTTGTCGATCCGGTCGTCGGGTCCGATCGCGGCGACCACCGGCGCGAGTGGCGCCGCGAAGCCGCCGAACAGATCCTGCAGGTCCTGGCGGTGGGTGGTCGGATGGGCGGGAAGCAGCACATTGTCCGCGTCGCCGTACAGATAGAGCAGCCCGTCCTCGACCGGCACGCCGAGCAGGGCGCGGCGATGGCCGAGCATCACCGCCCAATAGCGCAAGCCGATGCTGTTCGGCACCAGCATCCGCCAGCAGGTGCGCGGATAGATTTCGGGCGGCTCATATCCGAACAGCTGGGTGCGCGTTGCGGAGGTGAAGCCGTCGGCGCCGATGACCAAATCATAGACAGCCTCGGCTCCGTCCGAGAAGGTCACCCGCGCCTTGTGATCCTCGATCGCGATAGCGTCGGTCCAGGTGCCGTAGCGGACCTGGGTCTCCACGCCCGACCGGAGTATCCCGGTAAGCGATGCCCGGGTGAGCGACAGGCAGGGGCCGGCATCTTCCCAGAAGCTGTCCACATCCATGTCGTGCAGCACGCCGCCGCCGGCATCGAGGATGGTCTGGCGCCGATTGTGCCAGGCGATGTCCCCCACCTGCTCGCCCAGCCCCAGTCCGCGCAGTGCAACCATGGTGTTGCCGGGCAGGAACATGCCGGCCCCGCCGGTCACGGGGCGTGGCGCGCGGTCGATGATGTCGAACGCGATACCGCGACGCTCGAACGCCCGGGCAAGCGCAAGGCCGGCAATGCCGGCGCCGATGATCAGAATATTCCTCGACATGGGTACTCCTGGGCGGCCGAAGCCGGGGATGCGCTGCCGCGTGGCGGTATGGCGCGCGTCAATTGCGGTTAGACGGAGACGCCGCCATCGACCCGGATATGCGCGCCGGTGACATAGGCGGCGGCGTCGCTGCACAGGAACTCGATGACGCTGGCGACTTCCGCTACCTTGCCGAACCGGCCCATCGGGGTGTCGCGGCGCACCGTTTCATAGGCCTCGCCCAGCACCTGGCGGAGCAGGCCGGTCTCGACCCGTCCGGGCTGCACCGTGTTGATGGTGATGCCGCGCCCCGCCAGCTCGCGGGCCAGCCCGCGCGTCAATCCCGTCATCGCGGCCTTGGTCATCGTGTACGCCGCCTGGCCGGGATAGGGCATATAGTCGCTGCTGACGCTACCGACGTTGATGATCCGCCCGCCCGCCGGCATGTGCGGCAGGGCCTCGCGGATGGCGAGGAACGGCGCCTTAACGTTGACCGACACCATCTCCTCGAGCGCGCCGAGGTCATAGCTTTCGATCGCGCCTGCACGGGCCAACCCGGCATTGTTGACCAGCATGTCGATGCGGCCGAACCCTTCGGCGAGTTCCCGGATGCAGGCGCGAGTCTCTTCCGCGGACCGGGCATCGACCCGCATCGCCATCGCTGTCCGACCGGCGTCGAACAGCTCCCGCTCAAGCTCCCAGGCGGCGTCGCGCGAGGCGAAATAGGTGAAGGCGACGGATGCCCCCTCCTCGGCGAACCTGCGGACGACAGCCGCGCCGATGCCGGTACTGCCGCCCGTAACCAGCGCGATCTTGCCGGTGAAGCGCTGCTCGCGCCGAATCTCGCGCTTCGGGATGGTGAATTGCTCTGGATACGACATGCGCGGGTCCATTCGTCGAGGTGCAGGAGGCAAGGGAGGCCGCGATCACCTGCCCAGACCGAACTCCCGCACCGCGGCATTGAAGCCATCCGTCTGTTCGAGATGGATGAAATGCCCGGCATCCTCGAAGCGCAGGAACCGAGCGTCGGGCGCCAGCGATGCGATGATCTCGCCATGGGCGGGTCCGCAGATGAAATCCTGCTCGCCCGCCAGCACCAGTGCGGGAACCTGCAGGCCGGGCAGCTCCCCCGTCACATCGAACGGCGCGCCGTCGCCGATCAGCAAGGTTGCGGTGATCGCATCCCGGATCGCTTCGAAATGCAGGTCGGGGCGGCGGAAATCGGCGAAATAAACGGGCAACAGCCGCTGAAGGACATGGAGATAGTCGGCGTCGCTGCGCATCGATCCGAGGCTCTGCCATGCCGCCAGCATATCCTCGGCCAGTGGATCGCCGGCGTGGCGGGCGGCGAAGGCCGCCGCATTCTGTCCCGCCGATGCGATGAACGCCCCGCCGGTAATGGCCGCGCTGGCGTAGAGGACGATGCCCTTCAACCGTTCCGGCCGATCCAGCGCATATTGCTGCGCGACGAAGCCGCCATGCGAATGGCCGAGCAGCAGTGCGCCCCTCAGGTCGAGCGCCTCGAACAAGGTGCCGAGCTGCTCGCTGTAGCGCGCGACGCTATAGCCGCCGGGATGCGAGGGCAGGCGGCCGGAGTTGCCGGTGCCGATCGGCTCCAGGTACAACATGGTGAAATGCTGTTCCAGCGCCGGCATCCGCAGATAGCTCCAGCCGATCCCGGGGCCGCCGGAATGGACGACACACAGCGGCCCCTGTCCGGCGACATTGTAGGCCTGCCGGACGCCCAGCAGGTCGATGGCATGCGCGCCGGGGCTGAGCAGCTCGGATCGGGAATGGTCGGTCATCTACGCTTCCTCACAAACACGCCGGATGATCGGCATCCGGCAGGGAACTGGTCCTCGCCACCACAAAGGTCACCACCGGGCCGCGGTCGACTTCGATGTCGCCAAGGCCCTCGCGCTCCAGCATCGCGGCAAGCTCGGCGCTGTCGGTGATCTCGCCGCCGCTGCGCAGCGTGCGCAGTGCGGTGAATTCGGCGAGGAAAGGATCCGGCGGCACCGTGTAGAGCCCGGCCACCAGGAAGGCGCCGGGGCGGGAGGTAGCGGCGATCCGGGCGATCGCGTCGCGCACCACCGCGCGCTGCAGGAACATGGTCGGCAGCCAGGCCAGACTGTAGCGGGGCGTTGCCGGCAGATCGGCCACGTCGAGCAGGTCGATGCCGATGCGTGCCGCGAACGGGCTCGCGGCGACGTTGCGTTTTGCGATGGCGACTGCGGGCGGCCAGATGTCGATGCCGAGCACCTCCAGCGTAGGGCCGGCCTCCGCCGCCCGGAGCGCGATCGCTCCGACGCCGGTGCCGACGTCGAGGAAGCGGCCGGACAGGGCCTGCCTGAGCAGCGGGCGGGTTTCCGACAATGCGAGGATCCGGTCGAACACGCTTGCCGAGGCTCTGCCCTGGGCCTGGAGTATATCCGGATCGGTGATCTGCCAGCCCGGACCGCGGGCGGGGTCGCGCAGCAATTCGCTACCCTCGGCAAAGGCCATGTCGATCATGGTTTGCAGCTGGGGTAGCTTCACCTCGGCGAACGACGACGGCGCGGCCCCGAGCGCGCGCTCGGCAGCACGCTCGATCCGGCCGCGCATCTCCGCATCGACGTCCACGAGCGTGCGAAGCTTCAGGGCGCCGCCGATCGTGGCGAGCATCCGGACCGAACGGGCAAGCTCCGCCACCCGGGGCAAGGCCGGCTCCGTCATTGCTGCCCACTCCGAGGGGCTGGCATCATGGCCATCAACTTCCCGATCACATCCGGTCTCCGCGGTAATCCGCCCTGGCACGCCATGTGGTGGAGACCGCGGCAAAGCGCCCGTTAGCTTGCGCGAGCGATCGTTAGCGCGGCGACGGCGGGCCCCTCTGGCGGCCGCTAACATCGCCTGCGCGCCGATAACGTGCCCGCGCTGGCGCCCGGCCTATCTTCCCACCCTCGGATGCATTCCCTGCCGGAGCAGGATGCGATGGCGAACGACATCGACGAATGGGCGATCTTCAAGCTCGCCGCGCGGCTGGCCCAGGCTGCGGACGACCGGGACCTCCACGCATACCGGGCATGCCTGGCGGACAGGGTCTGGACCGGTTCCCCGGGCGAAGCATCGCCGGTCGCGGCCGACAGCTATGCGCGCGATGCCATGCGCCGGCTCGCCGGCACGCGCTGGACCCATCACAAATTGTGCAACCCGGTGATCGACTTGGATCCCGACGGCCAGCATGCTTCGGCGAGCATCGATGTCGTCGTGACCGCCCGGCGCCTGGCCGATACCGGAGAGCCTGCGCGCAGCGTCTTCGGCGGGCGCTATCTGCTCGGCCTGATCCGGACGGGACAGGGGTGGCGCATCGAGCGGCGGCGGCTGGCCCCGCGCTACAGCTATGACGAGATCCCCCTGCCTGCCCACGATCCGGCGGCGGCGCATTTCACCATCGATCAAGGAGCCGATCATGCGCATTTTTGACGAAAGCTATATCGACGGCGGCTTCCAGAAGACGCGCGGCCGCGATGAATTGCCGCTGATCAACCCCACCACCGAGGAGCAGATCGGCACGCTGAGGCTGGCGGACGAGGAAGATGCCGACCTCGCCGTCCGCAGCGCGCGCCGGGCCCTGCCGCAATGGGCCGCCTCCACCCCGGCCGAGCGGATGGAACTGCTCAACCGGCTAGCCGACGCGGTCGAGGCGCGGGCCGATGCGCTGACCGAGGCGACGGTCACCGAATATGGCGGCCCGATCGAGCAGGCCCGTTGGCGCGCCGGGCTGGCCGCCGCGAACTTCCGGATCGCGGCGAAGCTGCTCGAAGATTTCCCGTTCACCCGCCGGATCAACCAGGTCGAAGTCGTCGCCCAGGCGGCAGGAGTCGCGCTGCACATCGTGCCGTGGAACAGCGTCTACAATGCGATCAGCGTGAAGATGGCCGGAGCGCTCGCTGCGGGCTGCCCGGTGGTGGTCAAGCCCAGCGAGTTCAGCGCGTGGCAGACGCGCCTGTTCGCCGAATGCCTCGACGCGGCGAACCCGCCCGCCGGCCTGATCAACATCGTCTCTGGCGCAGGCAACGTCGCCGGCGAAGCTCTGACCCGGCATCCCGATGTGCGCAAGATATCGTTCACGGGCTCCACCCCGGTCGGCAAGTCGATCCTGCGCGGCGCGGCGGACCGGATGCAGCGGGTGACGCTGGAGCTGGGCGGCAAGGCGCCGACGATCGTGATGCAGGACGCCGATCTCGGCCATGCCGCGGCGCTCGCGCTCCGCATAGGCTTCGCCAACAACGGCCAGGCCTGCATCGCAGGCACGCGGATACTGGTGCATCGCAGCCAGCTTGCCGAGTTTTGCGCGGCCGTGACCGCAGCGATCGGCAAGACGGTGGTCGGAGATCCGGCCGCGCGCGACGACGACGATGGGTCCGCTGGTCAACCAGCGCCAATATGACCGCGTGCGCGGCTATGTCCGCAGGGGGATAGAGGAGGGCGCACACCTTCTCGTCGGCGGCGAGGATCGGCCCGAGGGCCTCGAGCGCGGCTATTTCATCCGACCGACCGTGTTCAGCCAGGTCACGCCGGACATGACGGCCGCCCGCGAGGAGATCTTCGGGCCGGTGCTTGTCATCCTGACCTATGCGGACGAGGAGGACGCCATCCGCATCGCGAACGACACGCCCTATGGCCTGCACGCCTATGTCCTCGGCACCGACGTCGCCCGCGCCCGGGCAATCGCAGGGCGGCTCGACGCTGGACGGGTGGCGATCAACGGGTTCGCGCACGAACCGATGGCGCCGTTCGGCGGCTTCAAGGAATCGGGTATCGGCCGCGAATATGGCGTGTTCGGGATCGAGGACCATCTCGAGCTGAAGGCGATCAGCGGCGCCGGCTGATAGCCCGTCGCCAGGCCGGTGACACGATGGCTTCATGTCACCGGCCCGAGCTTTCAGCTCCCTTCGGCCTGCGCGCTCGGCAGCACCGAGGCTTTGAACGCCTTGTCCATGCGCAGATACTGGCGGGCGAGCGCCTGGATCATCGCTGGGGTGACGCTGTTGTAATCTGCCTCGATCGTCAGTGCGTCCTCGGCGCTCGAGGGGCGGTAGGCCTGGCCGAGCAGCGCAGTGAACCAGAAGCCGTTGTTGTTCATGCCCTGCTGGACATGCTCGATCATCGGCTGGCGGGCGCGCTTGAGCTCGTCCGCGGAGACCGGCTTGTCGTGAAGCCCGCGCACGATCCGCTCCACCGCTGCATAGAAGGCCGGCAGCTTTTCCGGTGCTGTCGCCGCGTTGATCTCGAGCGTGCCGAAGCCCTTATAGTCCGGCGAGTAATCGTCCTTCACGCCGGGGGAATAGGCCAGCGCCTCTTCCTCTCGGATCACGTCGAGCACACGGAGCTGGACCACCGCCTTGAGCACCGAGAGCTGGCGCGAGAGCCGGCGGCTGCCCATGACGTCGGTGGTCGGGAAGGCGACCACGCCTAGCGCCTGCTCCTTGAGCCCGTTGTGCGTGAAGGTGACCGGCGTCGGGGTCGGCGCGGCGAAGCGGCGCTGGTCGGCGCCCGGAGCCGGGGCGTTATAGTCCGGCCGCGCCGGCAGGGCGCCCAGCGTCGGCGCCACTGCCTTGATCGCCTCGTCCAGCGTCACCTCGCCGACCATCACGACATGGATCGGGCCCTTGCCGAGCATCGCGCGAACCTCGTCGCGCATCGGATCCATCTTCCAGGTGGAAGTGACTTCGGGCGGCGCGAAGGCGAGGCGCTGGTCGCCGCTCGCCATCGCAGGCTTGACCTTGATGCCATAGACCCCGGCCGGCGAGGAATTGGCGAGTGCCCAGCCGGCGGGCGCCGTCGCAACCACCTTGGCGAAGGGGGCCGAGCGCAGGGCCGCGTCGGTGACGAAGGCAGTGATGTACTGCATCTCGAGGCCAAGGTCCGAAGGCCGGGTGCCGCCTGAGATCAGGAAACGCTGGCCCAGCGTCGAGAGGCCCGCATTCACCAGGTGCCCGTTGAGCGCGCGGCTGATCTCGTCGATCGACATCTTGTTGAGCCCGCCGGCCATGAAGTTGCCGACGCCCGCCGCGCGCGGATCGATCCGGTCCGGCGCGAAGTTGCGCTCGCCGATGCCGGTCAAAAGGCCGACCTGGATCTCGTTCTTGCTGTAGCTCGTGGGCTTGACGGTAAGCTTGACGCCATTGGCGAAGGTCACCGTGGTCGCGCCGAGCTTGTCGGGCGCCGAGCGATCGACGACCGCACCGGGCGCGCCGAAATCGGTATAGGCCCAGGGCTTGAGTACCGGCGGCTGGAGCTGCGCGACCGCGACCTGCTTCGAGGCATCGAACGCCGCCGCCAGCGCCCCGTCACCGCCATCGACCGGATCGGCCGAATTGAGCGTGACGATCGGCCCTTCGCCAATGAAGATCGTCTTTGCCACGTCGTTCACCTGGGCCGGGGTCAGCTTCGCGGCGACGGCTTCGAAGATGTCCAGATCGGTCTGGGCGGTCGCGGTGACCTGGCGCTCGTTGACGTCATTCTCGATACGGCCGGCCAGCTGGACGGTGTTGCGCGTCGGTTCATTCTTGACCATGCTTTCGAGGCGGGTGCGGAAGGTGTTGATCTCCCGGTCGATCTCCGCCCGGCTCACGCCAAACTGGGCGAACTGACGCACCGACTGCTCGATCGAAGCCAGTGCATCCTTCCACTTTCCGGGGAAGTAGGTCGCGGTGACCGTCGCGACATGAAGGCTGCGGAACAGATCGGAATCAGCCGCATCGGCATTCGCGAAGGGCGGATTGTCGGAGCGGCCCTGCTCGCCGAAGCGGCGCTTGAGGACGGCGAGCGCGATCTCGCGCACCCATTCCGCGCGGCGATTGGCGAGCGTGTCCTCCAGCAGCCGGGGTGGGCTGACCCAGTTGACGGACAGCGACGGCGTCAGGCTCGGATCGACATAGACATGCGCTTCCTGGGCATGCTTGGTGATCGCGCCGAAATCGGGTTCGGGGCCGTCGGGCGCCTTGGGCTGCCAGTCGGCGAAGGTGCGCCGGATCTTCGCTTCCATCGCATCGACGTCGAAATCGCCTACCGCGATCACCGTGGCGCGCGAGGGCCGGTAATAGGCCTGATAATAGTCGACGAACCGTTCGCGCGGGGCAGTCTTGATGACCTCCATGTCGCCGATCGGCACCCGGTTGGGTACCAGCGTGCCAGCGCCGAGGATCGCGAGCTGCTTGAGGCTGACCTTTACTGCGGGCGAATTGTGGAGCCGCTCCTCGCCCTGGATCACGCCGCGCTCGTCATCGATGTCCTTCGGGTCCATCGTGGCGGCCGAGACCTGTTGGCGCAGCACATGGAGCGCCGTGCTGAGCTTCTGGTCATCGACCCGCGGCATGTCGAGGCGATAGAAGGTCTGGTCGAAGCCGGTCGCCGCATTGAGGTCGTTGCCGAATTGCAGGCCCAGACGCTCGAGCTCGTGGATCAGCTCGTTCTTGGGGATCTCCTGGGTGCCGTTGAAGGCCATATGCTCCATGAAATGGGCGAGGCCGCGCTGATTGGGCTTCTCCATCAGCGAGCCGGCATCGATACGCAGCCAGACCGATGCCTGGCCCGGCGGCGTCGTGTTGCGTTTGATTGCATAGCGCACGCCATTGGGCAGCGTGCCGAAGCGGATCGAGGGATCGGCCGGCACGTCGCTCTTCTCGTGCGCCCAGGGCTGTGAAGGCGCGGTGGCGTCCTGGGGACGGGCGGCATCCTGCGGCGGCGCTGCACGATCGGCGCTGGCACGCGGCGTGGCGGCCGCCGGAGCCTGCGCGCCCGTCCGGTCTTCGCCGAACGCCCCCGTGCCCAGCAACAGGCTTACCACCGACGCGCCGATAAGCAGGCGCACGCGACCAGAATTCCGCATTAACTTACCCTCCCTGACTGGCAGCCGGCGCAAGCTTCCCGCGCGCCGTCCCCATCAGCAGCCAAGACGGAAGCCGATCGGAATTCCCCATCCCCATCCAGAAAAATTCCGGATCGGCCCATTTTTCTACACCCCATGCGTATCCCGCCCGCGCGCGAGGCCGCGCATCTGCGGACGGCTTGACGTCGCCCCGATTTGGTTCATTCAATGTTACAGATTTGCGCAAGGAGATCACCGCTGTCCGCACGCGGGGAATTGTCGCCTGATCCACCGGGCAACGTCTCGTTCGATGCGTTGCACCGGAACTATCGCGCGTCCCTGCTTCGCTATTTCGGTCGCCGGGTTCCGGATGCCGCCGCGGCCGAGGACCTGACCCAGCAAGTCTTCGAGCGCTTGCTGCGGCGCGGCGAGATCGAGTCGATCGACCATCTCGGCGGCTATGTGTTCCAGACGGCGCGCAGCGTTTTCGCCGATTATCTTCGCAATCGCAGCAGCCGGCACGGCGAGGCGCACGAAAGTTTCGACGAAGCGCTGCACGGCGATGTGGATTTCTCGCCCGAGCACGTCCTGATCAAGCGGGAGCGCCTCGCACGCGTCATCGAATTGCTGCAGGTGCTGCCTGAGCGTACCAGGGTTATTTTCGTGCTTAGACGTCTCGAAGGTGTCAAATACCGGGAAATAGCGGCGCAGCTTGGCATATCCGTCAGCGCCGTCGAGAAGCATATGGAGCGCGCGGTCGCGCATCTGGCAAGGGGGCTTGAGGAGTGATGGGTCCGCGACTTGTCCCCGACAGGGCAGATACGCCGCTCGACCGCGCGGCCCATTGGGCGGTGCGTGACGATGCGGACGCGCTCGATGCCACCGAGCAGGCCGAGTTCGAAGCCTGGCTCACCGAGCCCGGCAGCGCCGATGCCTATGCGCGCGCGCGCGACGCGCTCGACGTGTTCGACGACCTGGAAGGCATCGACCTGCCCGGGCTCGATGCGCTGCGCCAGGAAGCACAGGCCCATCGCACCCGCAGGCCCTGGCTGCCCTGGGCGGCGGGCGGGGCGATCGCGGCCGGCGTTGCCGGGGTGCTCGGCTTCACCCTGCTCGATCAGCCGGCAGGCGCACCGCAGGCGCCGGCCCCCCAGGTTGCCAAGGCCGAATCCAGCATTCCGGAAGTTGCCGCGCCGGCCGCGAGCGGGGCCTATGCCACCGCGATCGGCGAACAGCGCGTGCTCGTGCTCGCCGACGGGTCGCGCGTCACGATGAATACCGGCAGCCAGGTCACCGTCGATTTCCGTCCCGACCGGCGGATCGTCCGGCTGGTCCGCGGCCAGGCCCTGTTCGATGTCGCGCACAATCCGAAGCGTCCCTTCTCGGTCGCCGCCGGGGACCGGGTGGTCACGGCGCTCGGCACGATGTTCGAGGTGCAAGTCGGCCGGGGGCAGCTCCACGTCACGCTGATGCGCGGCAAGGTGGTGATCGATCCGCCGCGCGCCGCCGCGACGCCGGGCAAGGCGCTTCCGACAGCGCAGGCGCCCACCTATCTCGCACCCGGGCAGCAATTCACTGTCACCGTGCGCACCGCACCCGAGGTTCATGCCGTGGACGTGAACCGCCAGCTGCTCTGGCGGCAGCAGCTCGTCGAGTTCGACGACGCGCCGGTCTCCCAGGCGGTGGCCGAGCTCAACCGCTATTCGCTGAAGCCGCTCGTGATTGCGGATCCTCGAGTAGGCCGGATGCGGATCAGCGGCGTCTACAAGACCGGCGATCCCAATGCCTTTGCCGATTTGGTATCGACGATGCTTCCGGTGGCGGCACGCGATACCAATCGCGGCGAGATCGAACTCTATCCGAGCGGCGGTGCGGCGCAGTGATGCTGCGCGGTGCCGGCCTTTGCGACAATTTTTTTACCGGTCCGATGTGGATTTGTTTCTGACCTTCGTCTGAAGCTCCGGGGACCGAAATGGCCCCGGGGAAAGACACAGGGGGTTAGGATGGCTGGTTTCGCGAACAAGGTCCGGGTTCTGAAAATGGCGCTCGCCGTCGGCGCCGCGAGCTGCGCGCTGCACGCCGGCATGGCGACGGCGCAGACTGCTGCAGCCCGCCAGTCGCTCGACATCGACATTCCCGCCGGCAATCTCGGCGACGCGCTGATCGCGCTGGGCCGGCAGGCCAAGGTGCAGATCGCGTTCCTGCCCGACCGGGTCGCCGGCCGTAAGGTTTCGCGCCTCCGGGGCAATTTCACCATCGACGAGGCGCTGGCCCGGTTGCTGCGCGGTACCGCGCTCGGCGTCCAGCGGCTGCAGAACGGCTCCTATGTCGTCGGCGGGCCGACCAAGGCGACGCTGGACAAGGCCAAGCGCGTCATCGCCGATTTCGAGAACGACCAGGGCTATCTCAACGGCGATCCCAACATCCCCGAAATCCTGGTGACCGGTCGCCGCACGCTGACCCTCAACACCGACATCCCGCGCAGCGAGAACGAGGCGCAGCCCTATACGGTCTTTTCGCGCGAACAGATCAAGCGTTCGGGCGCGATGAACCTCGAGGACTTTCTGCGCGACAATCTCGGCGCGATGACCAATGTCCGCACCTCGGCGCAGGGCGGCGGCGTCACCACCCGTGATTCGATCATCAACCTGCGCGGCCTGGGTGCCGAATCGACCCTGATCCTGGTCGATGGCCGCCGCTATGCCGAACCCAATAACGGCGTGACCGGCTCGTTTGCCCAGTCCTCGATCTCGGGCATCCCGCTCGACCAGATCGAGCGCGTCGAGGTGCTCGCCTCGTCGGCGGCGGGTCAATATGGTAGCAACGCGGTTGGCGGCGTGATCAACATCGTGCTGCGCCGCGACTTTCGCGGCATCGAGACCAGCGCCTATATCGGCGGCACGACCAAGGGCGACGCGATCGAGCGGAGGCTGAGCGCGAACGCCACCTTTCCGCTGCTCCCCAAGACCACGCTGACGCTGAGCGGCAGCTGGAAGAAGTCCGATCCGCTGCTTGCCGGCGACACCGACTTCATCAACGACCGGCTGGACTTCATCCTCAAGAACCGTCCGGGCTATCTTGAGACCGCGCCGCTCATCTACGCGACCACGCCCAACATCCGCAGCGCCAATGGCGGCAACCTGGTGCTGCGCCCGCAATATGCCGTGAACGGCGTGACTGCGCTGGGCTCGGCGATCACCTATCTGCCCGCCGGCTATCGCGGCATCGGGCTCGACGGCGCGGCGGCGCTGCTCGCCAATGCCGGCCATCAGAACATCCAGCCGGGCCCCGCCGACACCGGCGGCCCGCTGCTCGGCGACCGTTTCCCTTTGCTCTACGGCAGCACCGTGTGGAGCGGCACCGCGACGCTCCGCAGCGACGTGACCAGCTGGCTCAGCCTCTACGGCTCGGCGAGCTTCTCGCGTGTCGAATCCGAGTTCCAGACCACCCCGGTGCCGACCTCGATCAACTATGCGGCCAACAATCCGCTCAATCCGTTCACCACCGAGATCACGGTTTCCTTTCCGAGCAACGAGCCGATGGCCACCAGCAGGGCCCGGTCGGACACCACCCAGTTCATCGGCGGCGCGATCGTGAAGCTGCCCTGGCACTGGCAGGCCAATTTCGACGTCAACACCAGCATCGGCAGGGCCGACTCCTATGACGCGAAGCGGCAGCTCTCGGCGGCCTATTATGCGAGCATGGTCCCCAACGGGAACGGCACGGTCAACGTCCTGCTCGACACGCTCGCCTATCCGATCGCCTATCAGTACGACACCCAGGGCAATTACACGCGGCGCTCGCCCTCCAAGTCGAGCTTCACGTCCTACACGCTGAAGCTGGCGGGCCCGATCGGCTTCGCGCGGCTATGGGGCGGAAAGCCGGTGGTGACGTTGGTCGGCGAGATGCAGCGGCAATGGTTCGGCGACAGCGTCTCCTTTGCCGACGGTCCCAATCTCGCGGGCGTCTCCTACTCGCCCGAGCGCAGCCTCAACACCCGCAGCGCCTATGGCGAGCTGGTGCTGCCGGTGATCGGCGCGAGCAACAAGGTGCCACTGATCCACGAGCTCGAGCTGCGCCTGTCGGGCCGTTACGACGCCTATACCGGCCGCGGCACCAACACGAGCTTCCAGTGCGTCAACAGCCATGTCGGCAACCTCACCGCCGCCGAGGAGCAGGATCCCTGTCCCGCCCCGGGCGTGGTCATCCCCTATCGCCGGGTGAAGAACGACTCGTTCAACCCGGTGGTCGCCGCGAAATGGTCGGTGACGCCGGACATCGCGTTCCGCGGCTCCTATTCGACCGGCTACAACCCGCCGCAGCTCAGCAACGTGGTCGAGGCCACGGGCTTCAACCTGCTCGGCTTCACCAATGGCATCCGCCTCGCCGCCCGCGATCCGCTGCGTGGTAACGAGCCGATCGGGACCAATTTCGGCTTCTTCTCGCTGGTCGAGGGGCTGTCGGGCGGCAATCCCAACGTCGATCCGCAAAAGTCGACCAGCTGGTCGTTCGGCACGATCCTGACGCCACGCTTCCTCAGTGGGCTGACCCTGCGCGCCGACTGGACGAAGATCGACATCAAGAATGCCTATTTCGATCCCTCGGGCCTGCTCAACAACAGCACGAACCTGGCGGCGACGGCATTCGCCGACTTCCTTGCCGCCTATCCCGATCGCTTCCGGCGCGCGCCGCTGACGCCCGGCGATCCCTATAGCGTCGGCAAGATCATCTATGTCGATGCGACTACGGCGAACCTGTCGCGCCGGGTCAGCGAGGCGCTCGACTTCTCGGGCAGCTATGTGCGCAAGATCGGCCAGGGCCAGCTCGAGATCCGGGGCAGCGCCACGCTGCTGCTCAAGCTGACCACGCAGATCACGCCGTCGGCGCCCGCGCAGGACATCACCGGCGTGGTGTCGACCAGCAACTTCTTCGGTGGCGGCGACAGCCTGAAGTTCCGCGGCGTGCTCTCGGCGAGCTACACCACGGAAGGTTGGAACTTCGGCGCGCGGATGCGCCATTTCAGCGGCTATTTTGTCAACAACACCCACACGATCATCCCCGAACAGGGTTCGAACCGAGTGGAGGCATCGACCTATTTCGACCTGTATGGCGGCGTGCGGATCTTCCGGAAGACCGAGCTCGGCCTCGGGCTCAACAACGTCCTGAACACCAAGCCCGCCATCGATGTGACGCGGACCATGGGCTACGCGCCCAGCGGCGACCCGCGGCTGCGCACCTTCTACGCCAACCTGACGCAGCGCTTCTGAACCCGATCGGCGGCGGATGTCCCCCGCCGCCGGTTCCCAGTCGGGGGAAGCCGGGTCGCATAACCGCCATGCCCAGGCGGGCGGCCCGGCCGAACCTGATCGCGTGCTCCTGGGCAGCCGGATTCCGGCTGCCCAGGAGCTTGTGCGTCAGGGGCGAGCGCCCCAGGCCCTGCTCACCACTGGAAGCGCAGCGATCCGATCACGGTCCGTCCTGAGCCGAAATAGCAGCTGTTGTTGAACGGGCAGGCGGAGATGTAGCTCTTGTCGAACAGGTTCGACGCATTGATCGCCAGCGAGAAGCCGCGCAGCGCCGGCGTTGCCTTGCCGAGGTCATAGCCGAGCATCGCATCGACCAGGGTGAAGCTCTCGGTCGTGAAACGCTCGAAGGTCGTGACGTTGTTGATTATCTTGTAGGTCGTGGTGCCATCCGATCCGCCGACGTAGCGGACGCCCAAGCCCGCCTTCAGTCCGCCCAGCGGACCGGCGATGCGTCCGCTCTTGCCGAAATCATAGGACAGGAAGGTCGAGGCGGTCCATTCGGGCGTGCCGAGCTGGCGGGTCCCGGTGGTGGTCGGCGTGCCGCTGTCGGTCGCGGTCGGCGCGCTGGCGCGGATGCCCTGGGTGATGATCGCGTCCGTATAGGCAATAGCGGCCACCACGTCGAAACCCGGCGTCACTTCACCGCGCCCTTCGAACTCGAAGCCGCGCACCCGCACTTCGCCGATCTGGACCTGGGCCGTCGATGGAACGGTGCCGTTGCCGGCGCGCGGGTCGCTCGCCGGCACCTTCTGGCGGCGCAGGTCATAGGCCGAGACGGTGAACAGCGCATTGGTGCCATGCGGCTGGAATTTGATGCCCGCCTCGTACTGGCGTCCGGTGACCGGCTCGAACGGAACCTGCTCATAGGTGGCGCCGGTCTGCGGCTCGAACGATTCCGAATAGCTGACATAGGGCGAGACGCCGAAGGGCAGCTCGTATAGCGCGCCGAGCCGGCCGGTGAATGCGGCCTGCCTGAACGGCGTCATCGCATTATTGCGCTTGTTGAGCGTCGTCTGGTCGTACCAGTCATAACGCCCGCTCGCGATCAGCTGTAGCCGGCCGATCGCGATCTGGTCCTGCAGGTAGACGCCGACCTGGTCGCGCTTGCTGTAGCTGTTGGTATAGGCGCCCGACAGCTGGGTCAGGTCGAAGCTCGGCAGCGTGCCGCCATAGACCGGGTTGAACAGGTTGAGATTGGGGATGCTGGTGACCGGATTGGCCGTCACGCCGGTGTTGAACTGCTGGAAATTCTCGCCGGCGATGTGCTGATAGTCGATGCCCGCCAACACATTGTGCTTGAGCGGCCCGGTCTCGAACTTGGCCTTGAAGCTGTTGTCGAGCGTCAGCGTGTCGAAATTCTCGTCCGCGCCGCCGCCGCCGCGGACGATCGTCGAATAATCGGTGTTGCGGTTCAGGCCCGTGCCGGTCGTCGCGAAGCCCGCCACATAGAGCTGGCGATAGCTCAGCCAGTTGTTCTGAAAGCGCGCGCTCGAGCGGAACGAGAGATGCTCGTTGAAATCGTGGCGGAACAGCGCCTCAATCGACTTGGCGCGGTGATCGTAGCGCTCATAGCCGGGATCGCCGGTATTGATGTCGCGCGGCACCTTGCCATTGGGGTTGGGCAGCACCGAGCCATAGGCGGAGACGCCCGAATAGCCGCCGCCGCTCGGCGAGCGCTGATAGGAGGCGATCAGGGTCAGGCTGGTCGCATCGTCGGGCGCGAAGGTCAGCATCGGGCTGACGTGATAGCGTTCGGAGAAGGTGCCGCGGGTCAGTCCGTCGCCCTTTTGCCAGCCCCCCACGATGCGGGCGAGCCACTTGCCGTCGGCGTCGAGCGGCTGGTTGACATCGGCGACCGCGCGGATCGTGTCGTAATTGCCGAGCTGCAGCTCGAAGCGGCCCGAGGCGACCTGCTCGGGCATCTTGCTGGTCAGGTTGACCAGGCCGCCCGGCGTCGAGTTGCCGTAGAGCACCGATGCCGGGCCCTTGACCACATCGATATGGTCGATGCGGTTGAAGTCGATCTGCGGCGTCGAATAGGGGCCGGCGAGCAGGCGCATGCCGTCGAGATAGACGCCCGGGGCGAAGCCGCGCAGGATGAGCTGGTCGTAGCGCGTGACCATGCCGCCGCGCTGGTTGGCCGCGACGCCCGCGACATAGCCGAGCGCCTGGTTGATCGACAGCGCGTTGCGCCGGACCAGCTCGTCATTGTCGATCACCGTGATGGTCTGCGGCGTCTCCATCAGCGGGGTATCGGTCTTGGTGCCCGAACCGGTCTGCTTCTCGCGCAGGCCCGTCACCAGGATCGTCGAATCCTGCGCCTTGTCATCCTCCGGACCGTCCTCGGCATGGGCCGGGGCCGGCAGGAGCGCCAGCGCCGGCACCAGTGCCGAATGCATCAGGAAACCACGGAACAGCGAGCGACGGAAACTACCGATCACAAAACCCCCTTTATTATTGATAACGATTCGCAATTGCTGCTAGGGGCGATCTGCAGCCGATGCAAGACGGGAAAAGGGGGATCGGAATGGCGAGTGCCCAGGATGCCGGGCAGGGATGGTCGATGGCCGGGCGCTGCCTGACCGCGCTGGTCGGCGGCTATGCCGCGGCGGCGGGTCTGGCGACGCTGCTCGCCCGGCTGCTGCCGGTCGCACGGGTCGAGGCGACCGCCTGGGGGATGATCCTTTCCTTCCTGTTCTATGCCGCGTTCGGGCTATGGGCGTTCCACGAGCCGCGGCTCGCGCGCGTCGCGGGCGTGATCTGGGGCACGGCCATCCTTGCGGGCGGCGCGGCGCTGCTGCTGGGGGTTCGGCCGTGAAGGGCAATGGCGTGCGCCAGTCGATGGCGTGGATCCATGGCTGGCTCGGGCTGCTCGCCGGCTGGATCCTCTTCGCGATGTTCGTCACCGGTACCGCGAGCTATTTCCGTCCCGAGATCACCCGGTGGATGCAGCCCGAGTATCGCCCGCGCCCGGTCGCCAATGCCGAAGCCGCGCGGACTGCTGTCGCCTGGCTCCAGAAGAACGCACCGCACGACGAGCAATGGACGATCTACCTCCCGAACGAGCGGACGCTGGCGACGCGGGTGTTCACCCGCGCCCGGCCCAATTCTGATCCCAAGGCCCCGCGCGCGCCGCGCCGGCCCGAGACGCGCCTCGATCCTGCCACCGGTGTTCCCGTCGAGGGGCGTGAGACCCGTGGCGGCGAGTTCTTCTATCGCTTCCATTTCCAGCTGCAGCTGCCGCACCCCTGGGGCCGGTGGCTCGCAGGGCTGTGCGCAATGTTCATGCTCGGCGCGATCCTGTCGGGGGTGATCACCCACAAGCGCATCTTCGCCGACTTCTTCACGCTGCGCTGGAACAAGGGGCAGCGCAGCTGGCTCGATGCGCATAATGTCTCGGCGGTGCTCGCGCTGCCCTATCACGCGATGATCACCTATACCGGGCTGATCACGCTGGTCGTGATGTACATGCCCTGGCCGATCCTGGCCAATTATGCCCAGCCCGCCGCCTTCTCCGCGAGCCTCTATGCCGATACCGCCAGCCAGAAGGCCACCGGCCGGCCGGGCCAGCTCGCCGACATGGGGCGGTTCGTCGAGGCGGCGTCGGCGGAATGGCAGGGCGCCCGCGTCTCGCGCATCATCATCGGCAATCCCGACGATGCGTCCTCCACCGTCACGCTGCTCCGCTCGAGCGACGACCGGCTCAACGCCCGCAGCGCATCGATCACCTATGCCGGCGTGTCCGGCGCGCGACTGGCCGCGTCTCCCGCGCCGGGGCCGGCGATAGAGACCGCGGGCGTGATGCTTGGCCTGCATCTGGGCTGGTTCGCCGGGCCGCTGCTGCGCTGGGTCTGCTTCCTGCTCGGCCTGACCGGCTGCGCGATGGTCGCGACGGGCCTGGTGCTATGGGCGGTGAAGCGGCGCAAGCCCGGCGCGAAGCCCTTTTTCGGCCTGTCGCTCGTCGATCGGCTCAATATCGGTGCGATCGCGTGCCTGCCTGCGGGGATGGCCGCATTCCTGCTCGCCAATCGAGTGCTGCCGCCGACGCTGGCGGGCCGCGCCGACCTCGAAGTCTCCGTCATGTTCTGGACCTGGTTCGGGCTCGCCGGACTGTCGCTCCTCCGTCCGGCCCGTCGGGCCTGGATCGAGACGCTGGCGCTCGGCGCCCTGCTGTTCGCGGCGATTCCGATCGTGGACCTGATCGCTATCGGCGGGGGAGCGTTCGACGGCTTCTTCCTCGCGTTCGACGGCACGATGGCGCTGCTCGCGGCGATGCTCGGCTTCGCGGCCTGGCGGCTGGCCCGGCGGCCGGCCGATGCGGCCCAGCCGCGCCGGCGCGCGCGCCTTGCCGTGCCCGAGGTCCGGGAGGTCATGGATGTCGCTTGAAGTCGCCCTGTTCGGCTATGCCGGTTTCGCCAATCTCGCACGGGGGAGGGGACGGAAGGCGCGTACGGCGACCGCGGAGCGATCGCGCGCGCGGATCATCGGCTGGCTCCTGCTCCTGGCTTCCTTCCTCGCCGCCTTGCTCCGCTTCGGGCCCTATCAGGCCGTTCCGGCATGGCTTGCTTTGCTATCGGTGAGCGGCGTGGTCGTCGTCCTCGTGCTTTCGCGCTGGCCAGCGAGGGCCTCGGCACCGTGGATGCCGATGACCGCAGTCGCGCTGGTCCTCTGCTTCCTCTGAAGCGTAGGGAAGGGACCGTGCGCTATTGGTGCGGGGTGAGGATTGCCGGCTGGTCGGTAAGATAGCGCAGCTCGCCGGCGGGCACCGCGGGCGAGAAGAGGAAGCCTTGGCCGAACCGGCAACCCGCGTCCGACAGCCAGTCTGCCTGGGCCTGGGTCTCGATGCCCTCGGCCACCACTTCGATGCCCAGGTTCCTGCCGAGCGAGATCACCGCCTCCGCGATGACCGAATGCTGCGCGTCACTGCGGACGTCGGAGACGAAGCTGCGGTCGATCTTGATGATATCGACGGGGAACTGCTTGAGATGGCTGAGCGAGGCATAGCCCGTCCCGAAATCGTCGAGCGCGACCCGTATCCCCTCCCGGTTCAGCATGCGCAGCGCGGCTTCGACGCGTTCGGGGTTTCGGGCGAGGAATACGGTTTCCGTCACTTCGAGTTGCAATAATGCGGGTGAAAGCCCGGATTGGTGGAGCAATTCGAGGATCGAATCGCCGAAATCGGCGCGCTGGAGGTCGGCGGTGGAGGCGTTGAGCGCGACATGGCCGAACGCGATTCCCCGGTCGCGCCATTCGCGCATCTGCGCGACGATCAGCCGGAGCATGCGCTGGGTGAGGGCGGTCGAGACCTCATGATCGTCGAACGCCGCGGCGATCGTGGCGGGCAGGTGGACCCCGCCGCTGTCGTCCACCCAGCGGGCCAGCGCCTCGAACCCGGCGATCCGGCCGGTGCGCAGATCGACCTTGGGCTGATAGAAGGCCCGGACGCGATCCTCCTGCAGCGCGGTCCGTGCGATATTGGTCATCGTGACCCGCTGCTGCATCTCCTCGCGCATGTGCGGCGCGAAGACGAGCAACTCGCCGCGTCGCAGCGCCTTGGACGAGTAGAGCGCGAGATCGGCATGCTTGAGCAGGTCGCCGGCGCTGGTGCCATGCACGGGGAAGAGGCTCGCCCCGATGCTGGCGCGGCAGTCGAGCTTGGCGCCGCGATGGAAGACGGGTTCGCGGAGCCGCTCGAGGATGCGCTCCGATATCGCGGTGGCTTCCTCGCCCGTGCCGACGCCCGGCAGGATCAGCGCGAACTCGTCGCCGCCCAGCCGCGCGACCGTGTCCATCGGGCGAACCGCGCCCCGCAACCGATCTGCCAGGGTCCGCAGCACGACATCGCCGGCATCATGCCCCATCGTGTCGTTGATCTGCTTGAAATGATCGACGTCGAGCACGAACAGAGCGAGCGCCTCGCCCTCGGCATCGGCCAGGGACAGCTGCTCGGCGAGCCTGGTGTCGAACAGCCCGCGATTGGGCAGCCGGGTCAGCGCGTCATGGCTGGCGCTCCAGCTGATCCGGTCCTGCGCCACGGTCTGCTCGTCGATGTCCTCGACCACGCCGTACCAGCGGAAGATCTCGCCATTCTCCGCATAGCGTGGCCCCGCGCGGACCCGGCACCACCGATAGCTGCCGTCCCGGCCGCGGAGACGGTAGCGCAGGTCGACGCGCGCGCCGGTGCACAGCGAATGCCCCCATTGCGCGATGGTGGCATCGACATCGTCGGGATGCAGCGCCTCGACCCAGCGCTGGGGCGGCATGCCGATCAGCTCGTCCCATCGCGGCCCGGCATCGAGGATGTTGCCCTGCGGATCCGCGGTCCACGGGATCTGGGGATTGAGCTCGACCGTGTAGCGGAAATGCTCCTCGCTCTCGCGCAGCCTGGTCAGCGTCTGCTCCTGCGCATCGACATCTTCGCTCAGCCCATACCAGCGCACCACCTGGCCGGCGGCATCCAGCTTCGGGAAGGCGCGCGAGCGGAGCCAGCGCACCTCGCCATTGCCGCAGAGCAGGCGCGCCTTGACGTCGAGCGGCGCGGTGGTGGCCAGCGACTGGGCGACGGCCGCGACGAATGGCGCGCGGTCCTCCGCATGGATGCTCTCCAGCCAGCCCGTCCCCAGCGCCGCCGCCTCGGGGAGGCCGGTAAGCGCGATCCAGCGCCCGCTGACCGTCAGGACATTACCCGCCGGATCGGCGGTCCAGGGAATGTGCGGCGAAAGCTCGACCGTGTTGCGATGATGCTCCTCGCTTTGCTCGAGCGCGAGGTGGGCCAGCCGCCGCTCGGTCAGGTCGAGCAACACGCCGCGGATCGCTTCCACCCGGCCGTTCCGGCTGATCGGGCTGATCCGCGCCCAGCAATGGCGCTCGCTGCCGTCCGGGCGCACGATCCGGAACTCCCGACCGATGCGATCATATTCGGTCAGCGCGGCGAGCAGCCGTGCCCGCACCGGTTCGCGGTCGTCGGGATGGATGCAGGCCAGCGTATTGTCGAGCGTCGGCGCGAAGCTGGCAGGGTCGCGCCCGGCGATCCGGAACAGCTCGCGCGACCAGGCGAATTCGCGCGTCCCGACCCGCCAGCGCCAGACGCCCATCTGCGCGATGGAGAAAGCCTCTTCCAGGTCCTCGGGCGAAAGGCTCAGGTCGTCGCCGTCCGCGGTGCCGGAACGCGAATCCAGATGGGCGGGCGGCACCGGGATAAATTCGGCCATGTCAGGCCGGTGAAGATACTCGCCCTGCCCGGGAACCCAATCATGCGTTTCCATTCGACACTCGCTGGTCGCAGTCCCCTCCAAGAACTTCGATAGAAGCAGAGCGGTTAAAAATCGCTCCACGACAATGCGTTAATCTCGGAAGAAAATGAGAGCCGCGCGATGCGCACTTCCGCCGCCCAGTCAAAGACCTAGCCCCAGCGTCAGGAGCAGTGCGCGTTCGGAGCGGCGCCCGCCGACGGCATTCGCGCGCGCTGCGCCGACATAGCTGCCCGAGAGGCGGAACCTGCCGCGCGTTGCCGTGACGCTCGCGCTCCAATCGAGCTTGCCGCCGCGTGCGCTGCCGTCGAACGGGCCGGACTCATAGCCGGCGCGAAGGCCGATGCTGAGCGGGGTACCCGTTATCGTCTGGTCGAGCCCGGCAAAGCCATAAACATTGCCCCACCGCCTGCCGCTCGCATCGAGCAGCGCGCGCTGGGGCGGGGCATAGGAGATGCCGGCCCGAAGGGCAGTGCCGCCGCGCTCCCGGCCCAAGGCGAGCGTCGCCTCGCCATAGTCGCAGTCCGGCGCTCCGGGGTAATGATACCAGGCAAGGCCGGCATCGACAGTCAGCCGCTGGCCCAGGGCACGGCGATAGCCGAGCATGCCGTCGAGCTCGGTCCGCGCCGATTTCTGCCCGCCCTGCGCCCAGGAGCCGAAGGCGCCGACATAGAGCCCGCCACTCTCCGCCTCGATGCTTGCCTGGAGCGCCGGGCGGTCGCCCGACAGGGAAACGCCCCGATAGCGATAGTCCGAGACCAGCGCCGCCTCGCCGCTCGCCTCCACCTGCGCGATCGCGTGGCCGGGCAGCGCTGCGAGCCCTGCAGCGGCGAGGAGCAGGGCGGGGCGCAGGTCCATCAGGCAGCGCGCAGCGCGGCGTTCCCGGTGCGCAGCTTCTCGATCTCGTCCGCGGGCACGGGCTGCGAGAAGAGATAGCCCTGCATCTGGTTGCAGCCGGCCTGGGTGAGGAAGCGCTGCTGCTCGCGGGTCTCCACGCCCTCGGCGGTGACGGTCAGGCCGATGGCATGGCCGAGCGTGACCACCGCATGGATGATCGCGGCGGAATCGACCGTGTGCCCCAGATGCTGGATGAAGCTGCGGTCGATCTTGATCTTGTCGACCTCGAACTTGCGCAGATAGCTCAGCGAGGAATAGCCGGTCCCGAAATCGTCGAGCGCGATCCGGAGGCCGCCGGCGCGCAGCCGGGAAAGCCCGGCGCGGACCAGATCGTCATCGTCGATCAGCACGCCCTCGGTCACTTCCAGTTCCAGCTGCTCGGGCCGCACACCGGAGCTGCGGACGATATCGAGGACCCGGTCGACAAAGCCCGGCGTGCGGAACTGGACCGGGGACAAGTTGATCGCGACGAACAGGTCGGGCCAGCGCCGGGCGACCGTGCAGGCCTCGCGCAGCACCCATTCGCCCAGCGGGATGATCAGGCCCGTCTCCTCGGCGATCGGGATCACCTGGGCGGGGGGTAGTTGGCCGTGCGCGGTGGTGGTCCAGCGCATCAGCGCCTCGACCCCGACCATGACGCCCTCGGCATCGACCAGCGGCTGGTAATGGAGCGCCAGCCCCTCGCCGGTTGCCAGCGCGTTGCGGAGATCCTCCTCGACCGCGCCGCGCAGCTGGACGGTCGCGTCCATCGACGCGTTGAAATGGCGGTAGCAGTCGCGGCCCTCGGCCTTGGCGCTGTAGAGCGCGATATCGGCCTTGCGCAGCAGATCGATCCGCTCCGACCCGGCAAGCGGTGCCTGGACGATCCCGATGCTGACGCCGACGAAAGCCTGGTTGCCCAGCACTTCGAACGGCAGGTGCACGGCGTTCAGGATGCGCTGGCACAGTCGGTCGATCACGTCGGCCCCGGCGAGCGTCGGCAGCAGGATGGCGAATTCGTCGCCGCCCAGACGCGCGATCGTGTCCTCCTCGCGAAGCAGGCCGCTCAGCCGGCTGGCGAATTCCCGGATCAGCGCGTCGCCTGCCTGATGCCCGAAGCTATCGTTGACATGCTTGAACCGGTCGAGGTCGAGCAGCAGCAGGGTCGCACCGCCGCCCCGGCGCGCGCGGGCCAGCGCATGGTCGAGCCGGTCGTTGAACAGGGTGCGGTTGGGCAGTCCGGTCAGCGGATCGTGGAACGCCAGATGCTGCGCCTGGGCGCGGCTGGTCTCGAGCTGGAGGCGGGCCCGCAGGTTGCGTCCGAGCAGCCAGGCCAGTGTCGCGCCGACAAGGGCGAGGGCGAGCAGAAGCACCGTCGTCATATGCTGCGCGACCGCCAGGCCGGGGCGGAACGGATGCCAGGCGAGATAGCCGATCACCGCTCCCCGCGCGTTGCGCAGAGGCACGCTGGCGCTGGTGTCGGGCCGGGCGAGAACATGCGCGCCTTCGATGCCGTAGCGCACGGCCAGTTCGCCGAGGAAGCTGCCGTCGAGATAGCGGACGCTGACATGGAGATGCTCGGAGCCGGCCGCTTGCGGAACCTTGCCCGTCTCCGAGACGACCGGCTTCAGGCTCAGGATCGCGGGATGGCCGCGCACGATCGCGATCGTGCTGGCGCCCGGCGTCTGTTCCTGGTCGCTCGCGGCGCGCAGGTCGCCGCGGCGCAGCTGCGCGCGCAGGGTGCGGACGAGCGGAGCCGCGCGCGGCGCTACCGCAGTAAAGTCCGTGAGGCTGGCGCGCCGGCCATTCCGCATTGCGTAGATCGGCCGCTCTTCGGCATCGAGCAGATAGGTCTCGTCATGCTTGTAATAGCTGTGGAACCAGATTCCGAGATTCTGGTCGATCCAGCCAAGGTCGAGGGGTCTGTGCCGAACCTGGCGGACGGCATCGTCCCAATAGGTCGAGGCTTCCTGATCCTTGCGCACGGCCACCACCGCGCTCGCGACCGCCATTGTGGCAATCCGCACCTGGCGCTGCTCGGCCGCGTCATCCGAGCCCGCCGTCGCGAAGTGCAGCACCGCGCCCACCATCAGCGCGAGGAGCAGCACGGCTCCGACACTGGGCAGGAGCACCGCCTTCACAAACAGACTTCGGGATCTCGTCGCTGGCATTTCGCCCCTTGCACTCCTTGCGAAGGGCTCCGCGCAGCCGGCCGGACCAGACGTTCCCCCTCTCTTCCCTGATAGAGGAACCGGGGAGGGAGCGGATTTGCTGTTCTATTTCTGATGCTTAACGCAGTAGATTTACGTACCGGGACCGGGCATCCGGCTAGAAGCGCTTGCGGAGCGTGAGGCGCGCGGTCCGGCCCAGCGGGTCGATCTCGTCGTGGCTGTATCCCAGCGGAATGCTGCCGTCGGGCAAGCGCACCCGGCGATATCCGTTGAAGAGGTTCCGGATCTCCAAGGAGAGCTTGATGTCCTTCAGCCAGTCGTGGCCGGTCTTTGCCAGCAGATGTTCCGGCTCGACAAAGGCCGAGAGATTGAGGGTCGACCAGGCGGAGAAGCGATAATCGCTGCCGGGCGAGGCGCGGTTCCGCAGGCGCGCGGTGCCGCTCCAGCTTCCGTTCAGGCTGGCGCCAATGCCCCGCTTGCCGGCGCTGAGCTGCAGCGACAGCCGGTCCCGCGACTGGCCGCTGTCGTCGCCGAGCTGGTCGATCACCGGAAGCCCCGGGCGGGTGCGCAACTCGCTCTTCAGGCGCCGGCGATAATTGAGCGAGAGCGTCCAGTTGATCGGATCGGCGGCGGCTTGTGGAGCCGGGCTGGCGCGGCGCCGCGGCAGGCGCAGCGCGACGCCCGAGCTGAAATCAGCACTGGTCTCGCCGACCAGATTGATCGGACGCGCATCGACCGAGACCAGCCGGCCCGTCGCGTCCCGGACGATGCGCTCCGGAAAGGCGGCCTCGATCGCCGGCGTCAGCTCGGGGAAGGGCGCCACGCCGCCCTTCGCGACTTGCTCCGCATAGCCGAAGTTCAGGGTCAGGACCTGGTCGGAAAGGGGGCGCAGCATCGCGGTCAGCGAACGGTTCTGGCGCGTGCCGCGGCGCAGGCCGGGATTGCCGCCAAGGATCCACACCGCGTCCACCGCTTCCTGGCGCGCATAGTCGAAGATCCGGTTGATCGTTGTCACCACCGGCGCGTCGAGCTGCTCGGGCGTCGGCGCCGCATCGACATTCTCCAGCGTGCCGCGCAGCTGGACGAAGCGGGCGGGCGCCCAGGTGAAGCCCGCGCCGTAGCGCTTCTGCAGGCTGGCGCCCGAGATCGCCTGGCCCCCGGCGATCAGGTCGATCGTCACGTCGCCCAGCGGCCCGAGCGCACCTCTGGTGCGCCCCGAAATCGGCAGGTTGATCGAGAGCTGGCCATCGATCCGGCTCGATTGCCGGGTCATGACCAGCGTGTCGGCGGATGAGGCGCTGATCCTGCTCTCCAGCGTGTTGTGGGCGAGGTTGATCGTGGCATTCGCGGTGAGCGGCCCGGCCGGCAGGTCGAGCATTTTCCCGATCGCGTTCAGCCGGGCGGAGATGCTCTCGCCCTGCGAATGGTTGCGATTGGTCAGCAGCAGCTGGCGGCTCCACGGGCCATAGGGGTTGAGGCCGGGATCGCCGGCGTCGAGCAGGGCCTGCACCCGGGGCAGGTCGATACCGCGCTCGAGAAGGCTGTCGCTCCAGTTGCGGGCATAGCTGGCGGACAGCGCCAGCTGCCAGCCCGAGACCCGTCCGGTCAGGCTCAGCGCGGCGCCGAGCATCTGCGCGCTGTTGTCGTTCCGCAGCGCGCGCGTGCCGGCAAGGGGGCGGACCAGCAGGACGTCGCCCGAGAAGGGCGACCAGGGATTGCCGGCGGGCAGCACGACCGAGGCCATCGGCAGGCCGCGCAGCGCGTTGGTCTCCGTGCTGCTCGCATTGAGGTTCAGCGACGCGGTGAATGCGCCGAGCGGATGGCTGACGCCTGCGTTGAACAGCAGCGCGCGCTTCGACGGCAGCAGGGTCTCGAACGCGTTGGGATCGACGGGGGCGGTGCGATCGGCTGCCGCGGCGAAATCCGCGAGGCCGGGCTGCTGCCATTCCGCGCCCGACGGGATGGCGGCGCGGCTGATGGGACGGCCGGCGGCGAGGCTGAGCCCCGGGTCGATCTCCCCGCCGACGAGGCCGGTGACGATGCCGGTTCCGTCGAAGATGCCGGGAGCGGGCGCGATGTCCCGCGCGCTCTTGCGCAGCGCGCTGTCCTGCGTGATCCGGGCGGTGGCGCTCCAGCGTGACGGCCCGTCGATCGCCACCCGCCCGGCGGACAGTTCGCCGCCATATTGGCCGCCCCGCGTCGCGGTCCAGCCGCCGGCATCGAGGTTCATGCTGGAAAAGTGCTTCTTCAGGACCAGGTTCACCACGCGCCGGTCGGAAGCATAGCCATAGCGCGCGGCGGCATCGGGCTTGAGCACCGCGACACGGTTCAGCGCCTCGGGCGGGTAGGAAAGGATCGAGCGATCGCCTTCGGCGGGGCGTCCGTTGATCAGGAGGACGGGCTCGTTCCCGGCGGGATCGATGAAGGGCGTCAGGCGATCGAGCAGGCCCTGGATACTGTCGGCGCCCTGGCCGGCGATTTCGGCCTCGCCGAACTCGGTCTCGGTCGCGACGCTGGCCTGGCCATAATATTGGTTGGCCGTGACGACGATCTCATTCTCTTTGCGGGTCTCGCCGTCCTTCCCGGCTTCGCTCGTGGCCGGGCTGGATTGTGGCGGCGCCTCGGCTACGGCTTGCGCCCCGGCGGCCGGACACCAGGCCAGAGGCAGGAGGGCGATGCCGACAAGGCCAAGCCGGGCCGCATGCATCACCGGTGCGTCGGGACTGCCGGGCCTGGGCTTCGATGAACGATACGCATCACGATCCCCGCCCCCGAGCGCGCGCGGGCAGACGCCACCGCGCGTGGTGCCGAAACTAGGGCCGGGCAGGGGGATACGCAAATAAAGCCCGATACGATCTCACGGCTTTTTCAGGAAATGGGCGAGCGCACGATTACCGCACGCTCGCCGCATTACTTCAGAGGGAGATGTTGCCCGAGATGGTGCAGTCACCGGTGCCGGCGACGACTTCGGGAAGCGTGGTGCTCACGGTCAGGTTCTCGGGCGGACCAGCTGCCCAGCTCGCGGTGATGTCGCCCGCGCAATCGCCCGGCGTGATCGTCGTGTCGGCGTAGACGTTCTGGAAGGTCACGTTCGGACCCGAGACGACGACGTTATACGGCGCGCCGGTGAACACCACCGTGCTGCAGAAGCCGAAAAAGCCGGTGAGGCTCGGCGTCGCGGTGATGGTGGAGCCGTTGTTCACGATCGTGACGCTCAGATCGCACGACAGCAGCGGGCCGCTGCCCTTCTGCACGAGGACGCCGCCGCCCGAGAAGACATAGGTGCCCGGCGTGGTCGCGAACGTCTGGGCATAGGCAGTCTGCGAAGCCATGAAGGCGAGCGCGGCCACAGCGGTGCTAAGAACCTTAATCATGCTCTCTCTCCTATATGTATTTCATTATGGAGTTTGCACGATACCAAGTCGATATCCAGGGAATCGACTCGATATCGTCTGATAATGATAGTTCTCAAGTGATTCAATACAATATGAATCTTGGATTAATACTATGGATTCGGTTCTATAATATTCAATGATATGAGTTTTTATTAGAATCGTTTCGACATGCTGAAGCCGATGATGCGAGGGTCGAGAGTGAATATGTTTGCGCTCAAGCCGGTGTCATCGGCATTGGTGAAGAAATCCGTGATCGGTGCGTCGTTGAAAAGGTTCTTCACGTAGAGTTGGAAGGTAAGATCCGACTTCGGGTGTGAAAGAGTCACAGCCGTATTCACGTTGTTCCAGCCTTTGAGCTTGTCATATTCGGTGTTGTATATGCGAGCGAAGCTTTTTGACTGGCGGTAGTAGTCGCCGCGAAAGGTGAGCTCCCAGTCTCCGCCGTGGAGGAAGAAGGTGTACTGCGCGCCGACATTGAAGGTGAACCGCGGCGAGTTGGGCAGCTCGTTGCCGGAAAGATCGGCAGCGAAGCCACGGCCGCCATTGGGGGCGCCGCTGCCGCCCTGGGCGATGTTCAGCCCGACGGTGGCGGGGTTGTAGGGCGCCGACGGGTCATAGGTGAAGCCCATTAGCGTGTAATAGGGCGTGCCGCCGGGGAAGCCCGGATTGTACGAGCCGAGCCGGTTCGATCCCGGGCAGAGTGCCGAAAGCGCCAGGTTCTGGAGGGCTGCCGGGGAGCGCAGCACCTTCTCCACGAATACTCGCGGCGCGATGCAGTTCGAGGGCGCCTGCAGCCAGGGGCGCAGCAGCACCCAGTCCGGGTTGCCCTGGGTACGGTCCATCACGTCGATCGACTGGGAGCCGTCCTTGAGCCGGGTGCGCAGGTAACCGAGATTGGCGTCCATCCGAAAGGCGCGCGACGGGCGCCACGCAGCCTCGAACTCCAGACCCCAGCTCGTCGCGTTGAAATTCTCGTTGAACGCGATGCGATCGACGATCTGCGAGATCTGATAGTCCTTGTAGTCGTAATAGAAGGCCGTGGCGTTCAGCGTGATGCGCCCGCCATCGAAGCCGTTCTTCGTCCCGATCTCGAAGGCGTTGAGATATTCGGGGCGAAAGGTCTGGGCGAGCGGCTGATACTGGACGATCGCCGGGTTGATATCGACGCGCGGCGGGTTGGCGCCGCCGCCCTTGTAGCCGCGCGCGGCCGAGGCATAGATCAGCGTGCTGTCGGTGAAGCCTAGGTCGGGCTTCCAGTCGATGACTGCACGGCCGGTGAATTCCTTCCACTGCTGCTCGATGTCGGGCAGTGCGGGATAGCCGCTGTTCACCCGTCCGCCGGTGTTCTGGCCCGGCAGGGGCGACTGGGTCCCGCCGCCGAGCAGCAGCTGGCTGGGGATCTGGGTCGAAATCTTCTTGTCCTGGGTGTAGCGCAGGCCGGCGGTGAACTTCAGGTTGCCCGTCAGGTTCCAGTAGAGCTCGCCGAACGCCGCGGAGGATTTGATCCGGATCCCGTTCTTGCTCAGGAAATAGTTGTGGCCCTGGTCGTTCAGGCTGCCGATCGGGTTGGGATCGACATAGACGCATTCCCGGGCTTCGCTGCCCAGCGGGCAGACGCTCTTGACCCGCACGCCGTTCACGATGGAGGCGGCGTAGAAGTATTCGGCAATCAACGTGAAGAGATTGTTGAAGACGTAATAGTCATCCTGCGATTTGAAATCGAGGTAATTGGCGCCGATATTGAAATTGATCGGGCCGTTGAAGTCGGACTGAAGGCGAATTTCCTGCGACCATTGCCGGTTCGCCGACCGGCTGAGATCGGCCGACAGCAGCCGGTCCGAGCAGCCCAGCTGCGGATCGCAATATTTGCCACCCGGCGTCGGCCCCGGAAAGGCGACCGGATCGATCGGCCGGTTGAGCGAGCTCAGCAGCGGTTGGGTGGAATCGTTGAAGATCGGCGCCGAGACGAAGCGGTTATAGTCCTGCGTCGAATAGAAGCGATCGCGCGCATAGGCGGTCTGTGACACCAGCTTCAGCCCGTCCGACGGCTGGAACTCGAGATTGAGCTGGACCAGGTCGTTCCTCGCCCGGAAGACGGGGTCATAGCTCGTCGCGATCTCGCGCAGGTTGCGCGATTGCACTACGCCCGCGAACGGGTCGCCCGGCTTGACGACGGTCACGGCACGGCGGGTGACCGGATCGTTGCCGATCGAGATCGTGTTGGGCACCAGCACATAGGACAGGGCATTGCCGTTGGGCGCGCCATAGGCGGCATCGTCATAGAGCGAGCCGGGCCGGCAGCCCTGGCTCAGGCGCCCGCGGGTGAGCGGATCGGTCACCGCAACGCCGCCCACCGAGGTCGGTCCCGGATCGGGCGTGCAGAGTTGCTTGCCGGTCCGCGCGCGGTCGTCATTCTCCTCGAAATGCTGCCAGATCAGGTTGGCGCGAAACCGGTCGCTCGGCTTCCACTGGACGATCGCGCGCGTCGACCACAGGTTGCGGCCATTGACGTCGCGCCCGGTGAAGCTGTTGTAGTCGAAGCCCTCGCGGCTGGTCCACGCGCCCGCGACGCGGATGCCCAGCGTATCGCCGATCGGCACGTTGACCATGCCCTGCGCCCGCATCGAGCCGAAATTGCCGCCCTCCAGCTTCAGCTCGGCGGCAAGGTCCTCGTCGGGCAGCGCCGGCAGCACATTGACCACGCCGGCAGTGGCGTTGCGGCCATAGAGCGTGCCCTGGGGGCCGCGCAGCACCTCGACGCGCTGGAGATCGAAGAATTCGGATTCGAACAGCCGGTTGCGCACCAGCGGGGTGTTGTTGAAGCTTACCGCGACCGCCGGGTCGCTCGATGCGGAGACCGCCTTCGTCCCGATCCCGCGGATCGAGAAATTGTACATGCTGAAATTGCTCTTCGAGAAGGTGACGTTCGGCACCGCGCGCAGCAGTTCGGAACCGCCCTCAATCTTCTTGTCGTTCAGCGCCTCGGCGGAGAATGCCGAGACGGCGATCGGCACGTTGCGGATCGATTCCTCACGCTTCTGCGCGGTGACGATGATCTCGGTCGGCGCATCGTCCTGCACCGCCGGCTTGCCGGCATTGCTCTGGCCGGCCGCCGGGGCGGGGGTGGGCAGGGGGGCGGTGCCCGAGGTGGTGGCGACGGCCCCGGCGGCGGGAACGACGACATAGGTCTTGGCGCCCGTCTGGCGGGCGACCAGCCCGGTGCCCTGGAGCAGCGAACGGAGCGCCTGGTCGATCCCCATCTCGCCACGGACCGGCGCGGTGCGCTTGCCCCTGGTATATTTGCGGGCGGCGATGATCTGGATGTCGGCCTGATGGCCGAGCGCGACGATTCCGGTTTCCGCCGCCTGTGCCGATACGTCGAAGCTGCGCTTCTGCGCCGAAGCCGGCGGCGCCACCATCACGAAAACGCACGCGGTCGCCCCCAACAAGGCGGCCCGCCCCCTCACAATGCCCATGCTATCCCTCTCCCTTGCGGGCTTTTTCGCCCGTCATCCCACAAGAGTCGGCGGGGACATTTTTCCTTTTTCTATTTTCGCGGCCGGCCGACCCGGATCTCGTTCGGGTCGCTCAGGTCGATCGGTACGCCAAGGCTCTCATGGACCGCCATCGCGAAGCCCTCGAGATCGTCGGTGCGCAGCGTGCCGTCGAAGCTCTCCTTGCCGATGTTCGGATCGACGATGACGAGCTGGCGGTGATTGTAGCGGTTGAACTCGGCCGCGGCGTCGGCGAGCGAGACCCCGGCAAGGTCGATCTTGCCTTCCCGCCAGGCGAGCGCGCGATAGACCGAGGTGGCGCTGGCGGGGCTGCGCAGCACCGCGGCATTGTCGGCGACGAAGGCATGCTCGCCGGCGGCGATGCGGATATGCGGTGCGGTGGCGTCCTCCGCCCAGGCCTCGACCACGCCTTCGGTGACGAAGATGTCGGCACCCGCTTCGCGCCGCCGCACGGCAAAGGCGGTGCCCACCGCTTGCACCCGGATACGCCCGGCCTCGACCAGGAAGGGGCGCTTGGCATCCTTGGCGACCTGGAACCACAATTCGCCCTGCCGGATCCGGACCAGCCGGCGCGCCTTCTCCAGGTCGACCGTCGCCTGGCTGGCGGTGTTGATCACCATGGTCGATCCGTCGGCGAGCGGCACGCGGCGGATCTCGCCGACTTCGGTGCCGTAGCGTGCGCCCTGGCCGATCAGGAATGCGCCCGTCGCGACCGATGCGGCGATCGCCGCGCCGCCGCCGATCAGGAAGCGCCGCCTGCCGGGCTGGGCGACGCGACCGTCCGCATCGTCGTCGTTGGAAGCCGTCGCCAGTTCGTCGAGCGTCGCCCAGGCCGCCTGCGCCTGGAGGAGCGCGCCCTGCCGCCGGGGATCGACATCGAGCCAGCGCGCAAGCTCGGCCTCGTCCGCATCGCCCCACTCGGCGCCGTCCATCCGCGCCACCCAGCGCGCGGCCTCGTCCTGAATCTCGCGGGCGCTCTGGTGGGTCATGACCGGCGCCCCGCATCGATGCGCGGCTTGCCGGTCTGCGTGCCGTTCAGCCAGGCGGTCACCCGGCTGTCCTCGTCGCGCCAGATCCGCAGGATCGTCTGGACGCCGTGATAGACGTCGTTCTCGACCACGCTTTCGGTCACGCCGACGCGCCGGGCGATCTCCTTCTGGGAAATGCCTTCGATCTTGCGCATCTCCACGATGCGCCGGCAGCGCTCGGGGAGGCCCGCCATGATCGCGCGCAGCCGGGCATAGTCGAGCCGCCCCGCCGCCTCGCGTTCGGGCGAGGGGCTGTCGTCGATCGCATAGGTTTCGATCTCGGCGATCATGTCGATCGACACGATCCGGCTGCGCTTGATCCGCTGCAGCAGAAGATTGCGGACGATCGAGAAGAAATAGGCGCCGGGACGCGTGATATGATCGACCGTGTCGAGCGCGGCGAGGCGGCAATAGGCTTCCTGAACGATGTCATCGATGTCCTCCTCCGAGACACGGGCACGGGCAAGCCAAGCCCGTACTGTGCCCTCGTACGGGATCACCGTTTCTGCCACCCAGATCGCCCTCAGGCGGCGGCGCTCGAAGTTCGCCCCCTTCTTCGTCGGATCTCTCCTGGTCTTCGTTTTTCTCGTGCGGATTCTGTTGTCCGCACCTTCAGATACCTGACCGGCGAATTTCCTTATTGCAACGGGTCGTCCGCCCGACCGGCCCGTTACGGACCGGTTCGTGCGAGGGGACATGCAGCATCCAGGTGCAGCGGTTGGTTCAGCTGCTCCCCGGCGAAAGCCGGGGCCCAGGGTTATCGCTTGTGACCCTGGGCCCCGGCTTTCGCCGGGGAACTGAAAAGCTGAATATCGATAGCCGGCGCGTGCCCCGCGCCCGCGATCAGAACTTCAGGCTCAGCGTCGCCCGTCCGCCATGCTCGCGCACCCCGCTGCCCAGCATGCCGCTATACCCGATGCGCAGGTCGAGCTTGTCGCTGAGGTCGACGATGAGGTTGAGGTTCGCCGCCGCCGCGAAGCGGTCGATCTCCGCCGAGCGGACGGTGAACGCCTGGTCCGCCGCCGCCGTCAGGGCGATGAGAGGATTGGCGGCACGGTCGCCAAAGGCGGTGCGCAGGCCGACATTGCCGCCCAGCCGCACGCCGCCCGTGTCGCCGCCGGCCAGCGGGATCTCGCCGCGCAGGCCCAGCTCGGCGATGCCCAGCACGCTCTTCTGGTCGCGCACGATCAGCGCCACCGGGCCGCTGGTCTCGGCGAAGCGGCCGAACCGCACCCGGCTGACGCTGCCGGCCAGATAGGGCTCGACAAAGCCGTGCGCGCCGGTCTCGATCCGGTAGCTCAGCTCGGCAAGCGTCTGGAGCATCACGCCCTGCACCTTGCCGCGCTCGCTGGCGGTGAAGCCGGGCACGGCGATCTGGCGCCGGGCCTTGAGGTCGAGCAGCGCGAGCGAGGCGCCGGCGCGGAAGCGCCAGCCGCCGATCGCGGCGCCGGCATAGAAGCCGCCGCCGGTCCGGTCGATCGTGGCGCGGCTGCCGCGCGCGGTGGCCGGCACGGTGATGCGGGTATAATGGCCCATCAGGCCGGCGCGCCACGAGCCGTCCTCGGTCGCCGCGCCCGCGTCCATGCCCAGGATCATGCCCGTGCGTTCGACGTCATAGCCGGCGGCGTTGCCGTCGCCGTCCACGCTGCCCCAGCTGCCGATCACCTGGCCCCAGCCGCCATTGCCCGAGAGCCCGGCATCGGCCGCCGCGGCCAGCCGGCCGACCACCGCTTCGCGCACGATGCGCTCGTCCTCCAGCGCGGCGCGGGTGGCGTCGGCATAGATTTCGCCCGAAAGCTGGTCGAGCGCCGCCGGGATCGCCGCCGGAGCCAGGCTGTAGAGGGCACTCAGCGGCGTCGGGTCATAGTTGCCGCTCATCACCGAGGTATCGAGGCGGGTGATCGTGCTCAGCTGGTTGTAGCTGAGCGGCACCCCGGTGCCGAGGACCGCGGAGAGCTGGTTCGGCGCGAGGAACAGCTGAACCTCGTTGGCGGTGTAGATAATCTTCGGCCGGAAGGCGAGGCCGAAGCTGTTGAGCCCGGAGACGGTGAAGGTCCCGCTCACCCCGGAATCGGCATGGAGCAGCACGAAGCTGCTGTTCATCGCATAATTGCCGCCCAGGTTGAGGATCTGCAGCGTGCCGTTCAGCGTTGCGCTGCCGCTCGCCTGGATCCGGTCGGCGCCGCTGGCCTGGACCTCGGCCGCGAACAGCGAGCCGGCCTGGAACAGCACATTGCCGGCGACATTCAGCGTGCCGACGCTGTTGCCCGGCGCGATCGTCGCGCCGCTCTGCACGACGAGCCCGCCCACCGTGCCGGTGCCGCCCAGCGTCGCCCCGTTGCCCACGGTGACGATCGAGCGCGAGAGCAGGCCGTTGATCGCCAGCCGCCCGGCAAGCACGCTGGTCGCGCCGGTGAAGGCCGAGCTGTCGCCGGTGAAGCTCAGATTGCCCGTGCCGCTCTTCTCGAGCAGGCCCGCGCCCGACAGGCTGCCGGCATAGGTCCCGGCACCCGACTGGGCGAACTCCAGGGCGCTGTCGATCCGGATCGCGCCCTGCAGCGAGGCGGTGTCGCCGCGCAGCCTGCCGGCGGCGACGATCGTGCCGCCGCCATAGCTGTTGGCGCCGGTCAGCGTGGTGGTGCCACTGCCTGCCTGGACGAAGCCGCCGGTGCCCGACATCGCATTCGCGAAGGTCACTGCGTCGCTGCGGTTGAGGATCAGCACGCCGCTGTTGGCGATCGCGCCCGAGAGCGAACCGGTGGTGCCGCCCGCGCCGATCTGCAGCGTGCCGCCCGCGATCGTCGTGCCGCCGGTCGGGGCTGCCGTGCCGGTCAGTACCAGCGTGCCGGTGCCGGCCTTGGTCAGGCTGCCGGCGCCCGAGATCGTGCCGGCGAAGGACGAATTGCCGTTGCCCGTGCCGACGCTCAGCGCGCCGCCGCCCAGGGTGATCGCACCCGATCCGGTGAGCGTGCCGAGCGACACGCCGAAGCCGGCCAGGTCGAACGTCCCTGCAGCCGCTTGCTGGAGCGCCGCGACCGTCGCGGTGCCGCTGAAGCTCACCGCGCCATTGTTGACGATGCCGGTGCCGACCGTGCCGGCCAGCGTCGCGGTGCCGTTGTTTGCCAGCCCGCCGGCTAGCGTGCCGGTGCTGGTCAGCGTCGCGTCGTTCTGCACCGCGCCGGTCACGGTGCCGGCATTGGTGAAGATCGCCTGGTTGACCACCCCGCCGGCAAGCGAGCCGCCCGCCAGCAGCTTGAGCTGCCCGGCCGTGACGGTGGTCGTGCCGGCATAGCTGTTCGCTCCGCCCAGGTTGAGCGTGCCCGTGCCGGTCTTGGTCAGTCCGCCGGCGCCCGAGATGGCCGCGGCGATCGTCGCGGAGACGCCGCCGGAGACGTCGATCACCGAGAAGCCGCCCGTCGTCGCCAGCCCGTCCGCCGCGGTCGCGCCGGCGATCACATAGTCGCTGGTGGTGAAGCGCAGCTCCTGGAAGGCCTGGGTGCCCTGCACGGTGACAGTGCCGCCGGCGCCGCCGCCGAACACCGCGACCTGCCCGCGCCAGGCATCGTTGACGCCGTAGCCGGTCGGCGCGGTCCAGTTGGTGCCGCCCGTGCTCCAGATGCCTGCGCCGCCGTCGCCGCCGGTCGCGGTCGAGGCGCCGGTCAGGTCGCTGCCATCCCAATACTGGATCGCCTGGGGGCTGCTGGCGAACAGGATGTTCACCTGGCCTGCGATGTTGGTGAGCAGGGTCGGGGTATAGCCCGCCGGCAGTGCGCCGAGCGCCAGCCCGTTGTCGGTCAGCGTCCCGCCATAGTTGAACAGCCGGTAATAGCCCTCGCCGAAGCTCGGCTGGGCGAGGACGTTGAGCGTGCCGTCCAGCGTCAGGTTGCCGCCGATATTGACCAGGTCATTATTGGCCCCGCCGACCGTGCCGGCCTCGCCCAGCTCGAAACTGAGGATCGTCCCCGAGCCGAGCGTCAGGCTGCCGCCGATGTTGAGCGTGCCCGGGCTGTTGCCCGGATTGAGCGCGGCGTTGCCGATGCTCACATCGCCGTGGAAGGTGCCGCTGCCGGCCAGCGTGCCGCCGTTCAGGGTCAGGCTGGCGGCATTGTTCGCCACGTCGCCGAACGCGCCGTTGATCACCAGCTTGCCGGCATCGACGGTCACTGCGCCGGTGAAGTCGGTGCCGTTGCCGTTCGAGCCGGTCAGCGTGACCGAGGCGCCCGCCACCGCGTCCACCACGATCGAGCCGCTGCCCGAGATCACGCCGGCATAGCTGTAGTTGGTCGCATTGGCGAAGGTCAGCGACGAAGGGATCGGGTTCGCCTCGAACACCGTATCGCCGGTGCCGAGCGTGCCGCCCGCGCCGACGGTCAGCGCCACGCCGCCGCCGATCCGCGTATCGCCATAGCTGTTGGCCGCGGCCAGGGTGAAGGCGGTGGCCCCGCCGCCCGACAGGCCGAACCGCACCGTGCCGCCGCTGATCGCGCCGCCAAAGGTCGTGTTCGCGCCGTCCACGCCCTGCAGCGTCACCGTGCCGGTGCCCTGGATGGCATTGGCCAGCGTGATCGCGGTTACGCCCTGGAGGTTGCGCAGGAAGGTGCCGCTGCCCAGCGTCACCGCGCCGCTGCCCAGCGCCTGGGCATTGTCGAAGCCGAGCGCGCCGCCCTGCACGTCGACCGTGCCGGAGAACGACCCGTTCGTCCCGGTCAGCACCAGCAGGCCGCTGCCCGTTTTGACCAGCGCGCCATTGCCCTGGATCGCGTTGGCGAAGGTCCGGTCGAGCGCGCCGTCGAAGCCCAGCGCCGCATTGTTGGTGACGGTCCCCGCGCCGATCGCACCGCCTTCGCCCAGCACGAGTATCCCGCCGCTGATCAGCGTGGTGCCGCTATAGTCGCTGGCGCCGTTCAGCCGCAGCTCGCCCATGCCCGTCTTGGTCAGCCCGCCACTGCCGGTGACCACGCCGTCGAAGGTGGAGAAGGCGGCATTGTTTACCGTCAGCCTGGCCGCGCCCAGCTGGACCGTGCCGCCATTGCCGTTGAGCGCGCCGATCGTCGTGTCGAAGCCCGCGAGATCGAGCAGCGTTCCGGACGAGCCGAAATAGTTGGTGATGCCGGTCACCGTGCCGCTGAACGTGATCGTGGCGCCCACTTGCTGGTTGCTGAGCTCGCCATTGACCTGGTTCTGGATCGTCGCCGTGCCGAAATTGCCTAGCGCACCGTTGATGATGCCCGTGCTGGCGAAGCTGCTGAAGGTCTGGACGTTACCGTTGATCACGCCGGTGCCGTGGTTGACCGCGGTGCCGCCGAGCGACTGCAGCCCGCTCATCGTCCCGTAATTGTCGAAGCTGCCGAAATTCTGGGTCTGGCCGTTGATCACGCCGGTGGCCGCGTTGACCACCGTGCCGAAGGTCTGGAAGGTAACGAAGGCGGTGATCGTGCCGCTGTTCTCGATCATCGAGAAGTTCTGGATCAGGTCGGCGCTCAGGCTGCCGGTGCCGGTGATCTCCAGCGTGCCGGCATTGACCTGGGCGAAGGACTTCAACGCTCCCCCGCCATTGCCCAGCGCGATGCTGCCGGCCAGGCTCAGCGTGCCGTTGCCGTTCTTGGTGAAGGTCGATTCGCTGCCATCGGCTCCCGTGACCGTACCGCTGAACAGCGTCGATACATTGTTGTAGCCGGTGTCGAGCCGGCCACCGCCCAGCGTAATGGCGCCCGCACCCGCGATCGAGCCGATCTTGGTCTGGAAGCCGTCAAGGTCGAAGGTCCCGCCCGCCTGGACGTTGAGCGCCGATTGCTCCTGGATCGCCTGGTTGATCCCCAGCCGCAGCGTGCCCGCCGCCACATCGGTGGCGCCGCTATAGGTGTTGGCGGCGGAGAGGATCAGCGTGCCGGCGCCGGTCTTGTTCAGGCCCGCGCCGCCCTGGATGATCACGCCGATATCGGCGGTGATGCCGCTCGTGACGTCGATGATCGAGAAGCCGCCGGTGGTGTTCAGCCGCGCGCTGGCATCGGACGGGCTCAGCACATAGCCGTCCGTCTCGAAGCGCAGCTCCTCGAAAGCCTGGGTGCCCTCGACGGTGACGGTGCCGCCGGCCGCGCCGGCGAACACGCCGACCTGGCTCTTCCAGCTGTCGTTGATCGCGTAGCCGGTCGGCCCGGTCCAGTTGGTGTTCGCGGCGTGCCAGGTGCCAGATCCGCCATTGCCGCCGGCCGCGGCGCTGGCGCCGGCATCGCTGCCATCCCAATATTGCACCGCCTGCGCGCCGCCCAGGCGCACATTCACCTGGCCGTTGATGTTGGTCAGCACCGTCGCGTCGAGGCCGCCGGCGATCGAGCCGATCAGCAGCTCGTTGTCGGTCAGCGTGCCGCCATAGTTGAACAGCCGGTAATAGCCCGGGCCATAGCCCGCGCCCCAGGCCATGGTGTTGAGCGTGCCGTCGAGCGTCAGGTTGCCGCCCACCGTGACCAGGTCGTTGTTCGCCCCGCCCGGCGTGCCCGGCTCGCCCAGCTCGAAGTTGAGGATCGTGCCCGCGCCGAGCGTCAGGTTGCCGGCGATGACCAGCGTGCCCGGGCTGTTGCCGGGGTTGAGCTCGGTATTGCCCAGCGTGACACTGCCGTGGAAGATGCCGCTGCCGCCCAGCGACGGCGCGGTGCCGCCGCAGAAGCAGCTGTCGTCGATCAGCATCGTCGCGCTGTTGTTCACCACGTCGCCGAAGCTGCCGTTGATCACCAGCCGGCCGCTGAGCACTTCCACCGCGCCGGTGAAATTCTCGGTGGCGCTGTTCGAGCCGGTCAGCGTGACCGAGGCGTTGGAATCGGTCTCGATGCTGACAATGCCCGCGCCGATGATCTTGCCGCCATAGCTGTAATCGGTGTCGTTCTGGAAGACGAGCGCGGCGGGCGTGGTCGGGTCCGAAGGCACGGCGTCGAAGGTGACGTTGCCGGTGCCAAGCGTGCCGTCGTAGACGATCAGCGCGACATTGGGGCCGATCTGCGTCGCGCCATAGCCGTTGGCGCCGTTGAGCCGGAAGATGCTCCCCGCGAACGGTGCGGAGAGGCTGGTGGTGAAATGCACATCGCCGCCGCTGATCGCGCCGTTCAGGTCGGTGTTGTTGCCGCCGCCGTCGAAGGTCGCAGCGCCGCCCAGCGCGACCTGGATATCGTTGTCGATGTCGAGGCGGGTGCAGCCACAGGCGGCGTTGAGCAGGGTGGTGCCGTCGGCCAGCTTGATCAGACCGGTGCCGCCCGCATAGTCGCTGCCCAGTCCGAGCGTACCGGCGGTGACGTTGATCCCGCCGGCGCCCAGGCCTTCCTCGAACGTGTCGTCGATCAGCAGCGTGCCCGATCCGATCTTGGTCAGCTCGCCCTGGAAGTCGATCGAGCCGAGCAGCTCGAAGGTGAAGGCGCCCGTGTCGATCGTGCCGCCGCCCGACAGGATCGTCATGTCGCCGGCATAGGCGTTCTTGATCGCCTTCAGCGTCGCGCCATTGTCGATCTCGACCATCTGGCTGGCGCCGAGCCCGAATTCGCCCACCGCCAGCGTGCCGGCCTGGACCGAGATCGCGCCGACATAGGGGCCGGACAGGCCGTTGAGGTTGTCGCCGTTCAGCGTCAGCGTGCCCGCGCCGAGCTTGGTGATCAGGCCGTCGCCGGCGATCTGGTCCGCGACGACGAGGTCGTCCGAGCGGTTGAAGATCAGCGTGCCGCCGCCGATGACGATATCGCCGGTGCCGAGCGTGCCGGTGGTGCCGCCGTCGCCCACCTGGATCGTGCCGGTGGGGTTGAGGATCAGCGTGCCGCCGGAATAGCTGTTGCCGGCGGTGAGGATCAGCGTGCCGGTGCCGAACTGGCCGAGCAGCCCGCTGCCGCCGACCGCGGTGGCCAGCGTGACGCTGTCCGACCGGTCGAAGGCGAGCATGCCGTCGGTGGTGATCGTGCCGGTGCCGAGCGTGCCGGCGGTGCCGCCATCGCCGACGATCAGCGTCGCGCCGAGGCCCACCGCCGTGTTGCCATAGCTGTTGGTGCCGGTCAGCCTGGTGGTGCCGCCGCCATAGCTGTCGGCGAAGATCAGGTTGCCGCCGGTGATGGTGCCGGCCAGCACCGTCTCATAGCCGTCGGCGTCGATCGTAGCGGTGCCGCCCAGCGCGACCTGGATCGCGTTGGTCAGCGTCAGCGGGGCGCAGCCGCACGAGGCGTTCAGCAGGGTGGTGGCGTCGGCCAGCTTGATCGTGCCGGTGCCCGCCGCGGTGTCGCTGCCCAGCGCCAGCGTGCCGGCGATAACGTTGATGCCGCCGGCGCCGGTGCCCGTGTCATTCTCGTCGCGCAGTTCCAGCGTGCCCGATCCGGTCTTGGTCAACTCGCCCTGGTAATCGACGGCGCCGGACACGGTGAAGCGGTAGATGTCGGTATCGATCGTGCCGCCATTGGCCAGGATGGTCACGCCGCCATCATGATCGACGTCCTCGAGCAGCCGGACCGCCGCGCCATTGTCGATCGCGATCAATTGGCTGAAGCTCAGCCCCTGCTGGTTGAAGGCCAGCGTGCCGCCCGTGACCAGCGTGGTCCCGTCATAGGCGTTGACGGCGGTGATGTTCAGCGTGCCGCTACCGATCTTCTCGAATCCGAAGCCGCTGGCGATCCCCGTGATCGCACCGCTCTGCGTTGCGACATCGGTGCCCAGCACTTCGAGTTGCATCGCGTTCGAGGCGAGCAGGATCGTCGGTGCATTGTCGACGCCGTCGGCGAAGCTGATCACCGAACTGGCCGGGCCGACCGTGCCGATGGTATTGTTCGAGGCGCCCGCCGCACCGGTCTCGCCGATTACCAGCTTGCCGTTCACCACGATGGTGCCGGTCAGCGCGTTGTTGCCGAACAGGCTCAGCGTGCTGCCGCTGGCGACCGTGATCTCCAGGTCGGACGCGATCGCGCCGCCGGTGCTGCCGAACACCGCGCTTTCGCCGGCGACGGTTGTCAGGGCGCCGGTGCCCGACGATTCGATGGTCCCGGTGCCGGTGATGCTGAGCGCCTGGCCGAGCGCCAGGTCGTAATTTCCGATATCGAGCGTGCCGCCGCCAAGCACGATGTCCGCGCCGGCAAGCGCGTTCGCATTGCTCTGCAAAAGGGTGCCGTCGTTGATCGTAATCGTGCCGGTGAAGCTGTTGCTGCCCGCCAGCGTCAGGGTGCCGCTGCCGGCCTTGGTCAGCCCGCTGCCCGAGAGCGCACTCATCAGCAGCACGTTGTTGCCGTTGGTGTCGAAGACGCCGCCGGCGCTGCCGATCGGGTCCAGGCGCGCGGAGATGTCGGTCGTGGTGCCGGCGGCCCATTGCAGCCCGCCGCCGTTCAGCGTGATGTTGCCGCTGCCGAAATTGCCGCTGCCGGTGAAGCTGATCAGCCCCCCGGTGATCCGCGTGCTGCCGGTATAGCTGTTGGCGCCGGTCAGCTCGAGCACGCCGGGGCCGGCCTGCTCCACCGATCCGTCGCCGTCGATCGCGTTGGACACGCTGTGCGCGTCGGCGCGGGCAAAGACCAGGCTGGCGCCGCTCGCGATGGTGACATTGCCGGTTCCCAGCGTGCCGCTGGTCGCGCTGCTGCCACCCGCGCCGATCTGCAGCACCCCGCCATCGATCACCGTGCTGCCGCTATAGTCATTGTCGCCGCTGAGGATCAGCGTGCCGATGCCGGCCTTGCGGATATTCTGGGTGCCGGTGACCGTACCGGCGAAATCGCCGCCATAGATCAGGGTCTCGGCGCCGTCGTTCTGCAGCGTGCCGGCGCCTTGGAGGCTCTGGAGCGTCGTGACGGGCTGCACGCCGTTGATGTCGAGCGTCGCGCCTGCGTCGATCTGCACGGAAGTGAAATTGGCGAGCGCCAGGCTCATGAAGCCGGTCCCGGCCCGGAAGATTCCTCCGCCGAAGATCGCCTGCTTCGGCGGGCCGCCGCTCACCGATCCGGTGGAGAAGGAAGCGATGATCGTGCCGGTGTCGGCGGCGCTGCCGAACCGGACCTCGGTATCCCCGCCATAGTTCAGCGTGCCGGTAAGCGTCAGCGTCGTGCCCGTCGCCGCGGCGAGCGTGCCGGTCGCGCCGTCGTTCCAGAAGAGATTGTTGCCGAGCGTGCCGTCGAAGTTGGTGCGGAGCGTGCCGGTGTTGAATTCGATCGGTCCGCCGCCGATGCTCGCGGGATCGTCGATCTGCAGCGTGCCGCCGTTCAGGGCCGTGGAGCCGGAATAGCTGTTGGTGCCGGTCAGGATCAGCGTGCCGGCGCCGGTCTTGGCGATCGATCCGGCGCCGGAGATCACGTTCCCCAGCGTTTCGGTGCCGCCCACGTCAAAACTGAGGCTGCTGCCGCTGTCGAGCTGGATGCCGCCAGTGATGTTCCATCCGGCGAGCAGGCCGAGGGTGTTGCTGCCGCCGGTGAAGTGCAGCGCATAGCCGCGCGTCACGCCGTCGCCGCCTGTGCCGCCGGCGATGCTGCCGGCATTCTCGACCGTGATGTCCGCGCCGCGGATGCCGGTCCCGCCCGCGCCGCCGGCCCCGGCCAGGCCGCCGCCGTTCGAGCCCGCGCCGCCCAGGCCACCGGCGCCGCCGGTGATCGACCCCGCCGACAGGTTGGTGATCACCGCGCCGGCACTGGCAACGATGCCCGTACCGCCGTCGCCGCCCGCGCCGCCATTGGCGGGGCCGCCGGAGAAGAACGTCGCGCCGGCGGCTCCGCCATTGCCGCCATTGCCGCCAGCCACGGTCGCGCTGTTGGTCAGCGGGCCGGTCAGGATCACGCCATTGCCGCCGCTGCCGCCACCGCCGCCGCCGGTGCTGTAATTGCCGGCCTGTCCGTTGCCGCCATTGCCGCCATTGCCGCCGGTCGGCGTGGCCAGGGAGCCGTTGGCGCCACCACCGCCGCCGCCGCCGGGGCCGCCGCTATTGACGTTCCCATCGGCGCCGTCCCCGCCGGGGTCGGTACCGGCGGCGCCACCCGTCGTCTGGCAGGCGGCGACGGGGATGATCGAGCAGGTTGCCGTGCCGCCCGGCTGGCCGGCTCCGCCGCCTGCACCGCCGCCGCCGAAACCGCCGGAACCACCCGCGCCGCCCTGCTGGGCGAAGGCCGGCGTCGCGATCAGCAACGCGGCCAGGCCGCCGCTCAGCGCGGTCACCGAGCGGATCGACCGCCTCACTTTGCGCGCCCGCTTCCCGGCTGCGCTGAAGATTGCGAACGACTCGGTATTGCTCGGCATATTGGTTCCCCCCAGGAAACCCGAGAACCGAGTGCGAAATGAAGTCAATATACCATATGGGGGGTGCCGCAGGGCGGGTGGGGTTTCCCAGCGCTGAATTTCGGCAGGGACTCCGCCCAAGTCATTGCAATAAAACCATGGTTAACCTTGCGCTGCCGTCCGGCCAAATGGACCGGGCGGCATGTTTTTTGTGCGCCGCACGGCGGCGCAGTGCGCGATGTTCGCCATCTTTGCTTCAGCCCCGGTGCCGTGTCTCGGCCAGGTCGAGCTCGCGGGTCAGCTTGCGCGCCGTTTCGCTGCCCACCGCGCGGTTGCGGGCGAGCTCGAGCAGGCGGGCGCGCTCGGCCTGGATGCCGACCAGCCGCAGCTCGCTGACCAGCCGCTCCTGCGCCCGCGCCTCGCCGCCGCGCCCGTCGCCCAGCCCTTCGATCCGCTCGCGATAGAAGTCCATCACACGCGTGCCGGCGCCCGCATAGAGATCGGGATCGTCATGCTCCTCGCCCAGCGCGTGCTGGCGCCGCTCGACCGCGCGGATCGCGGCCTCTGCGGTGGCGATCCGCGCGGCGTCCTCCTCGGCCTGGTGCGAAGGCTCGGGCGGCAGCACCAGGTCCTTGAGCAGGACCGGCAGCGCGACGCTGGCGATCACCAGCGACACGATGATCACGCCGGCGGCGAGGAAGATCGCCAGGTCGCGGGCCGGGAAGGGTGATCCGTCGTTGAGCGCCAGCGGCAGGGTCAGCACGCCGGCCAGCGTGATCGCGCCGCGTACGCCGGCGAACGAGGTCGCCGCGACCAGCCGCCAGTTCGGGCTGCGCCGCTCCGCCAGTTCCTCGCGCTTGCGCAGGATGGTCAGCCGCAGCGACGTCCACACCCAGGCGAAGCGCAGCGCCGCGAGCCCGGCGACGATCGCCACGACATAGATGCCGAGCCACCAGGGCGAATGGTGGCCGGTCAGCAGCACGGTCTGCTTCGCGCCCGCGACGATGCCGGGCAGTTGTTCGCCGAGCAGCACGAAGATCACGCCGTTCAGGGTGAACTGGAGCGTGTCCCACACCGAGTTGCGCCGCATCCGCGTGACCGCCATCGCCTGGCGCGAGATCTCCGCAAAGGTCATCGTCACGCCGGCGCTGACCGCCGCCAGGATGCCCGAGGCGTGGAGATGCTCGGCGAGCAGGTACGAGCCGAACGGGATCAGCAGGCTGACCAGGATCTGCGAGCCGGTGTCCTCCCCCCAGCGCCGCGTGACCCAGGCCTTGGCGCGCGACACCGCCAGCGTGACGAGCACGCCGATGACGAGCCCGGCGCCGGCCACCCACGCGAAGGTGAGGGCGGCCTCGCCCGCCGAGAAGCTGCCGGTCAGCGCGGCGGCGACGGCGAAGCGCAGGCAGACCAGGCCCGAGGCGTCGTTGAGCAGCGATTCGCCTTCGAGGATGTGCATCATCCGCTTCGGGATCGGCACGCGCGCCGCGATCGCCGACACCGCGATGGGATCGGTCGGGGAGACGACGGCGGCTAGCGCGAAGGCCACGGCGAGCGGCATGGCCGGGATCATCCAGTGGATCAGCAGCCCCATGCCGATCACGGTCAGCAGCACCAGCCCGAGCGCGAGCTCGACCACGGTGGGAAGGTCCTTGAACAACTCGTCCTTGGGGATGCGCCAGCCGTCGAGGAACAGCAGAGGCGGCAGGAAGAGGAACAGGAACAGCTCGGGATCGAGCGCGACCCGGTGCGACGTGGACAGGCCGATCGCCGCGCCGAGCAGGATCTGCACCAGCGGCGTCGGCACCGCGAAGGGCAACATGCGCGCCAGCGCGCCGCTGACCACTACCGCGAGGAGGAGGAAAAGGATGATCGACAGGGTTTCCAAGGCATAATCCTGGTGAAACGCAGTCAACGCCGCGCTTTGTTGAACGTTCAGGGCATGTTTGCCAGCCGATAGCCGCCCGCGGGGCCGATGACGAGCGACGCGACGCGCCGGGCGCAACCGACCTTTGGTCGGGCCAATAAGTAAGACTACGAATCGCCGTCCGCCGGGCATCCGACCTAGGGTGGCGCCGCGCCGCGGACCGCGGCGGGGGGCTGGGAGAAGACGGGCAGGCGCCCGACCAATCCCGACAGGAACTTCGGCGTGATACTCCGGCGGACCGCTGCCCGCCGCTCGATCGTTGGCACCCCCATGACCTCGCAAGGGCCTGACCTTCGCCGGGGTGGGCGGGATGCGCCTCCGGGCCGGGGCCACGCCGCTGCAGGAGATTGCTTCGGTGCCCGATCGCCCGCTCGACTGCATGACCATGGGACAGATTGGAATGGTCTTGGGTCTGTTCGGCCACCCTCGAAGACTGATATGGTCGCGCCACGCTGCAATCGACGGGACCGCCGGACCGAACGGCCCCGCCAGCGTCAAACCTGCAGAGAGGGTGTAGGGCGTGCTACTGTCGCGGAAGGAAAATCTGCCCCTTCTCCTCATCGAGGACAACGCTGCCGTACGCCGCGGATTGCAGCTGCTGCTGCAGGGCAAGGGCTATCAGGTC
>Ga0102592_1000386_pt1 | contig 79956 bp, 79 predicted proteins | sample AraplaCol_mMF_r2_FD_76861 | JGI IMG/M metagenome (GOLD analysis project Ga0102592, IMG submission 76861) | Arabidopsis root microbial communities from North Carolina, USA - plate scrape MF_Col_mMF_r2 (SPADES assembly) (version 2) | ecosystem: Host-associated > Plants > Roots > Endosphere...
CCACGTCCGCGTTCATGGCTCCCCGCTTTCTCGTTCTGCATGGCGCCATGCCGGCTGGGGTTCGTGCCCCGGGTCCTTCCGCTTGGACGGCCGTACCTGCGCCAACTCTGCTTGTCGTGATCGAAGGTTTAACGGCACGCACGCGAGTGAGCTTTAGCCCACAAAAGTAGGGGGGCGGTGTCTTGACGGGGTTTTCGGTAAACTGTCGGCCTTTCCGAAGCATCCACAGCCCCATCCGCCGATGTCCAGCACCCACGAAGTCCGTCCCGGCCAGTCCGTCGAACTGCTCAAGGAACTCCATATCCTGACGCGCGACGGCAAGATGAACCAGGACAGCCGCCGCAAGCTCAAGCAGGTCTATCACCTGTTCCAGTTCATCGAGCCCCTGTTGCGCGAGGTAAAGGACGCCAAAGGCGCCGTGTCGCTGGTGGATCACGGCGCGGGCAAGTCGTACCTGGGTTTCATCCTTTACGACCTGTTCTTCAAGGACCTGAAGGACAGCTCGCATATCTTCGGCATCGAGACGCGCGAGGAACTGGTCACCAGTTCGACCGCACTGGCGGAGCGCCTGGGTTTCCCGGGGATGTCGTTCCTGAACCTGTCCGTCGCCGATTCGATCACTTCGCCGGCACTGCCCGAAACCGTCGATGTCGTCACGGCACTGCACGCGTGCAACACCGCCACCGACGATGCCATCCGCTTCGCGCTGGCAAAGCGCGCGCAGCATATCGTGCTGGTGCCCTGCTGCCAGGCTGAAGTGGCTTCGGTGCTGCGCAAGCACAAGGGCCGCCTGCTGGCCGGCAATCCCATGACCGAAATCTGGCGCCACCCGCTGCATACGCGCGAATTCGGCAGCCAGCTGACCAATGTGCTGCGGTGCCTGCAGCTTGAGGCGCATGGCTACCAGGTCAGCGTAACGGAACTGGTCGGCTGGGAACACTCGATGAAAAACGAACTGATTGTCGCCCAGTACAAGGACTTGCCGCGCCGGCGTCCGGCCGAGCGGCTGCAGCAGGTGCTGGAATCCGTGGGGCTGGAGGAACTGGGCGAGCGCTTCTTCACGTCCACCGCTCCTGCCACGCCTGCATAAGCAGGGACGCGGCGTCGCGCCGCGTCCGTCAGCGTTTCAGGGTCACCGCCTCAGCGTCAGAGGTCGCTCTTGCCGGCCATCCACTTGAGCCATCCCGCGTGACCCAGCGCGCGCAGGGTTTCCATGTTGCGCTCGTAGATGTCTTCGGCCTCGGGAAAGGCCTCCGCCGCGCGGGCGATGCTGTCCTCGCGCAGCAGATGCAGGATCGGATATGGCGCGCGGTTCGTGTAGTTCTCGATATCGTCCGGCGCCGTGCCTTCGAACTGGTATTCCGGGTGGAAGCTCGCGATCTGCAGCGTGCCGTCCAGCCGCAAGCTGCCAAGCAGCCGGTCGGCAAAATACAGGAAATCGTTGTACGCCAGGAAGTCGGCCAGCGCGTGCGGCACGATCAGCAGCGTGGTATCCACCTGTTCCGGATCGGCCTCCGCCAGGCCCTTCAGCTCGCGCTCCAGGTCGTCCAGCACGTCCTCGTCGCGCGTGGCCTGACTCACCACGTACCGCACCTGGCCCTTCACATGCACGCTCTTGGCGAACGGGCACAGGTTCAGGCCAATCACGGCACGCGTGAGCCAATGGCGCACATCGGCGACGATGCGCTCATCTTGCGGTCGGACGGCCTGGTCGGTCATCGTCACTGCCCTTTCTCGATGTGCAGCGCCACCGCTTCGGCCACTTCGATACCATCGATGGCCGCCGAGTAGATCCCGCCCGCATAGCCGGCGCCCTCGCCGGCCGGATACAGCCCGCGCACGTTGATGCTCTGGTAATCGTCGCGATTGCGGCGGATGCGCAGCGGCGACGACGTGCGCGTTTCCACGCCCGTCAGCACGGCATCGTGCATGGCAAACCCGGCAATCTTCTTGTCGATCTCGGGCAGCGCCTCGCGGATGGCGTTAATGATGTAGTCCGGCAGCGACGTGCTCAGGTCGGTGGGCGTCACACCCGGCTTGTACGACGGCTCGACCGAACCCAGCGACGTGGACGCACGCCCGGCAATGAAATCGCCCACCAGCTGGCCCGGCGCACGATAGTCGCTACCGCCCAGTTCGAATGCGCGCTCTTCCCACTTTCGCTGAAATGCGATGCCTGCCAGCGGGCCGCCCGGGAAATCCTCCTCGGGCGTGATCCCCACCACGATGCCGGCGTTGGCGTTGCGCTCGGCACGGTAATACTGGCTCATGCCATTGGTCACCAGGCGCCCCGGCTCGGACGCCGCTGCCACCACGGTGCCGCCCGGGCACATGCAGAAGCTGTACACGGCACGGCCGTTGCTGGCGTGGTGCACCACCTTGTAGTCGGCGGCGCCCAGCAGCTTGTTGCCCGCGAACTTGCCAAAGCGGCTGCGGTTGATCAGGCCCTGCGGGTGTTCGATGCGGAAACCCAGCGAGAACGGCTTGGCTTCCATGAACACGCCCCGGTCATGCAGCATGTGGAACGTGTCGCGCGCGCTGTGTCCCACGGCCAGGACCACGTGGTCGCACGGCAGGTAATCACCGTTGGAGAGCTTCAGTCCGCGCACCTGGCCGTTGTCGATATCGATATCGTCGACCCGCGTCTCGAAGCGGATTTCGGCGCCCAGCTCCAGCATTTCGGCACGCATCTTCTCGACCATGCTCACCAGCCGGAACGTGCCGATGTGGGGCCTCGCCTTGTAGAGGATGTCCTCCGGCGCACCGGCGCGCACGAATTCTTCCAGCACTTTGCGGCCGTAGTGCTTCGGGTCCTTGATCTGGCTGTAAAGCTTGCCGTCCGAGAACGTGCCGGCGCCGCCCTCGCCGAACTGCACGTTCGACTCCGGGTTCAGCACGCTCTTGCGCCACAGGCCAAAGGTGTCCTTGGTGCGCTCGCGCACTTCCTTGCCACGTTCCAGGATGATCGGGCGGTAGCCCATCTGCGCCAGCAGCAGGCCGGCCAGCAGGCCGCACGGGCCCAGGCCGATCACCACCGGGCGCGACTTCGGGCCGCCCTCCGGCGCCCTCGCCACGAAGTGGTACGTCATGTCCGGCGTGACGCTCCAGTTCGGTTTGCGCTGCATGCGCTTGACTGCCGCGGCCTCGTCCTTGACCTCGATGTCGATGATGTAGGTCAGCTTGATATCGTCGCGCTTGCGGGCATCGTGCGCGCGGCGGAACACCGTAAATCCGACAAGGCCGTCGCCCTTGACACCGATCTGGGCCAGATGGCTGCGCACGGCAGCTTCGAGATCGCTCTCGACGTGATCGAGCGGCAGTTTGACTTCACTGAGACGTAGCATGGGGTACCGATTCTTCTGCGGCCTGGATGTCTGGTGGCCGGGCGTTACCCAGCAGGAGGCCAGAACGGCCGAGCCGCGATTTTAGCAGCGACCACAGCCCCGGGCGCGCCGCCGGCGTGACGATCCGCAACTGCACCGGCCCCTGCGCCACCAGCTGGTGCCAACCTGCCGTATCCATCACCCCTACGGCGCCCGCGCGCAGGTCCTGCGGCACCTGGCACACCTGCCCGGCCAGCCAGCGCGGCGCGCCCGCGACCGCCACCCGGCCTTGCTGGACATGCACCACGGCCCCGGCCTTCAGGTGCAGGCTCAGGCACTGGCCGGCGGCCAGGACAATCGTCTGGATATCTCCGGAAAGGGTCTGTGGGGATGTCATGGCGGCACTCCTTGGCAAATGAAAAACGTGCCACCAGCGTATCGGCGCGCCCACCAGGCCAACAGGCACAAGCCTTTGCAGGCCCGACCAGAACAGATGCAAAACTTTGGCGCTGTTACGATACAGCGACGTACCATCTGTATCTGTTCCAGAGATCGCGCACGCGCGATGATGCCGCCATGTCCGCCATTGCCCCACCGGTTGCCCCGGCAGCCTCCGCCGCCCGCCCCGCTCCGCCAGCCTCGTCAGGCCCGCTCTACCAGCAGCTGGCGGGCCACTATCGCCAGGCGATTACGGCCGGCACACTGGTGCCCGGCGATCGCATGCCGTCGGTGCGGGCGTTGATGGGCCTGCATGCCGTGAGCCTGTCCACCGCGCTGCAGGCATGCCGCGAACTGGAAGCCGCCGGCCTGCTCGAAGCGCGGCCTCGTTCGGGCTACTTTGTCTGCGCACCGGCGCAGCCGGCGCTGGCGCCCATCGAGGAGCCTGTTCCCGGCCTGCCGGACCCGGCGCAATACGTCGGCATCCACCAACGGATTTCGGCCATCCTGGCCCGCAGCAAGCAGCATCGGATCAATCTTGGCGGCGCCTGCGGAGCGCCCGAGCTGTACCCGACCGATGCCCTGCGCAATGCGGCCGTGCGCGCCCTGCGCCGCTGCCCGGAACTGTTCGGCACGTCGGTCGATTACGATGGACACCCGGCCTTCCGGGCGGCACTGGCGCGGCAGGCGCTGCGGTCGCGCATCAATGTCTCGCCAGAGGAAATCGTGGTCACGCACGGCGCCACCGAGGCGCTGACGCTGGCCCTGCGCGCGGTGGCCGGCCCCGGCGACGTGATCGCCGTGGAATCGCCCACCTACTACGGCCTGCTGCAGATCCTGGAAAGCCTGGGCATGCGCGCACTGGAGATCCCGTGCAGCCCGCAGACCGGCATCTCGCTCGAGGCGCTTGAACTGGCCGCCCAGACCTACGCCAATATCAAGGCCGTGTGCGTGGTGCCGAACCTGCAGAATCCGCTGGGCTGCGTCATGCCCGATGCGCACAAGCAGCGGCTCGTGGCGTGGTGCGCCGCGCGCGGCATCGCCATGATCGAGGACGACTGCTGTTCGGCCACGTTCGACGACGACGCCCCGCTGCCGGCCGCCAAGGCGTGGGACACCACGGGCACGGTGATCCATTGCGCGTCGCTGCACAAGGTGCTGGCGCCCGGCATGCGGCTGGGCTGGATCACGGCCGGCAAGTGGCAGGCCCGCGTGGAGATGCTGAAGTTCGGCCTGTCGCGCCCCAACGAGATGCTGACGCAGATCGCGGTGGCCGAGTACATGGGCACCGGCGCCTTCGACCGCCACCTGCGGCGTCTGCGCACGCAACTGCGCGTGCAGCGCGAATGGGTGGCGCAGAAGGTGGCCACGACCTTCCCGTCCGGCACGCGGCTCACGCTGCCGCGCGGCGGCCTGCACCTGTGGGTGGAAATGCCCGGCGGCGTATCGTCCGAAGCCGTGTTCGAGCGGGTGCTGGGCGACGGTATCCGCGTGATGCCGGGCGCCATGTTCTCGAACTCGAACCGCTTCAACCATTTCCTGCGGCTGAACTGCGGCAATCTGCGTACCCCGGAACTGGAACGCGCGCTCGACACCGTGGCCGCGGCGGCACGCCGGCTGGCGGGCTGAGACAGCCCGGATGGCACGACCGCCAGGCCGCTGACACTGGCTGACACTGGCTGTGGCTGGCCCAGACTGGCGGTGGCTGGCGCGCGCCAGCCACATCCGCCCATACGCATCGCCGTTTCTTTAGAAATCTCCCCACAAGCGACGCCCGCTCGCCTATGCTAGTGCGCGGTACGCCATCCATCACAAAAAGGGAGAACAACTTGGGGCACGCAACCGCCGCCTCGCGGCTCGACAACGACTATCAGACCCTGTTCCAGCTGGCCCCCGTGTCGCTCTGGCTGGAAGACTTCAGCGCGGTGCGCCAGGCGTTTGAACAACTGCGAGCCGATGGCGTCACCGACCTGCGCCGCCACCTGCGCGACAACCCCGACGAAGTGGCGCGCTGCTCGGCCCTGATCCGCGTGCTCGATGTGAACCAGCGCACGCTGGACCTGTTCCGCGCCAGCGATCTGGCCGACCTGGTGGCAAACCTCGACAGCGTGTTCCGCGACGACATGTTCGACCAGCATGTGGAGGAACTGGGCCAGCTCTGGGACGGCGGGCAGCATTTTTCCAGCCAGACCGTCAACTACACGCTTGACGGCGAGCGTCTCGACATCCGCCTGGAAGCCACGGTGATGCCCGGCCACGAGGCCGACTGGTCGCGTGTGCTGCTGTCCATCGAGGACATCACGGCGCGGGTGCGCACCGAACGCGACCTGCGCCGCGCCCAGCAATATGCAGTCGGGCTGTTCGAGCATTCGCCGGTGTCGCTGTGGGTGGAAGACTTCAGCGCCGTGAAGATGCTGCTGGACGAAGTGCGCGCGGCGGGCATCACGGATTTCCGCACCTTCCTGAACGTGCACCCAGATTTTGTCTCGCGCTGCATGCAGGAAATCCGCGTGCTCGACGTGAACCAGCAGACGCTGACGATGTTCGGCGCGTCAAGCAAGGAAATCCTGCTGTCCCGCCTGGGCGACGTATTCCGCGACGACATGCGCATCCACTTTGCCGAGCAGCTGATCGACCTGTGGCACGAAAAGCTCTGGCAGCAGCGCGAGGTCATCAATTACGCGCTGGACGGCCGCTCGGTGGACGTCTTCATGCAGTGGTCGGTATTCCCGGGCCGCGAGGCCGACTGGGACCAGGTGCTGGTGTCGCTGACCGACATCACCGCGCGCAAGAAGGCCGAGGCCTATGTGGAATTCCTGGGCAAGCATGACGTGCTGACCAAGCTCTACAACCGCGCCTATTACGAGGACGAACTGGCCCGGCTGGGTCGCAAGGGCCCGTGGCCGGTCAGCGTGGTGGCGGTGGACCTGAACGGCCTGAAGGCCATCAACGACCAGTTTGGCCACGGCGACGGCGATGCGCTGCTGCGCCGTACCGGCGAGGTGCTGAAGAAGGCCGTGGGCGAACAGGCGTGCGTGGCGCGCATCGGCGGCGATGAGTTCATGGTGCTGCTGCCGGGTCGCGACGAACGCGGCGCGGCCACAGTGGTCGAACAGATCCAGGAAGTGGTGGGCCTGAACAACCAGTTCTACCCGGGCGCGCGGCTGTCGTTCTCGATAGGCGCGGCCACCTGCACCCAGGGCGACCGGCTCACCGACACGGTCAAGCTGGCCGACCATCGCATGTACGAGGCCAAGCGGGCCCACTACGAGGAACTGGGCAACGAGCGGCGACAGCGTGATTCCGATCCACGCTGACGGCTGAAACCCGAGGACGAAAACCCGAGGACGAAAAAAAACCGGCAGTCACCTGCCGGTTTTTTGCTTGCAGCCCTGCCGCCGGATCAGCGATCCAGCCGGGCCCCGCGCATCAGAGGAACACGATCAGCGCCACGCCGCCGATGATCAGGCCAAACTTGGTCACGTAATACAGGTTCTTGTTCCAGGACTTGAAGCGGCGGCGATACTGGCCGCCCAGCCACACAAAGCGGAACAGCTTGTTGATCGCGCCGGTCTGGTCGTTTTCGTCGTTCGGCGAGCTGGCGGCCGTCATCACCTTGCGGCCCAGCCAGTGGTTGACCGTGGCCGCCCAGCGATAGCGCATCGGGCGCTCGATGTCGCAGAACAGGATCAGGCGATCCGTGTCGCTCTTGTTCTCTGCCCAGTGCAGGTAGGTCTCGTCGAACACCACGCCCTGGCCGTCGCGCCAGCTGTGGCGCTCGCCGTCCACCTCGATGAAGCAGCGGTCGTCGTTGGGCGTGGACAGGCCCAGGTGGTAGCGCAGCGAACCGGCAAACGGGTCGCGGTGCGGGTTGAGCTTGCCGCCCGGCGGCAGTTCGGCAAACATCGCCGCCTTGACCGAAGGCATCTCGCGCAGCAGCGCCACGGTGTTCGGGCACAGCGTTTCGGCCGACGGGTGCTGGGCTTCGTACCACTTGAGGTAGAAGCGCTTCCAGCCGTACTTGAAGAACGAGTTGAAGCCGGCGTCGTCGTTCTTGTCGGCGGCCTTGATCTTGCGCATCGCGATCAGGGCCAGGCCCTCGTCGCGGATCTGCGGCCAGGCGGATCGCAGTTTCTCCAGTTCAGGAAAGCGGTCGACGCCGATGTACGGCGTGCGCGGCACGCCCGAGAACATGTACATGAAGCAGTTGACCGGTGCCACCAATGCCGAATGGTCGAGCACCTGGCGCATGAACGGCAGCCGTACCTTGCCGCGGAAATGCACATACAGGATGGCACCCACGTAGGCGGCGACGATTATCCATTTGATCACCCGAAATCCCCCTCCAGGACAAACCCCGCCCCCGGAGTGACCGAACGGCCGTCGGGAACGGCCTGGGAGCGGAAAACGCGCTATTTTAGCCAAACGGCGACGCTCACGCATCGTGTGATGCATGAGCCTCACCACAGGCCAGCGCGTTCAGGGCTTGCCGCGCGATTGCCGGGCGATCCGGTCGATCAGCACGCGCGCATCCTCGGCCTTGCCCTGCAGGGTCAGCAACCGCGCATTGAGCACGATGTTTTCCAGCACCAGCTTGGCCGTGGACGCCCACAGGGTGGCCAGCAGTGCCTCTTGCGACAGACCCGAGGTTTCCAGTTCGGTGGAACGCTCGGCAATGATCTTGCACGCCAGTGCACGCAGCTTCTCGTCATCGAATGGCAGGTTCGCGTAGTCGATGGGATCGGCCTTTTCCACCTCCACCATCAGTTGCAGCAGCAGATCTTCGGTCATCGGCACACTCCTGGGGACTAACGGGTCATACGCGGAAATCGGCGGCCATATCGGCATCGGTACGCGCCTCGAGCCGGCCCGAGCGGCACGCCTTCACAAAAACGTCGTAGTCGCGCTCCACCTGGTCGGCATAGGCATTCGAGTAGGCGATCATCGATTCGGCCATGCGGTCGTTGCTGCCCAGGTAGCCGCTGACCTCGGCCGCCAGCCCGCCGGCCTTGGCATGGGCACGCGCCAGCACCCAGCCGCACACGCGGGCATAGGCGGACAGCACGTTGATGTCCATCAGCTCGATATCGGCCGAGAACTTCATGTCGCGCAACTGCCGGATATAGAAATGGCGGCCAAACGGCCCCTTCGACCAGCCCAGGAAAAGGTCGCTGGCGGCCTGCATCAGACGCTGCCCCTCCACCACGCGGCGTCCCTCGTGCGAGACCGCCGCCGACTTGAAGTAGCGCGCCACCACCGACCGGCTGGCCTCCTTGACCTGCAGGAACAGCGGCTTGCCATGGCTGTCGATCATCAGCTGGATCAGGCAGCGCGTGCCGACGCTGCCCACGCCCACCACCTTGAAGGCCATGTCGTGCAGCTTGAAGTGCGACAGCAGTTCACGCCGGTCACGCGCGAGCGTGGAGACATAGTCGCCAAAACACTTTTCAACGATTTCGCGCGGATTGTCGACAGCCAGCCAATCGTCCTTGGCATTGAACAACGTTTGCGCGCCGCGCACATGGAACACGGCGGGCGGCGCGTCGAGAATGCGCCAGCGGTCACCATCGTGCTCGGACAGCTTGGGCAGCAGCGTCTCGTGCGTGCGCTCGGCGGCGCGCTCCATGGCACGCCGGACGCGTTTCTGGATGTCGGGATCGTCCGTGCTTTCCAGCAGCCGCTCGAACGTGATGCGGTCGTACCAGGTTTCCAGGATGCCCATCTCCGCGTACTCGGCCATGCGCTCGCGGTAGCTGGTCACCACTGTGTGAACCAGGTTGTCGGCAGCCTGCGTGCCGTGGCGCAGATGGCGTGCGGCCACCACGAAGCTCGCGGTCAGACGTTTCAGGTCCCATTCCCACGGGCCCGGGCTGGTTTCATCGAAATCGTTGACATCGAACAGCAGCGCGCGCTCGGGCGTAGCAAATCCGCCAAAGTTCGACAGATGGCAATCGCCGCAGATCTGGTGGATCAATCCCGTATTCGACGTGCCGGCGAGGTCGTGCGCCTGGATGATGGCGCTACCTCGATAGAACGTGAATGGCGACGCGATCATGCGCCCGTAGCGCAAGGGGATCAGACGCTCCACCCGCCCGGCACTGCTTTCCTCCAGCAGGCGAACCGGGTCGCGATCGACGTTGCCGATCAATTCGTGCGTGCGTCGGGGCACCTTCTGACGAAGGGCCTTGCCACGCTCAAGCCGTTCTGCAAGCTCTGCCACGTTTTCCACTCTTGCCTCCACGCCCAGCGGGCCCAGGACAACGTTAGATTTTGTGCAGCATATGCAACCACGCTAAGACAAGTGCAACGGCTTGTCAATTTGACACCGTACATTGTCCAAAATGACGGGCGCGCCACTATGCAGCGCCTTGATCACATGCCACCGTGCTCTCAAAGAAAATCAGACACCGGCCTACAAAACCGTCACAACTATCCGTGTAAGCTGTGGTCTCAATTTCGCATCGCCAACGAGAAGAGCAGCATTCATGACCAAGCGATTTCTTGCTGCCATGCGTCAATACGTGTGGTTCAAGGGGGTAAAGCACCATGTGGTCCAGGGCGTCGAAGCACTGGCCGATCTGCTGAAGTCCCCCTCTGTCGCGGCCCGTGCAGTGGCCGCCATCGTGTCCGAAACCGAACACGGCGTTCAGGTATGGGTATCCTATTTCGGCAAGCCGATGGATCCGCATACCAATTATGTGCTGTGGCCGACCCGCGTGCTCAAGCCCGCCCGACGACGTATCGTCGCGACGCCGCAGTTGCCGCCACGAGGCTAGCCGCGCGCGGCTTCGCCGAACCGTTCGCCCCGGTATTCCGGCAGTATTCCCACCTCAGTGTTTTCGTTGTTCGCCAAGGAGCCGCCATGCCCGAACCGCAACATGATGAAGCACTGGTCAACAGCTTTCTGGAGCGCGTGTCGGCCCTGTCCGTCAGCGCTTTCGATGGCGCCGACGTGAACCAGGAACTGACGCAGGTAATGAACGAAGCGGCGCGCGCCTGCGGCGCCGGCGGCAACCTTGCCGTGCTGACATCCCGGCTCAAGGCCCGCGCTGAAGCCGCGGATCGTGAAGGCCAGCCACAGGTACGCGACACGTTCAATCGCGCCGCGTCGCTGATCAAGGCCTGATTCCTTTCCCCCAGACAACGTGCTCCCCGCCGGTCGCATGACCCGCGGGGACGCTACGCGTCCGCAGACGATGCACGCGGATCGCGCAAAAAGACGAGCGAATGCCGCGCCGCGCCAAATGCGCTGCGAGAAAGCAGAAAGGAAAATGGGAAGAGAAAGCAGGAGGGGAAAAAACAAAAGGGCTACACATCATGTGTAGCCCTTTCGAGTATCTGGTTGCGGGGGCAGGATTTGAACCTGCGACCTTCGGGTTATGAGCCCGACGAGCTGCCAGACTGCTCCACCCCGCGTCTGAAGAAAGAGATTATGCAGCAATCTGGGGCACGTGGCAAGCGTTTTATGCACCAGCAATAAGAAAAGGCCTCTGTGGGGGCTTCGAGGCCTTTGTGCATGATGGGATGGGCCGCGCGTTATTGCAGCGCGAGCCCGCCAGTGAACGCTACGCGATACGTCGCAACGGCTTCACCGTGACACCTTCCAGGCCTTTCACGGCTTGCGACACATAGCGGTTCACGTGATCGAGCGCCTCGAGCTTGGTATCGAACGGCTGGCGCGGAAACGGATTGTGACGCGCTATCAGAACTTCACCATCCTCGCGACGAATCACCTCGATCATGATGGCCCACTTATCCTTGGGCAGGACGATCACTTCGTAGACGATCTTTAATCCTTCGTATTCGGGCATGGCGCGCTCCTTGTTTTCTACTGCTGGCGCGCACCGCGGCGCGCCTCAGTTCCAGACTAGGAGCCATCCCCCGATCCACGAATGATCTGGATCAAGTCAAAACCAATGAGGCCTGAATCGGCCTGTGATGCGCCATTGCACGCATCGCAAGGAACTTTGCAGCGATGCTGCCGTGCCTATCGCACCGGACCAATCAGCTTGTCGATCAGCGCGTAGGCTGCGGCAAACGCCGCCACTTCGGCTGCGTGGCGTGTGGCGAAGACGTGTGCGCCGCTGGCAAGCCGCTCGGTGTCGCCTGCGTCGGCGGGGTCCATGCCCTCCTGGGACACGCGCACCTCGTAACCCCAGGTCTGCGTATCGCCCACGCTGCCGGCCACGGCATCGTGTTGCGAGGTCACGAGTACGTATGCGTCCATGCCGCGATAGCCTTCCACGCGCCAGTCGTCCTGTTGCATGTGTTGCCTCCGTGAGTAGCGATCAGGATTGAAGTTGGAGCCAGCCAGCGCGCAGGTGTTCCGGCCGCCCGTGCATACAGCATAGACAGCGAACGAAGCAGCAAGGAAAAGAAGGGAAAAACGAGGGGGTAGGACGGGGGAATGAAAAAAGGGCTTCCGTTTCCGGAAGCCCTTTTCTCGTATAGGTTGGCGCGGCTGGCAGGATTCGAACCCACGACCCCTTGGTTCGTAGCCAAGTACTCTATCCAACTGAGCTACAGCCGCAACCGAGAAATGAGATTATATAGAAGTTTTCAGTTTTGTGAACCCCCTTCACGCATTTTTTTCATCGACGAGGGTCGAGGGGCGCAACTTCCTATAATTGAAGCCTCTTGAAGTGATCCGGAACATGAACAAGGCTTTTGTCAAAGAGTCGTCCAACGATGACGACGACGATCTTCCCGAAGGCGCGACACCGCTGCCTGCCGGCACCAAGAACTACATCACTGAGGCCGGCTACACGCGGCTGCGCGACGAGTTGATGCATCTGATCGATGTGGACCGTCCGGACATCGTGCAGATCGTGTCGTGGGCGGCGTCCAATGGCGACCGTTCGGAAAACGGCGACTACCTCTACGGCAAGAAGCGCCTGCGCGAGATCGACCGGCGCATCCGCTTCCTGACACGCCGGCTCGACAAGGCCGAGGTGGTAGACCCATCGCTGCAGGGCGACAACGACCAGATTTTCTTTGGCGCGACGGTTACGTATGCCAACCAGTCAGGCGAAGAGACCACGATCACGATCGTCGGCATGGACGAAGTGGACCTGGACAGCAACCACGTAAGCTGGATTTCACCGATCGCCAAGGCGCTGATCAAAGCGCGCGAAGGCGACACCGTGCCGTTGCGTACGCCGGCCGGCATCGAGCAGATCGATATTCTGGAAGTGAAATACCCGGCGAAGCCCCCGCAGTAACAACGGGACGCCAGTATCGTTTTGCTGGCGCCGCTTAACCGTCGTTCCGGTCGCGGAAGATCCGGATCACATCCGGATTGCGGCGTAGCGCGCGCATGACGTTGGCCAGGTGCAGACGGTTTTGCACCTGGATCACAAACTGCATGTACGTGGCTTCCTGGTGGCCGGCCACCTGCTGCTGCTCCATCGCCACGTGGGCCACGTTGGCGTCGGCTGCAGTCAGGTCGGCTGCCACGCGGGCGACGATGCCCTTCACGTTGCGCACCATGACCTTGATCGAGACATCGAAGGCGCGCGTCGTCTTCTTGGCCCACATGACCTCGATCCAGTGCTCGGGGTCCTTGCTGTGCAGGCGCTTGGCGACCTTGCAGTCCTGTACGTGGATCTGCAGGCCTTCGCCCTTGCCCAGATAGCCAACGATCGAGTCACCCGGGATCGGACGGCAGCACGCCGAGAAGATCATCGACATGCCTTCGTCGCCGGTGATCGGCACCGCCGGGGCTTCCTCGCCCGCGAACGTCTGCACCGCAGCCAGCAGCGCGCTGTCCACATCGCCGGACAGTTCCTGAAGCAGGATCTCCATGCGCCGCGCCACCACGGCTGGCACGCGCCGGCCCAGCGCCAGGTCGGCGAAGATGTCCTCGCGCACCTTGTTGCCGGTCCACTGGATCATGCGCTCCCACACCGACTGCGGCACCGCCTTCAGTTCGATGCCAAGCTGGCGGGCTGACTGATCCAGCAGGCGTTCGCCCAGCTGGATGGCCTCGTCGAGCTTGGTGGTCTTAAGGTAGTGCCGGATCGCCGCGCGCGCCTTGCCGGTGCGCACGAACGCCAGCCAGGCCGGATTCGGCTTGGAGTACGGCGCCGTCACCACCTCGACGATATCGCCGCTCTTGAGCTCCGTACGCAGGGGCAGCAGCTCGTTGTTGATCTTGACGGCCACGCACTGGTTGCCCAGGTCGCTATGCACGGCGTACGCGAAGTCCAGCGCCGTGGCGCCACGCGGCAGCGCACGGATATGGCCCTTGGGCGTGAACACGTACACGGCATCCGGGAACAGGTCGATCTTGACGTGTTCGAGGAATTCCTGCGAATCGCCAGTCTGGCTCTGGATATCGAGCAGCGACTGCAGCCACTGATGGGCCTGCTGCTGGATATCGTTGGCATGGTCGGCCTGGTGCTTGTACATCCAGTGCGCAGCCACGCCGGCCTCGGCAATCTGGTGCATGCCACGCGTGCGGATCTGGAACTCCACCGGCGTGCCGAAGGGGCCCACCAGCGTCGTGTGCAGCGACTGGTAGCCGTTGATCTTCGGAATCGCGATGTAGTCCTTGAACTTGCCCGGCATCGGCTTGTACAGGCCGTGCAGCGCGCCCATCGCCATGTAGCAGTGCATCTGCGTTTCCACGACCACACGGAACCCGTAGACATCCAGCACCTGCGAGAACGACAGCTGCTTGTCGTGCATCTTGCGATAGATGCTGTACAACGTCTTCTCGCGGCCCGACAGTTCGGCCACGATGCCCGCGTCGCCCAGGGCGGCCTGCGCCGCCTCCAGGATGCGCCGGACCACCTCGCGGCGGTTGCCGCGCGCGGCCTTGACGGCCTTTTCCAGCGTGGCGTAGCGGAACGGCGAGCCAACCTTGAACGACAGGTCCTGCAGCTCGCGGTAAATCGTGTTGAGACCCAGCCGGTGTGCAATCGGCGCGTAGATCTCCATCGTTTCCAGCGCGATCCGGCGCCGCTTCTCGGGCGGTACGAAATCGAGCGTGCGCATGTTGTGCGTGCGATCGGCCAGCTTGACCAGGATCACCCGCACATCGCGCGCCATCGCCAGCAGCATCTTGCGGAAGCTTTCCGCCTGCGCCTGCTCCCGGCTCTGGAATTCGAGCTTGTCCAGTTTGGTCAGGCCATCGACCAGTTCCGCCACCTTCGGGCCGAACTTCTCGGCCAGCTCGCTCTTGGTAATGCCCTGGTCTTCCATCACGTCGTGCAGCAACGCCGCCATGATGGACTGCACATCGAGCTTCCAGTCTGCGCACAGCTCGGCCACGGCCACGGGGTGCGTGATGTATGGCTCGCCGCTCTGGCGGTACTGCCCCAGGTGCGCCTCGTCCGAGAACTGGAAGGCTTCCCGCACCGCGGCCTGGTCCGCCGGCTTCAGGTAGGCCAGCTTCTCCATCAGCCGCGCGATCGAGATGACCTGCTGCCTTGGCGGTACCGCCGGCTGCGACGTCGGGCCGAAGAAGTGCCGGTATGACTGCGCCAGCACGGCGTCGATGAACAGGTCGCCGCCAGGCGTGGCGGGCACGGTGCCAGCCACCGGTTCGGCTACCAGTTCATTGGCCAGCGCCGCACGCGCCTTGCCCTGCTGGATCGGGGGCACGACGGCACGCTCGCCGACGACGTTGTCGCCGAGCGGATCGGGCAGATTGGGAGCACCGGTACGGGCTGTCACGGGAGGAGGTCCGGGACGCTTACGGCCGGCAGGCGCGGAAGGCGCCGGAGGCAGGGATGTGGAGACCGGCACGGCACCGGGCAGCGGTGCACCGGGCGCCACAGGCGTGGCGACCGCACCGGCCGGTGCCGGCACGGCGCCAGGACGCCTCGTCGCCGGCAATGCACGCGAAAGCCCGGCCCCGGCGTTGGCCGGGGGAGCAATGGCGGGATCGGTCGGCGACGAAGGCATGGCAGCCCCTGGAATTCAACCGGATGCGCGGCTGGATGCGTACGCACGCGAAGCATGAATGAACCACGGGCCGCCCTGGCAATCAGGTCGGTACCTTCTTCAGCATCTCGATACCCACCTGCCCGGACGCGATTTCACGCAGCGCCACCACGGTGGGCTTGTCCTTGGCCTCGACCTTGGGCGTGTGACCTTGCACGAGCTGACGTGCACGGTAAGTCGCGGCGAGCGCGAGCTCGAAGCGATTCGGGATGTGTTTCAGACAATCTTCGACGGTAATACGCGCCATATCAAATCCACCTTGGGATAGAACCTGTTCGACAGGCCGGTATTTTACAGCACGCCGCCGGAACCTTCCGGCGGCGTGCCTGCAATCAATGAATGCCGAGCTCGATAAACAGCTCGGCGTGACGGGCCTTCTGCGACGAAAAGCGCAAACGGGTCGCGTGAACGACGTTTTGCAGCTGCTTCAGCGCGTCCTCGAACACCTCGTTGATGATCACGTAATCGGACTCCGAAGCATGGGCCATTTCGCTACCGGCGGCGAGCAGGCGGCGCACGATCACATTCGGCTCGTCCTGGCCGCGCTTCTTGAGCCGGTCCTCCAGCGCCGTCAGCGACGGCGGCAGGATAAAGATCTCCATGGCGTTCGAAAAGCGCTGGTGCACCTGCTGGGCGCCCTGCCAGTCGATTTCCAGCAGCACGTCGTTGCCCTGGGCCATCTGCTGCTCGATCCAGACGCGCGAGGTGGCGTAGTAGTTGCCGTGGACTTCGGCCCATTCCAGGAATTCGCCGCGGTCGCGCGCGGCACGGAATTCCTCGATCGTGGTGAAGTGGTACTCGCGGCCGTTCTGCTCGCCCGGACGCGGCTTGCGCGTGGTGTGCGAAATCGACAGGCGGATGGACTTGTCCTGCGCCAGCAGCGCATTGACCAGCGTGGATTTGCCGGCCCCGGACGGTGCCACCACCATGAACAGGTTGCCGGGATAGGCGGTATCGATGGCGGTGTGGGTGGTGTCGCTCATGATCTTATTCGAGGTTTTGAATCTGTTCGCGCATCTGCTCGATCAGGAGCTTGAGCTCCATCGATGCATCGGCGAGTTCCTTGGCCGCGGCCTTCGAGCCCAGTGTATTGGCCTCGCGGTTCAGCTCCTGCATCATGAAATCCAGGCGCTTGCCGACCTGGCCGCCCTTCTTCAGGATATGCCGGGTTTCGTTGAGGTGGGCCTGCAGGCGCGACAGCTCTTCGGCGATATCGATGCGGATGCCGTAGACCGTGGCTTCCTGGCGGATACGCTCGGCCACTTCTTCGCGGCTCATCGACGGCATGCCGTTCGGCGCGGCCAGGTTGAAGGCTTCCTGCAGGCGCTCGGTCAGCTTTTCCTGATGGTGGGCGATCAGCTGGGGGATCATCGGCGTGAGGCGCTCGACGATGGCCAGCATGGCGTCGATACGCTCTTCCAGCGTGGCCTTGAGCGCCGCACCCTCGCGGCTGCGCGCCTCCAGCAGTTGCTTCAGCGCCTCGCGCGCGGCGCCGGTCACGGCCTCGCGCAGGGCTTCCTGGGACAGTTCGGGCTCCACCAGCACGCCGGGCCAGCGCAGGATCTCGCCCATGCGCATGGTGCCGGCGCCGGCGAACGTGCCCGCAACGGTGGTTTCCAGTGCGCGGATCTGGTCCAGCAGCCCCTGGTTCAGTGCCAGCGTGGCGCCGCCGGTGTCGGTGCGCTGCAGGTTGATGCGGCATTCGAGCTTGCCGCGCGACAGCTCGCCCATCAGCATTTCACGCAGTGCCGGCTCGAAGGCGCGGCACTCTTCCGGCGCGCGGAACAACAGGTCGAGAAAACGCGAATTGACAGTGCGGAATTCCACGGAAACCGAAGCCGTGCGGCCGCTGGGTTCGCCCTGGGCGTTGGTCAGCGGTGCCTGGCGGGTAGCCAGGCCATAGCCTGTCATGCTGTGGATCATCGTCGTTAATCTCGCGAAAGAGTCGAAAAATCAGGATTCGGTACGAAAGCCGGGGCCGGCGGCCCGGCCAGCGCGGCCGTACAGGCGGTAAATCGCCCGAAAAATCAATGGGAAAGCGGTGGTCGGAAAGCGCGGAGTTTTGGCAACAGTCCCCGCTAATGATTTCTTTACAAGTGACCGATTAGCCCGGAGAATCCGGGAGCAAATGAGGTCCCGAATCCTATGACAGAGTCCAAGGGCGCCAACCAACCCAAGAGCGCGCCGCTCCCTATCGGCACGCTGCTTGCCAACTACCGTATTGTAAAGAAGTTGGCCAGCGGGGGGTTCAGTTTCGTCTACCTCGCCACCGACGAGACCGGCGCACCGGTTGCCATCAAGGAATACCTGCCGTCTTCTCTGGCGCGCCGCAACCCCGGCGAGCTGATTCCGGTCGTCCCCGACGAAAACGCCGCCTCGTTCCGCCTTGGCCTGAAGTATTTCTTCGAGGAAGGCCGCTCGCTGGCGCGTATTTCGCACCCGAGCGTGGTTCGCGTGGTGAACTTCTTCCGCGAGAACTCCACCGTCTACATGGTGATGAACTACGAGCTGGGCAAGACGCTGCAGGAGCATATCCTGCAGGCCCGGCAGCAAGGCAAGCCGAAGGTACTGCGCGAACGGTTCATCCGCAAGGTCTTCCACGACCTGATGAGCGGCCTGCGCGAAGTGCATATTCACAAACTGCTGCACCTGGACATCAAGCCCGGCAACATCTATCTGCGCGAGGACGAATCGCCGATCCTGCTCGATTTCGGCGCCGCCCGACAGATTCTGACCATGGAGAACGCGCGCTTCCAGCCGATGTATACCCCCGGCTTCGCGGCGCCCGAACTCTATGGCAAGCATTCCGAGCTGGGCCCATGGACCGATATCTACAGCCTGGGCGCCACGCTGTACGCGTGCATGGCCGGCATGCCGCCGCAGGAGGCGAACCAGCGCGAGAAGGATGACCGCATGGCCGAATCCTTCTCGCGGCTGCGCGCCACCTACACCAACGGCCTGGTCGACCTGGTCGAATGGTGTCTTCGCCTGACGCCGTCCGAACGGCCGCAGAGCGTGTTCCGGCTCCAGAAGGAGCTGCGGGACCAGAGCAATGCGCTCGGTGAGCAATCGGCCGCCGCGGCGGCCAGCGCCCCCGTGGCGACGGCCGGCGAGCGCGTCAATGCCACCAGCCGCTTCATGACGCTGCTGCGCCGCCGCGACGACAAGAACATCGACAAGCCGACCGCCGCAAAGCCCGTTCACGCCGAAGAAACCGGCCGAAGCGGCGACTAACGCACGAACCCGACACGAATTACCGCAATGCGATTCTCCGTCTACCAGGAAAGCCGGAAAGGCGGCCGCCGGATCAACCAGGACCGCATGGGCTATTGCTTCACACGCGATGCCCTGCTCATGGTGCTGGCCGATGGCCTGGGCGGCCATGCCTTTGGCGAAGTCGCCGCGCAGCAGGCGCTGCAGACGCTGGCACGCCAGTTCCAGTCGCAGGCCCGCCCGTCGATCCGCAACCCCGCAGACTTCCTGCAGGACACGGTCATGCTGGCGCACCGCGAGATCCATCGCTACGCCGAAGCCAACAAGCTGGCCGATGTACCCCGCACCACGGTGGTCTGCTGCCTGATCCAGAACGGCCAGATCCACTGGGCCCACGCCGGCGATTCCCGCTTCTACCTGATGCGCAAGGCCGCGCTGCTGACCCGCACGCGCGACCACTCCAAGATCGAGAATCTGCTTCAGCAGGAACGGGTACTGCCCATGGAAGTGGCCAACCACCCGGAGCGCAACAAGCTCTACAACTGCCTCGGGTCGCCCAACCTGCCGCTGATCGATATCGGCGGCCCGGTGCGGCTGGAGCCGGGCGATGTGGCGCTGCTGTGCTCGGACGGCCTGTGGGGCGTGCTGGACGAAAAGGTCATCGTCGACAAGGTGACCCACCTGTCGGTGGTCCACGCCATCCCCGACCTGATCGAGCAGGCACTGGCCAACGCCGGCGAAGGTGCCGACAACACCACAGCCATCGCCATGATGTGGGAGGCCGACGCCACCGTGCCCAACGAGGACGCGGTGCTGACCGACACGCTGCCGCTGAACGCCTTCACGACGTCGATCCTGGAACGCACCGGCACCGAGACCGACCTGCTGTCAGAAGAAGAAATCGAACGCTCGATCGCGGAGATCCGCGCGGCCATCGACAAGACCTCCAATTTGATGCGCTGACGGCACCGGGAGACACCGGCAGGCGCGCGATGCGCCCGCCGGCGTTAGAATCGCGGTCTTACCCGATTCCAACGAAAGATTCCCATGCGACCCAGCGGACGCGCGGCCGACGCGCTGCGACCCATCAGCCTGACCCGTCACTACACCCGCCATGCCGAAGGTTCGGTACTGAGTGCCTTTGGCGATACCAAGGTGCTGTGCACGGCCAGCGTGCTGGCCAAGGTGCCGCCGCACAAGAAGGGCAGCGGCGAAGGCTGGGTCACCGCCGAATACGGCATGCTGCCGCGCGCCACGCACACGCGGTCGGACCGCGAGGCCGCGCGCGGCAAGCAGACCGGCCGCACCCAGGAAATCCAGCGCCTGATCGGCCGGGCCATGCGCTCGGTGTTCGATCTGTCCGCGCTTGGCGAATATACGATCCACCTCGATTGCGACGTGCTGCAGGCCGATGGCGGCACGCGCACGGCCGCCATCACCGGTGCCTTCGTGGCCGCCCATGACGCCATCGGCACCATGCTGCGCAACGGCGCGATCCAGGCCAGCCCGATCCGCGACTTCGTGGCGGCGGTGTCGGTCGGCATGGTCGATGGCGTGCCAGTGCTGGACCTCGACTACGCCGAGGACAGCACCTGCGACACCGACATGAACGTGGTGATGACGGGCAGCGGCGGCTTTGTCGAAGTTCAGGGCACGGCAGAGGGCGCGCCCTTCAGCCGCGCGGACCTCGATGCCATGACGCGTCTGGCCGAAGCAGGCATCGCCGAACTGGTGCGCCATCAGAAGCAGGCGCTTGGCGCCTGACGCGCGGGAGGGAATGACGATGCAACGCCTGGTCCTGGCCTCCAACAACGCCGGCAAGGTGCGCGAATTCAGCGCGCTGCTGTCGCCGCTCGGATTCGACGTCGTGCCGCAGGGCGAACTGGGCATTCCGGAAGCCGAGGAGCCGTTCGTCACGTTCGTCGAAAACGCGCTGGCCAAGGCCCGCCATGCCAGCCGCCTGTCGGGCATGCCGGCGCTGGCCGACGACTCGGGCATCTGCGTCGACGCCCTCGATGGCGCGCCCGGCGTCTATTCGGCCCGCTACGCGCAGATGGTGGGCAAGCCCAAGTCCGATGCCGCCAACAACGCGCACCTGATTTCGCAGCTGGCCGGCAAGCTGAACCGCCGCGCCCACTATTACTGCGTGCTGGTGCTGGTACGACATGCCGACGATCCGCGTCCGATCATCGCCGAAGGCACGTGGGCGGGTGAAGTCGTGGACGCCCCGCGCGGCGCGGGCGGCTTTGGCTACGACCCGCACTTCCTGCTGCCCCGGATCGGCAAGACGGCCGCCGAACTGAGCGCGGAAGAGAAGAACAGCATCAGCCATCGCGCGCTGGCCCTGCAAGGGCTGGTGGCACGGCTGCAGGCCGCAAGCCTCAAGGTAGGCACATGATCCCGATCATCCCTGCCGGCAGCAGCAAGCCGGCTGACGTGTCGCCGGCCGGCAACCAGCAGCTCTGGCTCAAACCTGGCCAGATCGCCCTGCCCGGCTCGCCGCCGCTGTCGCTGTATGTCCATATACCCTGGTGCGTGCGCAAATGCCCGTACTGCGATTTCAATTCGCATGCGGCGCCGGGCAAGAACGACAGCCACGACATCCCCGAAGACATGTATCTCGATGCGCTGCGTGCCGACCTGGAGCAGTCGCTGCCTCTGGTGTGGGGCCGCCCGGTGCATACGGTGTTCATCGGCGGCGGCACGCCCAGCCTGCTGTCGGCGGCGGGCATGGACCGCCTGCTGTCCGACATCCGCGCGCTGCTACCGCTCGATGCCGACGCCGAGATCACGATGGAGGCCAACCCGGGCACGTTCGAGGCCGAACGCTTCGCGAACTACCGGGCCAGCGGCATCAACCGGCTGTCGATCGGCATCCAGAGCTTTGACGACCGGCACCTGCAGGCACTGGGGCGTATCCACGGCCAGCGCGAAGCGCGGGCGGCCATCGACATCGCGCTGAAGCACTTCGACAACGTCAATCTGGACCTGATGTACGCCCTGCCCGGCCAGACCATCGACGAATGCGTGCGGGATCTGGAAGCGGCGCTGTCCTATGGCACCACGCACCTGTCGCTCTACCACCTGACGCTGGAGCCGAACACGCTGTTCGCCAAGTATCCGCCGGCCCTGCCGGACGAGGACATCGCCTACGAGATGCAGGACATCATCGAGGCGCGCACGGCACAGGCGGGCTTCCGCCATTACGAAACGTCGGCCTATGCCCGCCCGCATCGCGAGGCCAGGCACAACCTCAATTACTGGCGTTTTGGCGATTACCTGGGGATCGGCGCCGGCGCGCACGGCAAGCTGTCGTTCCCGAACCGTATCCTGCGCCAGATGCGCCACAAGCATCCGGCCACATATATGGAACAGGCCATGGCCGGCAACGCCGTGCAGGAAGCCCGCGAGGTTGGCGCGGACGAACTGCCATTCGAGTTCATGCTCAATGCGCTGCGGCTGACCGACGGCGTGCCGGCATCGAGCTTCCACGACTACACCGGCCTGCCCTTGCACACGATCAGCAAGCAGCTGGCCGCGGCGGAAAAGAAGGGGCTGCTCGAAGCGGATCCCACCACGATCAAGCCGACCGAACTTGGCCGCCGATTCCTCAATGACCTGCAGGAGATGTTCCTCAAGGATTGAGCCGGCGTGGCTCGTGGTAGTTTGGCCAAGTCAAAACAAAAGCGCCACACCCTGAACAGGTGTGGCGCTTTTGCCATGTGCTGCGCTGACTGACCGACGATCAGTACGGCGTCGCCATGTCGTTGGCCACGCGTGCGCGGTCACCCACGCGCAGGTTGCCCAGATTGCTTTGCGTCACCGTGGCCACGCGGCCATCGTCAAGCCGCACGTTCACGCGGTAGGCGGTGGACGTATTGCTGCCGGCGCGCTTCTCGATCTGGTTGCCTGCCACGGCGCCACCCACGGCACCGACGATCGTGGCCGCGGTCTGCCCGCGCCCGCCGCCGACCTGGTGGCCCAGCAGGCCGCCTGCCGCGCCGCCGATCACGGTGCCCAGCAGGCCCGAACTGCCCTGCGTCGTCTGGATCGGCTCGATCGATTCCACGCGTCCGGTAAAGACCGAGCCGCTCGGCGCCTGATAGCTGTTGGTGCCCGGCTGCTGATACGCCTGCGGAGGCGGAGCCGTGTTGTAGTTGCCGTAGCCGCCGTAACCGGGCTGTGCGCAGCCGGCCAGGCCAGCGGCCAGCGCCAGTGCACCCAGGCTGCCAAGCGCCAGCCACGACCTGGGCGTGTCCTTGTTGTCCTTGTGTTGTCCCTGCATGATCAATTCTCCTCTGATAGCTGATTGAGGCGTTTGGAAAGGTGGACCTGCGCGGCAAGCGCCCGCAAATCGTCCTTTCTAGGAACCTTACCGCCACAACATGGTTCCGCGCTGTCCGACAAAGACCGACAATTGCGCCAGTGCCTGACGCATTCGGGCCGACGAAATGATGGACCAGTCAACCATGCGGCCTGGTATGCGCCCATCAAGCCGCACACTGCACGGCCCTGCGACCTTGTATAATGCGCGGCCGGGCATGGCGGATGACACGCCGCGCCCGGTATCCAATCCGAAAGGAAGCGTGGCCGAGTGGTTTAAGGCAGCAGTCTTGAAAACTGCCGATGGGGTGACCCATCCGTGAGTTCGAATCTCACCGCTTCCGCCAAGACAAATGAAAAATGCCGCGGCACCGCTCCGATCTGGAGCCAGTGCTGCGGCATTTTTTTGTTGGCCGCGCTGAGGCGGCCAGATCAGTCCGCCTCAGCCCGCCTCAGTCCGACTGATATTTCGGCGAACGCGGACCGTACAGGATGCCGTTGGGCATCCCGGCCGACAGCAGGCGTGCGCTCGCGGTGCCGGCCACCGGATAGCTGGCGTCGGTCAGGTGGTTCATCGCCTGGTTGATGGCTGCCGTGACCAGCATGCCGATCAGGCCGCCGCCGCTGCTGCTGCTGTCCTGCGCCGCCACCGCCCTGCCGCTCCAGAGTTCATCGCCCGTCTTCAGGTCCACCAGCGTCGCATTCGCGGCCACGCGGGTCACGCTGCTCAGCACCTGGTAGCGCGAGCCGTAGTCGGTCACGGTCACATACAGCGCCGCGTCGGCCCCGAAGATCTCGCGCAGCTTGGGCACCGGCACAGTGTGGATATCACCGGGCACGGTCAGGCCGTTCTGGCGGAACGTTTCGTCGACCAGCGCCACCGGCAGCACGTAGTAGCCCGATTCGGCCAGCGGATACGTGGCCTGCGCCAGCATTGCGTACGTGGCCTTGATGTCAGGCGACTCGTTCAGCGGCGGCAGCACCACGATCGAACGCGGGCGAGCTTGCTTGAACGCCGCGTAATTCACGTGACTGGTCGGCACGGCGCAGCCGGCGAACAGCGCAACCGTGCCAAGGGTGGCGATACAGGTCAGAAGGCGACGCATCATTTGGTGCTCCCTGCGGTGACGTCAGACTTGGCGGCGGCCGTGGTTTCCAGCAGCTTGGCCTGCGGTGCGGCGGTGGCGCCCGCTTCCTTGCGCTCGTCGGTCTTCATGTTGCGCATCAGGAAGTCCATGTACGGCGTGGACTCGGGGAACAGCGTCTTTTCGGTCTGGAATTCCTTGACCGTCTGGTCGCCCTTGCCCACGTTCAGGTAGAGCATGCCAAGCTGGGCGTGATAACCCGGCGGCACCGAACCGCCCTTGGCCCTGATCTTTTCCAGGCCGCTTTCCAGCGCGGTGATCTGCGCTTCCTTCGACTCACCCTTGAAGTACTCGTAGACCTGCGATTGATAGCCTTCCCACTGGTACATCGACTGCGGACCGGCGCACCCAGCCAGCAGGCCGGCCGCCGACAAAAACGCCGCGTTGCGCAGCGTGACCCATTGCTTCATGTTTTTCTCGCTTTTGTTGGTAACGGCTTACTGCTGAACGGGCTTCCAGGCCCCGCTTTCGATCGCGTTGACCAGGTTGTTCACGGCTTCGCGCATGGCCAGGTCCATTACCTTGCCATTGAGCGTCGAGTCGAAGCTCGCCGTTCCGCCAAAACCGATCACCTCGCGGTTCGACAGCTTGTATTCCCCCGCGCCCTGCGTGGCGTACACGACTTCCGACGTGGTGATATTGACGATATTCAGGTTGACCTTCGCGTAGGCCACCTGCTCGCGGCCACGGCCCAGGATGCCGAACAGCTGCACGTCGCCCACTTCCTTGCGGCCGAACTCGGTGATGTCGCCCGTCACCACGAAATCGGCACCCTTGAGCTTCTGGACCTGGTTCTTGATGGTGGCTTCGCGCTTGATTTCGTCGAGGTTCTCGCGCTCCAGCACGTTGAAGCGGTTGGTCTGCTGCAGGTGCGTCACCAGGCTGGTCTTGGCCTGGCCGCTCAGGCGGTCGATGCCGTCCGAGAACACGCCGCGCATGTAGTTGGAGCGGTTATCGAACTTGCCCACCGCGATCGGGGTCCGCACGCCGTTGAACGGACGGCTCGCGCTTTCCACCTTCTGCACCGGCAGGGCGGTCGACGTTTCGGTCGCGCAACCGGCCAGGCCCATCGCGGCCACGATCCCGGCCAGGCAGCAGCTCTTCAGATTCCTCACTTCACTTTCTCCAGATAGCGTCAATGGTCGGCGATTTGCCGACTCGGCAAAATGGACCAGCGGCCCAGATTCATCAATAGCAAAAGCGCAAAATTTTACTGACGCAGATCAAATCTGTCAGATTTTCGGCATGCCGCAGGCCTATTACTGCCCAAATCGTTATCGGAAATGTCCTGCGATTGTTTAGGGCGAAGCTGGCTTCCCCCACTTCAGCCGGGGCATGGGGACATCCCGCAGGCCATCACGCGCCCAAAGAAAAACCCCGCCATGCAGGCGGGGCCGATGTCCAACGACTTCCGTGGAGAGATGCGGTATTGCAATGCCGGCCGGACGGCGGCGCCATTACTCGGCGGTGATCTTGCCTTGCTCGATCACGGTCTTCCAGCGTTTGAGTTCCTGGTTCTCGAACTCGGCGAACTGTTCCGGCGTGTTGGCGACAACCTCGAAGCCCTGCTCGCTGAGCTTCTTCTGCATGCCCGGGTCCTTGAGCGCGCCGACGATGGCGCCGTGCAGGCGGGTTTTCACGTCAGCCGGCAGCCCCTTGGGCGCGGCCACGCCTTGCCACGAATACACATCCACGTCCTTGACGCCGCCCTCGACCATGGTCGGTACGTTCGGCAGTACCGACGAACGCTTGTCCGAGGTCACGGCCAGTGCCTTGAGCTTGCCGGTACGGATGTGCTGCAGCACTGCGTTGATGTTCTGGAACGACACATCCACCTGGCCCGCCAGCAGATCGGAGATGGCCGGCGCACCGCCCTTGTACGGGACGTGCAGGCCCTCGGTGCCGCTCTTCTGCCAGAACAGCGCGGCGGTCAGGTGGTCGGACGAGCCGGCGCCCGAGCTGGCAAACGACACCTTGCCCGGATTCTTCTTCATGTAGGCCACCAGTTCCTGCAGCGACCTGGCCGGAAAGTTCGGATTCGCCACCAGCACGTTGGGTGCGCGCACCGCCACCGTCAGCAGGTCGAAATCCTTGGCCGGGTCGTACTGCAGGTTCTTCTGCAGGAACGGATTCACCGCAAAAACGCCAATCGAGGCCACCAGCATCGTGTAGCCATCGGCCGGCGCACGCTTGACGAACGTGGCACCGATGGCCCCGGTAGCGCCCGGCCGGTTATCCACCACGAACGGCTGGCCAAGCTTCTCGTTGAGCGGCTGGGCCAGCAGGCGCGCGATGGTGTCGGTGGATCCGCCGGCCGGGAACGGCACCACGACCGAGACCGCGCGTTGCGGCCAGGCCGTGCCCGATGCCATGGCGGCACCGCTGACCGTCATTCCGGCCGCCAGCGCGACGGCCACGCCGGCAAGGCGGCGCAGCCACGTGGAAGCGAAAGCCGCGCGCGGGGCGGCCGTGTAGGTGTGCATCATGTTGTTGTCTCCTGCTTTTGAACGAAAGCTGTGCGGCTTCTCTGAATGTGCGGCCGATACGGCGATCAGCGCACCATGCAAGGCATCTTGTTGTTGAATTTCCAGTTGGGGATCAGGAACTGCATGGCGATGGCGTCGTCGCGCGCGCCCAGGCCTTTTTCCTGATAGAGGCGGTTGGCGCGCGCCAGCGCGTCCATGTCCAGCTCCACGCCCAGGCCCGGGGTCTTCGGCACCTGCACCAGGCCGCCCTCGATCTTCAGCGGATTGCGCGTCAGGTGTTCGCCGTCCTGCCAGATCCAGTGCGTATCGATGGCGGTGACACGGCCCGGCGCGGCGGCGGCCACGTGCGTGAACATCGCCAGCGAGATGTCGAAGTGGTTGTTCGAATGCGAGCCCCAGGTCAGGCCCCATTCCGAGCACATCTGGGCCACGCGCACCGAACCCTGCATGGTCCAGAAGTGCGGGTCGGCCAGCGGAATGTCCACCGACTGCAGGCGCACCGCATGGCCCATCTGGCGCCAGTCGGTGGCCACCATGTTGGTGGCGGTCGGCAAGCCAGTGGCAGCGCGGAATTCGGCCATGATCTCGCGGCCCGAATAGCCGTCCTCGGCGCCGCAGGGGTCTTCGGCGTAGGCCAGGATGCCGTGTTTGTCGCGGCACAGGCGGATCGCGTCCTTCAGCAGCCAGCCGCCGTTCGGGTCCAGCGTGACGCGCGCCTTGGGGAACCGCTCGTGCAGGGCGATGATCGCTTCCATTTCCTCGTCGCCGCTCAGCACGCCGCCCTTGAGCTTGAAGTCGTTGAAGCCGTATCGCTCATAGGCGGCTTCGGCCAGGCGCACCACGCCCTGGGCATCCATCGCCACTTCGTTGCGGACGCGGAACCACGCGTTATCGGCGCCCGGTTCGGTGCGGTAATCGAGCGTGGTCTTCTTGCGGTCGCCCACATAGAACAGATAGCCCAGCATTTCCACGGCTTCGCGTTGCTGGCCTTCGCCCAGCAGCGCCGCCACGGGCACCTGCAGGTGCTTGCCCAGCAGGTCCAGCAGCGCGGCTTCCAGGGCGGTGACGGCGTGGATGGTGATGCGCAGGTCGAACGTCTGCAGGCCGCGGCCACCGGCATCGCGACTGGCAAACTGTTCGCGCACCTTGTTCAGGATGGCCAGGTACTGGCCGATGCCCTGCCCCACCACCAGCGGACGCGCGTCTTCCAGCGTCTGGCGGATGCTTTCGCCGCCGGGCACTTCGCCCACGCCGGTGTTGCCCGCGCTGTCCTTCAGGATGACGATATTGCGGGTGAAGTAAGGGCCATGCGCGCCCGACAGATTCATCAGCATGCTGTCGTGGCCAGCGACGGGCACCACGGTCAGTTCGGTCACGACGGGCGTGACAGACGTGACGGGCAAGGCGCCCGCGGCTTGGAAAGTTGCGTTCATGTGGATGGTCTCCGAGTCCTGATGTCTAGGCCGTGGGGTTCGCGCTCCCCTTCATTTGCGGAAGTGCGCCCTGCTGTCTGCTGCTCATACGCTAATATATTAGTCGACCTATGCTACCCCGCCGTCCGGCTGCCACAACGATTCCATGGCTGCAAGTTCCTGTGCGTTATCGGTCGTCGTATGACTTATGACGCAGTATAATGATCGCGTACCTGCGCGGTCAACAGTGCCGCCGTCAGGGTCATCCCCACAATGGTTCCAACACCTGCCCGCCCATGTCCAACGCTTCGATGACTTCGCCCGCTCCCCTGCGCCGCCGTGGCCGCACGCTTGCTGAAGAAGTAGTCGGCAACCTGACCGAAAGCATCCAGCAAGGCCAGCTCAAGCCGGGCGACAAGCTGCCGACCGAATCCGAAATCATGGCCACGCTCGGCGTGAGCCGCACCGTGGTACGCGAAGCCCTGTCGCGCCTGCAGGCCAGCGGCCTGGTGGAAACGCGCCACGGCATCGGCACCTTCGTGCTGAACCGCCCCATCGAGACCCATTCGCCGTTCCGCATCGATCCTTCGGCGATGGTCACGGCCATGGACGTGCTTGCCATGCTCGAATTCCGCGTGAGCCTGGAAGCCGAAGCCGCCAGCCTGGCCGCCACGCGCCGTAGCGACGACCAGTTGCGCGCCATGCGCCGCGCGCTGGACGACATGAAGCGTAACGCCGCCGAGGGCAGCGACGCGGTGGGTTCGGATTTCGAATTTCACCTGTCGATCGCCCGCGCCACCGGCAACCGCTATTTCACCGACATCATGGGGCACCTGGGCACCATGGTGATCCCCCGCAGCCGGCTCCAGGTGAGCCAGCCCGAGCGCGAGCAATATCTGGAGCGCGTGAACTTCGAGCACGAGAGCATTTTCGATGCGATCGAGCGGCGTGATCCTGAAGCCGCCAAGGCGGCCATGCGCATGCACCTGACCAACAGCCGCGAACGCCTGCGCAAGGCGTCGGCGGCAGCCGGATCGCCGGCCTGAGCCCCATGCATCGCCTGACCGTTTCCGGGTCTGGCGATGCGGTTGCGAGACGCCCCGCGATGTCATATGATGTCTTACGACAAGTATCTTGACGATAATTCCGGGGCGAGACGCACTGCTGCAGCAATTTCATGACAGCCACCCGTGGCTGCCTTTGCCTGGCGTGACGGTGTTCTGGCCGTCCTTTCCCAATTTCCCGCAGGACCCAAGATCATGACGATGACTGGCGAAATGCTGATCGGCGCCTCTGCCGTTCGCGGCACCGAAACCACCTTTTACGGCATCAATCCGGCCACGGGCGAAAGCCTCGAACCCGCCTACCAGGGCAGCACCTCGGCCGATGTGGACCGGGCCTGCGCGCTGGCCGAAGCCGCGTTCGACACCTATCGCGCCACGTCCCCCGAACAGCGCGCCACCTTCCTGGAATCGATCGCCGCCGGCCTGGAGGCCCTGGGCGACGAACTGATCCAGCGCGCGCACCTGGAAACCGCCCTGCCCATCGCGCGCCTGCAAGGCGAGCGCGGCCGCACCGCCGGCCAGCTGCGCCTGTTCGCACGCGTGCTGCGTGATGGCCGCTGGCAAGACGCCACGCTCGACAGCGCCCTGCCCGAGCGCACCCCGCCGCGCCCCGACCTGCGCATGCAGCGCATCGCCGTCGGTCCGGTGGCCGTGTTCGGCGCCAGCAACTTCCCGCTGGCCTTCTCGGTGGCCGGTGGCGACACTGCCTCGGCGCTGGCCGCTGGCTGCCCGGTCGTCGCCAAGGCACACCCGGCACACCCGGGCACGTCGGAACTGGTGGGCCGCGTGATCCAGAAGGCCGTGGCCGATGCCGGCCTGCCCGAAGGCGTGTTCTCGCTGGTGCAAGGCGTGGGCAACGCCATCGGCACGGCGCTGGTGGCACACCCGGTCATCCAGGCCGTAGGCTTCACGGGCTCGCGCGCCGGTGGGCTGGCACTGATGAACGTGGCCAACAGCCGCCCGGTGCCAATCCCCGTCTACGCCGAAATGAGCAGCATCAACCCGGTGTACCTGCTGCCCGAGGCGCTGGCGGCCCGTGGCGAGCAGATCGCCCGTGACCTGGTCGATTCGCTGGTGATGGGCGTGGGCCAGTTCTGCACGAACCCGGGCCTGCTGCTGGCCATCGAAGGCCCGGCGCTGGAGAAATTCCGCGCCACGGCGCACGGCGCGGTGACCGGCAAGCCGGCCGCCACCATGCTGACGCCGGGCATCCACGCCGCCTTCGAGCGTGGCGTGGCGCAACTGTCGGAAATCTCGGGCCTGACCCGTGCCGCCTGCGGCGTTGACGCCACGGGCCCGAACCAGGCTCGCCCGGTGTTCTTCGAAACGTCGGCCGACAAGTTCGTGGCCGACCACCGCATGCACGCCGAAGTGTTCGGCCCGTCCACCGTGCTGGTGGTCTGCAAGGACGCCGACGCGCTGGTGGATGTCACCCGCATCCTCGAAGGCCAGCTGACCGCCACGGTCCAGGCCGACGCCGGCGACCACGACGTTGCGGCCAAGCTGCTGCCGGCCCTGGAACGCAAGGTGGGCCGTATCCTGTTCAACGGCTTCCCGACCGGCGTGGAAGTGTGCTTTGCGATGGTCCACGGCGGCCCGTTCCCGGCTACGTCGGACACGCGCACCACGTCGGTGGGCACCACGGCGCTGGACCGCTTCCTGCGGCCGGTCTGCTACCAGAACTTCCCGGCCGCCCTGCTGCCGGAGGCGCTGAAGGACGGCAATCCGCTGAACGTGTGGCGCCTGAAGGACGGCGAGCTGGGCCACGCCTGATGTCCCGGTATCTGCCCTAATGAAAAACGGCCGCGTCTGCGGCCGTTTTTCATGGTGTCGTGCAGCGCGCGCTATCCTCTCACGCCGCGGCACGTTCCTTCACAGGTGCCTGCACCGGCGCCGGCCCGATGGTCGTCACCGGCGAACTGGCGGGCGGCTGGATCACCGGCGCGGTGCCGCGCGAGCGGCCCGAGCTCAGGTAGTCGGCAATCGATTCCTGCGTGACTTCGCCCAGGTAGACGCCGTCCCCGTCGATCACCGGCAGCCAGCTGGTGTTGTGCTGGTACATGCGCGACAGCACGATGCGCAGGTGCTCGTCGAACGCGGCCGTGGTGGTGAACTGGCGCATCACGTCCGCGCAATTGCCGCCCTTGGCCAGCGCGTTGCGCACGTCGCGGCGCGTCACGTAGCCCAGCGCGCGCTGCGCGTCGTCCACCACGGGCAGGTGGCGCACGTCGGCATCGTCCATCACACCGAAAGCTTCGGCCAGCGTCATGTCGGGGCGGCAGCTTGGCGGCAGCGTGGCCGCGTCGCCGGCGCGCACCAGCAGCAGGCGCTTGAGCGTGTTGTCGTGACCCACGAAGGCCTGCACGAAGTCGTCGGCCGGATGCGCCAGCAGCGCGTCGGGATGGTCGAACTGCACCAGCCGGCCGGCGCGGAACACGGCCACCTTGTCGCCAAGCTTGATGGCCTCGTCGATATCGTGCGACACCATGATCACGGTCTTGCCCAGCTGGCGCTGCATCTGGAAGAACTCGTTCTGGATGCTCTCGCGGTTGATCGGATCTACCGCGCCGAACGGCTCGTCCATCAGCAGCACGGGCGCGTCGGCAGCCAGCGCGCGAATCACGCCGATCCGCTGCTGTTGCCCGCCCGACAGCTCGCGCGGATAGCGTTTGAGCATCTTGTCCGGGTCCAGCTGCACCATGCGGATCAGTTCGCGCGCACGTTCGCGGCATTGCTTCTTGTTCCAGCCCAGCAGGCGCGGCACGACCATGATGTTCTCTTCGATGGTCATGTTCGGAAACAGGCCGATCTGCTGGATCACGTAGCCGATCTTGCGGCGCAGCGTCACGCCGTCGATGCCGGTGGTGTCCTCGCCGTCGATGCGCACGGTGCCCGACGTCGGCTGGATCAGCCGGTTGATCATCTTGAGCGTGGTCGTCTTGCCGCAGCCGGACGGCCCCAGGAACACGCAGATCTCGCCGCGCGGCACGGTCATGCTGACCTCGTTCACGGCACGCACTTCGGCGCCGTCCTTCTGCGGGAAGGCCTTGGTGAGTTTGTCGAGTTCGATCATTGTCGGATTCCTTTCGGTGTCAGGGCACGCTGCAGGCTTTGCAGCGCGACGTCGGCCACGATGGCGAGCAGGCTCACGAGAACGGCACCCACGGCAAGCTTGCTCATGTTGCTCTGGCTGATCGCCTGCAGGATCAGCACGCCCAGGCCACCGGCGCCGATGATGGCGGCAATGGTGGCCACGCCAATGTTCATCACCACTGCCGTGCGCACGCCGCCCAGGATCACCGGAACGGCCAGCGGCAGGTCCACCAGGCGCATGCGCTGCCACGTGGTCATGCCGATGCCGCGCCCCGCTTCCTGGATGCCGGCATCGACATTGGTCAGCGCGGTGTACGTGTTGCGCATGATCGGCAGCAGCGAGTACAGGAACACCGCCGTCACGGCCGGCACGTAGCCGAGCGCGTGGCCGAAGCGGGCGAAGACCGGGATCATCAGCCCGAACAGCGCGATCGACGGCAGCGTCAGCACCACGGTGGCCAGCGCCAGCAACGGCGTGGCCAGGAAACGGTGGCGGGTGATCAGGATGCCCAGCGGCACCCCGATGACGATGGCCATGCCCACCGCCGAGCCCACCAGCGCGAGATGCTCGCCAGTGAGCCGCAGCAGCGTCGGCCAGCTATGGTGAAGGTAAGTCAGCAGATCCATGCGGCGCTCCTCAGATCAGGCCGTGGCTGCGCAGGAAGTCGCCTGCCACCTTGTCCACGGGCTGCTGGTCGATGTCGACCTTGTAGTTCATGTCGGTCATCGCCGCGTTGTCGAGCTTTGCTGCCAGCGCGTTGAGCAGGCCGCCCAGTTGCGGATGCGCGGCGAGCACCGCGCGGCGGACCACGGGCGCCGCGTTGTACGGCGGGAAGTAATGCAGGTCGTCCTCCAGCAGCACGAGGTCGAAGCCCTTCACGCGGCCGTCGGTCGTGTAGACCAGGCCCAGGTCCACCTGGTTGTTCTTGAGCGCGGTGTACACCAGGCCCGGATCGAGCTGGATCACGTCCTTGCGTGTGAACGGCAGCTTGTACACACCCTTCAGCGGCTCCAGGCCGTCGGGGCGCGCGGCGAATTCCATGTCCACGGCCAGCGGATGCTTCGTATCCTCGCCTTCGGCGCGCATCTTCGCGGCGTACGCCGACAGCGTGCGGATATCGCCGGCGCGCTCCTTCGGCATGGCGAATGCGTACGTGTTGTTGACCTGCGAGGCATCGAGCCAGACCAGGCCCTTGGCGGCATCGAGCGTCTTCACGCGCTTGTAGCTTTCCGGGCCGTCGAGCTTTTCCTCGACCTTGTTGAACACGATCAGCGCGGTGCCGGTGTAGTCCCACACCACGTCGAGCTGGCCTGATTCCAGCGCCTGGCGCATCAGCGTGCTGCCCAGCCCCGAGGTCAGCGTCGTATCGATGCCCTTGGCCTTCAGGTACTGCGTCGTCATCGACGACAGGATCAGCTGCTCGGTGAAGTTCTTGCCGCCCACCCGCACCGGGCCCGCGCCTTCCTGCGCGCGCGCCGGGGCCGTGGTCAGCAGCAGCGCGGCCAGCACGATGCCGATGGCGGCGGCCAGCCAGAACACGCGGCCCTCCATCAGACGATTCACGGATTTGAATTTCATACGATTCCTCACTGCGCCAGTCCGCGACGACGCAGGTAGATCTGGCCGGCGGCGGCAAACAGCGCGTCCAGCACCAGGGCCAGCAGCGCGGTAGCGGCGGCGCCCAGCAACAGCAACGGCTGGTTGTTCAGGTAGATACCCGGGAAAATCAGTTCGCCCAGGCTGTTCGCGCCGATCAGGAACGACAGCGGCACGGTGCCCACGTTGATCACCAGGCTGATGCGCACGCCGGCCAGGATCACGGGCAGCGCGTTGGGCAGTTCCACGCGCACCAGGCGCTGGCACGGCGTCATGCCAATGCCCCGCGCGGCTTCCTTGAGTGCGGGCGATACCGTGCGCAGCCCTTCGTAGGTGTTGCGCACGATCGGCAGCAGCGAGGCCAGCCACAGCGCCAGGATCGCCGGACGCTCGCCGATGCCCAGCACGGCCAGCGCCAGGGCCAGCACCGCCAGCGACGGCACGGTGTTGCCGACGTTGAACACCTGCATGAGCCGGTCGGCCCAGCGGCGCATGCACGGGCGGCTCAACGCGATGCCGGCCGGCACGCCGGTCAGCAGGGCCAGTGCCATCGAGATCGCCACCAGGCGCAGATGGTCGGCCACGTCATAGAACAGGCGGTCCTGGTACTGATGGATGACGTCAACGCCGATCCACGCGACCAGTCCGGCCAGCGCAGCGGCAACGACGCCCCCCCAGGCCAACGCCCGGATGGTTCGTTTTGACATATTTCCCCTCTCCAACCCCGGTGCGGCAAACCATGCAAAATGCATGAATCACCACATCCCGGATGCGGAAAACAAAAGGGCCGGCGGAAATGTCGATGGGGGTGCCCGCCGGGGCCCTGGTTCAGATTGCCTTGCCGCCATGACCGGCACGATTGCCAGCGGACGGACTTTTGGGCGCGGCACCAGCCCGGAGGCCAGCGAAACACCCGATTGATGGGGTCCAGGCATGAAGCCCAAACCCGCAGGAGCGGCGCAACCGTGAAAAGGTTGGCCAGTGGCGGCGATTGATGCCCGACTGATGTCGTGTCGGTATGGCGCCGCCGGTCAATCGGCCGTTGCCAGACAAGGGATCGCGGGGTTCGGGGTGCAGCCCCGACCACTGCAATTATTGGCAACGGATGACAAAGAGACCGCTATTCTACACAACTTCTGCCATCCTGTCATCTTCACCGTTTCCATCTCCGAAATAACGGGGTTCCACGGGAAATTTCGCACTCCGGTTTCGTTGCATTGATGCAATCGATCGGGGCCATCTCGTTCCATCGGCAGAACAATCTGTTGCCTGTCCGCCATCTACCGCTTTCGCGCCAAACCCTTAAATTGAGGGGGTAGACACGACGGCCAGAAGCCTCTGGCTTCCAGACCGTCTTAACAGGAGATTTCACATGACCACCCGTATCGCCACCGTTCCGGCCACCGCCACGGAAACCGTGCAGCGTTCGCGCGCCGTGGATCGCGTGGTTCGCGGCATCGCCACGTCCGACGGCGCCGGCGTCAAGCTGACCCGCGTGCTGACGCAGAACCTGCAACGCCGGCTGGACCCGTTCCTGATGCTCGACGCCTTTGGCACCGACAACAAGGACGACTATATCGGCGGCTTCCCGGATCACCCGCACCGCGGCTTCGAGACCATCACCTACATGCTGGCCGGCCGCATGCGCCACCGCGACAGCGCCGGCCACGAGGGCCTGCTGGAAAACGGCGGCGCGCAATGGATGGTGGCCGGTTCCGGCGTGGTGCACTCCGAATTGCCTGAGCAGGAAGACGGCCGGATGGAAGGCTTCCAGCTCTGGCTGAACCTGCCGGCGGCGGACAAGATGACCACGCCCTGGTATCGCGACATGCCGGCGGCGGCAATTCCCACCGTGGAACTGCCGTCGGGTGGCACGGTGCGCGTTCTGGCCGGTGCCTCGCATGGCGTGGCCGGTGCCGTGACGCGCCCGGTCACCGAACCGCTGTACCTGGACGTGCATCTGCCGGCTGGCCAGTCGTTCGCGCAGGCCCTGCCCGCCGGGCATAACGCGTTTGTCTACGTCTATCGTGGCGCTGTGACGATTGGCGACGCAGTGGTGGAAGCCCAGCGCATGGGCGTGCTGGACAACGCCGGGGCGTCTGACGGCGTGGTGGTCGTCGCGAACGAGGACACCCGCTTCCTGCTGATCGCGGGCCAGCCGCTGAACGAGCCCATCGCGCAGTACGGCCCGTTCGTGATGAACACGCAGGACCAGATCTACCGGACCCTGGCCGATTTCCGAGACGGCCGGTTTGCGACGATCCCTGCCAGCGCCGCCTGACGCGCGCGACTGACGCGGGTCAACCCTGACCGCCGCCCTGCCCTGACCGGCAGCGCGGCGGTTTTTCTTTGCGGCTGTGGCCGGCACGCGACTTGCAACCTCCCGGTATCCGTTGTGGGGCATGGCTGGAGGGCCAAAGTGGTCCGCCCAGCCCCCACGCACTTATATAATCCACTCCAAATTCCGGGCATCACGCAATCATGATGATGACGATCTGCCTCGCGGCGATGCTGCGCCACGCACAGCCGTTGTCACGTGCCTGAAAACCACAACGTTGCTGCCACAACAATTCGAGCCGCTTCAGTGACATCACAATCCCCCTCCAGGCTGGCGCTTGCGCATATCACCAAGCGCTACCCCGGCGTGACTGCCAACGACGACGTCAGCCTGACCGTCGCGCCGGGCGAGATCCACGCCGTCCTTGGCGAAAACGGCGCAGGCAAGTCAACCCTGATGAAGATCATTTTCGGCGCGGTACGTCCCGACGCCGGCGAGATGCACTTCAACGGGGCGCCGGTTTCCATCGCCAGCCCCCACGACGCCCGCAACCTGGGCATCGCCATGGTGTTCCAGCATTTTTCGCTGTTCGACACGCTGACCGTGGCCGAAAACATCGCACTTGGCCTGTCGGCCGCCGATGCCGGCAACCTGAAGCAGCTATCGGAACGCATCCGCGCCACGGCCGAGCGGTATGGTCTGCCGCTGGAGCCGCAACGCCACGTGCATACGTTGTCCGTGGGCGAGCGCCAGCGCGTGGAAATCGTGCGCGCACTGCTGGCCAACCCGCAGTTGCTGATCCTGGACGAACCCACCTCGGTGCTGACGCCGCAGGCCGTGGAAACCCTGTTTGTCACGCTGCGCCAGCTGGCGGCCGAAGGCACCAGCATCCTCTATATCAGCCACAAACTGGACGAAATCCGAGCCCTCTGCCACCACGCCACCGTGATGCGCATGGGCCGTGTAACCGGCAATTGCGATCCGCGCCAACAGAGCGCGGCCGAACTGTCGCGGCTGATGATCGGTGGCGAACCGCCGCGCGAAGCGCGTGTGGCCGCCGAGCGCGGCGCGGTGAAGCTGGCGGTGCGCAACCTGTCGATGCCGCGCGCACACCAGTTCGCCACGGAACTGCAAGACATCGCACTGGACGTGCACGCCGGCGAGATCGTTGGCATCGCCGGTGTGTCGGGCAATGGCCAGCAGGAACTGCTGGCTGCGCTGTCCGGCGAGGATGCACGCACGGCCGGCGCGGCCATCGAACTGGACGGCAAACCCGTGGGCCGGCTCGATGCCCGCGGCCGCCGCCGTGCAGGGCTGGCCTTCGTGCCCGAGGAACGGCTCGGCCGTGGCGCCGTGCCGGGCATGAGCCTGACGTCGAACGTGTGGCTGTCGCATCAGACGCCGCCCTACGTGCAGGGCGGCATGGTGTCGCCCAGGGCCGCCGAAGGCCTGGCCGCCAGCATCATCAGCCGCTTCCGCGTCAAGGCAAGCGGGCCTGCGGCACTGGCCCGCAGCCTGTCGGGCGGCAACCTGCAGAAGTTCATCGTCGGCCGCGAGATCGAGGCCGGCCCGAAGGTGCTGATCGTGGCGCAGCCCACGTGGGGCGTCGATGTCGGCGCGGCCGCGCAGATCCACAACGAAATCCTGTCGCTCAAGGCCGCCGGCTGCGCGGTGCTGGTGGTATCCGAAGAACTCGACGAACTGTTCGCCATCTGCGACCGCCTGCACGTGATCGCCAAGGGCCAGCTGTCGCCGTCGATTCCCGTGGATATCGCCACGCGCGAGCAGGTGGGCCTGTGGATGAGCGGGCTGTGGGAAGGCGGGCCGGCCAGCCGGCACGACAACGCCGACGCGGAGGTGCCGAGCCATGGCTAAAGTGCTATCTCCCGTTGTGCTGGCCCCGCGCGGCGTGCCGTCGCGCCCGATGGCCTATGCCTCGCCCGTGTTCGCGCTGGTGCTGACGCTGCTGTTCGGCGCGCTGCTGTTCCTGGCGCTGGGCAAGGATCCCGTGGCGGGCCTCAAGGTATTCCTGGTCGATCCGCTCAAGGACAAGCGCGCGATTGGCGAGGTGCTGCTGAAGACCGTGCCGCTGGTGCTGTGCGCGCTCGGGCTTTCGGTCTGCTACCGCGCCAACGTCTGGAATATCGGCGCCGATGGCCAGCTGATTGCCGGCGGCATCCTGGCCGGCGCCACGGTGCTCTGGTTCGACACCCCCGGCAGCACCTGGAGCGGCCCGGCCGTGCTGGTGCTGGCGTCGATTGCCGGCTGCATCGGCGGCATGCTGTGGGCATCGCTGACGGCGCTGCTCAAGGACCGCTTCAACGCCAACGAGATCCTGGTGTCGCTGATGCTGACCTATATCGCCCAGCAGTTGCTGCTGTGGGTAGTCAACGGTCCGCTGAAAGACCCCAACGGCATGAACTTCCCGCAATCGAAGGTGTTCTCTTCGATGTTCCTGCTGCCGAACCTGCTGCCCGGTTCGCGCCTGCACATGGGCTTTGCCGTGATGCTGGTGCTGGTGGCCATCATGACCGTGTTCGTGTTCCGCAGCTTTGCCGGCTATCGCCTGCAGGTGGGCGGCACGGCGCCGCTGGCCGCGCGCTACGCCGGATTCTCGTCGCGCAGCGCGCTGTGGACGGCACTGATGATCTCGGGCGCCTTCGCGGGCCTGGCCGGCGCGTTCGAGGTAACCGGGCCGATCGGGCAGCTGCTGCCGTCGATCTCGCCCGGCTATGGCTTTACCGCGATCATCGTGGCCTTCGTCGGCCGGCTGCATCCGGTGGGCGCCGTATTCGGCGGCATCGTGATGTCGCTGTTCTATATCGGCGGCGAAATGGCGCAGTCGCGCCTGGGACTGCCGTCGGCACTGGGCTGGGTGTTCCAGGGCATGCTGCTGTTCTTCCTGCTGGCCTGCGACACATTGATCGACAACCACCTGCGCTGGCGCGCGCGTGCCGCCTGATCCGGAGCCGACAACAATATGGAACAACTTGCTCCCCTGATCGCCACCGCGATCAACGCCGGCACCCCGCTGCTGCTGGCCGCGCTGGGTCTGCTCGTCAACGAGCGCGCCGGCGTGCTGAACCTCGGTGCCGAAGGCATGATGCTGGTGGCGGCCGCCTTCGGCTTCATGGTCGGCTATCAGACCCAGTCGCCGCTGCTCGGCTTCGTGGCAGGCGCGGGTGCCGGCATGCTGATGGCCACGCTGTTTTCGTGGCTGGCGCTGGTGCTGGCCACCAACCAGGTGGCCACCGGCCTGGCGCTGTCGATCTTCGGCACCGGCCTGTCCGCGTTCATCGCACAGCGGTTCGTCGGCTACGCCATGCCGGCGAAGGCCAGTGCCGTTCCGGGGCTGGCCGACATTCCGTTCATCGGCCCGGCATTCTTCCAGCATCACTGGATGGTGTATTTCAGCCTGCTGCTGTGCTTCGCCATCATGTGGTTCCTGTTCCGCACGCGCGCCGGCCTGACGCTGCGCGCCATCGGCGAATCGCCAGAATCGGCGCACGCGCTGGGCTATCCGGTGCGCTGGATCCGCTTTGGCGCGCTGCTGTTCGGCGGCGCCTGCTGCGGGCTGGCCGGGGCCTACCTGTCGTTGGTGTACACGCCGATGTGGGTGGAAAACCTCGTGGCCGGTCGTGGCTGGATTGCGCTGGCGCTGACCACCTTCGCCACCTGGCGGCCGGGCCGCGTGCTGGTGGGCGCCTGGCTGTTCGGCGGCGTGACGATCCTGCAGTTCTACCTGCAGGGCATCGGGGTATCGGTGCCGTCGCAGTTCCTGTCGATGCTGCCCTACGCCGCCACCATCGTCGTGCTGGCCTTGATTTCGCGCAACCCGGCCTGGATTCGCCTGAACATGCCCGCGTCGCTGGGCAAGCCGTTCCGTCCGGGTAATGCCTGAACTTGCCCAGACATCGCCGTACCGCATCACCGAAGTCTTAAAAAAAAGCAGTATCCGAAGTACAACCACATCACAGAAGACGTCTTACTAGGAGAGATCGAATGATCGTGACACGCAGGACCACGCTGGCAGCCCTGGCCGCCACCGCCGTGCTGGCCCTGGCCGGCTGCGGCAAGAAGGAAGCCGAGAAGCCGGCCGAGACTGCCGCGCCGGCATCCGCCCCCGCTGCTGCCACCAGCGAACCGCTGAAGGTGGCCTTCGTCTACATCGGGCCGGTGGGCGACGCCGGCTGGACGTACGCGCACGACACGGGCCGCAAGGCCGTGGAAGCCAAGTTCGGCGACAAGGTCAAGACCACGTACGTCGAGAACGTGCCCGAATCCGCCGCCGACGCCGAGCGCGTGTTCCGTGACCTGGCCAGCCAGGGCAACAAGCTGATCTTCGGCACCACGTTCGGCTACATGGAATCGATGCTGAAGGTGGCCAAGGAATTCCCGGACGTGAAGTTCGAGCACGCCACGGGCTTCAAGACCGCCGACAACCTGGCCCAGTACGACGTGCGCACCTATGAAGGCGCATACCTGGCGGGCGTGGTGGCCGGCAAGATGAGCAAGTCCGGCAAGATGGGCGTGGTGGCATCGGTGCCGATTCCCGAGGTGATCCGCAACATCGATTCGTTCACGCTGGGCGCGCGCTCGGTGAACCCGAAGGCCACGGTCAAGGTGGTGTGGGTCAACAAGTGGTTCGATCCGGGCAAGGAACGTGAAGCCGCCACGACGCTGATCGGCCAGGGCGTGGACATGCTGATGCAGAACACCGACTCCGCCGCCGTGGTGCAGACCGCACAGGAAAAAGGCGTGTACGCGTTCGGCTGGGACAGCGACATGAGCAAGTTCGGCGAGAAGGCGCACCTGGCGGCATCGGTGATCTCGTGGGGCGTCTACTACAACAAGGTGGTGGAAGACGTGCTCAACAACCAGTGGAAGAACAGCACCATCTGGTGGGGCCTCAAGGAAGGCATGATCGACCTGAAGGGCTTCAACGCCGTGGTGCCGGAAGACGTCAAGGCGCTGGTCGAAGAGCGCAAGAAGGGCATCGTCGATGGCAGCGCGCCGATCTGGAAGGGTCCGATCAAGGACAACGCCGGCAAGGAACAGGTCGCCGGCGGCGCCGTGGCCGACGACGCCTTCCTGCACAACGTGAAGTTCTACGTCGAAGGCGTGGAAGGCAACGTGCCGGGCTGATTACCCTGCGCCGAACCTTGCGCGATGAAGACGCCAGCCTCCGGGCTGGCGTTTTTTTTGCCCGGTCCCTCCCGCCGCCACCGGACCGGCCGTGAAAAACCATGGAACTTGAATCGCCACGCATCGGCCCAAGCTAGTGTTTCATGTCCTGCTGAACGTGTGACCAAGGAGGCCCATCATGTGGAAGCGACTGTCAGCCCTGTGGACGCTGGTACGGCGCGACGGCCGGCTGTTCTGGTTTGCCCTGCGCCACCCCGACGCGCCGCCCTGGCTCAAGCCGGCCGCGTTCGGCCTGCTGTTCTACGCGATCTCGCCGATCGACCTGATCCCCGACGTGATTGCCGGCCTGGGCATCGTGGACGACGTGGTCATCATTCCGCTGGCCGTTCATCTGATCCTGAAGCGCCTGCCGCCGCACATCCTGCGCCAGGCCGGGATGCGCGCCACCGCCACCACGGTCAGGCCGCGCTGACGCTGGCTTCCTGCCGGTTCACCCAAAGAAAAACCGCTGCCGAAGCAGCGGTTTTTTCATGGGCGCGTGACCGGCTGGGGATCAGGTCTTCGGCACGAAGCAGTGCCGCGCCAGCTCCACCACCAGCAACTCGGCCGTCGCCAGGTTGGTGGCGCATGGCACATTGTGGACGTCGCACGCACGCACCAGCGCGTTGATGTCCGGTTCGTGCGGCTGCGGGGTCATCGGGTCGCGCAGGAAGATCACCGCCGTGACCTTGCCTTCGGCCAGTTGCGCGCCGATCTGCAGATCGCCGCCCCACGGGCCGGACAACATGCGGGTCACATCCAGCCCGACCTCGGCCGCGATACGGCCGCCGGTCGTGCCGGTGGCGAGCAGGTCGCACCGGGCCAGGAAGTCGCGATGGCGGCCAGCAAAGGCCACGATGTCGTCCTTCTTGTGATCGTGCGCGATCAGCGCGATACGCGGCCGGGGCTCCTGCACGATTTCCGACGTACCCATCAGAACGTCCCCGGGTAGGCGCCGCCGTCCAGCAGCACGTTCTGGCCTGTCATGAAGGCGGCCTGCTTGCTGCACAGGAACGCGCAGGTGGCGCCGAACTCGGCCGGGTCGCCGAAGCGGCGGCTCGGGTTGGCGGCAGCGCGACGCTTGGCCATTTCCTCGATGCTGATGCCGGCCTTCTGGGCGCCGCCTTCCATCGTCTTCTTCAGGCGGTCGGTGTCGAACGGCCCCGGCAGCAGGTTGTTCACGGTTACGCCATGCTGCGCCACTTCGCGCGCCAGGCCGGCCACGAAGCCGGTCAGGCCCGAACGGGCACCGTTCGACAGGCCCAGCACGTCGATCGGCGCCTTCACCGCACCGCTGGTGATGTTGACGATGCGGCCCCAGCGGCGCGCGATCATGCCGTCGATGGTCGACTTGATCAGTTCGATCGGCGTCAGCATGTTGGCGTCCAGCGCGGCGATCCACTCGTCGCGGCCCCAGTCGCGAAAGTTGCCCGGCGGCGGGCCGCCGGCGTTGTTCACCAGGATGTCCAGGTCGCCCAGCTTGGCCACGGCGTCCAGGGCCAGCTTGCGGCCTTCCGGGGTGGTGATGTCGGTCGCCACCGCGATCACGCGGCGGCCATGGCGGGCGCGCAGGTCGGCGGCGGCCTTTTCCAGCGCCTCGGCGCCACGGGCCACGATCACCACATCGACACCTTCCGCCGCGAGCGCATCGGCACACGCCAGCCCAAGCCCCTTGCTGGCGCCACACACCAGCGCATGCTTACCGCGCAGTCCAAAATCCATGGCTTCTCTCTCCTTCCTTGGTTGGTTCTCTTCGAATGACTTGTTTCAGGCCTTCCGGCTCGACAGCAGGTACATGCCGCCCAGCACCAGTGCGCTACCCGCCAGCTGCACGCCCGTGACCGGCTCGCCCAGCACCCAGAACGCCAGCGCCAGCGTGGACACCGGGCCGATCATGCCGGCCTGCGATGCCAGCGGCGCCCCGATGCGTGCCACGGCGATCATCGTCAGCGACACCGGCAGCACGGTACAAAATACCGCGTTGATGACCGACAGCCACAGCACGGGCGCCGGCTGCGCCAGTTCGGCCAGGGGCCGTCCCAGCGCCACGTACTGGATCACGCAGCACAGCGTGGAGACGCACATCGCATACGCCACCAGCCGCAGCGACCCCACGCGCTTGACCAGCTCGCCGCTCAGAATCAGATAAACACCATACGACATCGCGCTGGCCAGCACCAGCGCGCCGCCCAGCCAGACCTGGCCGCCGCTCACGTCGAGATCGTGCGCGAAGACGAGCACGATCCCGGCATAGGCCAGCAGCAGCGAGATCCACTGTCGGGCATGGATGTGCCGACGGAACACCAGCGCCGTGACCAGCAGCACGAACGACGGCGTCAGGAACAGGATCAGCCGCTCCAGCCCGGCCGTGATGTACTGCAGGCCCAGGAAATCCAGAAAGCTCGACAGGTAATAGCCGATGAACCCGAGGAACACCACCCGGCCGCGATCGGCCCATGACAGCGCCGGCAGCTTGCGTGCCTGCCACCAGCCGATGGCCATGAACAGCGGCACCGCAAACAGCATGCGCAGCGTGATGACCATCACGGCATCCACGCTGTAGCGGTACATGAGCTTGGCCACGATGGCCTTGGCGGAAAACAGCACGGCGCCGACGGCCGCGGTGGCAAGTCCGACGCGCTGTGCGACAGGCACTTCGGCGGACGGGGAGAGGGACTTCTGGGAAGCGGGCACGGGGACGCGGGAATCTTGACGCCGGGCCGCACCCACGCTCAACGCAGGCGGCACGGCGGAACCCGCCGATTGTATGTCAAAAGGCGCCAGTGCTTCGGGTGCCGGCCCGGCGCGCCGGGGCATCCTGCGGCAATGCCTGCTTTCCCATACAATGGGCCGCGCCGGGCCGCGCACCGTCATGGTGCGTAACCTGGCCACATAACAACATTCCGGAGACTCCCGAGCCATGCCGCTCCATCGCCTTGCCGCGCGCCGTCGCGTTTTCCTGTCCGCCACCGTTCGTACCGCGCTGGCCGCATCCGCCCTGCCGATGCTGGCCGGCGCCGGAGGTGCCCTGGCCGCCGACGCCTTCCCGGGCAAACCCATCCGCTTCGTCGTGCCCTACGCGGCGGGCGGCACCACCGACCTGGTGGCACGTACGGTCGGCCAGCGCGTGGCCGAGAAGCTGGGGCAACCCGTGGTGATCGAGAACCGGCCCGGCGCCGGCGGCAACATCGGCATGGAAGCCGTGGCCAAGGCGCCTGCCGATGGCTACACGATCGGCTTCGGCGCCATTTCGACCAACGCGCTGAATCCGCACATCTACAAGCACGTACCGTTCGATCCGCGCCGCGATTTCACGGCCATCAGCCTGCTGGGCACCTCGACCATCGTGCTGGAAGTGAACAACGACCTGCCCGTGAAGACGGTGCCGGAACTGATCGCCTATGCCAAGGCGCATCCGGGGCTGACCTATGCTACGGCCGGCACCGGCACGTCGATGCACCTGGCCGGCGCGATGTTCTCGCAGATGACGCAGACCGGACTGGTCCATGTGCCTTACAAGGGCAGCAGCCCGGCCATCAACGACATGCTGGGCGGTCATATCCAGGTGATGTTCGACAACCTGCCCGCGTCGCTGCCGCATATCCAGGCCGGCAAGCTGCGCGCGCTGGCCGTGGCGGGCAAGACGCGCTCGCCGTCGCTGCCCAACGTGCCCACGCTGTCCGAAGCCGGCCTGCCCGGCTATGCCGTGGAACCGTGGTTTGGCGTGTACGGGCCGGCCAACCTGCCCGCGCCGGTGACCCAGGCCCTGAACGCGGCCTTCGTCGAGGCCCTGGCCCGCCCCGACGTGCGCGACAAGCTGGCCCAGGCCGGTTTCAATCCGAAGGGATCCAGCGCCGCCGAGCTGCAGACGCTGACACAAAGCGAGTACGAGCGGTTCGGAAAAGTCGCAAAATCGGCCGCCATCACGGTGGACTGACCGCCTGCCCGCCTCGCTCGGCCCGGCGCGCATCCATTACAATCGCGCTGCATCGGGCCCTCTCGCCTCAGGGAGGGCCCTTACCGTATCTGCCGAGCCCGCCATGAAACAGGATCCCCGCTTTCCCAACCTCTTCATCCTCGATCACCCGCTGATCCAGCACAAGCTGTCGCACATGCGCGACAAGGAAACGTCGACGCGCACGTTCCGCGAGCTGCTGCGCGAGATCACGCTGCTGATGGGCTACGAGATCACGCGCAACCTGCCGCTGACCACGCGCCGCATCGACACCCCGCTGGTGGCAGTGGACGCGCCCGTCATCGCCGGCAAGAAGCTGACGATCGTGCCGGTGCTGCGCGCCGGCGTGGGCATGAGCGATGGCCTGGTGGAGCTGATTCCGTCGGCGCGTATCGGCCATATCGGCGTGTACCGCGACGAACAGCACCGCCCGGTGGAATACCTGGTGCGCCTGCCGGACCTGGAAGACCGCTCGTTCATCCTGTGCGATCCGATGGTGGCCACCGGCTATTCGGCCGCGCATGCGGTGGACGTACTCAAGCGCCGTGGCGTACCCGACGAGGCCATCACGTTCGTGGCGCTGGTGGCCGCGCCGGAAGGTGTCGAAGTGTTTCAAAAGGCGCATCCGGGCGTGAAGCTGTTCGTGGCCTCGCTGGACAGCCATCTGGACGCGCACGCCTACATCGTGCCGGGCCTGGGCGATGCGGGCGACCGCCTCTTCGGCACCAAGAACTGATGCCCCATCGACGCCGACAGGCGTCGACTGAGCCGGCCGCGTTTGATGCGCGTCAATATTGATGGCGGCGGGGTGATCCAGACTGGAATGCCGTCTACGGCATATTCAAGCAAGGAGCCACCCCATGGAAGCACTGAAGATCCTGACCTCGACGGCGACCGGCCTGGCCAGCCTCGCCGTCATCGCATTCATCATCGGCATGGCGGCCTTCTACGCCTGCCTGTTCGCCCGCAAGGCGCGCGAGGATGCGGAAGCCGCCAGGCGCGGCTCGGAATCATCGGGTCACCCGCAATAAAAAACGCCCGCGCAATGCGGGCGTTTCCACATGGTGGCCCTGGACGGATGACTACTTTTTCTTGCCGCCGCCCAGCAGGCTGCCCAGCACACCGCGAATCAGTTCCCGCCCGACCTGCGACCCCACCGTACGCGCCGCCGACTTGGCCACCGACTCCAGGATCGAATCGCCACGCCCGGTCTTGCCCGTGCCGCGCGTGAGCGAGCCCCAGACTTCGCCGACCCAGCCGCCCTCTTCCTGTGCCGGGGCGCCGCCCGGCTGGGCGCCAGGCTTCGTGGGAACCTTCGCATCGGCCGGCCCGCCGTTGGGCGCCGGCGCCACGGCGCCACGCAATTTTTCGTAGGCCGATTCGCGGTCGATGGTCTGCTCGTACGTGCCGGCCACCAGCGAACTGGCGATCAGCGCCTTGCGTTCGTCCTCGTTGATCGGACCGATCCGGCTGCCCGGCGCCAACACCCAGGCGCGTTCGGTCACGCCCGGCGTGCCCTTGGCATCGAGACACGACACCAGCGCCTCGCCCACACCCAGTTCGCCGATCACCTGCTCCAGATCCAGCCCGGGATTGGCCCGCATGGTCGTGGCCGCCACCTTGACGGCCTTCTGGTCGCGCGGCGTGAAGGCACGCAGCGCGTGCTGCACGCGGTTGCCCAGCTGGCCGAGCACGGTGTCGGGGATATCCACGGGGTTCTGCGTCACGAAATACACGCCCACGCCCTTGGACCGCACCAGCCGCACCACCTGCTCGATCTTGTCGAGCAGCGCCTTGGGTGCGTCGTTGAACAGCAGGTGCGCCTCGTCGAAGAAGAACACGAGCTTGGGCTTGTCGAGATCGCCGGCCTCGGGCAGCTTTTCGAACAATTCCGATAGCATCCAGAGCAGGAAGGTGGCATAGAGGCGCGGCGCGTTCATCAGCTTGTCGGCCGCCAGGATATTGACCACCCCCTGGCCCTTCTCGGTCTGGATGAAGTCGTCCAGGTTCAGCATCGGTTCGCCGAAGAACTTGTCGGCGCCCTGCGATTCCAGCGCCACCAGGCCGCGCTGGATGGCGCCGATCGACGCCGACGAGATATTGCCGTACTCCGTGGTGAACTGGCTCGCGTTGTCGCCCACATGCTGCAGCATCGCGCGCAGATCCTTGGCATCGAGCAGCAGCAGGCCGCCGGCATCGGCGATGCGGAACACCAGGTTCAGTACGCCCTGCTGGGTGTCGTTCAGTTCCAGCATGCGCGACAGCAGCAATGGGCCCATGTGCGACACCGTCGCGCGCACCGGATGGCCCTTTTCGCCGAAGACGTCCCACAGCGTGGTCGGGCAGCCGCCCCATGCCGGCTCGGGCAGGCCGTGTTCCGCCAGGCGGGCCTTGAGCTTGTCCGATGGCTGGCCCGGCTGGGAAATGCCGGTCAGGTCACCTTTGACGTCGGCCATGAACACCGGCACGCCCAGCCGGGAGAAGCCCTGCGCAAGGGTCTGCAGCGTGACGGTCTTGCCGGTGCCGGTGGCGCCCGTGATCAGGCCGTGCCGGTTGCCCATCTCGGGCAGCAGCACCAGTTCGTGGTCGGCGTTCTTGGCGATGAGGATGGGATCGGCCATGGCGGGGTCTCGTCGGTCGGCGGTCAGGGCAGGAAACAGGTGCGAAACGGATATGAAACGGGTCGGGGCGGGGCAAACAACCCATACATGGCACTGCGGGGCGGCAGGGGCGCGTGATAAAATCCTGCGCTGATTATAGCCAGCAGATTGGCACATCAATCACATGGCGTGGCCGCCGGATCGGCTGGATTCGTCCCAGAGACCCGTCCGGCTCCGGCCCCGCCGGCGCAATGCCGCCGGGTTCCCACACCACACGACACGTTTTCCGCTTCGGAGAGAAACATGGCCGGTCATTCCAAATGGGCCAACATCAAACACAAGAAAGCTGCCGCTGACGCCAAGCGCGGCAAGATCTGGACACGCCTGATCAAGGAAATCACCGTGGCCGCCAAGCTCGGCGGCGGCGACATCGATTCGAACCCGCGCCTGCGCCTGGCCATGGAAAAGGCCATGGACGCCAACATGCCCAAGGACAACATCCAGCGCGCGATCCAGCGTGGCGTGGGTGGCCTGGAAGGCGCCAATTACGAAGAAATCCGCTACGAGGGCTACGGCCTGGCCGGCGCCGCGATCATCGTCGACTGCCTGACCGACAACCGCACCCGTACCGTGGCCGAAGTGCGCCACGCGTTCTCGAAGCACGGCGGCAACATGGGCACCGAGGGTTCGGTGGCGTTCATGTTCACGCACTGCGGCCAGTTCCTGTTCTCGCCGGAAACGCCCGAGGACAAGCTGATGGATGCGGCGCTCGAAGCTGGCGCCGACGACGTGGCGACCAACGACGACGGGTCGATCGAAGTCACCTGCCCGCCCAACGATTTCGGCGCGGTCAAGGCTGCGCTGGAAGCGGCCGGCTTCAAGGCCGAACTGGCCGACGTGGTGATGAAGCCGCAGAACGAGATCAGCTTTACCGGCGACGACGCCGTCAAGATGCAGAAGCTGCTGGACGCGCTGGAAAACCTGGACGACGTACAGGAAGTCTTCACCAACGCGGTGATCGAGGAATAAGTCCTCGCGCCGCGCCCCACGGCGGCAGCCCGGATCACGATCCAGCTGCCGCTTTTCGCATGCGTTTCTTTTCTGGCAGTGGATCATGAAAGTTTTGGTTGTCGGTTCCGGTGGGCGTGAGCACGCACTGGCCTGGAAATTGGCCCAGTCGCCCAAGGTGCAGGTCGTCTACGTGGCGCCGGGCAACGGCGGCACGGCGCTCGACAAGCGCCTGCAGAACGTGCCGCTGACCGATCCCGAAGTGCTGGCCGCCTTTGTGGAGCGTGAAGGCGTGGCCTTCACCGTGGTGGGCCCCGAGGCCCCGCTGGCCGCCGGTATCGTCGATGTGTTCCGCGCCCGCGGCCTGCGCATCTTCGGGCCGACCAAGGCTGCCGCGCAGCTGGAATCGTCGAAGGACTTCGCCAAGGCGTTCATGCATCGCCACGGCATCCCGACCGCCTTCTACAAGACGTTCTCGGACGCCGCCGGCGCCCACGCCTATATCGACGCGCAGGGCGCGCCGATCGTGATCAAGGCCGACGGCCTGGCCGCAGGCAAGGGCGTGGTGGTGGCGATGACGCTGGAAGAAGCGCACGGCGCCGTGGACATGATGCTGGCCGACAACAAGCTTGGCGACGCCGGCGCCCGCGTGGTGATCGAGGAATTCCTGGAAGGCGAGGAAGCCAGCTTCATCGTCATGGTGGACGGCAAGAACGTGCTGGCCCTGGCGACCAGCCAGGACCACAAGCGCCTGCTGGACGCCGACGCCGGCCCCAACACGGGCGGCATGGGCGCCTATTCGCCGGCCCCGGTGGTGACGCCGGCCCTGCATGCGCGCGCGCTGCGCGAGATCATCCTGCCGACCGTGCGTGGCATGGAAAAGGACGGCATCCCGTTCACGGGCTTCCTGTATGCGGGCCTGATGATCGACAAGGACGGCAATCCGAAGACGCTGGAATTCAACTGCCGCATGGGCGATCCGGAAACGCAGCCGATCATGGCGCGCCTGAAGACCGACCTGGTCGACGTGATGGAAGCCGCCGTCGACGGCAAGCTGGACCAGATCGAACTGGACTGGGACCGCCGCACCGCGCTGGGCGTGGTCATGGCCGCCTACGACTACCCGGAAAACCCGCGAAAGGGCGATGTCATCACCGGCATCCCCGCCGAGACCGACGATGCCGTGACGTTCCACGCGGGCACCACGCTGCAGGACGGCACACTGCGCACGTCCGGCGGCCGCGTGCTGTGCGTGGTCGGCCTGGCGGACACGGTCAAGGCCGCGCAGAAGAACGCCTACGCGGCCGTGGAGCAGATCCGTTTCGACGGCATGCAGTTCCGCACCGACATCGGCTACCGCGCCATCAAGCGCTGATCCGGCCCAATATGGCCTGACACGGCCGGCACCGCACCGATTCGCCCCGCACCCCGTGGGGCGAATCCTGCCGGTACAATCGTGACACCGCGATGACGGCCGGCACCGCCCGGCCGTCTTTGCACCGGCCACCCTCACCCGCCCATCATGATCGATTCCCAGGCAGTCCGTGACTATCTGCTCGGCCTGCAAGACCGCATCACCGACGCCGTTGCCGCCATCGACGGCCAGGCGTTCCTGACTGACAGCTGGGAGAAACCGCCCACCGAACGCCTGCGCGGCAGCGGCCGCACGCGCATCCTGGAGGGCGGTGCGGTGATGGAACGGGCTGGCGTGGGCTTCTCGCACGTGCGCGGCGACACGCTGCCGCCGTCGGCCAGCGCCAACCGGCCCGAACTGGCCGGGCGCAGCTTCGAGGCCATGGGGGTGTCGCTGGTGTTCCATCCGCGCAACCCGCATGTGCCCACCGTGCATATGAACGTGCGCTGCTTTATCGCCGTGAAGCCCGATGCCGAGCCGGTCTGGTGGTTTGGCGGCGGCATGGACCTGACGCCCTACTACGGCAACACCGACGACTGCGCGCACTTCCACCGCACCTGCAAGGCATCGCTGGCACCGTTCGGCGACGACCTGTACCCGCGCTTCAAGCAGTGGTGCGACGAATATTTCTTCCTGAAGCACCGGGGCGAGGCGCGCGGCATTGGCGGCATCTTCTTCGACGATTTCGCCGCGCCGGGCTTCGACCAGAGCTTTGCGATGATGCGCGCGGTGGGCGATGCCTTCCTGGACGCCTACCTGCCGATCCTGAACGCGCGCAAGGACACGCCCTATGGCGAACGCGAGCGCGACTTCCAGGCGTATCGCCGCGGCCGCTACGTCGAATTCAACCTGGTGTTCGATCGCGGCACGCTGTTCGGCCTGCAGTCGGGTGGCCGCGCGGAGTCGATCCTGATGTCGATGCCGCCGCAGGTGACCTGGCGCTACGACTGGCAGCCCGAACCGGGCACCCCGGAAGCGGCGCTCTATACCGATTTCCTGCCAGCGCGCGCGTGGGCCTGAACCGATGACCGAAGCCCCGCAAGCCTCCGTCCGCATTGACGACCCGCAGCGCCCGTACCGCCTGGGTATCCTGGGCGGCACTTTCGACCCGCCGCATCGCGGCCATGTCGCGCTGGCCCAGCTCTGTATCGACCACCTGGACCTGGACGAACTGGTCTGGATCCCGACCGGCCATTCGTGGCAGAAAGGCGACCATGTGACCCCGGCCACCGACCGCTTCGCGATGACCGAACTGGCCGCCGCGTCGCTGGTGCCGGGCCGCGCCAAGGTACGTGTAAGTCGCATGGAAGTGGACCGCGACGGCCCGAGCTATACCATCGACACCGTGCGTCACCTGCGCGACACATACGGCCCGCATACGTCGATGTCGTGGCTGATGGGCGCCGACCAGTTGCTGCGGCTGCACACATGGCACGGCTGGGAGGCGCTGTTCGAACAGGTGCACCTGTGCATCGCCACGCGGCCGGGCTTTCACCTGGACGAACTTGGCGGGCCGGTGCTTGCCGCGCTGCAGGAACGCCTTGCGGACACGCACCTGATACAATGCTCGCCCTCCGGACATATGTGGATTGACCAGACGCTGGCCGTCGACCTGTCGTCCACCGGCCTGCGCGAGCACCTGGCCGAAGGCCTGTTGCCGGACCAGACGGATGACCGACTGCCAGCCGGCGTGGCACACTACATCGCGCGTCACGGGTTGTACCGACACCCCTCGCCCGACGCGCCCCTACCCGAATGAAGCTGAACAAGAAAGACACCATGGATATTCGTAAACTGCAGCGCGCGATCGTCGACGGGCTCGAGGATGTGAAGGCGCAGGACATCAAGGTGTTCGACACCACTCACCTGACCGAACTGTTCGACCGGGTGGTGATCGCCAGCGGCAATTCGAACCGCCAGACCAAGGCGCTGGCGGCGTCGGTACGGGAAACGGTCAAGGACGCCGGCGGCCATATCGTGGCCGTGGAAGGCCTGGAGACCGGCGAATGGGTGCTGGTGGACTGCGGCGACGCCGTGGTGCACATCCTGCAGCCCCAGTTGCGCCTGTACTACAACCTCGAAGAAATCTGGGGCGACAAGCCGGTTCGCGTGAAGCTGACCGCTGCCAAGGGCCTGGCCAAGGCCAGCGAGCCGATGGACGACGACGAGGATGCCGAGCCGGCACCGCGCGTGCGCCGTGCGTCGAACCTGCGCCCGGCGCTGGCCCGCCTGCCCGAAGGCATGAAGGAGCCGTCGCCGCCGATGGGCCACGAGGACACCGATCCGGACGCCATCGCCACGATCCGCAAGCCGGTCCGCAAGACCAGCAGCACCGGCACGGCCGCCAAGGCTCCGGCGCGCAAGACCACCACCGCGCGCAAGACGTCGACCGGCACCGCCGCGAAGACACCGGCGCGCAAGACGGCCGCCGGCACGGCCACCAAGGCCCCGGCACGCAAGACCGCCACCGGCACGGCCACCAAGGCCCCGGCACGCAAGACGGGCGCCACCAAGACCGCAGCTGCCAAGACCGCCGCGCCGCGCAAGCGCGCCACGCGCTCGGCCTGAGCGCGAGCGGTTGATCGGTCCTGAAGGGTTCACCACCGGGCATCGCACATGCAACTCGTGATCGTGGCCGTCGGCCACAAGATGCCCGCGTGGATCGAATCCGGCTTTGCCGAGTACACCAAGCGAATGCCGCCCGAACTGCGCATCGAGCTTCGCGAAGTCAAGCCGGAGGCGCGTTCGTCCAGCAACAATGCCGCCACGGTGATGCAGCGCGAAGCGGCGCGCATCGAGGCCGTGCTGGGTTCGCTGTCGAAGCAGTTGCGCATCGTCGCCCTCGATGAGCGCGGCAAGGACTGGACCACCGTGCAGCTGGCCGACCAGCTGACCGGCTGGCAGCGCGAAGGCGGCGACGTCGCCTTCCTGATCGGCGGCGCAGACGGACTCGATCCCGCGCTCAAGGCGCGCGCCCAGACACTGGTGCGCCTGTCCAGCCTGACCCTGCCGCACGGCATGGTGCGTGTGCTGCTGGCCGAACAGCTCTACCGGGCCTGGTCGGTCACGCAGAACCATCCGTACCATCGCGCCTGAATATCGGCACCTGAATATCGGCGACGGTGTTCTCCTGTCTCCCGCGCGCGGTAGCGGGGCGCAACAATTCCTCCGTCTCCGCCCACGAGTACAATCGCCGCAATCCTGTTTTACGCGTCGAATCTCGTGAACGCCATCCTCTACCTTGCCTCCCAAAGCCCGCGCCGCCGTGAGCTGCTGACCCAGCTTGGCGTGCAGTACGAACTGCTGCTGGCCGATGCCGGCGAAGACGCCGAGGCGCTCGAAGCCGTACAGCCCGGTGAGTCGCCCGATGCCTATGTGCAGCGCGTCTGCGCGCTCAAGGCCGACGCCGCACTGCAGCGCCGCGTGCGGCGCGGCCTGCCCGACGCGCCCGTCCTGACCTCCGATACCACCGTTTGCCGCGGCGGCGACATCCTCGGCAAGCCGGCCGACGCCGCCGATGCAGCGCGCATGCTGGCCACGCTCTCCGGCACCACGCACCGCGTGCTGACGGCGGTGACCGTGGTGTCGGCGCTGGGCCAGCGCCATGCGCTGTCGATCTCCCACGTCACATTCCGCGCCATGAGCGCGGCCGAAATCGACCGCTACGTAGCCAGCGGCGAACCGCTCGGCAAGGCCGGCGCCTATGGCATCCAGGGGCGCGCGGCGGAGTTCGTGGAGCGGATCGACGGTAGCTATTCGGGTATCATGGGCCTGCCCTTGTTCGAGACGGCGGCGCTGCTGCGCGAGGCGGGTCTGCGCTTCTGACCCCGCCCCCTCCACCGCATCCGACCAGGGCATGAAGGGGTCAGATGCCCGGTCTCCCCGGGCGACAACAACAAGCGCCGGCAGACCGGCGACGGCATCCATGGCTATGACCGAAGACATCCTCGTCAATATCACGCCGCAAGAAACCCGTGTGGCCATCGTGCAGCAGGCGGCCGTGCAGGAACTGCACGTCGAACGCACGCTCACGCGCGGGCTGGTCGGCAACATCTACCTGGGCAAGGTCGTGCGCGTGCTGCCGGGCATGCAGTCGGCATTCATCGATGTGGGCCTGGAGCGCGCGGCGTTCCTGCACGTGGCCGACATCTGGCATCCGCGCGACGGTGACAAGAACGGCCACCTGGCGATCGAGAAGACCCTGTTCGAGGGCCAGGCGCTGATGGTGCAGGTCATCAAGGACCCGATCGGCACCAAGGGCGCGCGGCTGTCCACGCAGGTCAGCATCGCGGGCCGCACGCTGGTGTACCTGCCGCAGGATCCGCATATCGGCATCTCGCAGCGTATTGAAGGCGAAGTCGACCGCGAGGCGCTGCGTTCGCGCGTGCAGGGCCTGGTGCCGGCCGACGAGCGCGGCGGGTTCATCGTGCGGACCATCGCCGAGGAAGCCAGCAACGAAGAGCTGAGCAACGACATCGCCTACCTGCGCAAGATCTGGGCGTCGATCCGGCTGAACGCCACCACGCTCCCGGCGCCGAGCCTGCTGTACCAGGACCTGAACCTGGCCCAGCGCGTGCTGCGCGACTTCATCAACGACGCCACGGGCGTGATCCAGGTGGACTCGCGCGAGAACTTCGTGAAGCTCGTGGAGTTCGCGCAGGAATACACGCCGGCGGTGCTGTCGCGCCTGTCGCACTACACCGGCGAGCGCCCAATCTTCGACCTGTTCAATATCGACGCCGAGATCGAAAAGGCCCTGTCGCGCCGCGTGGACCTGAAGTCCGGCGGCTACCTGATGATCGACCAGACCGAGGCGATGACGACGATCGACGTCAACACCGGCGGCTATGTCGGGGCGCGCAACTTCGACGACACGATCTTCAAGACCAATCTAGAAGCCGCACACACCATCGCGCGCCAGCTGCGCCTGCGCAACCTGGGCGGCATCATCATCATCGACTTCATCGACATGGAGAACCTGGAGCATCGCGACGCGGTGCTCTCGGAGCTGAAGCGCGCGCTGTCGCGCGACCGCACGCGCATCACCGTGAACGGGTTCTCGCAGTTGGGCCTGGTGGAGATGACGCGCAAACGCACGCGCGAATCACTGGCGCATGTGCTGTGCGAGCAATGCCCGGTCTGCACCGGCAAGGGCCAGGTCAAGACCGCGCGCACGGTCTGCTACGACGTGCTGCGCGAGATCATGCGCGAGTCGCGCCAGTTCAATCCCCGCGAATTCCGCATCCTGGCGTCGCAGGAAGTGATCGACCTGTTCCTCGAAGAGGAAAGCCAGCACATGGCCATGCTGGGCGACTTCATCGGCAAGCCGATTTCGCTGCAGGTGGAATCGACGTTCCACCAGGAACAGTACGACATCATCCTGATGTAAGGCGGTCCCGACGGCTGTCCGCCCCGGCTGCCGCATTGCAGCAGCCGGTGGCAGCCATGGGCCATGAAATCGATTTCATGGCCCGTCCGGGCAACCTGCCCGCCTCCCGCGCCTGCCCGGCGTCCCATCGCGCACCCGCCCTCGCGCATCGGAAAACCTCTGCCTAAAGTCATCGTTCTGTCATCCCGCCTCGCCAGAATGCGCAAGTCATTCAAGCAAGGGAGTCGACATGACGCATGCAATTGAAGTCCGCGGCCTGAGCAAGTCGTTCCGCGCGGATCGCAAGGCGCTTGACGACGTCACGCTGCACATCGCCCCCGGCGAGATGGTTGCCCTGCTGGGCGCCTCGGGTTCGGGCAAGTCGACGCTGCTGCGCCACGTGGCCGGCTTTGTCGCTGGCGACACCGGTTCGGGCGAGATTCTCGTCAATGGCCGCACGGTGCAGCGTAACGGTCGTCTGGCGCGCGATGTCCGCAAGGTGCGCGCAGAGATTGGTTTCGTGTTTCAGCAGTTCAACCTGGTGGGCCGCCTGCCGGTGATCACCAACGTGCTGGTCGGCATGCTGACCCGCGTGCCCAAGTGGCGCAGCCTGATCCGCTATTTCAAGGCGGAAGAAGTCCAGACCGGCCTCGATGCCTTGGCCCAGGTTGGTATAGACGACTATGCGTTTCAGCGCGCCTCGACGCTGTCGGGCGGGCAGCAGCAGCGTGCCGCCATTGCCCGCACGCTGGTGCAGAACGCACGCGTGATCCTGGCCGACGAGCCGATCGCGTCGCTCGATCCGGAGTCGTCGCGCCGCGTGATGTCGCTGCTGGCCCAGATCAACCGGACCCGCAAGGTGGCCGTGGTGGTGTCGCTGCATCAGGTGGACGTGGCCATGCGCTACTGCCCGCGCGTGGTGGCGCTGCGCAACGGCAAGGTGGTCTACGACGGCCCGTCCGCTGCGCTGACGCCGAAGATGCTGCGCGACCTGTACGGCACCGAGGCCGACGAACTGCTGCACGACAGCGTCCCCGACGAGCCGGCGCCAGCCGAAGGCGTGCCTGTCCCGGCCATGGTCAGGATGGACCTCGCCACCGCCTGATCGCATCTTTTCGAATTACCCAGACCGCGTTTCCCATCTGTCTTTCCAAACGGAGTTTTCGATGCTTCGCAGAACTTTCCTCGCCGTGGTGGCCTCGGGTGTCGTGTCGCTGCCCGCCTTTGCCCAGGACGCCAAGACCCTGAACATCGGCTTTATCTCGACGGAATCGTCGTCGAACCTGAAGAACGCCTGGCAACCGGTGATCGACGACCTGAGCAAGGCCCTGGGCGTGCAGGTCAAGCCGTTCTTCGCCTCCGACTACGCCGGCATCATCGAAGGCATGCGCTTCAACAAGGTGCAGATCGCCTGGTTCGGCAACAAGTCGGCCATGGAAGCCGTGGACCGCGCCAGTGGCGAAGTCTTCGCATCGGTGATCGACAAGGACGGCAACCCGGGCTACTGGTCGCTGCTGATCGTGCGCAAGGACAGCGACCTGAAGTCGGTCGAGGACGTGATCAAGCGCGGCCGCGACCTGTCCTACGGCGCTGGCGATCCGAACTCGACGTCGGGCACGGCCGTGCCGGGCTACTACCTGTGGGCCGCCAACAAGGTGGAACCGAAGACGCTGTTCAAGGCGGTGCGCATCAGCAACCACGAAACCAACCTGCTGTCGGTGCTGAACAAGCAGGTGGACGTGGCCGTGAACAACACCGAGAACTTCGAGCGTTATCGCATCAACACGGGCAAGAACGCCTATGACGAAGTGCGCGTGCTGTGGAAGTCGCCGCTGATCCCGGCCGATCCGCTCGTGTACCGCAAGGACCTGTCGCCCGGGATGAAGAAGAAGATCCAGACCTTCTTCGTCAACTACGGCAAGGGCGCCAACGCTGCACGCGAGAAGGAAACGCTGGCCGCGCTGACGTACCAGGGCTTCCGCCCGTCGAGCGATGCCCAGCTGGTGCCGATCCGCCAGATCGAGCTGGCCAAGGAAAAGGCCAAGATCGAGACCGACACCACGCTGGCCGCCGCCGACAAGGAGAAGAAGCTGGCCGACGTGACGCGTCGCCTGGCCGACCTCGACAAGGCTGCCGCCGCCACCACGCAGCAGTAAGCCGTACCGGAGACCGGCGAGGCCCGTGCGGGCGTTGCCGGTCTTCACCGTTTCAAAGCCTTCAATTCCGGATTGCCCCATGACCGCCACCGCCAAGCCTGGCCTGCCCCCTTCGCCCCAAAGTACCGTTCGGCCGCCGCGCACGTCCCTGTCCGTGATGCTGGTCTGGGCCGTGCTGCTGGCCATGCTCGCCATGTCGTGGCAAGGCGCCGACATGCGCCCGATGGACCTGCTGCGCGATTCCGGCAACATGGCAAAGTTTGCCGCCGATTTCTTTCCGCCCAACTTCCGCGACTGGCAGACCTACCTCGAAGAGATGCTGGTGACTGTACAGATCGCGCTGTGGGGCACCGCGCTGGCCGTGCTGCTGGCCGTGCCGCTGGGCCTGCTGTGCTCGGCCAACATCGTGCCGATGTGGGTGTACCAGCCCGCCCGCCGCGTGATGGACGCCTGCCGCGCCATCAACGAAATGGTGTTTGCGATGCTGTTCATCGTGGCCGTGGGCCTGGGCCCGTTCGCCGGCGTGCTTGCCATCTGGATCCACACCATGGGTGTGCTGGCAAAGCTGTTCGCCGAAGCCGTCGAGGCCATCGACCCGCGCCCCGTGGAAGGCGTGCGTGCGACCGGCGCCGGCCCGATCGAGGAGATCGTCTATGGCGTGATCCCGCAGGTGTTGCCGCTGTGGCTGTCGTTCGCGCTCTATCGCTTCGAATCGAATGTGCGCTCGGCTTCGGTGGTGGGCATTGTCGGCGCTGGTGGCATCGGCACCGTGCTGTGGGAGATCATCCGCAGCTTCCAGTACGCGCAGACCTGCGCCGTGATGATCATCATCATCCTGTTCGTGGTCGCCATCGACATGATGTCGGCGCAGATCCGCAAGGTGCTGGTATGACTTCCCCGGCCACCCTGACCCTGCCGCGCATCGCCACGCTGTTCGAGAACCACGGCATGGCCTATTACGGCGGCGAGGCCATCAGCCAGACCGCCCACGCGCTGCAGTGCGCGCAACTGGCCGAGCAGGCCGGCGAGGACCACGCACTGATCGTCGCCGCCCTGCTGCACGACGTGGGCCATCTGATGCTGGCGGAAAGCAGCACCACCGACATGCGTCACCAGGAGGCCGCCGCCGATGCGCTGGCGGGCCTGTTCGACACCGCCGTGACCGAGCCGATCCGCCTGCACGTGGCCGCCAAGCGCTACCTGTGCGCCATCGATCCGGCCTACTTCGACACGCTGTCGCCGACCTCGGTCCACAGCCTGCAGCTGCAGGGCGGTGTCTACGACAACGGCCAGGCCGAAGCCTTCGCCGCAAAGCCCCATGCGCTGGAAGCGGTGCGCCTGCGCCGCTACGACGACCTGGCGAAGGTGGTCGACCTGCCCACGCCGCCGCTGGCGCACTATCTGGGCATGGCAGCACGTTTTGTGCGCCACGCTTGATGCGCGCGATGCCTGACGCCTGGCGCGTCAGGGATTGAAACGCTTGCCTCTCCCCCGCCCCGCTCCCGCCATGCGGGAGCGGGGAGAAAACCCTCGGAATATCAAACGCTATCTGTTTGCTCCCCTCTCCCGCCACGCGGGAGAGGGGCTGGGGGAGAGGGCAAGCCGCTCAACCAGTGACCAGGCTCGCAAAGGCGTCAGCCGAATCCTTCAGTTCACCGCTATTGTCGATCTCGACCAGGCGGCAGCCAGCCGGCACATCGAAGGGCTGCTTCGCCCGTTCCAGCCGCTTTGCAATCGCCGCTTCGGTTTCGCGGCCACGATTGCGCAGGCGCACGGCCAGCACATCTGGTTTCACGCGCACATGCACGGCGCAGAGCTTCGGATAGCGCGCTGCCGCATCGGGCAGGTATTCGCGCGATCCATTGACGATCACCTTCAGGCCCTGCGCCAGCCACTGCTCGATCTCCACGCCAATGCCGTAGTGCAGGCCGTGGCTCTGCCAATGCATGGCGAGGCAGCCCAGGTCCACACGGCGCGTGAATTCATCGGCGGTCAGGGCCACCGAGGCCTCGTTGGCGTCGGCGGCGCGCGTGATATAGCGGTGCGCGATCACCACGGGGTCGGCTGGCTTCAGCCGTTCACGCAGCGCGCGCAGCAGCGAATCCTTGCCGCTGCCGGATGGGCCCATCACATAGAACAGGCCGCTGCCGTCGGTTTCAGTTCGGATATTCATGCTAGCCAAGCCAGGCTGCGCCGACACCGTCCACAGTGGTGCCGTCGAAGCAATAGTGACGCGCGGCGATAAAATCGGCGCCCGCCTCCGGTTGCACATACACGCTCACGCCATCCACGTGCAGCGGTTGCTCCAGCAGCCGGCCGCCAGCAGCCGACAGCATGTCGAAGGCCGCCGCTTCGTCGGCCGCACCGAGCATGCCGGTCAGCGTGATATGGAAGGCGAACGTGTCGAATACATAGGGGTAGCCCCATGTGTCGAGATGCTGCCGTTGCGCCGGACTCAGGCGGGCAGGATCGCGGCGGGCGATCTCGGCTTCGGTCGGTGGCGCGCGGAAACGATCGAAATCGGTGACGCAGGCATCGGCCAGCGCGTGCATCCGGCGGCCACCCGGCCCGTCGGCATCGTCAAGACACCATGCCAGGAAGCCACGCAGCGCACGCAGCGTCAGCGGTGCATCAAACGGCTCGCGCGCTGCCGCGAATGCGCGCATGGCGCCATCGAGCATGGCCGCATCCGTGCCATCGGCCAGCCGGAACGGCGGCTTCAGCGTAGCATGCAGCGCATAGTGCGCGGGTGCCTTGACCCATGCGTCGGGCCGCTGCGCGATGCCTTGCGGCAGCGGCAGGGCAACGCCTGTATCGGCATCGCGGCCCAGCCACTGGCCGCCGAAGCTGCGAAACGGCTCGGCCGGCGCCAGGTAGATCGCGTAGCGATGGGCGGATCGGGTAGGTCGGGTCGCCTGGCTCATGCGGCCAGGCTGCCTTCGTCAGCCAGGTCGATCAGCGGCAGCGCCACGGCGGCGTGACACAGTTCGCCGTTGACGATCGTGCCGCACACGCGCGGCAGACCCGGCAGGCTGTCGTCGATCAGCACCGCGTCGGCACGCATGCCTGGCATCAGCGCGCCGCGGTCGCGCAGGCCGGCGGCACGTGCCGGATTGCGCGACACCAGGTGCCAGGCCTCGGGCAGGCTGCAGACGCCCAGCTGCACGAGCTTGAACGCAGCCTGCAGCGGTGCGGGATAGTAATAGTCCGATGCCAGCACGGTACACAGGCCGGCGGCAATCATTTCGGTGGCATTGGGCGCGCCGGTGTGGCTCTGGCCCCGCAGCACATTGGGGGCGCCGAACACGGTTTCGTCGCCAATCTGGCGCGCGTGCTTCGCCACTTCCACCGTCAGCGGGAATTCGGCGATGGCGCAGCCCTGGCGATGGTAGTGCTGGCGCGTCGCCAGATCGGGATCGTCATGCGACGCCACCGGCAGGCCAGCCTCGCGTGCGGCGGCAATCAGGCGCGATACGGCGGCCGGCACGTCCTGCGCGTGGCGGCTGGCAGTGCGCAGGCGGTTGCGGAACGTCTCCATGTCGCATTCGGCACGCTCGGCGTACTGCGCCAGCTTGCGCTCGTCGTTCATGCGGCGCGCCATGGTCGGCAGGTGATCGTTGATGGCCAGCAGGCTTACGCGGCCATCGGCCATCCATTGCAGGGCTGTGTCCACGCCGGCCAGGTGATAGGCCTCGAAGCGCAGATGCACCTTGTGCGAGGCGCCCAGCACCGGCGCCAGCTGCGACAGCGCCTCGAACATGCGCACGGCGTAGGCTTCGCCGCGCAGGCCACCTTCCCAGGACAACGTCACGCCGTGGAATTCGGTGGTGATGCCGTGCGCCAGCAGCTGGCGGTCCACATCGAGCAGCGCCGGGCCATAAGGAAAGCTGACACCGGGACGCGGCATCACCGAGCGCTCGAACGCATCGCCATGGATATCGACGATGCCGGGCAGCACCAGCAGGTCTCCGGCGTCGATGCAGGGGCCGCTGCCGCCTGCCTGTTGTGCAATGTTGCCTTGCTCGAAGCCCAGCGTGGCGGGGGCGATGGTGCCGGCACCCAGCACGCGGCGGCCGGTGATGCCGCGCAGCGGGAGCGAATAGGTTTGGGTTGTCGTTTGCATGATGGGCATTACGGGTTCACCACCAAGTTAGCGCCGGCACATGACATACATATGTCTAGACCAATGCGATTGAATCACCAGGCTGCACCATGAGGCTGACTGTGCCGCCAGGGCACGCAGCCCGTCTGTCAGTCGTTGTCGGACACCGTAAGCTGCACCCAGTCGCCAGCAAACCGCGTCATGCTGTACTGCACGGGCACGCCGTCGATATCGACGTTGAGCGCCTCCACCTGCAGCACGGGGCGCGTCTTGGGCTGGTTCAGCAGCCGCGCCACCGGGGCACTGGGCATGGCCGCCGTGATGCGCGACCACTTTCGCGTGTAGTCGGCAATGCCGAACTTCACCAGCGCGCGCGAAATGGATTGCGTGTCGCGCACGGCATCCTCCAGCCCCGGAAAGCGCTTCGGATCGAAATAGTGCTCGGCCACGTCGATGGTGCGCGCTTCCGCCTTGCCCACCATCTGGATATGAAGGATGTCGGCAGTGCGCGCCAGGCCCAGGTGCTTGGCAATCTCGGGCGCGCGCAGCGTCTGGCTGTCCACGATCTCCAGATGCCCGCGCATGCCCTGCGCGGCCAGGTTCTGCGAAAAGCGCGTACGGCGGCCGATCGCGTAATCGATGGCATGTTCCTGCACGAAGGTGCCCCGGCCCTGCTCGATGCGCACCAGGCCGCTCAGCTCCAGTTCGCCCATCGCGCGGCGGATGGTGTGCCGGTTCACGGCAAAGCGCGTTGCCAGTTCCGGCTCCGGCGGCAATTGCTCGCCGGGGCCATAGAGTTTGTTGCGGATGTCCTCCGCCAGCGCCTCGCCAATCTGGCGCCACACCGCCACGCCGGAACCCCGTTCCACTTCCCGATCAGACATCTTTCGCTCTGCCCTGTGTCATCAAGCCTTAATGGTTGCCGTGCGATTGTGCCCTAGTCCCGGCGCGCCGGTGGCGTGTCCGAGCAAGTCCCCCACCCGTCATGAAACGTTCATGTGGCTGTGGTCTAGTATCGCCGTGTTGTGTTAGTTTACATCTAAACGTATAGACGTATAGGGGTGATCATGCAAAGTGAAACCGCCAACCCGGCCAATGCGGCACGTGCCGCGTGGCTGAGGGTGCTGGCGCTGGCCCAGCCGGACGCGCTCGATGCGGCCTACACGCGGCTGCAGGAAGCGGCCGCCCTGCCCGGCTACCGCCTGCTGCGCAAGCCGGAATCGGGCATGGCCATGGTGCGTGCCCGGGCAGGCGGCACCGGTGCCCAGTTCAACCTGGGTGAAATGTCGGTCACACGCTGCGCCGTGGTGCTCGACGAAGCGCAAGGCGAAGCGGCCACGGCTGGTGTGTCGTATGTGCAGGGCCGCGGCCAGCGTCACGCCGAACAGGCCGCCGTGCTGGACGCGCTGCTGCAACGTCCGGCCTGGCACCAGCGCGTGCAGGACGTGGTCGTCGCCCCGCTGGCGCAGGCGCTGACCGAGCGCGCCGCCCGTCAGGCCGCCACCGCCGCGCAGACCCGCGTGGAGTTCTTCACGATGGCACGCGGAGAAGATTGAGATGTCGTCCACACAGAATTCGATGCAGGCCTCCGCTCCCGGTTCCACCTCGGCCACCTCGCTGCTGCCCGGCTTCGACAATCCGGTCGATGACGCGCAGGCCGTCTTCCGCGCCACGCTCGAAGCGTTCGCGCATCCGGGCCGAATGGAATCGCTACCTGTCGCCAGCGGCCAGCCCGAAGGCCTGTCCCCGGCACTGACCGCGCTGCTGCTGACGCTGGCCGATCCCGATACGCCCGTGTGGCTGCCCGCCAATGTGCCGGCCGCCGCCCGCGCCTTCCTGCGCTTTCACTGCGGCTGCCCGCTAGTGGATGCCCCCGGCGATGCCACCTTCGTGTGCGTGCCGGCCGGTCATGCCATGCCGGCACTGGCCGACTGCGCGCAGGGCCTGCCCGCCTATCCGGATCGCTCGGCCACGCTGATCGTCGAGGTCGACTCGCTGCAAGACGGTGACGCACTGACGCTGAGCGGCCCCGGCATCGAGACCACGCAGGCGCTGCAAGTGCGCGGCCTGCCCGCCGGCTTCCGCCAGGCCTGGCGCGCCAACAACGCCCGCTTTCCGCTGGGCGTGGACCTGCTGCTGGCCAGCGGCCAACAATTCTGCGCCATGACGCGCACCACCCGCGTGGAGGACTGACATGTACGTAGCCGTCAAGGGTGGCGAGCGCGCCATCCTCAATTCGTACCAGATGCTGGATACCTACCGCCGTGGCGACACGTCGGTGCCCGAACTCACACTGGCGCAGATCCGCGAGCAGATGCCACTGGCCGTGGCCCGCGTGATGGCCGAGGGCTCGCTGTACGACCCGCACCTGGCCGCGCTGGCGCTCAAGCAGGCCGCTGGCGACCAGATCGAGGCCATCTTCCTGCTGCGCGCCTACCGCACCACGCTCGCGCGCTTCGGTTATACGCAGGCGCTGGATACCGGCAGGATGAAGCTGCAGCGCCGCATCTCGTCCACGTTCAAGGACGTGCCGGGCGGCCAGGTTCTGGGCCCGACGTACGACTACACGCAGCGCCTGCTCGACTTCACGCTCGAAGCGGGCCGCGACCCGGCCCCGCTGACGCCGTCGCCCGAGCCGCTGGCCCCGAACATGCCACGCGTGACCGGCCTGCTCGAAGCCGAATCGCTGGTCGAAGCCGACGCCATCCCCGCCGGCGACCCCGTGCCGCCCGACCTCACGCGCGAGCCGCTGACCTTCCCGGCCGAGCGCCCGGCGCGCCTGCAGAACCTGGCCCGCGCCGACGAAGGCTTCCTGCTGGCCATGGGTTACTCGACGCAGCGCGGCTACGGCAATTCGCACCCGTTTGCCGCCGAGATCCGCTACGGCAGCACCGAGGTGGAGATGTTCATCGAGGAACTGGGATTCGCCGTGACCATTGGTGAGGTCGAGCTGACCGAATGCCAGATGGTGAGCCAGTTCGCCGGCAACGCCGACGAGGCGCCGCGCCTGACGCGCGGCTACGGCCTCACCTTCGGATACAACGAGCGCAAGGCGATGTCGATGGCGCTGGTGGACCGCGCCATGCGCGCCGAAGAGCTGGGCGAGGCTGCCGACAACCCGGCCAACGATATCGAATTCATGCTGTACCACAGCGACAACGTGGAAGCATCGGGCTTCGTGCAGCATCTGAAGCTGCCGCACTACGTGGACTTCCAGGCCAACCTGGAACTGCTGCGCAGGCTGCGCGCCGAGCAGGACGCCCAGGCCGCACCGGACACCGCAAACACCAGCGCGCCGCAACCGTCGCCATCGCAAGAGGAGTCGCTGGCATGACCACCGCCAACGCCAACACCGCCGCCCCCGTCACGCGCGACGACCACTACAACTTCGGCTATCTGGACGAGTCCACCAAGCGCATGCTGCGCCGCGCGCTGCTGAAGGCCGTTGCCATTCCCGGCTACCAGGTGCCGTTCGGCAGCCGCGAAATGCCGCTGCCGTATGGCTGGGGCACCGGCGGCATCCAGGTGACCGCCGCCATCATCGGCCGCCAGGACGTGCTCAAGGTGATCGACCAGGGCTCCGACGACACCACCAACGCCATCAATATCCGCCGTTTCTTCGGCCGCGTGACTGGCGTGCAGACCACCGAGCGCACCGCCGAGGCGACGATCATCCAGACGCGCCACCGCATTCCGGAGACGAAGCTGCACGCGGGCCAGACCATGGTGTACCAGGTACCCATTCCCGAGCCGCTGCGCTGGCTGGAGCCTAGCGAGACCGAGACACGCACGATGCACGCGCTGGCCGAATACGGATCGATGCACGTGAAGCTCTACGAGGACATCGCGCACCACGGCCATATCGCCACCACGTACGACTATCCGGTCATCGTCAACCAGCGCTACATGATGCGCCCGTCGCCGATCCCGAAGTTCGACAATCCCAAGCTTGACCGCAGCCCCGCGCTGATGCTGTTTGGTGCCGGCCGCGAGAAGCGTGTCTACGCCGTGCCGCCGTACACGTCGGTCAAGAGCCTGGACTTTGTCGATCACCCTTTCACCGTCGAGAAGTGGTCGAGCTGCTGCGCGCAGTGCGGCGCCACCGACAGCTACCTGGACGAAATCATTACCGACGACGCCGGCACGCGCATGTTCGTGTGCTCGGACACCGAGTACTGCGCCGATCGCCAGGCCGCGCAAGCCGTCAAGACCGCCGCCGGAGGCCAACCATGAACGCCACGCCACTGCTTTCCGTCCGCCAGCTCACGCACACGTGGGACGGCGTGCACGGCTGCCACGACGTCAACTTCGACCTGTATCCCGGCGAAGTGCTGTGCGTGGTCGGCGAATCGGGCTCGGGCAAGAGCACGCTGCTGCAGGCGCTGTCGATGCAGGTCAAGGCCCAGCGCGGCAGCGTCAGCTACGACATGCGCGAAACGGGCCTGACCGACCTGGCTTCGCTGTCCAGCGCGCGCATGCGCCTGCTGGCCCGCACCGACTGGGGCTTCGTGCGCCAGCACGCCCGCGACGGCCTGCGCATGCAGGTCAGCGCCGGTGCCAATATCGCCGAACGCCTGATGGCCGTGGGCAATCGCCACTACGGCGACCTGCGCGAGATCGCCGGGGCGTGGCTGGAAAAGATGGAAATCGACCTGGGCCGCCTGGACGATGTGCCCACCACGTTCTCGGGCGGCATGCAACAGCGCCTGCAGATCGCGCGCAACCTGGTCACGCATCCGCGCCTGGTGTTCATGGACGAGCCCACCGCATCGCTGGACGTATCGGTGCAGGCCCGTCTGCTGGACCTGATGCGCCGGCTGGTCACGGACCTGGGCCTGGCCGCCATCCTTGTCACGCACGACCTGGCCGTGGCACGCCTGCTGGCGCACCGTACGCTGGTCATGCAGGGCGGCCGCGTGGTCGAGCAAGGCCTGACCGACCAGATCCTCGACGACCCGCAGCATCCCTACACGCAGCTGCTGGTTTCCTCCATCCTGCAAGGCTGACCATGATGCAAGCAGATATCCAGAAGCTGATCGAGGTTCGCGGCCTCGGCAAGATGTTCACGTTGCACAACCAGGGCGGCATCCGCCTGCCCGTGCTGCAGGCGATCGACTTCGACGCGTCGCGCGGCGAATGCCTGGTGCTGTCGGGCCGCTCGGGCACCGGCAAGAGCACGCTGCTGCGCTGCCTGTACGGCAACTACCTGGCCACCGAAGGCACGATCCGCCTGCGCGATACCAGCGAAGCCGGCGAGCCGTGGGTGGAACTGACCAACGCCCCCGAGCAGCGTGTGCTGAAGCTGCGCCGCGATGTGATCGGCTATGTGTCGCAATTCCTGCGCGCCATCCCGCGCGTCTCGGCGCTGGACGTGGTGGCCGATCCGATGCAGCAGCGCGGCGCCAGCCACGAGGAAGCCCGCGCCCGGGCCGCCGTGCTGCTCGAACGCCTGAACCTGCCGCGCCGCCTGTGGGACCTGCCGCCGGCCACGTTCTCGGGCGGCGAACAGCAGCGCGTGAACATCGCGCGCGGCCTGATCGGCGGTCATCCGATCCTGCTGCTCGACGAGCCGACCGCATCGCTGGATGCCGACAACCGTGCCGTGGTGATCGAGCTGATCCGCGAAGCGCTGGCCGAAGGCCGCGCACTGATCGGCATCTTCCACGACGAAGCCGTACGCGATGCCGTGGCCACGCGCGCCCTGCCGCTGCAGCCGGCCGTGGCGGCCAACGCCTGACACCCGCGCGGCGCCGAAACGCCCCCGACAAACCTGCCCCGAACCTGACCCGGAACCGGACATGTCCACCACCTACCTGACGCACGCCACGCTGGTCCTGCCCGACCGCGTGCTGCACGACAGCGCCCTGCTGATTGCCGACGGCCAGATCGCCGCCATCGAACCCGCATCGGCCCCGGCCGACGCCAACGTGATCGACCTGCGCGGCCATACCGTGATGCCTGGCCTGATCGACGTGCATTGCGACGCCATCGAGAAGGAAGCCGAACCACGCGCCAACGTGCTGTTCCCGCTCGACTTTGCCGTGGCACAAGTCGACCGCCGCAATGCCGCCGCCGGCATCACCACCCCGTACCACGCGCTGTCGTTCGCCAGCAACCAGTTTGGCGTGCGCAACAACGACACCGCCGCCACGCTGGTGCGCGCCGTGGCCGAGTATCGCAAGCACAGCCTGGTCGACAACCGCATCCACTGCCGCTACGAAGTCACCGACGCGGCCGCCGTGCCGGTGCTGGAAATGCTGATGGCCGAGGGCGTGGTCGACCTGCTGTCGGTCATGGACCACTCGCCCGGCCAGGGTCAGTTCAAGACGCTCGATGCCTACCTGTCGTACATGATGGGCAACCACGGCATGAGCCGCGACGAAGCTGCCGACGCCGCCGCCAAAAAGACAGCCGAACTGGACGGCGCCACCGAGCGCGTCAACCGCCTGGTCTCGAAGGCGCACGCGCTGGGCGTGCCCACTGCCAGCCATGACGACGATTCTCCGCAGCGTATCGCCGCCATGCATGCCCTGGGGGTACGCATGAGCGAGTTTCCGATCAACCTGGAGACGGCGCGGGCGGCCGCCACGCACGCGCTGCCAACCATCCTGGGCGCGCCGAATGTGCTGCGCGGCAAGAGCCAGAGCGGCTCGATGCGCGCCATCGATGCGATCCACGCCGGCGTCGGCAACATCCTCTGCTCGGACTACCAGCCGTCCACACTGATCGCGGCAGCGTTCGCCGCCGCGCGCCTGGCCGGGTTGCCCCTCAACGAGGCGCTGGCTCTGGTCAGTGCCAATCCGGCCGACGCCTGCCTGCTCGACGATCGTGGCCGCCTGCTGCCGGGCAAGCGCGCCGACGTGATCGCCGTAGCCAGCGTGGCGGGCCAGCCGCTGGTCACGCATACGTGGTCAGCCGGCCGCCTGGTATTTGCCGCCGGCTATCCGGCCGTGCAACATGCGGGGCATCACATCGAACCACGCGCCACGCTGCAGGCCGTGGCGTAACGGCGGTGACCGCGCCGTCAAACGCACGTTCGGCACGCTGAGCAAAAGAAATGGCCGCGCATCGGCTCCGGTGCGCGGCCACATCTTTTGAGCATAGGCGCTATTGCGGCGACCCGCACGCTAGGACTAGTCCCCATCACTGGCGGCTGGCCTTTGCACCGCTATCCCCTACATTGAAGGTGAAGGTGGCGGGAAGGGGTCGACATGACGTCAATGCGAATCACTATGCCAGCGGTGCTGGCTGTTTTTTTATGCGCGGGATGCGCGGACCTGTTGCCGCAGAAGACCGATCGATCGCCGCCCCTGGCGGGCCCGCAGGTCAACGCCGACACAACCTACCCGCCCGCTCCGCAGGCGCGTCCCACGCCGATTCCCGCGCACGAGATCAACATGACGGGCACCTGCAGGCGCACCGAGGAAGACGGCTTCCGTGAGGATGCCGTGGTTCGCGTGGCGCACAATGCCGTGCAGACGCTGACCTGGAAACTGTGGGTGTCGCGCAAGGGCTCGTGCCACTTCGACCTGGAAGAATTCAAGCAGGTACAGCAGACGCCCCACATCGAACTGCATGCCATCGATGGCAGCGGCTGCAAGCTGATGGTGTGGCAGGACCCGCGCCGCATCACGCTGGCCCACGCCAGGTGCGAGAAGCACTGCACGCCGGGGATCTACGAGCAGGCGTGGCCGGTGCTGTTCGATCCACGCAACGGCGACTGCGCGCAGATCCGCTGAACGTCCCGGCCCTGCCCGCCCGGCCAGCCTACTTTGCCTTCGGCACGCGTCCCATCAGGAAGAACTCGTCGTTCGGGCGCATGCCGATGGTGTTAGCCATACGGTTCGACAAGCCGAAGAACGCCGTGATGGCGGCGATATCCCACGCGTCCTCGTCGTCGAAACCGTGCGCGCGCAGCGCGTCGAAATCGGCCTCGCCGATCGTATGCGACGCCTCGCAGACCTTCATCGCGAAATCGAGCATGGCGCGCTGGCGCGGGGCGATATCGGCCTTGCGATAGTTGATCGCCACCTGGTCGGCCACCAGCGGCTTCTTTTCGTAGATGCGCAGGATGGCGCCGTGGGCCACCACGCAGTACAGGCACTGGTTGGCGCCAGACGTCGCCACCACGATCATCTCGCGGTCGCCCTTGGTCAGGTTGCCGGTTTCCTTGAGCATCAGGGCGTCGTGGTACGCAAAGAAGGCCCGGCATTCGTCAGGCCGGTGCGCCAGCGCCAGAAAGACATTGGGCACGAATCCGGCCTTTTCCTGCACTTCCAGTACACGCTGGCGAAGATCGTCAGGCAGCCCGGCAATCTCCGGAACGGGATAGCGGCTGACAGGTGGACGGGTGGACGGTGATGCCTGGGTCATGTCTGTCTCCTCCGGGTATATGTCCCGTGTGTGTACATGCCCGGCCATGGCGGGGCGCCATGGCCGTCAAAGCCATCGCAATCGACTCGGCAGCTTATTCCGCCGCCGTGGCGAACTGGATCCGGTGCAGGCCGGCGTACAGCCCGTTGGCCGCCAGCAGCGCGCCGTGGCTGCCCGATTCCGCCACGCGACCGTGCTCCAGCACCACGATGCGGTCGGCGTTTTCGATCGTGGACAGGCGGTGCGCAATGACCAGCGTGGTACGGCCCACCATCAGTGACTCCAGCGCCGCCTGCACCTGGCGTTCCGACTCGGAGTCGAGCGCCGACGTGGCTTCATCCAGGATCAGGATCGGGGCGTCCTTGTAGATCGCCCGCGCAATCGCCAGACGCTGGCGCTGGCCGCCCGACAGCTTCATGCCATTGTCGCCAATATTGGTCTCCAGCCCTTCGGGCAGGCCCTTGACCACATCGGTCAGGTACGCGGCCGCCAGCGCGCGCTCGACACGCGCCATGTCGATCTTCTCGCGCGGATGTACGCCATAGGCCACATTGGCGGCCACCGTATCGTTGAACAGCACCACGTCCTGGCTCACGAACGCGATCTGGCGGCGCAGGTCGTTCAGGCCGAACTCGCCGATCGGCTTGCCATCGAGCATGATGCGGCCTTCGGTCGGGTCGAAGAAGCGCGGCAGCAGGTTCACCAGCGTGGTCTTGCCACTGCCCGACGGGCCCACCAGCGCCACCACCTCGCCCGGTGCGGCATGGAAGCTCACACGGTTCAGCGCCGGGCGTGCGGCATCGCCATAGCGGAAGCCGACGTTCTCGAACGCCAGTTCGCCCCGTGCGCGATCCAGCGGCAGACCGCCGGTCTGCGGCTCGATCGGCTCGTCGATCAGCCCGAAGATCATTTCGGCGGCGGTCAGGCCACGCTGCAGCGGCTGGTTCAGGTCGGTCAGGTGCTTGAGCGGTGAAATCAGCAGCAGCATCGCCATCACGAAGCCGGTAAATCCGCCGATGGTGGTCTGGTTGCCCTGCGCCTGGATCATCGCGATGGTCAGGATCACCGACAGCGCCAGCGACGCCAGGAACGCCGTCACCGGCTGGTTCAGGCCCCCGGCCACGGCCATGCGCATCGAATAGCCGCGCAGGCGCTCGGCCATCGTGGCAAACCGCGCGGTCTCGTATTCCTCGCCACCATGCAGCTTGACGACCTTGTAGCCACCGGCCGCCTCTTCCACCACGTAGGCCGCGGTGTTGGTCAGCGCCTGGTGCTCGCGGTTCAGGCGGCGCAGGCGGCGATTCACCTTCGACATCACGAAGCCGATGGTCGGCAGCAGCACCGCCACCACCAGCGTCAGGCGCCAGTTCGTGTAGAACAGGTACACCAGCAGCGCCAGCACGGTCAGCGAATCGCGCACCAGCGTGATCAGCACGCCGGTCAGGATCTGCATGACCTGGTTGACCTCGAAAATCACGGCGTTGATCAGCGATGCGGCGGTATTGCGGTGATAGAACAGCGCCGGGGCATGCAGCATGCGTTCGAACATCTGCATGCGCATCTTCAGCAGCACCTTGTTCGAGATCAGCGACAGCAGGTACCCCGACGCGAACTGGGCCACGCCACGCACCAGCGCCACGCCCACCAGCAGCGCCGGCACATGCCAGAGCTTGCCGGCGTAGCTGCCGCCGAAGCCCTTGTCGAGCAGGTCGTTGACAACCTTCGGGATAATGCCCTCGCTGGCCGCCACGAGTGCCATGGCAAGAATCGCCAGCACGAAATTGCGCATCTCGGGCTTCAGGTACCCCCAGACGCGCTTGAGGGTGTCGGATTCCTGGGGCGTTTGCTTTTTGCTGTCTTTCACGTTGGCTCCACTTGCCGATCGGGGGCCCGCGCCGACTGCCGCTAGAATGGCGGGCAAATCCGGTCTGCGGGATCCATCGCAAGCATGTCTATGAAAATCTCTGTCGTACTGATTACAAAGAACGAGGCACACAATATCCGGGACTGCCTCGAAAGCGTCTCCTGGTGCGACCGCGCGATTATAGTGGACTCCGGCAGCACGGACGGCACGCTGGAGATTGCCCGCTCCATGGGTGCCGAAGTCCATGAAACGGCAACCTGGCCCGGCTTCGGCCCCCAGAAAAACCTCGCCCTGTCCAAGGTCCAGAGCGAATGGGTGCTGTCGATCGACGCCGACGAGCGCGTCACGCCCGCATTGCGCGACGAAATCCTGGCGGCCATCGACTCCGGCCGTGCCGACGCCTACGACATGCCGCGCCTGTCGCGCTTCTGCGGCCGCTTCATGCGCCACAGCGGCTGGTACCCCGACCGCCTGACCCGCGTGTTCCGCACCGGCCGCGCCCGCTTCACCGACGATATCGTCCACGAGAACGTGGTCACCGACGGGCCGATCGGCCATCTGCAAACCCCGCTGCTGCACTACACCTACGACGATTTCTCGCAGGTGCTGCGCAAGATCGACCAGTACTCCACGCTGGGCGCCCGGCAGGCATTCCAGCGCGGCAAGCGCGCCACGGTGTTCAGCGCCTGGACGCATGGCAGCTGGGCGTTCCTGCGCACCTGGCTGCTGCGCCGCGGCTTTCTCGACGGCCCGCAAGGTCTGGCGGTTGCGCTGATGAATGGCCAGGCCAGCTATTACAAGTACATCAAGCTCTGGCTGTTGCAGCAGCAGGCGAAACGTCCGCCTGCGTCAGCCGACTGACCAGCGCGCCGAACGCCTGACCCGTGGGGCCGAAGCCCATCTGTTCGATGTGGCGGGCGGCGTGGGTCAGCAGCGTCTGGCGTAATGCGGCATCCTGCAGGCCACTGCGGATCGCCCCGGCAAGCCCTTCCACATCGCCCACCGGCACCAGCAGTCCCGCGCGGCCATCGTCAAGAATCTCGCGAGGGCCGGTCGGACAGTCGGTGCTCACCACCACCTGCCCCACCGCCAGCCCTTCCAGCAACACGTTGGGCAGCCCTTCCATCTTCGAACTGAACGCCATCAGGCGGGCCTGGCGAATCCACGCATAGGGATTGGACTGGAAACCCGCGAACGTCACGCGATCGGCCAGTCCCAGCGATTTCGCCAGCGCTTCGAGTTTGGGCCTGGACGCGCCATCGCCCACCAGCACCAGCCGCTCGCCAATACCCTGCTCGACCAGCCGCGCATAGGCATGCAGCAGCGACGTAAAGTCCTTCTGGCTTTCCTCCAGCCGCCCCACCGAGACGATGAACGGCTCGGCCGGCACCAGCCCAGGCTCCAGCGGCTGCGCGGCCCGGGCGCGAATACTGTCGAGGTCGATGGCGTTATACAGGCGCACCAGCCGGGACGCCGCATCTGGCATCAGTTCACGGGCGTCGGCCAGCATGCTGTCCGTGAGCATGACCACCGCGTCGTAATCCACCTTGCATTGGTGCCGCAGCTTGCGCAGCTTGCGCCCATGCCCGCGCGCCAGGTGCGCCACGCTGAAATGCTGGTAGCCGATCATCGGCACGGGCAGCGGCCCGGTAATGCGCGACAGCGACATGTCGTAGTCCACGACCATGTCGAACCCGCCTTGCTCCAGGATCTTCATGAAGCGGCGCCTGACCACCGGCTTGCGCACCGGTGGCAGCAGCACTTCCTCGTAGATCTTGCCCAGCACGCCCAGCTTGCGCTGTTTCTTGAGCTGACGGCAATGCGACAGCCAGCGCTCGGGGGCCAGCACATGGACTTCCACGCTGGCCGGCAGCCGGGCACGGAAATGCGACGCCAGTTCCGGCGAGGGGTAGGTGACCGTCAGCGCCAGGTCGAACCGGTCCTGCAGCGACGTCAGCAGCGAGATCAGAGACGTCTCGATGCCGCCGTGCAGGAAATGCGTGACGTGAAACAGGATCCGTTGCCTGCGCATGCCCGTCGCCACTCGCTCAGGCATAAAGCACGCGCACGCTGTCGCCCAGCGCATCGCGCAGGGTCGTCAGTGCTTCCTCGGAAGGCGTGATCTGCCACTGGTCGCCCAACGTCGCCTCACACTGGGCCGACTTGTTGACGTAGCGAATGCGTACCGGCACGCCCGGCACCTGGGCCACATTGGCCAGGAACGGCGTCAGCAGTTCACGCAGGCGTTCGGTGGACGCATTGCCGTTGAAGCCCAGGCACACGGCGTCGGCATAGCGGGCGCGGGCGGTCACCAGATCCATCACCGACTCGGCCGTGAAGCGCACGCCGCCCGTGAACGTGTCGTGCCGCGCGTTGCCCTGGGCGATGATCAGCTCGTCCTCGCGGAACATGTGGCGATTGGCATCGTACAGTTCGTTGAACACCGTCATTTCGATCTGGGCCGTCCCATCGTCGATCATGACGATGATCAGCTTGCCTCGCTGGGTCATCTGCGTGCGAACACCCATGATGACCCCGGCAACCACCTTGCCGCGCACGTCGCGGCCGTAGCCGCCACCGTTGCCCTGCACTTCCTTTTCCAGCGCGCCCAGCGTGCCCTTCACGAACTTGCGTACCTCGTCGCGCGAGGCATCGAACAGGTGGCCCGAGAAGTAGTAACCCAGCGCCTGCTTTTCTTCCTGCAGCGTGCGCTTGGCCGTCCAGCGCGGCTCGTCGATCAGCGCCGGACGATGGGCGTCGCCCGCATCGTCCATGAGATCGAACAGCGACACCTGGTTGGCCGACTCGGCCTTCTGTTCGGCCGCTTCCATCGCGATCGACACAGAGGCCAGCAGCTGCGCGCGGTTGTCGTTGAGGCTGTCGAACGCGCCGGCGCGGATCAGCGCCTCGATCGTGCGCCGGTTGACCTGGCGACGATCCACCCGTTCGCAGAAATCGAACAGGTCCGCAAACGGTTTTTCCTCGCGGGCACGCAGGATGTCCTCGATGGCGCCCTGGCCCGACCCCTTGATGCCACCCAGGCCATAGCGGATGGTCCTGGCATCGGTTGGCGCAAAGCGGTATTCGCTGGCATTGACGTCCGGCGGCAGGACCTCGATCTTGTTCAGGCGGCAATCCTCGTAGAGGATCTTCACCTTGTCCGTGTCATCCATGGCGAGCGACATGTTGGCTGCCATGAATTCGGCCGGATGGTGCGCCTTGAGCCATGCCGTGTAGTACGCCAGCAGCGCATAGGCGGCCGCGTGCGACTTGTTGAAGCCGTAGCCCGCGAACTTTTCCATCAGGTCGAAGATGTCATCGGCCTGCTGCGAACTCAGACCGTTCTTGTCGGCACCCTCGCGGAACAGCTCGCGGTGCTTGGCCATTTCCTCGGCCTTCTTCTTGCCCATGGCCCGGCGCAGCAAGTCGGCGCCGCCCAGCGAGTAGCCGCCGATGATCTGCGCCATCTGCATCACCTGCTCCTGGTAGACCATGATGCCGTAGGTCTCCTTGAGCACCGGCTCGACGCGCGGATCCGGATATTCCACCTTCTCGCGGCCGTGCTTGCGGGCACAGAAGCTTGGGATCAGGTCCATCGGGCCCGGACGGTAGAGCGCCACCAGCGCGATGATGTCCTCGAAACGGTCGGGCTTGGCGTCCTTGAGCATGCCCTGCATGCCGCGGCTTTCCAGCTGGAACACCGCCACCGTGTTGGCGCTCTTGAGGATCTCGAACGCGGGGCCGTCGTCCAGCGGGATCTGGCTGCAGTTCCAGTCGGTCTTGCTCGGGTCCAGCCGGCGGATATAGCGCTCGGCCCAGTCCAGGATCGTCAGCGTGGTCAGGCCCAGAAAGTCGAACTTGACCAGGCCGGCCGCTTCCACGTCGTCCTTGTCGTACTGGCTTACCACACCGCTCATGCCGTCGGTGCCCTGGGTGTAGAGCGGGCAGAAATCGGTCAGGCGTCCCGGCGCGATCAGTACGCCGCCGGCGTGCATGCCGACGTTACGCGTCATGCCTTCCACGCGCTGGGCAAGCTCCAGCAACTGGCGCACTTCCTCCTCGTTGCGCTCGCGCTCGGCCAGCGCAGGCTCTTCCTTCTTGGCTTCCTCCAGCGTCACCAGCTTGCCTGGCTTGAACGGAATCAGCTTGGCCACGCTGTCGACAAAGCCATAGCCCAGGTCCAGCACACGGCCCACGTCGCGCACCGCCGCCTTGGCGGCCATCGTGCCGAACGTGGCGATCTGCGAGACGGCCTCCTTGCCGTACTTTTCCTTCACGTACGTGATCACGCGATCGCGGCCGTGCTGGCAGAAGTCGATGTCGAAGTCGGGCATCGAGACCCGCTCCGGATTCAGGAAACGCTCGAACAGCAGCGCGTACTTGAGCGGATCGAGATCGGTAATGCCCAGCGCGTAGGCCACCAGCGAACCCGCGCCCGAACCCCGGCCCGGCCCCACCGGCACGCCGTTGTTCTTGGCCCAGTTGATAAAGTCCGCCACGATCAGGAAGTAGCCCGGGAAGCCCATCTTGATGATGGTGCCGGTCTCGAATTCGAGTCGTGCGTAGTATTCGGCGCGCTTGCCCTCGCGCTCGGCCTCGTCGGGGAACAGCACGGCAAGGCGCTTTTCCAGGCCGTCCTTCGCCATGAACACGAGGTAGTCGTCCAGCGACATGCCATCGGGCGTCGGGAACAGCGGCAGGCGTGGCTTGCCCAGTTCCAGCGTCAGGTTGCAGCGCTTGGCGATCTCGACCGAATTCTGCAGCGCCGACGGGATGTCGGCGAACAGCGCGCACATCTCGTCCTGCGTCTTGAAGTACTGGTCGGTCGTGAACTTGCGCGTGCGGCGCGGATTCGCCAGCAGTTCGCCCTCGGCGATGCAGACGCGCGCCTCGTGCGCGGTGAAATCGTCCGGCGTCATGAACTGCACCGGATGCGTCGCCACCACCGGCAGTTGCAGCGCGGCAGCCAGCTGCACGGCCTGCTGCACATAGGCGTCGGTGCCCGGATGGCCCGCGCGCTGCAGCTCGATGTAGAACCGCTGCGGGAATACCTTGGCCCAATGGCTCGCGGCGCGGCGCGCCCCGTCGGGATTACCGTTCGCCAGCGCCTGGCCCACGTCGCCGCCCATCGCGCCAGACAGCGCGATCAGGCCCGTCGCCAGCGGCAGGCCTTCCTCGCCCGGTTCATCGAACCAGCCGGATTCCAGCTCCGCGCGGCCCCGGTACTGGTTGCCCAGCCAGGCGCGCGACAGCAGCGTGCAGAGGTTCAGGTAGCCGATGCGGTCCTGCACCAGCAACTGCATGCGTGCCGGCTTGTCGCGGTCATCGGCGTTGGTCAGCCAGACGTCGGCGCCAACCACGGGCTTGACCCCGCCGCCACGGGCTTCCTTGTAGAAGCGGATCAGGCCGAAAGCATTGGCGAGGTCGGTCAGCGCGAGCGCGCCCATGCCATCCTTGGCGGCGGCCTTGACGGCGTCATCGAGACGGACGATGCCGTCCACCACCGAGTATTCGGAGTGGAGGCGCAGGTGTACGAAGCGGGGTGCAGACATAGGGCGCCATTGTACCGGCTCACCCCGCCGCTCACTCTGAGAGTTTTCGCAAAGTAACACCTCGGCATGCACCGGGCGGCACTCGCCCGGGCCTGCGCGCGGCGGGTATCGGCGGAGGCGCCAAGCAGCTATAATTTCGCCTTTCCAATCAGGCAGTTACCGAGCGCCCTGGCGCGACCTGCAGCAACCCTGCGGCGCCCGGCCCGGCGGCATCATTCCATGCAGATCGTCAACATTTCGGCTTACAAGTTCGTCACGCTCGACGATATCGAGACCCTGCGCCCCGCCATGCGCGAGCGCTGCGAGGCGGCTGACCTGAAGGGTACGATCCTGCTGGCGCCGGAAGGCATCAACATGTTCCTGGCCGGCACGCGCGAGCAGATCGATAGTTTCATGACCTGGCTGCACGCCGATGCCCGGTTTGCCGATATCGCCCCCAAGGAAAGCCAGTCGGACAATCAGCCCTTCAAACGCATGCTGGTGCGCGCCAAGAAGGAAATCATCACCATGAAGATGCCGCTGATCCGCCCGGAATCGGGCCGCGCGCCGTCGGTGCGCCCGGTGGATCTCAAGCGCTGGCTTGACCAGGGCCATGATGACGAAGGCCGTCCGGTGGTAATGCTCGATACCCGCAACGATTTCGAAGTGGCGGTTGGCACCTTTGACGACGCGGTCGAGTACAACATCACGAAATTCAGCGAATTTCCCCCGGCCGTGGCCGAAAACAAGGCGGCGCTCGAAGGCAAGACCGTGGTGTCGTTCTGCACCGGCGGCATCCGTTGCGAAAAGGCGGCGATTCACATGCAGGAAGTGGGCGTCGAGCGCGTGTACCAGCTCGAAGGCGGCATCCTCAAGTATTTCGAGGAGGTTGGCGGCAGCCACTACCACGGCGACTGCTTCGTGTTCGACTACCGGACCGCGCTGAACCCGAACCTGGAGCCCGCCGGCCCGGTGCAGTGCTTTGCCTGCCGCGCGGTGGTGACGCCCGAGGAGCAGCAGCACCCGAAATACGTGGTGGGCCAGAGCTGCCCGCATTGCGCGGACACGGCCACGGCCGCCGCCTGATCGTCAGGCCGCTCAGGCGGCCAGCAGATGGTAGAGGTTGCGTAGCATCCCTGCCGTCGCGCCCCAGATGAAACGATGGCCGCCGCCCTCGCGCGGATACGGCATCGAATAGAACTGCCGCTCGCCGCCTTCCCAGCGCAGCACGCGGCGCTCGTGCCGCGAGGGGTCCATCAGGAACGCCAGCGGCACCTCGAAGATTTCGGCCACCTCGCCCGCATCGGGCTGCAGCGTAAAGCCGGAATGGATCAATCCCACAACCGGGCTCACATGGAACCCGGTGCCGGTGATGTAGTCCGGCAGCGATCCCAATACCTCGATGAAGTCACGCTTGAGGCCGATTTCCTCCTCGGTCTCGCGCAGTGCCGTGGCAATCCGGTCGGCATCAAAGGTTTCCTGGCTACCGCCCGGAAAGCTGATCTGGCCGGCGTGAGCGGTCAGGTTTGCATTGCGCTGGGTCAACAGCACGGTCAGGCCGTCGGCGTGCTCGACCAGCGGCACCAGTACCGACGCCTGCCGCAGCCCGCGTGTGCGGTCGTAGACGCGCGACTCGTCAGTCAGCTCGGGCTCCCATGCCGGGGGCGAGAGCAGCCGGTGCCGGATGAAATCGGGTTGCATGCGCGGCGCACTGAGCGGCGCGCGGCGGCTGTCGGTCTCCACGACCGGCAGCGCCTCGGGATCGAATTTGGGGCGCATAACGCCGTCAAGTATGACAGAACGTCAGAATGTTGCATCGCAACATAAATGGACAACCACGGCGCCAGAAATGCAAAAAGGACACCCGAGGGTGTCCTTCGCAATGCCGGCTTGGTACCGGTTGCCCGGTACCTGGCGCAGAAAAGCTTATTCTGCTGCAGCGACGGCGGCAACCTTGGCCTTCGTCACCAGCTTTTCCTTGATACGTGCCGACTTGCCCGAACGCTCGCGCAGGTAGTACAGCTTCGCGCGACGGACGTCACCGCGACGCTTCACTTCGATGCCGGCGATCAGCGGCGAG